>Ga0209056_10004419_pt1 | contig 14842 bp, 12 predicted proteins | sample GraSoiAngelo_114_FD_185876 | JGI IMG/M metagenome (GOLD analysis project Ga0209056, IMG submission 185876) | Grasslands soil microbial communities from the Angelo Coastal Reserve, California, USA - 14_0903_13_40cm (SPAdes) (version 2) | ecosystem: Environmental > Terrestrial > Soil > Grasslands... | reverse complement strand
GGCTTTGCGCGCGGGTCGCATTGAAGAAATACTGCCTCGAATCATGCCAGCGGACACGTTCTACCTGACCGCCGAATTTCAGCGGAGGTATCCGGGAGACTTTGGCTCGTGGGGGGCCGCAACCCAGGAACTGCAAGACCTTGCCCGGCTGCATCCCGACCACGTCAACTGGAAGCGTTTGTCTCGCGATTTTGGTGTGCCGCATCCCAGCATGGCTCAAAGTTACGGGAGCGAGCTGCTCAATCTGGCTCCCATGCCGGCGTTTTCCGGAAATTCCAGCCGTTTTCTGGCAGAGTCCTGGGATTCGCCCAATCTGTACTGGGCTCGACTGGCCGATGAAAAGGGATATTCGGCCGTCACGCTGAACCATCTGGTACCAGAGTTGACCCGTCACATGGTCGAGAAGATATTCGCTACCGACTTCGAGGACTGGCCGGCGTTGCTTCGAGCGATGCATGAGACGGGCGAGGATTTTCGTGCGGGCAAGTGGACGGTACCGCCGGGGGCGGGAAAAACGGCACAGCCCTGATGATGTCATTGCGGTGAAGTACAGAATCCATACTTCAGCGATCCCACTCCGATGGGCTCGCAGACTAGGAACGTAGGAGCTATGGCAAGGAAACGCTTTCTATCTCTCTGGGTGCTTGCAGGTCTATTTCTCAACAGCCAAACTGGAATTGAAGCTCAGCAGAGTCCCGACCTTCACGTTGTCGTGAACATGGTCCAGCTCAATGTGGCGGTGACCGACAAGAACGGAAACTACATCACCGGCCTTCGCCCCCAGGATTTCGCCATTGTTGAGGATGGCATAGCGGAGAAAGTGGCCACCTTTGCAGAAGGAAATGAGCCAGCCCGTAGTCTGATGGAATCGGCAGAGCCAGAACGACCGGCGAATCAGCCCGGTGAATTGGCCAAGGGATCTTCTGCGTCTGGTGATTCACTTCGCTCGTTCGATTCTCTTATCACCGGTTCCGATGTGTTCATTCTGTTTGACACCAGCAACTACATGTATCGGGGATTCGTCTTTGCACAGGACGCGATCGCGGAGTTTGTCCGCTCGCTGGGTAGCGCGGACAAGATCTCCTTCTATTCGTACAGCCGGGATCTTTCCCGGGCTGCACGTCTTACCGCCGACCGGACGCAAATCCTGCGGGCCGTTCGCTCCACCGTCGCCGGAGACGAAGCTGCGCTCTACAACACACTCTTGTTGACGCTCAAGGATGCGGCTCAATACACCGGAAGGAAAGTCGTTGTGGTGTTCTCTAACGGCCCCGATAACTCCAGTGTCGTGCCACCGGAGGATGTGGCTGAGTTCGCCCAGTCGGCCGGCGTGTCCGTTTACATGATTAGCACGCAAGACGCAAAGCTAGAGCCCGTGTCCACCGCGGTGTTTGAGCGCATGACCGCGGCCACGGGCGGTAAGGCTTATTTTGCCAAGAACTGGAGAGACGAAAAGCGGGCCTTCGCTTCCATCCGGGACGACCTGGCCCATCTTTATTCGCTGAGCTACTACCCGAAGGCCAATCCCAACACTGGATGGCGCGCAATCACAGTGAAATTGGTTGGAGACCATCTGAAGAAGTACAAGGTGCGCACGCGTAATGGATACCGTCCGCAACCGACACGCTTTTCGGAGGACAGGCAAACGGCTCAGTCGAGTTTTGCTCCCCAGTAGCACTGGTGGTGACCGACAAAACGGTGGGGCAAACTCTTCGCCTACGCGATGGAGGGCGGGAGTTAGGATCTCCGCGCGTTGCGCTACTTCTACTTTCAACCACGTTGATCCAGAGCCGTCCTGCCGCAACTCTTTCCTTTCGTATCCTGTAGCATTGAATGTTCTCTTCCCGATCGGGAACTTGGAAGCCCGAATGATCAGATCCAATCCGACCAGGTGATATGAACTACGATGCCATTCTTGTGGTCTCCTTCGGCGGACCCGAGTCCGGAGACGACGTAATTCCTTTCCTCGAGAATGTGCTGTGGGGCCGCAATGTGCCGCGCGAGCGCATGCTGACGGTGGCCGAGCATTACTACCATTTTGGCGGGAAAAGTCCGATCAACCAGCAGACGCGTGAACTGATGGCTGCACTGGAAGGGGAGTTGGGACAGAAGGGTCCGAAGCTTCCGGTGTATTGGGGGAACCGCAATTGGCACCCGCTGCTGCCGGACACTCTGCGCAAGATGAAGCAGGACGGCGTTCGGCGGGCACTGGCGTTCGTGACCTCGGCATACAGCTCTTATTCTGGATGCAGGCAGTACCGGGAAGACATTGCGCGAGCGCAAAGCGAAGTTGGTTCGGATGCCCCCGAAATTCACAAGCTGCGTGCATTCTTCAACCACCCCGGCTTCATTGAGCCAACGGTGGAGCGAGTGCAAGAGGCGTTGCAAGCAGTGTCTGCGGAATCACGCAAGAATATCCAGGTTATCTACACCGCACACAGCATCCCTCTTTCCATGGCAAACACGTGCGATTATGTGCGCCAACTCGAAGAGGTTCGACAGTTGGTGTCGAGGGGGCTGGGGGTCAGCAATGATGCTCTTGTCTACCAGAGCCGCAGCGGAGCGCCCGGGCTGCCATGGTTAGAGCCGGACATACTCGATCACTTGCGCGAAGTAAAGGCAAGCAATCTGGCGAGTGCTGTGGTGCTGGCGCCCATCAGCTTCATCTCTGATCACATGGAAGTCCTATACGATCTTGATCTGGAAGCGCGCCAGCTTTGCGACTCGCTGGCATTGCCAATGGTTTGCGCGAAAACTGTGGGAGTGCATCCGAAATTTATCGCGATGATTCGCGAGTTGATTGAAGAGCGGGTTACTTCAGGAACCGAGCGCCGGGCCCTCGGATCGCTGGGACCACGGGCAGATGTTTGCGCCGAAGATTGCTGTCCCGCACCGCTACGCCGGCAGGGGCGGCGACCGGGCGCCAGATAAACTCGACCACGGCAGGCGAAGAAACGAATTTAGTGGTGAGTCGGGATTCCTGGGGGCTCGTAGTCCGTAGCCTTGGGCCGTCCCTCGACTAGATGCATTGTGTTCAGGATGGTCTCAATTACAGCGTCATTGCCCACCGCGGTATTGAGCATAAGGTGGTACAGCGATCGCGTGGGCCAATCGGCATTGAAATAGTGTTTGATGAAAGCGATGCGCTCGCGGTCGACGATCTCGACCAGTTCCTCGGCCTCCTCAATCATGTGACCTTCTTCGCCGAGGCGGCGAATTTTTTCAGCGCGAGGAGCGTAGAGGAAGACGTGAAATGCATCGGCGCGGTTGCGCAGGAAAAATGGTGTGCCGCGTCCCACCACAACAGCGTTTCCTTCCTCCGCAATCTGTTGCGTGATCTGCTCCATCATCGACATCATGCGATCTGTGTCAAAGATCTGATCGCCAAGGGGAGAACTGCGTTCGTAGCTGCCTCGCCAGAAGGTCTTCGCCAGCCGGTAAAAACGGCTGTCCATGCGCTCGTCGCAGCGCCTCACCGCGGACGGATCAACGTTCGCGAGTCGCGCGATCTCCTCGGTGAGACGGTGGTCCCAGAGCTTCCAGCCTAGATGGTCGGCGAGTTGGGCGGCAATGGGGGCGCCGCCGCAGCCGTACTCGCGCTCAATCGTGATGAGCCGAAACATGGCTAGTTTAGTGTACTGCCAATCCACCACCGGGCCTGGATTTTTTCATCAGGAACACCATGGGAATCATAGCCATGATCGCTACTCCTAGCAGCCAGAAGCAATCGATGTAGGCCAGCATCGTCGCCTGGCGCTGAACAGTGCCTTGAAGCAGAGCATACGCTTGCTGGGTTGCCTCGGAGAGGCTGGCGCCATGGGCGCGCATCGCTTGGGTAGCTCCCCGCATCATCGACTGGAGGGCCGGGTTGGCGGAACTGAGATTGCGCGACAGGTCTGTCAGGTGAACCTGCGTGCGCCGGTCTAGCATCGTGGTGACGAACGAAATCCCAACGCTACCGCCAATGTTGCGAGCAAGATTCATCAGGCCGGAAGCGGCATTGTTTTTGTCGCGTGGCAGAAAAGCGTAGGCCGCCGTGTTGATGGGGACGAAAAGGAAAGCCATCCCCACTGCCTGGAAAACGCGAGCCGTGGCCGCAGTCCGAAAATCGATTCCAAGGTCAAAGTTGGTCATGTGAAACAGCGAGGCCGAGAGTACCGTCAAACCAAAAAGCAGCAGCCACCGCGGGCTGTAGCGCGACAACAAGAATCCAACCAGGGGCAACAAGAGCATGATGGTGAATCCTCCGGGCATCAGGGCAAGGCCGGCTTGTTCTGCGGTGTAGCCCAGGAGCGTCTGCATGAAGAGCGGCAATAGGAGCGTGCTGCCCAGCAGAGCAAAGCCCAGCATGAACATCAGGAGATTCGAGACCCCGAAGGTCCGGTCACGGAAAAGATGCAGATCGATGATCGGATCTTTGTGCCTCCACTCCCAGAACACCACGAAAATCAGTGACGCCGCAGCGATCAGGGAAAGAATGAGGATGAAGTGCGACTCGAACCAGTCTTCCCGCTGGCCTTTGTCGAGTACGATTTGGAGTGCTCCCAATCCCAGTGCCACAAAGCCAAGTCCGACGTAGTCGATGGAGGTCTCACTCAACTTGCGCCGCTTGAAATAGGGAGGATCTTGAATCAGGCGCGACGTCAACAAGATGGAGAGAATGCCAACCGGGATGTTGATGAAGAAAATCCAGCGCCAGGTGAAGTTGTCGGTAATCCATCCGCCGAGAGTCGGCCCAATCGCAGGCGCAGTCACGACGGCGATGCCATAGACGGCGAATGCCATGCCACGTTTGGCGGGAGGAAACGTATCCGCCAATATCGCCTGCTCGCTGGGCTGAAGACCGCCTCCACCAGCGCCCTGCAGCACCCGGCAAACGATGAGCGTCGCAAGGTTTGGCGCCAGTCCACACAGAAACGAACTGACTGTGAAGAGCGCGACGCAGCTCATATAAAAGTTCTTGCGGCCCATGCTGGAGGACAGCCAACCGCTCAAAGGAAGGACGATCGCGTTTGACACCAGATAGGAAGTAAGGACCCACGTGCTCTCATCCTGGCCAGCGGAAAGGCTGCCGGCGATGTGGGGCAAGGCTACGTTAGCGATGGAAGTATCGAGCACCTCCATGAAGGTCGCAAGCGTCACCGCCAGCGCGATGATCCAGGGATTAACTGCCGGGCGCCAAGCGTCGGCGTTGTCGAACGTGGACGCGGCCGCGCTCATTGCCGAATCCAGACCTTCGGCACTACCGACATTCCAGGTCGTAGCTGGTGGTCGTTTTCTCCAGGATTGAGGACGATTTTGACGGGGATGCGCTGCACCACCTTCACATAGTTGCCCGTCGCATTTTCTGGAGGTAGCAGGCTGAAACGAGCTCCGCTGGCACTGGCGAAGCTGTCGACCTTCCCTTTGTATTCTCGGCCCGTGGCATCGACTTTGACCGTGACGGGCTGGCCGACTTTCATCTCTCGGAGCTGAGTTTCCTTGAAGTTGGCCGTGATCCAGACATCGTCGAGCGAAATCAGCTTCATCAATTCCTGTCCGGCAGTGACATTCTGGCCGACTTCGACGGTACGATCGCTCACGATGCCGTTCACAGGAGCGATTATTTTCGTGTACTGCAGATTCAACTGCGCCTGATCGAGATCCGCCTTCTTACGTTGCACCTGCGCTTCGGCTGATGCGGCCCTGGCCCGTATGACCTGCATTTGTTTGGGCGCCGTGGTGGAGTTGCGCCAATTCGCCTGGGCCTGTGCGAGCTTGCCTTGGGCCTGGATCACCTGCTGCTGGGCAGCATCTGCGTTCGCCCGAGCGGCCTCCACCCCGGCGGCACTTGCCCGGGCGGCAGCTACAGCCTGGTCGTATTGCTGATGCGAGATCTCTTGTTTGTCGACAAGTTGCTTGTAGCGACCGAGATCGTTTTGCGCTTTGACATTGTTCGCGTCGGCCTGTTGCAGTTGCGCTTTGGCAGCTTCGAATTGCTGGCGGGCAGCCTGGATTCCCGCACGGGCGCTTTCGACGTCTGCCTCGCTGGCGGAGACCTGGCTGCTGGTGCTGACCGACGTGATGGGCACGTTGACTCCGGCGGCCAACGCTGTTGCCTTCGCATCCTCAAAGTCGGCCTTGGCACGATCGTAGGCGAGCTGGTAGTCGGCAGGATCAATCTCCACCAAAACCGTGCCGGCCTGGACATATTGATTGTCCTGTACGTTGAGCTTGATCACATGGCCTGAAATTCGCGGGCTGATCGAGTTGATATGACCATCGACTTGGGCATCATCGGTCGATTCATAGCTGGTCACGTAGCGGTAAACGAAAAAACCCACCACAAGAAGAACGATGACAGCGATCACCACGCCAATACGGAAGCCCGCACTCTCCGTCCGGGACGGCCGTGTGTGAAAATCTCTTTCGCTCGCCGGTAAAGGTTTGGTACTCGCCGGGAGCTTCTCCTGTTGTACGGGCGGGCTTTGCGTCGTCTGTTCCATACGCTATTGAGTGCCTTTCAGAAATCGTTTGATGCCCTCTTCGGCAGCACCGATGGCATAGGCCAATTCGACCTTTGCCAGATTGTGGGCGTAGAGACTCTGAATGTAACTCTCGTGCGCGCTCGCGACCGCTTCCTGCGCCTGGACGACTTCGAGGTTGTCGGCCACACCAGCACTGAAGCGGTCCTGCGACTGGGTGAGAGCCTGCTCCGCCAAGTCTACGGAGCTGCGAGCTACCTCAACCTGTTGGGCCGATGCGTTGAGATCAAGAAGAGCCACGCGGACATCGTAGTCGATGCGGCCGCGGAGATCGCCGAGTTGAGAACGCGCCTGCTTGAGTTGGGCTTCGGCCTCCAATACCTCGCCGTGGACCTTGTTTCCCGCGAAGATCGGTATGTTGAGACTCCCATTCACCTGCCAAGTTCCGTTCGAGTGGGCGGGGGTCACGCCGATATCGCCATAGTTCGCATTCATGTCGAGCGATGGGTAGCGTCCCGCAGAAGCAGCACGGCGTGAAAGCTCCGCCGCACGGACTTGCGATAGCGCCGCCTGGTAGTCCGACCGCGAGGCGTAGGCCCGCTGCAAATATGTTTCGAGCGGTAACGGCGTGAGGCTCTGGTACGGAGCTTTCTCGGTGAGAACAAATTCCTGCCCGGGAGGAAGGCCGATGACGCGAGCGAAAGCGAGTTTCTGTTTGGCGAAGTCATTGCGAGCAACGATCAGTTGCTGCTGTCTGGTTTGTAGCTCGACCTGAGCACGAAGCGTGTCGATCGCTGGGCTTAGCCCGGCTTTCTGCTGATCGACGGCCTTGTCGTAAAGAGCCTGGCTGTTCTTGACCTGAGCCTCCGTGGTCTCAATGCGAGCGGCAATGGCAATGGATTGAAGGTAGGAGTTCCCCACCGCCAGCACGACGAGTTCACGCGCGTCCTTGTAGCTGTATTGCGCGGATTTCAAACTTTCGGAGGCGGCGCGCTCTTTCTCAAGGTTTCTAAAATTGAAGAGAGACTGGCTCAGAGATGCCCGTGCATCGAAGTAGTTGAATGGACCGATTACCCGTGGAATTGGCGCATGGAGAACGCTCGGCTTCAATCCCAGAGCGGTAAGGCTTTGCGTCTGCACATTTTCCTGGACGCGAGCTTCTATGTTGGGCAGGAGCTCACTCAGGGCTTTCCAGCGTTCGCCCCGTGCCGTGAGGGTTTGATCGCCCGAGAGCAGCAAGCCGAGATTATTGCGCAATCCGCGATCGATGGCTTCCTTGAAGTCGATCGGCAGCACATCCGACGTGGCCTTGCCTTCCGGTTCGCTGCCCAGGAACGGGCTTTGGGATCCCGGAAGAGAAATCGAAGGAGTTTGCCCTGAATATCCCGACCCAGTGGTTTGAGAGATGAGACGATGCGCCATCGTCTGCAGCAACATCAACACAAACAGCGTTCTAGGGATGATTCGCAGCGTGCGGTGCATTCTTGATTGTGGAAACGTCCCGACACTGGAAGGGCTGCCTCGGGACGCCTTTCTCATTCATAGCATAACGTCTTGCTTTTGATTCGTTTAGACACTTTCGCGATGCAAAAACGATGCCAACGCTCCAACTCCGGCAAACCCACCAGGCAGGCACTGTCCGGCTTGCAACCAGTCGGAGACAGCTAATTCGAGTTCGAAATTAGAGGACTTGAGCACGAAAGTGGTTGCAATTCGCCCAAGTACTTTCGCTACTTTGTGCCCGTTGGCGGCGAAGGTAAGCTGGATTTGGAGAGGTCCGCGGTCCGCCATGCGAAACATCGCTTTTCTTTGTCTACGTCACCTTCGTAAGCCCATGAAGTTTTCTTCCAAAATCCAGCAAGGAACCATCACGCATGTGCGCGCATCCCGGTAAAGCCACGAACAACACCACACCGGAACGTCGTCGACGACGGCACGCACGATATTACGCTCAATTTCCTGTGGGCGTGACGCTGCTCGGCGGAGATGGATATAAGCGGCTCGACGCTCACTGTAAAGACTTGTCGGAAGCCGGAATCGGCATTCTTATTGCCGACGAACTTGTATTGGGTGAGGTCGCTTCGCTTGAGTTCCAGCTCCCTGAGGCCCCTTCACCATGGGAAGTACGGGCCGTTTTAAGGCACAGGCGCGGCTACCACTATGGCTTTGAGTTTCTCTCCCTCACGCGCCCGCAAATCGAGACGTTGATTGCATTCCTGCAGAGGCAGGTTCGCACAGACGAATAAGGCGGACCGTTGCCTGGTCGGTCGCCCCGAACGCAGGTAACTTTGGTCATCTTGAAGCGGGGTGACTTTCGGCACATCCTGAAGCGAGAGTCTTAGGCTGACGAAGGAAGACGCGTTGAAGTATGACTGATTCGAAGCCCTCGAAAGCATTGGGGACCGACTGGACCCATATCTTGTCCGACCCCGACCTGGTCCGCCAGGTCGGCAAACTGCTGCAGGCTTATCGAGAGGCGGCCCCCGAGAAGCGTGAGGAAGCGCTTCTGGAGGCTATGCGCGATATCAAAGCGCAGGCTTCGGGTACTGCCAAGACCTCGGGGGCAAGGAAAGCCGAGCCGGCCCTGGCACCGCGCCCCGTGCCGACGCCCGTCTCTGCAACTCCTCCCTTTGAGCCCGACGTCTTCAGTCCGAACATTGGGGACGACCGCCGCCACCACCCTCGCATCAGGTGCTTCGTCGCGGTCGAATTGCGGGTCGACGAGTCGAATACCCCGATCTGGGGGAACCTGTGTAATACCAGTGTCGGAGGGTGCCTGGTCGAGACGGCAACTGCGGTGAAGAGCGGGGCAAAAGTCGAGGTTGGGCTTTGGGTCGCGAGCGGGAAAATCTGGGTCAAGGGCTTTGCGCTCAGCGGAATCGTGACGCGAAGCGCCTCCACCACCGGGGTTCGCGTTCGCTTCGCTGGCCTGGAGCCGCCTGAGCGCGACAATCTGCGTCAATTCTTGAAGTATGTGCAGGAGACCAGCCGCGTGTCTCGCAGCGAAAGCAGCTATCTCCAACTCCTCAAATAGACCGTAGCGTCTGCTTCCCTCCAACGGTTTCATCGCAGGCTTTCATATCCCTTTACAACCACAGGGACGTGGAAATTGATACACTTCTCCCCGTATTGCACCCTTTTCCTAGTGTGAAACTCTAATAACGTTGTGGCCACCGAATCGCTCGCCGGGCGGAAACCCGGCTGGAGGAGAAGAGCCGCATGGCAGTCAGCGAACAAACGTTAGTGACCGGAAAGCAACTCGACGCGCTATGCATTAACACGATTCGAACCCTGGCCATCGACGCGGTGCAGCAAGCCAATTCCGGCCATCCCGGGGCTCCGATGGCCTTGGCCCCGGTTGCCTATTGCCTGTGGCAAGAGTTTCTGCGCTACGATCCCGCCGATCCCACCTGGCTCAATCGCGATCGCTTCGTCCTCTCAAACGGACATGCTTCCATGCTGCTCTACGCGATGCTGCATCTGGCCGAGGTGCGCGAGGTCGATGAGAATCATCAAGTCTTGAACGAACTCGCCATGCCCATGGAAGAGATCAAGCGCTTCCGCCAATTAGGAAGCAGGACACCCGGCCATCCCGAGTCGCACATTACCTCAGGTATCGAAACCACGACTGGACCACTGGGGCAGGGGGTGGGAAACAGCGTGGGAATGGCGATGGCGAGCAAGTGGTTGGCGGCGAACTTCAACCGTCCCGGGCTTGAGGTCTTCAATTTCAACGTCTACGCCATGTGCAGTGACGGGGACCTCATGGAGGGAGTGGGCGGCGAAGCGGCTTCGCTGGCGGGACATCTCAAGCTTTCGAACTTGTGCTGGATTTACGACCATAATTCGATCACGCTCGATGGTCCGGCGGACTGGTCCTTCAGCGAAGATGTAATGACGCGTTTCGTCGGGTACGGATGGAATATGACGCGCGTCACGGAGGCAAACGATCTCGAAATGCTGGCGCGAGCTTTCAACGTTTTCCTAAAGACTACGGATAGGCCCACGCTCATTGTGGTCGACAGCCACATTGGTTTCGGATCGCCTCACAAGCAGGACTCGAACGCAGCCCACGGCGAGCCTCTGGGCGAAGAGGAAGTTCGGCTGGTAAAGCGCTTTTACGGCTGGCCCGAAGACGCGAAATTTCTTGTTCCGGAAGGTGTGCGCGAGCACTTCCGCGAAGGAATCGGCAAGCGTGGACGCAACCTGCACTCCGAGTGGAGCCAGACTTTCTCGCAGTACACACAGAAATATCCAGAACTCGCGGATCAACTGCATCGCATGCAGCGTCGCGAACTTCCCGATGGCTGGGACAAGAATCTTCCTACCTTCCCGGCCGACGCCAAGGGATTGGCCACACGCGAGAGCTCGGGCAAGGTGCTGAATGCAGTGGCGAAGAATATTCCGTGGTTGATCGGGGGCGCAGCGGACCTGGCAACATCAACCAAGACCACGTTGAAGTTTGAAGGAGCCGGAGACTTCCAGCCAGGGAGATACGCGGGACGCAATCTGCACTTCGGCGTGCGCGAGCACGGGATGGGTGCAAGCGTAAACGGGCTTGTGGTCTCGGGGATTCGTGGATTCGGCTCAACGTTCTTCAACTTCAGCGACTATATGCGCGCCAGCATGAGGCTGGCCGCGCTCATGGAGGCTCCCTCCATTTTCATCTTCACCCATGACTCGATCGGGCTTGGCGAAGACGGGCCCACGCACCAACCGATCGAGCAGTTGGGATCGCTGCGTGCAATGCCAAATATGATCGTGCTGCGCCCCGGTGATGCCAATGAAGTGGTGGAGGCGTGGAAGATTATCGCGCAACTTCAACGTCAGCCCGTTACGCTGGTGCTGACGCGGCAGGCACTGCCCACGTTAGATCGGACGAAGTACGCCGCGGCTTCCGGCGTGGCGAAGGGAGCCTATGTGCTCGCCGACGCGCCCGGTGGCAAACCCGATGTCATTCTCATGGCGACGGGAAGCGAGGTTTCGCTGTGCGTGGAAGCCTACGAGAAGTTGAAAGGGGAGGGCGTCAAGGCCCGAGTTGTAAGCATGCCTTCATGGGAGATTTTTGAGCGCCAAGACGCCGCCTATAAAGAAAGTGTGCTGCCATCGGCGGTTACGGCGCGGGTTTCGGTGGAGATGGCCGCCACTTTCGGATGGGACCGCTACGTCGGCCCAAGAGGACGGAAGATCGGCATGACGCGCTTCGGAGCCTCCGCTCCGCTGAAGGATCTATTGAAGTTTTTTGGCTTCACCGCGGAAAGAGTTGTTTCCGAAGCGCGGCAGGCCATCTCAGGAAGTTAGCGACCGTTCACATCAGTGCGGCAACGAGTGCGGCACAACAAGTTCATTTGGAGGTCATCATGCAGCCAACTGGGGTTTTAGAACAAAGCACGAAGGTTACGAATCCGCTGAAGGAATTGCTCAAGTATGGACAGTCGATGTGGCTCGATTACATCCGGCGCGATCTCATCACCAGCGGAAAACTGAAGCAAATGATTGATGACGACGGACTGCGGGGCATGACCTCAAATCCCTCGATCTTTGAGAAAGCGATTGGGGAAAGCTCGCTCTACGATGACATCCTGAAGGAATTGGCGGCGCGGCAGGATCTGGATACGACCGCTCGCTACGAGCAGATTGCGATTCGAGATATTCAGGATGCTGCCGACATTCTGCACCCGGTCTATGAAAGCTCGAACGCTCGAGATGGATACGTCAGTCTGGAAGTATCTCCGCTTCTCGCCCGTAAGACGAAAGAAACGATCGACGAAGCCCGCCGCCTGTGGAAGACAGTGAAACGCGAGAACGTAATGATCAAGGTTCCCGGCACGGCCGAAGGAATTCCGGCGATCCGGCAGTTGATCGGAGAGGGGATCAACATCAACGTGACCCTGCTGTTCGCGCAGGAAATGTACGAGAGGGTTGCCGAAGCTTACATCGCGGGCCTGGAAGACCTGACGGCCCGTGGCGGGAACTTGAAGAAGGAAGCGGGAGTGGCGAGCTTCTTCATTAGCCGCATCGACACTCTGGCGGACTCGCTGCTGGAAGCCAAATTGAAAACTGCCTCGGATCCAAAACAAAGGGCACTTCTCGAAAGTCTGTTGGGCAAGGTCGCGATCGCCAACGGCAAGCTTACCTATCAGCGTTACCAACGCATTTTCAGCGGGTCGCGGTGGGAGGCTTTGGCCGCGAAGGGAGCACAAACCCAACGCGTCCTTTGGGCCAGCACGAGCACGAAGAATCCTAAGTATCGTGACGTGATGTACGTGGAAGAACTGATCGGATCCGATACGGTCGACACTATGCCGCCCGCGACGATTGATGCCTTCCGCGATCACGGACGGGTGCGGCCAAGCCTCACCGAAGACCTGCCCGCGGCTCAGAGGGTGATGGAGGATCTGGCGAAGGCCGGCATCTCGATGAAAGAAGTTACCGACAAACTGACGGACGATGGTGTGAAGTTGTTTGCCGATGCCTTCACGAAGCTGCTGGAGGCCGTGGCCAAGAACACGCAGCCCAAAGGAAAGTAAGCGTGAGCCGACTGAAGACTTCCCTGCCGGAGCCGCTGGCTGCCTCGGTGAAATCTGCCATCCGCGAGTGGCAAGCGGGTGGAAAGATGAAGCGCTTGTGGCAGCGCGACGCCTCGCTGTGGACGGGCGGCGACGAGAGCAAGTGGCTGGGCTGGCTCGATATCGTCGAAGAGCAGATTGCCCAGCGCGAACAGCTGCACGAGGTCGCAGAAGATGCACCGAACGCCGGGTTCCAGCACGCTCTTCTGCTCGGTATGGGAGGATCGAGTCTTTGTCCTGAAGTCTTGCGGATGACTTTCGGTACTATCCCGGGCTTCCCCGAGTTGCACGTGCTCGACTCCACGGATGCCGCCCAGGTCAAGGCGGTTGAGAATCAGGTCGACATTCCCAAAACGCTGTTCATCGTTTCGAGTAAGAGTGGGAGCACGCTCGAACCAAACATCTTCAAGCAATATTTTTTCGAGCGCACGAAGCAGGCGGTGAGCGCAGAGAAGGCCGGGGGTCAATTTATTGCCATTACCGATCCCGGTTCCAAGATGCAGCAGGTCGCGGAATCGGATCACTTTCGCCATATCTTCTTTGGGCGCCCATCGATCGGTGGACGCTATTCCGCGCTTTCGAACTTCGGCATGGTACCCGCCGCAGTCATGGGCCTCGATACCAAGAAATTTCTCGATCGCACGGCCGAGATGGTTCGCGCTTGCGGACCGGAGGTGGCCGTCGAAGAAAATCCCGGCGCAGTCCTGGGCATCATTCTTGGCGCCGCCGCGGTCAGCGGACGCGACAAAGTTACGATCGTCACGACTCGTGGCATTTCCGATCTGGGAGCATGGTTGGAGCAACTGATAGCGGAGTCCACCGGAAAGCAGGGAAAAGGCATCATTCCGGTCGACCGTGAAGCGCTGGCTCCGCCGGAGGTTTATGGAAATGATCGGGTGTTTGTCTATGTTCATCTCGAAGGCAACCCCGACGAGGACCAACAGGCAAAGTTGACGGCGCTCGGACTGGCTGGTCATCCTGTAGTGCGCATCGTAGTCGCCGACGTCTACGACCTGGGACAGGAATTCTTCCGCTGGGAAATTGCGACCGCCGTCGCGGGATCAATCATCGGAATCAATCCCTTCGACCAGCCTGACGTCGAGGCCAGCAAGGTTGCCACGCGTACTCTGACTACAGAATTCGAAAAGAGGGGATCTCTGCCTGTGGAAAAACCACTACTGGAAGAGGCTGGCATCAAGCTGTTTACCGATGACCGAAATGCCGCGGAGTTAAGAAAGGCCGCAGGTGGCGAGCAATCGCTCGCTGGGTATTTAAAGGCGCACACCACTCGGATCAAGATGAGTGCCGAGCACGAAAGCGGCCTGCAGGAAATCCGCCATCGGATCCGCGACAGGAGGCACGTGGCTACGTGTCTTGGTTTTGGACCGCGGTTCCTGCATTCAACAGGACAGGCATACAAAGGCGGCCCAAATTCTGGAGTCTTTCTTCAGATAACCTGCGACGACGCGATCGAACTGCAAGTCCCGGGACAGAAATATACGTTCGGCGTGGTGAAGGCTGCGCAGGCACGCGGCGACTTCCAAGTACTGGCCGAGCGAGGAAGGCGCGCCTTGCGGATTCACTTGGGCCGCGACGTGACGGCGGGACTCGCTACCCTGTTGACGAGTATCCAAAGGGCTGTTCAGTAATTTTCGCATAAACTGCGTTCAAGGGTCGTCAGAGTCTCGAATCTGGCAAGGAGCAAGCAATGCAACTAGGCATGGTGGGGCTGGGCCGCATGGGCGCGAATATGACGCGCCGCTTGCTGCGCGGCAGACATTCTTTGGTGGTTTCCGATCGCAGTCCTGA
>Ga0209056_10004418_pt1 | contig 14844 bp, 14 predicted proteins | sample GraSoiAngelo_114_FD_185876 | JGI IMG/M metagenome (GOLD analysis project Ga0209056, IMG submission 185876) | Grasslands soil microbial communities from the Angelo Coastal Reserve, California, USA - 14_0903_13_40cm (SPAdes) (version 2) | ecosystem: Environmental > Terrestrial > Soil > Grasslands... | reverse complement strand
CAAGGAAAGCGTTGGGGTTGGGTAATTTCCATTCTGGTGTATGGTGGGGCTTTTGCAGCCAGTGTTGCCGAAGCGTTCCTCCACATACTTGTTGGAGGAATATTCATCGAACCAATAATCTTGGTTTATCTTCTGGTACCTAGTGTGAGATCCTACTTCTTCGGTTCTCCCAGGTTCGCTCTCGAAGCGGCTGAGAACGAGGTCAACCCTCTCGATGGCTCTAGGCCAATCGCGGGTCCCGAGAAAAACCGTCTACACATTGGCAGCCGCGCAAATAAGATTCTCACCGGGGGCCTAATGCTGGTGATAATATCCGTCGTTCCTGCCCTGGCGGTTTCTGTGCACACGGTGTCGGTAACTGCTGTAACCCTCAACATCGTCTACCCCGGGGGCGGAACCCCTAATAATCCATGGTTGGGCGACTCACGCACCGTCAGTGGATCCATGTTCACGTGGGCACGAGGTCAGATGGGATTCAGATTTTCACTGGTCAATTATGACCTCTGGCAGGCACATTCAGTAGACTCGATCTCTCTCCGGACACAGGGTTTTGTCCCTTATGCGCCTCCAATCCCTATTTCGGTACCGGCCCTCGGAGGGGTTGCCCTATCGATGCGGCTTCAAGCTCCCGACTTCGACTACTACGGACCCGTCACCATAGAAATCCGAACCTCGTAAGGGTCGCTGAGTCTATTTAGCACGGGTCGGCAGTAGTTCGAGGTATGAATGTGTTAGGATTTTTGTGACGTTTACTAGGTCGCTTATGCGTACGTGTTCGTCTATTCCGTGAATGTTGCTGTCCTGTCGTGTTGCACCCAGCACGGCTACAGGTATTCCTAGCTGGCTGACAACTGCCATGTCTGTGGACCCTTGGCTTCCAGCTGGTGGTGTGTCTCGTCCTAGAACTTTTCTCGCTTGTTTCCTGACAACTCTGACAAGCTTGTGGTTGGGAGGTGTGATCATCGGGTCATATCCGAGGATCTTTTTCATCGAGATTTTTGCTGGGCTCTCTTTTGCGAATTCTCTCACGACCCTGCCGATCTCTTTCTCGACTTCTGCTGCTTTCTCTTCTGGTATGAATCGTCTGTCGACTAGGATCTCGCATGTGTCGGGTATGATGTTGCCTTTCAAGCCGCCTTTGATCATGTTTACGTAGAGGCCTGGCCGCATCTTCTTTGTCCCATACAACGGCTCCGCCGGAATCTTTGATCTCCTCTTCCCAATCTCCTGACCTAGAACCTTCAATTTCTCAATCAACGCAGCGGCCTCTTCAATCGCGTTGATACCTGTCCAGCCGCGTCCCGAGTGCGCCGCCTCGCCCTTGACCGTGATGACAAACTCAGAGTCCCCGAGACTCGCGACATGAAGCACCTCTATCCCACTATCAGTCGAGATGCAATAGTCAATGTCCTTCGTTATCACATGTTTATCCACCAAATGGTTTACGCCGGTGTACCCTCCCACCTCCTCGTCCGTGGTAAAAGTTGGAGTAATCGATCCAGCAAATTTCACGCCAGTCTCGACCAACGCCTTCAGCGAAAATATCGTACACGCGTCCGAGCCTTTCATATCCGCCGCGCCCCGCCCATAGATCTGACCGTTCCTAATCGTGGGCTCGAATGGATCATTCGTCCATCCTGACGGGTCCGCTGGGACAACATCCACATGCCCGTTGAGAAGTATCTTCGGACCGTCACTCTCGCCCTTGAGAGTCGCGTAAGTATTCGGCCGGGGACCCTTCAGCCCGACCTCAGGGCTAACCCTTCTTTTGATCGTGGCCTCGGGAATATGGCTCACAGAAGGCGTAACACCCAGGTCTTTGAGATCGCCAGCGAGAACCTGAGAGATCTTCGAATAGTTCAGACCCGGGGGAACAGTAGTATCAATATTGACAAGGCGACAGGTAAGATCCACTAGATCCTTCTTGTGAGCATCAATCCAACGGTCTACTTGCCTGAGAACGGCTTGTGGGGCCAAGATGAGTCTGGGAGAAACTGCACTAACGTGTTAATTGTTCTTTCGGAGGACTAGATTTACTCTCGTGCCAATGAACGCTCGAAAAGCATATGATAGCGGTTCCATTCGAGCTGGGTCATGAACGTACCCTCCACGACACAGATAAAATCTGGAGTGGGCTCATCTCGGAAGCTTGCCCTAGCCGGAATAGTTCTCTTCCTCGTCGGTTTCATCCTCGGGGGCGTAGGTAATCAGGTTTCAGGAGCCCTTCCCGTAATACCATTCGCGGATACACTCACTGCCTTAGGGTTTGTACTGGCGTTGTTCGCTGCCTCGCGAGCTGGAAGCGCTCTCCGAGAAATTCTGGTAGTGGGGATTGTCTTCGGGATTGGCACGTTCTACGTTGGCGAGCCCCATTCGACGCACATAGGCTCTGGCTTAGGATTCGGCCTGGAGCACTTGACCCACATCTTCATCGGCCTTACATTGATGATGACCGCCACCGCGCTATCGGTTGTTCTTACCTTCTATCACACCAAACAATCTAAGTCCTAAGATTAGGATAACGGATCGCAGCCAGACACCAGTTTCCGAGCATACTTTATGTTCCGATCACTGGCCCGCTGCGTTTCGCATTGTCGGACGTATCATATCGTAAGGCAAGAGCGGAAGATTTCCCGGGAATCCTGAACCTCATCAGAAGCTCATTTGACGGTGTCTTGCGAGAGCACGGATTCTTCGAGTCGTCACCATTCGCCTCCTCTAAATTGCCAGCGATTCCTCAGCAAGGGTTTCCCTGGTTCGAGATGGGATTGAGAGAAGACGGCGAGGGATTCTGGGTAGCCGAAGTGGAGGGGAAATTGGCGGGACTAACGTTGAGCTGGGTCCGAGGATCATTATGGTATCTCGCGCACTTGTTCGTCTCGCCCGAGTATCAAGGTCTCAACATAGGACAGAATCTGATGGAGAGAGCAATGAAACATCACAAAGGCGCCGCCATCACGAACCGAGCCTTGGCGACCTTCGCCTACAACCCTGTTTCTATCTCACTGTACGCGCGTTATGGAATCTATCCACGCGAACCACTCTACTGGATGGAAGGTTCAAGCCAACACGTGAAGAATGAAGCTTCGAGCAAAGTGCGAAACGAGAGAATCACTGACTTCGAAAAAGATCGAAAAATTCTCACCCAGATTGATGAGCTCACCCTCGGTTATCCCCGCGAGAAAAACCACGAGTTTCTATTCGGCCTTCCCACGGTTCGATGCCACCTATTTTCCGCGGGCAACCAACCGGTGGGATACGGGTACGTCTGGCAGAATGGGAGGGTAGGCCCGTTGGCGACCGTGTCGCATGAGACATTTCGCGATGTGTTGAAGTCTGCGTTCCGGCTGGCAGCGGCTGAAGGAGCTCCGAATGTGGGCATTGCTGCGACAGGCTCGAACGAGCAGCTGATGCAGGTTGCATTGGAACAGAGGATGAGGATACTGGACAACTATCTCTTCATGTCCTCGAAGCCCTTCCCCAACTTCTCAAATTACGTGCTCTACCCGACAGGAGCAATGCTCTAGAAACGCGCTGCCGGTCAAACCTTGGACGATCTTCTCAACAATCTGATCGGCCGCTGGTCTCTGACGGGAAAGATGGGCGACACCGCCCTCTACCAGGAGGTCAACGCAAAATGGGTTCTGCGAGAATTGTTCGTGGAGATGCGCTTCTCCCCACTGAGAGTCGGTGAGGGAGGAAACCCCGACTACGAAGCCCTCTATCTGATCGGACATGACGAGAAGACAACTGAATACGTTCTGCACTTGTTCGACACGTTCGGCGTAACCTCGAAACCCGTCCCAGGAATCGGCACGCGCAAGGACAACACAGTTCGCTTCAAATTCGACTATACTGTCGGACCCTGGTTCAACATGTTCACGTGGGATCCCGGCCGCAGGTCCTGGAAGAACATGATCACGTATGAACGAAAGGATGGAAGTGAGGGAACTTTCGCGGAAAAAGAATTGACTCCCATCCGGTGAGCCTTCTAACTCTCTTAGGCCCCTAGAGAGAGCGAACTAATGAGTAGTCTAAGCTGGCGTTCTTGATTTCAGGATGCTAGAAAATAGGGGGTTGTCTCGGACTATAGCTTTGATCTGGTGTTGCCTAGATTGTTTCAGTGAGGTCGATGTCCGAACTGCTTTCTACATTGTTCGCTTGACCGTTGTCCGTGCCGGCCACGGTGCTATCGTCTAGGTCAGCTGTGGCATGATCGTCTACGTCAGCCACTGAGCTATCGTCAGCGTCAGCAGTCGTGCCGTCGTCGGTGTCAGCCGTTGCGTCGTCGTCTGCGTCGGCATCGTTGTCATCCGCGTCAGTAGTCTGGTCGTCTTGATCATCCTTATCGTTGATATCGTGGTTCGGACCCTTCGGCTCGTTAACATTGCTTGTCTGGAGATGAACAGCTTGGCTGATAGCTACTGCCGGGAGGAGTATTGCCGCTGCAGCGAGGAGGATTAGGGCAATCTTACTCGAGATGGTTCACCCCGCACGAAGGTGGTCTGCTCATAGACTTGTTAGCGTAGAGACATGAAGGATAATCCAACAGTTTTGAACAGCCCGTTCAAGGACCCCATCAGGGTTCTAATGAACACGAAACCCAGGCTGTGACCGTCTCATCCAACGTAGAATGGCAAGCTGTCGCGAGGGAGCAAATGAAATTCGTGGCCGCAGACTCAAAGATGCGTACTAGGCTTGCCAGTCACTCAGCAGTCTGCGCATCCAGTCCTCAGGGGTTCGAAGACTGTTTCGCCGCAGTGTTCGCAGACAAGAATTTTTCCGATAAACTCGTTGTCAGAACGATACATTGTCTCATGAATCGTAGGAGTGCTGCACGTCCGACAGAATAACTGAGGCTCGAGACCACGATCCATGAAGCTTGATCATCATTGCAGACGAGAATAAACAAGAGAGTAAAAGGAATCTAATGTCCCGTTGGGCATACTCCTAGGTGTAACTCGGGAGCTAGGCTTCGACGAGCACTTTGAAGCCTCCGTAGACCATACGTTTCATATCAAACGGCATCTGCTCGGGCTGTGCATCTTTCATGAGCGGATCCTTCATCACCTTCGCATTCACGATGTCCCGGTGCTTACGATCCTTGAACACGATATACGAGAAAACGACTGTCTCGCTGGGCTTGGCCTTTACTGTTCTGGGGAACTTGATCCCGGCCCATTTTGAGCCGAGGTCGTTGCCGACAGCCTCGACATAATCAAGTGCACCGTGTTTCCGCCAGACTCTCGCCGCCTTCTCGGCCAGACGCTTATACGCCCGGATCTTCTTCTTGGGAACAGCCAGGACAAACCCATCTACATAGCCTCGCATGAAATTATAGTCCACCGCTACCATAGATATGATTTCTTGCGGCTCAGGTCAGATTGGGATTTCTTTTCCGTTGACGAATAGCTTGTCGGTAACTTTCATGGCCTTCACGATAGTTGCGTGCATCGGGCATCCCCTATGAGTACGCCTCGTCACCTCGACGACCTTCTCAACCGAGTCATTCGTGGCTACCTTAGTCTCAACCGTCACGTCCTTGAACGATGGTTCCACTCCACCAATCCCGTACTGTCCCCTCCGATCCCAGTGACCCCTCACCGAGGTTTCCAGCGAGTCGAACTGCAGATTGAGGAGAGCCGCATGTCGGGTGAACATCACATTCTCGCAGAACCCTATAGCCGACATGAAAAACTCGAGTGGCGTCGGGGCCTTATCCGTCCCTCCGACCGGCACTGGTTCATCGCATCCCAAGGTGAACTTGCCAACCTTCGCTTCCTGGTACTGTTGCCCGATTAGTCTAACATCGGCCCTCGATGTCCCCAGCGTCTGGCCAGGCTCCGTTGCCTCCCCCAGTTTGCGAATCATGTCTTCGACTATACTGCGAAAATTCAAGGTTTGCTCCATGTGGATTTCGGCGCGAGCTGGTAGTAATTAGCCGTTGACCTGGCTTTTCTATCGCCCTTGTAGGATTCCCCCTTCTTCCCTGAACTTTTGAGCACCGGGACCAGCGAAGACGTAGATTCCCAAACGCCTGTAGTTCTTCCGGATCCAGCTATCAATTGACCCGAACCAGTTCCGGAACTCTGCAGGCTTCCTAGCCAGATCCTTTCTTTCCTCATCAATGTAGTTCATGTCGGCCTGTATCCCGCCCGGCAGCATGACCTGCGACACCATCCATGAACGCCAGAACTCGATAACAGGCGACTGAAACCCATCGACCACATAGAGCCCTTTCTCCGGGACATGCTCTGTTGCAAGCGGCATTCCAGCCCCGGTATACTGCAACCAAAATCTCCGGGTCGACTCGTCTTGTGATGGTTCAGGGAAAACGTCTACAGGGGTAAAATCTGAGCTGGGAGAGGTGCCCGGTAGAATCAGCAAGTTGCCAATCGATCGCACATATTCCAGGAACCGATCCTCGTCCTCCCTGGACATGTAGAGAACAAGCAGCTTTGGCACGTCTCAGGGTTCCTCTCGGAACAGATGATAGCTCGGGATTGATCGTTCTACCTCCAGAGTTAGACATAACCTCGTTTCTCCTGTGGAGCCACCTATGGTCGGGTCGTTCAAAACTCTTGATTCATATCCAATGGGGTCTATAGGCTCGATGGGAAAAATACATGAAGGCAAAAATGTTCGCTCTGCTAGTGATCGCATTGGTCGCTGCAGCATCGCCGGTAATGATAGCATTAGCGCCAGGCGTTAGTCAAGCAGTTGCACACAGCAACCACGCCGACCACCCGACGGGCCCTGGAAATGCCCAGTGCACCTTCACGCATCCGATCTCGCTTCCCAGCCAGGCATCAGCTAACGCAAGAGATGCTCTTGCTGACCGGTCATCTCACTGTCCCCCAACGCTCCCCACACATTAACCGTCAGCAAACGTTCATCCATCGCTTGACCGCTTTCTTTCCCACTTTTTTCTTTGGGATCCGACATGTAGGTGACTCTGTTGTCGCCATCGGATGTCTCCGCGAAGTCAACAAGAACAGAACTTAGGCCACCGATGATCAATTCTCGTCTAGGGGCTTGAGGGCGGTGGTTCGCTTTTCTTGCCGAATCTGACTCTTCTCAATCGGTTGGGGCCCCACCACGCTCTCTGGCCCAGCACCGACATTATTGCGGGGACCAGATAGGTGCGTACAACCATCGCGTCTAGGACGACTGCGAGAGCGATGGCGAAGCCGAAGCCTTGGAGAAGACGATTAGAAGACAACAACAGCGATCCAAGTGCTCCAGCGAGAATTAGCGCTAAGGCGGTGATGATTCCGCCGGTTCGGTCGACCGCATCAACCACGGCCTGACGTGTCTCCTTACCCTTCTGAGCCTCCTCCCTAATCCGGGTTAGAATGAAGATGTTGTAGTCCATTCCAATTCCATAGAGGAGCAAGAACAGTACGAGAGGTATGATGAATAAGACGCCTGATTGCAGAACGTTGTTGAAGAAGAGAAGAGTGGCTGCATAAGCCCAAGTTATGCTCAGCCCGATCGAGAGAATCCCGGTTATCGCGAGAGGATAAGACCCCAATACCACCAGCAATACTAGGAATATGGCCGCGACCGTCAGTACTCTCATCGTATTGAACTGGCTGACTGTTTCATTGGAGAAATCGAGCGTGGACGCGGAGGCACCACCAACCAGTATCGTGTCTTGAGCGAGTGAAGCGTCTGATCTCTGAAGGCTCGTAACTAGCCTCCGGATTTGATTAACTGTATCGAGAGACTTCGGCGTGAAGGGTTCCTCGACAAAAAGAACAGTCACCAAGGCTGTCCGCCTATCGCTTCCGATACTCCCGAGGATTGCAAGCCTCTGTTGAGGTATCAGACCTGTCATGTTAGTCGCGTCCACAGGAAGGCCGTCCGGTCGGGTGGGTCCGGTAAGTTTCTCTACGTTAGACAAGCCGGAAATATTCCAGCTTAGGTTTTCCAGATCAGCCTGTGCGCCTTGCGTGAGGTTGCCGTTCGTGAGAATTGATATAGGAAACTGTACGAGCACCTGCGTAGGGCCTATCTGGCCCGCGCCGAAGCTCTTCTCTAAGACCGCAAGACCATCGACACTCTCAGCATGAGTGAGTCCTGCAGTAAAATCGTAGGACGTGACTCCGGTGAGTGAGATGTAGATGGCAGGGATCGATATCAGCAGCGTCAGTCCCAAGACAAGACCCGGCCGCCTGACGCTGAAACTTGCAGCCCGCCGGAAATATCCCGGCCTCTCAGTTCTCTTCTTCCGCGCCTTGGTCGCATAGGTCTCGAATCTCTTGCCCGATCTTGGCCAGAATATCCTGTCCCCAGCGATCAGGATGAAGGATGGAATTAGTGTGAGACTTACGAGTAGAGCGATTAGGACGCCGAATCCGAGGCCAACGCCAATCGATCGGAGGAGCGTGAAGCTGCTTATCGTCATCGCTCCAAAGGCGATTATCACCGTAGTCGCGCTAGTAGCGATACTCTCTCCAGACCAGGTGACAGACGTCTGGACCGCCTGGGCCTTGTCGTGTCCCTCGACGCGTTCCTCCCGGTAGCGGGCCATCAAGAAGATGGAATAATCAGTTCCCACACCAAGCATTATAGTGAACAAGAACGTAGTAGTCGTATCCTGAATGGGAATGATGTATTTTCCGATAAGGTAGAGCCCACCTTCCGTTATCATCAGTGCTAGTCCGACGATGGTCAGCGGGACGAAGGGGGTGGCGATTGCGAAGAAGAACAGTCCCGCCAGAATGAGGATCGCGCCTATTGTGACAGGCTCGATTAGACCGAGATCCTTCTCGCTTCCGAGAGAGGAGTCGGCAGTGGTCGCTAGGTCCCCGGTAACGTATGTCTGCGATGGTCCCCCGTCGCTCACCTTCAGTTGGGAGATGATGTTCCTCATGATTACCACGTTCTTCAATATTGGATCGGTGTTAGCGGAGCCGAATGAGCCGGGGGATTTCGAGAAGCTCACAAGAACGATCATTACCATGTTGTCGGGGCTGATGAAGTTCTGGAGAATCGCTGGTGGAATTGGTACCGGGTACGTGAAGAGAGTGTAGGACCATAATGTCTGATTTGCTTGGTATTGTGCAGCTGCTGGGGTAGCGCCCTGTTGCAGGTAGAATGCCGTGAGGACCGCTCTCTCTAGGCTGTAGACAGATGTGACGTTCTCAACGCTGTTCAGAGTTCCCGGCACTAGAAGCTTCTTTTCCAAGTCAAGAGTGAATCGCTTGGTCGCATTATCAGTAACATCGCTTCCCTGGAGCAGAATTATGGCACTAGTGTTAGCTTGTGGATGGGGAAACTCTTGAGCCATAAGGTTCTGAGCCCTTGCAGACTCGGAATTGCCAGATTGGCCGCCACCAGTGCTTGAAGTAACAACCTGAGAAAGTTGTCGAGATAAAGGAAGACTTACTGCAAAGAGCAGAATCCAAAAGACGATTATCAGCTTGTATCTTCTACCTACGAAAGATCCGATTCTAGCAAACGCCGGAACTTGAGGTCCAGCGGCTCTGGCCGCTCCAAGCTTCTTCGAAACTATGTAGGCAGTACCAGAGGCGAATACGAGGAGGCCAACCGTAATCACTACTGTCGCGCTAAGATTATCGGAGACGTATTGGCGGAGGTAGAGGTTGTTCTGATAATCCAGGATCAGAGCCAAAAGCTCGCCGAGCGATATTACAATCAGGAATACGAGGATTCCTATCCAGCGAGCTTGGTAAGAACCTGGCTTGCTCAACGCGCGCACACATTGCCGTAAAGAGTGCCAAGGCCGGCTTTCTAGGCTATTTACGCGTAATCTACAAAATATCCGTGGAAATGGTTAAGTCTCAAGCAGGCTGCCTTGCAGTCTTGCGTCTCAAGAGAAACACTGAAGGAGTTACCACTTCGGCCCAATTCGCAGTAGTCGGCGGAGAACGTCAGAGCTGGGCGGTCTATGGTGGACTTGTCTTCACAATGTTCATCTGGGGACTCGCTTGGCCAGTTGGAAGACTCCTCGCGACAAATCAGAATCTTCCCCCTGTCTCTATCGCCGCGCTAAGATACGCCATCGTCGTCCCCGTGTTATTCGCCATTCTCTGGCTCAAAGAGGGCTCTTTCAAGATCAACCGATCCTGGATACCAACACTCGTTGTAATGGGGATTCTCAATACAACTCTCTACCAGATCTTCTTCCTTTACGGCGTCAAATACGCAGCCGCTAGCGACGACTCGCTAGTAATTGGGATAGGACCTGTACTCATCGCTATCATGGCAAGCTTTGTTCTCAAAGAGCGATTCACATGGACCAAGATTCTCGGCTTCGCTTCCGGGTTAGCAGGAATCATTACAATCTCTATACTCTCTCCCAACACTCAAGTCCTCAACAGACCGCTAGGCGTGACTCTCGTCTTCGGCGGTGCAGCCGCATATGCTCTCTACACCGTCCTGCTGAGAAGATTCCTCTCGAAGAACCGCGCAGACAATAATGGACCTCAACAATCCTCTCTATCAATCCTAACATGGATCAGCCTTTTCGGCTGGTTCTTCCTAATCCCCTTCTCGCTTATTGAATCGCCTTGGACGTACACCTGGGACGCTGGCTCGTGGCTTGGAATTCTCTACCTTGCCATACTCTCGACTGTAGTCGGATATTTCCTCTACATAGAAGGTGTCTCGAAGATTGGGGCCGGGAGATCAGCGATCTTTGGCAATCTCGTCCCAGTCTTCGGCGTCCTAACCTCCGTCCTCATTGGCGAAATCCTGAGCCCTTGGACCGCTGTCAGCTTCCTACTCATCTTCGCGGGAGTCCTCCTTGTTAACCGGCAAGTGAAGAACTCCGGTTCCTGAGCCCATTTCTAATACCCCTAACTCCGAGAGAGCACAGGGAGCCGTACCTCGAATGGGCCTAGACCTTTCAGCGTCCTCGCGGAATGCTGAGAAGCGACTCTGGATTGCCCTGATTGTATCCATAATCATTGTTTCCGTAGAGTTCACGGGAGGCTTCCTAGGCCAGAGCCTCGCATTGATCAGCGATTCCGGCCATGTACTAACCGATGTTCTGGCTGTAGGAGTGGGAATTCTTACTCTCCGATTAGGTCGGAAGCGTCATACTGCAAGACGGACCTTCGGCTATCATAGAGCCGAGATATTCGCTGCGCTGATCAACGGCTCGACCCTGATAGCCGTCGCTCTTCTAATCATCTACGAAGCCTATCTGAGACTCCAGCAACCGCCCACTGTTCAAGGCCCGCTAGTCCTGGCAATCGCGTCGGTCGGTCTCCTAGGCAACCTCAGTATTGCGGGGTTGCTGTCCCGATCGGGAAGAACCAACCTCAATGTTCGAGGAGTGTTCCTCCATACTCTCGGGGATGCGCTATCATCCGTAGCCGTGATTGTCAGCAGCCTCATCGTCATATTCACCGGCTACCAGGGAATTGACCCGCTTGCGGCAGCCATAATCGGGGTTCTCATCATGCTTAGTGCCTACCGTCTCGTCAGAGACTCGACAAACATTCTGTTGGAAGCCACTCCCAGACAGATGGATCTGGAAACTATAGCCAAGACAATTAGCAGCGTTGAGGGGGTAAAGGGAGTTCATGACCTTCATGTCTGGACTATCACTTCCGGCCTCTACGCTCTAAGCGGACACATCACAGTGGATGCAGACATGATCAGCGATGGGGCAAAGATAGTGGGGAAAGTCGCGTCCCGGTTGAAAGAGTCGTTCGGGATAGAACATGTTACCCTTCAAGTCGAGAAAGAAACTCTTGAGAATATTCAGGGACATGAAGCGTCTCCGATTTGACCGGATAGAGAACGGCCGTCTAGCGATGCCCAGAGCTATCGGCTCTTGGGACAGCCAGTGCGTTCAACTCATCAAACGTTATCGCACCCTCGGTCAGGTTCTCGTAGGTTCCTTTCTCAAGAACCTCCTTCGCCGCTCGTTTGAGCAGGCCCATTGCCGCGTAAGATGGGCTGGGACCGAAGCTCACACGTGCAACACCAAGTCGCTCCAGCTCACTAATTCCCGGTAGACCCTTTCTCACCATGACGTTAACTGGAAAATCTAGGGCCAAGACGAAGGCTGCGATTGAAGCCTGGTCTGTAAGACCCATCGGGTAAACGCAATCAGCACCCGCATCCCGGTACGCCGTGGCTCGACGAACTGCCTCCTTGAATCGCGCTCCCTCATCACCTTCGGCAAATCTCAGGGCATCGGTGCGGGCATTAATCACGAGAGGAACTCCTTTGGTCTCGCCTAGCTTTCTGATCGCCTTGACATTTTCTACCTGTCTTTCAATCGGGTAGAGTTTCTTTGTGGCATGCGCGAAATCTTCGATGTTTATTCCGACAGCTCCGGCGTTCAGAATCGCTTTGACTGTCATGAGCACGTCTTTTGTAGTCTTTCCAAAGCCAGCGACAACATCAGCAGAGAGAGGAACGGACAAGACCCTAGCAATTCTTCCAACAGCTGACACAAACTCGTCTCTACCAATCACCTCACCATCAGGGTAACCCAAGGAAACCAACATACCTGCGCTGGACGTTGCAACTGCCGGGAACCCTGCATCCTCAAACACACGTGCGCTCGGAACATCCCATCCGTTCGGAAGAATCAGTATCCGCTTTCCATGGTGAAGTTCGCGGAAGTCTTCTGCTTTACCTTTCTGGGCCTTTACTGTGAGTTTGGACAAGAGTGTCATGCCTTGACAGGATTTCGGTTTTGTAAGCTTATCTTGGTCAGGCTCTAATCATACCTTTTGGAACGGTCTTTACCGCTTCCGGATGTGGGTTTTCTGGGAATAGCTCGGGATGTATTATGTGAGCTAGTATCTCGAGCCCATCTACCACTCTGGGGCCTGACCTGCTGAAATACGCGGACGCGTTAACCGCGTAGATTCTTGAGAACTGGAACGCGGGAATTTTGTCCCATTCTTCGTACGATGCTAGCACGTGGGCTTCTTCCATGACTTGGTTTGCGTCGAACCCGCATGGAGAAAGAACGATAATCTTGGGCTTGTACTCAACAACTTGATCCCATTCTATTCTGTGGGAAGGCTTGCCGATGCGCCCAAGTCCTTCGACCCCTCCTGCGTAATCGACCATCTGAGGAATCCAGTGTCCGCCTGCCCAGGGAGGCTGGAGCCATTCCATGAAGAAGACCCGCGGTTTATCTTGTACAGTCTTCGTTTTCTCTCTAACCCTGTTTATTCTCTGCAACATTTGCGCAGCAAGTTTCTCAGCTTCTGCCAGCTTGTTTGTCATCCTGCCAACTAGGAGAATATTGTCAACGATCTCCTCCAGATTCGTAGGCTCCAGTGAGACGATCTTTGTATCCGCATCCAATACCCGTGCTGCTTCCTTGACCTTCGTATAGGAAACGGCGCAAACATGGCAGAGTTCCTGCGTCAGAATGAGATCCGGGTTCAACTTCTCCAGAAGTTTTTCGTCAATCTCGTAAATGTCGCCGCCGCGCTGTTCAACTTCCCTGTCAACCTCAAGGCTTCGGTGGATCTTTTGGTGAATCGCCGACTTCGTCAAAACGGGCCGGTTAGAAGCCTCAGGAGGATAATCGCACTCGTGGGATACGGCGACAACCTGGTCTCCAAGCCCGAGGGCGAACGCAATCTCTGTGGCGCTAGGGAGTAGAGAACAGATCCTCATTTTGAGTCTTGTAGCTCGGTAGTAGATGGCGAAAGGATATATTTAACGGGCGGGTAACTTTGCCCGCTTCCCCCGCCCTTGAGTAACCATCTCGACCTACCACCAGTCTTCGACAGACCATCAACCAGAGCCATGATCGTGGCAGTTTTCACCGCCCTCTCTCTCGCGACCAATTATGCCCTCATTAGTTTTCAAAACATCAAACTAATGGACACTCTAGTTTTCATCGTTGCATTTCTCTTCGGTGTTCGACTTGGAATAGGGGTCGCTGTGTCCTCTTGGCTCGTTTATGGATTGGTCAATCCAAATGGCATAGACGGTCCTGTCATCTTATCTTTCCTGATCTTGGGAGAATGCTTCTACGCGCTCAGCGGGGCGATTCTCAGCAAGACCTCCGTTGGCCAAGACATTTCGAGAACCAAACCAACCGATGAAAGCTCAAGGATTGTGAGAAAGACTAACGTCTTCCGAAAAACCGTCCTACGAATCAGGAAATTGAACCTGACGCGTAGCTTTGTATTCGCGCTTGTCGGCTTGCAAGCAACTTTTGGATACGATCTGCTGACGAACTTTGCGAGTTGGCTTTTCCTGACAACTTCGCTCTATCAAGCCTTCATCATAGGCAATATAGTTGGTGCACCCTTCTCAGTTGCGCACGAGGGTAGCAATGCGATCTTCTTCGCAACTGTAGCACCCGCTGTTATACTCGCAACCAGGCGGATGGGAATGGGATTTCACTCTAGAGGTCGATCTAAGTGAGAGTCAGTTTCGTCAGTCAACACAAAGTATTCTTCTCAATCACCATTCTAGTAGCAACGATAATCATCACCGTACAGGCCAGCGCATACTATTACTATCAGGAATCAATCGGCGCTTGTCCGAATCCCTGCGGGGAATCCACCATCGCAATCGAGATACTGATTAATTATGGAAACGGGACAAGCTATTGGATCAATAAAACCGATGTGCGTTCCGATTGGAACTTCTATCAACTAACAAGTTCTGTCGCAAGAGTTCAGGCCACGAATTATCCTTCTGCATCTGAGCACTTGATCACAGGGATAAATGGGGTCCAGAGCAGTGGTCAATATTTCTGGAGCTTATGGGCCATTTGCGAGAATTCTAAGGCATGGTTTGCTACAAATGTCGGTGCCGACGCGATTCAGTTTACGACTTATCACACACTTGCATGGTATTACCAGGCGACGAACTCGCAGG
>Ga0209056_10004416_pt1 | contig 14847 bp, 10 predicted proteins | sample GraSoiAngelo_114_FD_185876 | JGI IMG/M metagenome (GOLD analysis project Ga0209056, IMG submission 185876) | Grasslands soil microbial communities from the Angelo Coastal Reserve, California, USA - 14_0903_13_40cm (SPAdes) (version 2) | ecosystem: Environmental > Terrestrial > Soil > Grasslands... | reverse complement strand
CATCGATGAATACGTAAGCGATTCTGGCAGTGCGATCGAGAAGATTACCGCGCGTTATGGTTAAATTCGCGATCTTTCCCGTTTCGATTGAGCCCAGGCGATCCGCTGCATTCAAAATTTCGGCGGCGGTCATGGTCATCGCTTTGATTGCTTCATCGCTCGCCAGACCATTCTCGACCGTCTTGGCCGCGTTGGCCCGAAAGTCGTCGATGCTCGTCATCCCGCCCGACTGAAATGCAAACTTCACCCGGGCCGCAGCGAGACGGGCGGCACATTTCGGGGCTTCAACTCGCGCGCGCAAAATACGTAAAGGTTCCGAGTCGGCTTCGAGTGAAGCCGTCGTCGTGCGACGCGGAAAATTCAAAGAGAGCAGCACGGCCATTTGTGCTTCACGCAGACGATCGGCAACCTTCCATGATTCTTCACCGCCGGCGATGATGGCGCGTAGCTTGAACTCCTGTGCGAGATCGATCGCGCGCGAAATATCGCGCTCGCGATCGGCATACATCACGACCGGCAGCTCGCGATTCAAAACCGGAAGCAAAGCCTCCAGCGATTTATCTTGCTCCGGACGACGCACACCGCGCGGCGAGCGCGCATAAATCTTCTGCGCTTCCTGATAACGTTGCGCGTCGAGCAACATCTGCCTGATCGCCGAAAAGACGCCCATCAACGAGCCGGGATAACCGCCACCGCGCAAAGCCGTGAAACCGATGTGAAGAGCCACTGGCGATCGCACAATCATTTCCTGCGGCGTGTTGCCGGCAAGATTGATCAGCGCAGATTGTCCGATGAAAATTCCGGCTCGGGGTGCGGTCAAGGCAGTCGTAATCCCCGCATTGCGCTCCGCTTCAATCTGATCTCCGCCCGGACGCAGATAATCAGCGGCCATGATCTCAGGTTGTAATCCTGCTGGTTGAGTTGAATTGAGCGCCGAGGCCATCGGCGATGGTCCACCAGGAAATTGAAATTGACCGCCGCCGCCACCGCGACCACCTGCGACTCCGGGCGTCGGTGATGGTTGCGGCATGCCGAGATTGGTATTGGCGTCAATCAATCCGGGATAGACTGTCAGCCCGGCGCCGTCGATTGTCCGCGCATCCGCGGGCGCCGTTACGTTTGTGCCCAGGGAAAGAATCAATCCATCGCGAATTACCACCGTGCCCTTTTCAATCGTCGGCCCGGCAACGGTGACGATGCGCGCGTTCGTGATCGCATAGCTTTCAGTGGCATTGTGCTGAGCCTTCGAAGCACCGGATCTGCTTAGCGCTATTAACGCGAGCGCGACCAGAGCCACGCCGGCAAAACGTAAATAGTTTTTTGGCATTGTCATTCTGCTTTCAGGTGGGAAAGTTCTCTTGCGCTTCGCAAGCAACCGCTAGCGCACACTCTTCTTCAAGAGAGCAATCTGAGAGCGCGGATAATAATTCAGGGTTAGGTGTTGATGCAAGAAGAGCCGCGTCGTCCGGGTGGTGGATTAGTTTCGATTTCCGCTTTAGCGCGTTTCGTCTCGAAGCTGGCAACCTAAAGGTTGAACTCTATACCCCTGGTAGCGGGTGTTCAGAGTTCAACCTTTAGGTTGGATCCCCGGCAAGACATCTATTACCACTTAATCGAACCTTCTTTCGAAGTATCGATCTGCGCCAATTCGGTGGCGCCGTAAAAGAAGCCCTTCATGTTGTCGAGCAAAAAACCCTGGGCCTCAGGATTGGTCAGATCGAGACCATAGTGATTGATGATGCGCGTTTGCGTTTGCAGCCATTCCGACCAGCACGGCTGACAAACATCGGAAGCGATCTTCTGGCCGAGATCGGTTGGCAGCGGCGAGTAACCGAGCGGCGCGCGCTTTTGTCCACAGCGAGCGCGGATTATAGCCCTTACAGCACCCAGAGCGATAGCGACCGGACTGGGTACGCAGGCGTCCCGCCTGCTTGTGTATCGTACGTCGGCAGCGCGTACTGTTAAAGCAGTCGAGACGACTGCGTACCCAGAGGGCCCGGTCGCTACCGCTCGCGGTTCTGTCACTGCTGCGCCTCGCGTATCGCTTGAATGATGTCGTCGTCCTTTGGGCGGAACAATCCCAATGGCCGCACGTCGCGATAACGAATGACCCCATTCGCATCAATCACAAAAACCGATCGCGCCACTTTTCCGGGAATCAGCGATCGCGCGCCGTACGCGTCGGCTACTCTGCGATCAGGATCTGAGAGTAAGCGCAGCGGAAGCTTGTGATTTTCGATGAAACTCTTGTGCGACTCAACCGAGTCCGTGGAAATGCCGACGATCTCGGCTCCCGTAGCGGCATAGTCATTCCAACGATTCCGCAGCGAACACATCTGGCGGGTGCAAATCGGCGTCTCGTCTCCAGGATAAAAGAACAATACGACTACTTGGCCCTTGTGATCTCCCAGGATCCATTCGTGGCCGGAACTGTCTTCCAGCGCGAAATCCGAAGCTGGCATTCCGACTCGGATGTTTTGGCTTTGCTTTGCTGACATCAGATCCCGATCGGCTGTTACCTAAAGACGTGTCTTCGGCAAACTTCTCATAAGCGCGGCTCCGACGAGAATCATCAGGCCGCACACGACGTTCAAGCCCGACCAAAAAGCTCTGTGGGTTTGCATTCCGTGCAGCTTTTCGGCAGGAAGTGCCAGCAGGAAGGTGATGCTGAAGAGCCCGATTGCTCCAGCCATCTTGATGCCGAAGTAGATGAGATAAAGGTTCTGATTCTCAACGTAAGGATACGTCCATAGCCATTGGAAAATACCGGTCACGGCTACGACAATAACGCCGGTCCATTTGATGTAAGCGTATCGTCTGATTGCGGCGGACAAGAACCTTTCGCGCTCCGTAGCATCAAGCAAATCCAAGGTTGGCCAAAGCGCCATTCGCGCATAGAACAGTCCGCCCAATGAAGTGCACGTCGCGGCAATGTGTAAAACTCGGAAGACAAGGCTCATGATTGGACGCTTTGAACTACTTCCTTGCTTGCCAGTGCTCTTCCTCGCATCGCGGTGATCAGGTAAGTCAGGGTTCCGGCAACCGCACCGTGAATCAGCGGATTGAACTTTAGTTCGCTGGCAAAAGGACGAAAGAGCAATCCGCTGATAACCCCCTGACCCGCTCCCGCGACGATAGCCAGAAGGATCGGCAAGATCGACTTTCTTGACACAGAGAAGATGAAGAAATGACTTACTCCTGCGGCGACCACGCCACTCATTGCGCCAATAACCAGGATGATTACTCCAAGAGAAAACGAGCCCGGAAGAAAAGCAGTTACGTATGCGACGGCGCCAAAGAAGAAAGGTTCAAGCCAATGAGCATCGCGGCCGTAATCAATCGACCGGCCTTCATTCTGAGCTTTGCTTTCAATGCGGCGGTCATCACGATGGAAGTAACGTAGAAAGAGCCCAACTGCGATTCCCACGTACAAACCAGTGAGTAACCAGACAAGACGGTGTCGATCAAACAAATTCGTCGCCCGACTCTCCGCCATGACAACGGCAATACCCGTCAGTCCTCCCCAAAACGCGGCGGCGAGAATGCTTTGATTAAGGCGAAGAAGAAAGAAGAAAAGGCGTAGGAGAACTACCTGAGTGACCGCTGCAATCGTGGCCAGAAGAAAAAAACTTCCCGCTAATTTAGCGTCTCCCAACAGGACGGCAGCAATTACAAAGAAGCCATTCCAACCAATTAGGCCGGTGACTACGCTGGATGGCCACGAACTTCGCTGCTTGAATGGACCGACACTCATCTGAGGTCCCTCCGACATTCTCACTGCATCGAGCGAGCGTCATGATAAGTTGCTCAGATAGTTTATTTCAAGACCAGCCTGAGACCGATCAATCAAATCGCCCGGCCTACTTGATGACTGAAGCCAAACTCGCCGCGTCAACACGCGTGCGAATCTCCACTTCATTTCCGCGCGTCGTAATCTTTAGATTATCGAGCGCGCTCTGAGCCAGGGCCTTGCGAGGTTGTTGCATGCGCGTTACCAGAATGCCGCCAAGTTGCTTCAGGCCTTCGACGGTATCGCTGAGGTTCTTCGCCGCGTCGGCGGTGTCGGTGCGAGCGACCAGCATGAGCGAAACGTCGTTTTCTACCGAGCCGAGCGAGCCATAGACCTGTCTGATCGATTTTGCGTCCTTCGCGACCGTGTCATTGCCGACGTTCAAGTTTGCGAGCAGCGCGCTCGGAACGTTTGCGCCAAAGCCGATCACGGCATTCGGATCGCGGGTCGCAAGTGTTACCAGATCAGCGCTGGCGCGTCCTCTCTTGCCCGCATCGATCGCGGCGCGCACAATCCCTAAATCTCCAATCGCGAGCGTGCTTCCGTCAAGCCCGCACACGGCGAGTTCGTTTACCTTCATATTCCAGAACCCAAACAATTTCATCTGGTCGTTAATACTGATGACGATGATTGTGGCTCCGTGATATTTCTCCTCTCGGTACTTTCCGTTAGCGGCAATACGTCCGGCCGCGACCAGCGCTTGGGCGTCGAAGGTTCCGCGCGCAATGGCGACCGTCTCGAGCTTGGTCACGTTCGGCGTCGGATAGACATAGCGGGTTCCCAAAACCACGCGATCGAATGAACGCGGATCGATCCCGGTGCGAGCTTTGAACTTTTCAACCTCTGCATTAGCTTGCGCGAGTTTCGCCGGATCTTGGGCGAGGATCCGCGGCAGGGTTTGATTCAATAGACGCCGCACCTCGATCAGCGCGATTGCATCCGAAGCGGGAAGATAACTCAACGCGTCTGCAGGCGTCGCCGCATTTGCGGACGGCGCAGGCGCCAGCGATCCAGAACCAAAAACGAGAGTTATTATGAACAATGCGAGGGGAAGCGATGATGCCACGAGTTTTTTATTCACGAGTGAATCCCTTCTTAATTGTATTCAACAGAGGCGCGAACTAAATGTGAGATCTAAAGGACTCTCAAGGTAAGGAAGGGTGGCTTGCCCCCGCTGTTTGATAATCTTATCTAACATTGAAACGATCAGCGGGGGCAAGCCACCCTTCCTTACCTTGAGGTTCTTACGGCCATTTGGGGAAAGCGACTCTCCGATGCGTCTGATGAGCAACATGGTTGGCCCGTACTCCAAAGCTTGCATCTAAACACTCTCCACCAATAGCGCGATGCCCATGCCGCCGCTGATGCACAGCGTCGCGAGACCGCGTTTCGCCTTTCGCCTTTTCATTTCGTGCACCAGCGTCGTTGTGATGCGTACGCCTGTACAGCCGATTGGATGGCCCAATGCAATCGCTCCGCCGTTTACATTCAGCCGTTCCTGATCGAACTGCAAATCGCGATCGCAGGCGATGACTTGTGCGGCGAAGGCTTCGTTGAGTTCGATCAGATCGATGTCTGCAAGCGAAAGCTTCTGGCGTTTCAGGACCGTGCGCGTTGCCGGCACCGGGCCGATGCCCATGATTTCCGGCGGGACTCCTACGATTTCGTAATCAACGATGCGCGCAAGGGGCTCAGTGTCCGATTCCTGCACAGCTTTCTCGCTCATCACAACGACCGCCGCGGCGCCGTCGGTGATCCCGGACGAATTTCCCGCGGTGACTGTGCCGTCTTTCGCGAATACTGACGGCAGCTTACGCAGATCTTCGATTGTGGTCTTGACGCGCACATGTTCGTCGGTTGCGAATGATACTCCGTTGCTTTTTCCCTCTCCCTTTGGGAGAGGGTTAGGGTGCCGGGTTGTCGCTGCCCTAGCTTCGCCCCTCACCCCAGCCCTCTCCCATGGGGAGAGGGAGTTAGGAGCAGCACTGTTAAGTTCCAGCGGCAAAATCTCCGCCGCAAATCTTCCAGTGGCAATCGCGCTGGCTGCGCGTTGCTGGGATCTCAAAGCATACTCATCCTGTTCGTCGCGAGCGATTTCATAACGGCGAGCCAGCTCTTCAGCCGTCTCGCCCATCACCAATCCGGAAAGCGGATCGTTGAAGCCATCGCGATACATGCCGTCAATCAGCTCGACGTGGCCCATGCGCGTGCCCCAGCGCGCGCCCTCCGCGAAATAAGGAACCCGCGACATGCTCTCCGTGCCACCGGCCAAAACGATATCCGCGCGACCGAGCATGATCTGTTCAGCGGCCAGAATGATCGCGCGCAATCCGGATCCGCACGCCTGGTTCACGGTGAACGCGGGGACATGATCTGGAATACCAGCGCGAAATGTGATCTGTCGCGCAACGTTCGGACCGCCGCCAGCTTGTCGCGCGCATCCCCAAATCGAATCATCGATCTGATCAGGCCGCACGTTCGCACGTCGCAAACTCTCTTTCGCGACTGCGGCGCCCAAATCAGCGGCAGACCAACTAGCCAGCGATCCGCCGAAGCGGCCAATCGGTGTGCGCACGGCGCCTGCTAGATAAACCGGTTTCATGAACCGAAGTTATGATTCAACGCAAAGGGATGCAAAGGTTTTCGCAAAGGAACGCAAAGGAGTTTTTCCTCAGCGACCTTTGCGAAATCCTCTGCGCCCTTTGCGTTAAAATCCTTTTCCCCCAACGGCTCCGATGTTAGCATACGCGCGGATGACTCCCGAAAATGCTCTTACATGTTAAAGACGCTGAGGCAATTGAAAGTGCTAACCGCGCCATTCGCGAATTGCTGAATGCGCACAGCGAATGGTTCCTGACGCAGAACGGTGGCGCACCAATCGCTCTTAACTCCACTGAATTCGATTTTTCCATCGCACATCGTCGTCTAATTTTCTCAAGCTGGACTGAGAGTGGTTCACGTTCCTGGAGAGTTACGGCGTGGAGTTGGACCGGCGAAAAGCTCTTGCTGGAAGCAAGCCGCCGCATGGGAGCGGAGGTAGCGAAGCTCGAGTTAGTGCCGCGTGCTTCCGCGAAAGCGATCGTGGCGAGCATTGCCGCCGCACGACAGGCGAGATGCGAGAAGCTCGCGCAAATAGTGGCGCAGACCTTTGAGGGTGCTGGGGGTAGGGTGCGGGGGGTAGATAGGAATGACTTTCACCCTGAACCAAAAATCCCAAACCCTCGTATGCCGCGTGTCGATTCAAGCGAGCTACCCCCAACCCCCAACACCCAACAACCTGAACCTTTCGAGGGTGTTGGGGGTAGGGTGTTGGGGGTAGATAGGAATGACTTTCACACTGAACCAAGAATCCCAAACTCCCGTGTGCCGCGCGTCGATTCAAGCGACCTACACCCTAAACCCAACACCCAACCCCCTGAAGATCACAGACTGAAGTCTATGTTACTTTCAGCGAAGATCGAGCGTGCGGTCTTGAGTCCCGGCATGCGCCGCGATCAGCCGGGTCGTTACGCGCGTATCATCTTGCGTTTGCCTCACGAGCGCCTGGCGGTGACCGCCACGGTCGCGCGCAGCGATGCGCGCAATATCGATTCGCTTTTTTCGTCCGCGCTGCTGTGGTTCAATCGACTCCTTTCGCGCCCGCAACGGCCACCAATTGAAAAGCTCCTGGTAGTTGTCGAACCAAACACGCTCGAGGCTGCGCGCCAACGTCACGTGCTGCTGCGCGAGTCTCTACGGCAGCGGATTGAGTTGTGGGAGATCGACGACGACTGGGAACAAACGCATCCGGCCCGGCCAATTGAAAGAAAAGCCCTTTGGAAGAAACGCCTGACGCGTTTTCCGCCGGTAACAGAGGCTGAGACCAGCGAGCGTGCGCAGCAAATCGTCTCGCAAGCTCCGCAGGCGATAGACATCGTCAACTCGCGTCATGGCCAAACGCTTCGCTACCACGGTTTGCCGTTTGTGCGTCTGCGTCGCGTGATGACGAGCGATCGCGTCTGGTTCGGAATTGAAGGCTCACGCCGGCGCGCCCTCGACGAACATCACGAACGAGACTGGGCGAAGTTGTTCGCGGATTTACAGTCTTATCGCCACGAAGATTGTCGCGATCGGCGGCACTGGCTTTATCGCTCAGCGGGCGAAGCCTGGCTGGAATCAATGCTGCGGCGTGACATAACCAAGCTCGATCCCGGCTTGATTATCGCTCCTTTGCACGCTCAGTTTCGCACCTCGCACGGCGGCCCGACCGGCGCGCGGCCAATCGATTTACTGGCATTGCGTCACGACGGACGGCTGGTCGTGATCGAATTGAAAGTCAACGAAGATCGCGAGCACGTCTTTCAAGGCGTCGACTACTGGCGACGGGTCGAAGCGCATCGAAGGCGCGGCCACATCAGCACGGCAAAGCTGTTCGGTGATCGGGAAATCAGCGATGAATCGCCACTGGTTTATTTGGTCGCGCCCACGCTGCGCTTTCATACTTCGTTCCGAACGCTCGCGAAAATGATCGCCCCCGATGTTGAGATTTATCGCTTTGACATCAACGAAGACTGGCGCAGTGGAGTTCGCGCGGTGCGACGCGAGCGTGTTAACGCGTGAACGTACTGCTTTGCCAAGCGCCACCTGTGCTTCAACCAGTTCTTGATGTCAATTCTCTAAATCGCAATCTAAAGATTGATGTTATGAAGCAAGCGCCTCCTACCGCGAGTGGTAAACTCGCGGCCAGTGCTCTCGACATGAGACTGAAAGGAGGCGCTATGGACACAATATATATCGGCGTTGACTTTCATGCACGACAACAAACGATCTGTTATTTGACAACTGAAACTGGTGAGTTCGTCACGCGCGAACTCAAACATCAAGACAAGGACGAAGTACGCACCTTCTATGCGCAGTTCGGTGGGCGCGTCATCGTCGGGTTGGAAGCCAGCGGTTACAGCCCCTGGTTCGAACAACTGCTCGAAGATCTGGGCCACGAAGTCTGGCTGGGCGACGCGACCGAGATTCGGCGTCGGGCGCGCTGGCGGCAGAAGAACGATCGGCGCGACGCGGAACTGATTTTGGATCTGCTGGTCCATGATGAATTTCCACGGCTGCATCGACCGTCGCTCGAGAGCCGCGAGATTCTGCGCATGCTGCGTTACCGTCACAAGCTGGTCAAGATGCGCACCATCATCAAGAACAGTTTGCAGGCGCTGGCGCTGCAATCCGGTTTGTCGCGGCGCACCAAGCTGTTCACCAAAATCGGCCAACAGGAGTTGCGCGCCGCGCCGATGTCGCCGGTGATGAAACAGCAGCAAGAGCAATGGCTGGAGCTGCTGTTGGTGCTCAACCAGCGCATCGTGGAAACCACGCTGTGGCTTAAGCAGCAAAGCCTGAATGACGCTCGCATCCGACTGTTGCGGACGCATCCGGGCATCGGCTTGCTGACTTCGCTCGGCCTGGTCCATACGCTCGACCCGATTAGTCGCTTTCGCAATCAACGCAAAGTGACGGCTTACGCCGGGCTCGAACCGATGGAACGATCTTCAGCGGAACGAAAACGTTTCTTAGGCATCAGCAAGGCCGGCTCGCGCTTGCTGCGTTACCTGGTCATCGAAGCCGCGCATACGGCGGTCAAGAAAGATGACGACCTGAAACGTTTTTATCGTCGCCTGCAAGAGCGCCGCGGTCGGCCCAAGGCCAAAGTGGCGGTCGCCAGGAAACTTTTAGTGCGCAGCTTCATCATGCTGCGTGATGAGATCGACTACGCGGAGTTCCAACGCCGCGCCGTCGCAGCTCGGCTGGCCCGACAGAGTTCTAGGCCTTCTGTGCCTGACAGGTTGATTGGGCAGCCAGCCTCTTCTGAAAGCCAGGAGCGCGTGCTGAGCGCGGCCAAGAAGTAATCACGGGAGTGAGGACTTCGGGATACGCGCTTCGCGTGACGAGCGTTACAGGCTCATCCCACGCGCTTTGGCTCTCAGGAGAGTGCGGAGCAAACCTCATGGAGGATGACCGCATAGATGATTGATCGCGGCTCGCTACAGCCCAGATCAATTGAGGACCCGCTATCGGCGGACAAACAAACAAAGTCAGTCTTATGTCAAAGAGCAACCAAACAATCGCAACTTTAAACCAGGCGCCCCGGCGTCAAAGTGGAAGTGTGTTTACTTCAACTCTTGACACCAACGGATGCTTCATAGATGAACTCTATACGCCTGTTGGGAAGGTTTACTGCCCGAAACGTCGTCGGTATTCATTGGAATCAATGAAGGCTTTGACCATTTCGGCGGCGACGTAGCTTCAGCTTGGGTTTTTCTGGGAAGAAGACCAACCTAAAGGTTGAACTCTGAACACCTGGCACCGGTGTATAGAGTTCAACCTTCAGGTTGCTCTGCTGGACTAGTCGAACAGTTTATTCCGCCGCCGTAGCCGACACCTACTGGCCAAACCGTCGTCGATATTCATTCGAATTAATAAAGGCCTTGACCATTTCGGCCTGGACGTAGTTGCCGTTGAAGAGGTTGAGCTTCGCGAGCCAGAAGTTGAAGCCGGCGAAGTTCAAGTCGGGCGCAGCGTCGGGATTTCTTCGCAGGTAGCCGATGTACTGCATGAGCACGAAGGCGCGGTTGAATTCGCGCTGTTGCAGCAGAAGGTTCTCGGTGATCTTCATCAACACGTCAGCGCGCAAAGCGGTGTCTGCCGGGTTGGGTGTTAGTTCCGCGATCAGCGCGGTGCGCTCGGCGTTGGTGAGCACGGCGCCGGCGTTGGTGTCCAGAGCGTTGACCAGAGCGGTGGCGCTGGTGCTGTTCGGATAGCGAGTCAGGAAATCGGGCCGCTGCACAAAGGCGAGCGCGAAGGCTTGCTTGTTGGCGTCGAGCTGCGCCTGCCAATTGCCCACGCCGACCACCACGTCGCGATCGACTTCCGCCGTGTCGCGGATGAAGTCGCGGAAGCGAATAGGCACCGGCACGGTTGGGGCATTGATATCTCCCAGGCCGGCTTTGTACGTGCGATAGACGTAATAACCCGACTGCTGAAACTCAATCGAGAGGAAGAACGCCGCCGAAGTATTCACGCGCGCCGCATCGATGCAGGAGGGATTGTTGCCGCAACTGGTGATGTTGTTGGTCCAGAAACTGAGACCGGCAGCATCGGGTTCGCGTAAGAGGAAGTCGTGATATTGCTGCCGCACATAGTTCGCCGCGTCATCGATTGGGTTGGCTACCGGCTCAACTAGATCGTCGTTGATGGTCAGCGTCGCCGTCGGGTTTGCACCGAAGACCGCACCGCCAGTTAGATTAGAAAGCGTCAGAGGCAAAGTCTCCGGTCCTTCCACGAAATTGTCCTGCGAGATCAGGACGTTGAAAGTCTTGGTCGTCTCGCCGGGCGCAAATCGCAAAGTACCGAGCGCGGTGGTGAAATCGCAGCGCGGCAAAGCCACGCCCCCCGGCGTCGAACATGGCAGCACGGTGAGTGCGGCACTGTCATCCGGGGTGGTGTAATCCACCGTGGCCGGACCCGTGGTGTCGCCGCTGCGATTGACGGTGATGGTGATCGAGCCGCCGCTTTCTCCGACCGAATAGTTTGCCTGGCTGAAGCTGATGATCCCGCCCTGCGCATCATCATTCAGGATGGCGCCGATGCCGGTGGCTTTACTGATGGTGGCGTTGACCGCATTCGAGAGATTCACCGTGAAGGTCTCATCCGGCTCGAAGAGCTGATCGCCGTTGATCGTGACGCCGATGGTCTTGGTGAGATCGCCCGGATTGAAGGTCAGAGTACCGCTGGTCGCCACGTAATCCGTGGGCGCAGTGGCGGTGCCGTTGGCAGTGGCGAAGTTCACCGTGACAGTTAGATTACTGGCTCCGGAAAGGGTGACCGTAAAGGTCAACGTCTTGGTGCCGCTGTTGCCTTCGGTGAGCGAAACGTCATTGATGGAAAGTCCCGGTTGAGCGTTGACTACCTGTCCTCCCACGAGTGTGCCGGCGCTGGCATTGAAGTTTCCATCGCCGCTGTAATCGGCCGTGATCGCGTGCGTGCCGGTGGTCAAAGACGAAGTGGTGAAGGTGGCCACGCCCCCGGCATTAAGTGCGACCGGGGCGCCAAGGTTCGTGCCGTTGTCTTTGAATTGCGCCGTGCCCGTAGGTGTGCCGGCCGCTGAGCTAACGGTGGCCGTGAAGGTGACGTTTTGTCCGAAGCTGGATGAGTTCACCGAAGCGAGCAGTGCAGTGATCGTACTGGCTTTCGCAATCGTGAAAGTCTGCGGCACGTTGGTCGCCGCATTGAAATTCGCATTGCCGGGTTGTGCCGCCGTAATCGTGCACGAGCTGGCGCCGGTGAGATGGACCGTATTGCCCGCTAATGTGCAATTGCCCGTAGCACTAAAGCTCACGCTCAAACCGGAAGAAGCCGTGGCGCTGACATTGAAATCCGCATCGCCAAAGGTCTTGTTCGCCAAAGCGGCAAATGTAATTGTCTGATTCGCCTTGGCAATGTTGAAGCTCTGTGGCACGTCGGCAGCCGCATTGTAATTCGCATTGCCCGCTTGTGACCCAGTGATTGTGCATGCGCCGGCGCCGGTGATATGCACTGTGTTGCCGGCGATGGTGCAATTGCCCGTGGCGGTGAAGCTCACTGGCAATCCGGAAGAAGCCGTGGCGCTCACATTGAAATCCGGATCGCCAAACGTCTTATTAGCCAAAGCACCGAAGGTAATCGTCTGGTTCGCCTTCGCGATCGTGAATGTGCGCGAAAGATTTGGCGCCGCGTTGTAATTGTCATTGCCGCCCTGCGACGCGATGATCGTGCATGAGCCCGCGCCAGTCAGATGAATCGTGTTGCCGCTCACCGTGCAGTTGCCGTTGGCGACCAGGTTCACGATCAGCCCTGAGCTGGCCGCCGCGTAGACACTAAAATCAGGATTACCGAAAATCTGATTCGGAATCGCATCCAAAGTAATGAACTGATCCGCTTTGCCGATGCTGAAGCTCTGCGAGACATTCGCCGCCGCATTGAAGTTCGCATTGCCCGCTTGCGATGCGGTGATTGTGCAAGAGCCCGCCGCCAGAATGCGCACCGTCCCCGGCGCCGGCGTCGTCACCAGACAATTATTGTTTGGACTACTCGCACTCAAGCTCACCGGCAAACCAGACGAAGCCGTGGGATTCACTATGAAATCAGGATCGCCAAAGGTCTTATTCGCCAGAGCTCCAAACGTGATCGTCTGATTCGCTTTCGCGATGCTAAACGTCTGTGGCACGTTCGCCGCCGGGTTGTAATTCGCATCCCCAGCTTGCGAAGCCGTGATCGTGCACGACCCCGCGCCCGTCAGATGCACCGTTCCCGGCGATGGACTGGTCACCGTGCACTGCCCACTTGCGCTGAAACTTACCGGCAAGCCCGACGATGCCGTCGCGCTCACCGGGAAGTCAGGATCGCCAAATGTCTTGTTCGGCAGCGGGCCGAAGGTGATCGTTTGATTGAGTTTCGTGTTAGTCAAAGAGAAGTTGGCCGAAGCTAAACTACCCGAGAGACTCGCAATCACGTTATAGCTGCCTGCAGTACCGTTGGCCGTAAATGTCGGCGCAGTCGCCACCCCGCTGACATTCGTCGCGATGTTCACCGTTGTGACATTGCCGGGGAAAGTTCCGCTCGCCCCGCTGGACGGCGCGGTGAATGTCACCGAGATACCACTCTGAGGATTGCCGGACTCGGTAACCGTCGCTTGCAGTTGTGTACTGAAGGCCGTGTTGATGGGCGTACTTTGCGGCGTGCCGGCGGTCGCGCTGATCATGTAGTTGACTTCGACCGCGCCGATATCGACGGTGGAATTAACAATACGCGCAAAGCCGGCGCCGCGCTGGTCCGTCGTCAAGGCGGCCGCCGAACCGTTGCTGCCCGCATCACGCGCCGGACTGTTGAGCAGCAGCAGATGCGTCTGCGTCGGACCGCCATTGTTTCCGAGCGCGCCAAGTCTTGGATCAATCGGAGAACCGGCAGTGCCGATCTGATTTCCACCGCTGCCGTTCATGATGTCGCTGCTCAAGCCGGTATCGACGCCGATTAAGTTATTCGAACTCCCCGGATCGATAAAGCTGCCGAACGCCACGTCCACAAAGAAGTCGTTCGCGGTGCTCGACATGCCCGTAAAGTTTCCAGCCACGATGGTGTTGTTAATCGTCAAGTCGCTGCTGCTTACCTGACCGATGCCACCGCCGTCGCCAAAAGAGTCACCATCCGCATCGCTACGATTATTTGTGATGGTGACGTTGGTTAAGAAGCCAGTCGAGCTGCCGCAATTCAAAAGTCCGCCACCGCTCAAATCGGCAGTATTCCCGCTGATCGTGCTGTTAATAATTCGCAGCGTGCCGCCCTCGCTGTCGATTGCGCCGCCCTCTCCACCGACGGCCTGGTTGCCGGTGAAAGTGCTGTTGAGAATCGTCAAGTCACCCAGACTGAAGATGCCGCCGCCGTTATCGCCGGTGATCTTGCCGCCCGTGATCGTCAGGTTGGACATGACCAGCGAATTGCCTGTCTGAACATTGAAGATCCGGCTGTTGTTGTTTCCGCTGATAGTCAGACTCGCCGTGGTTGGCCCCTGAATCGTCAGGTTCTTATCGATTACCAGCTCGCCCGTGGTCAAAGTAATCGGACTGGTGACGTGGCCCGGAGTCATGTCGAAGGTGATGGTGCTGTTCGGACAGGCATCCAGAATGACTTGCCGCAACGAGCCAGGGCCGCTGTCGGCGCTCGTCGTCACGACCCGAGTCGAGGGGCAGACTAAGAAGCTGGCAGTATTAGTCGTCGTGCTCGATTCATTCGTGCCATTGTTATCCGCGTCGAAATTGATCGTGCCTTGATTTGCGATGGTATGGCCTTCAGTCCCACTCTTTATAGTTGCCGTAATGGTTATGGTCACGGAATCCAAAGTGGGGATACCGCCATTCCAGGTTACCGTGTTGGTGGCGACCGTGGCCGTCGCGACTCCGCTGCTGGCATCCGCCGAAACCAGCGTCAGGTCGGACGGTAATGCGTCGCTGAATTCATTGCCCGGATTGTCCTGCTGATCAAAGCAA
>Ga0209056_10004415_pt1 | contig 14848 bp, 9 predicted proteins | sample GraSoiAngelo_114_FD_185876 | JGI IMG/M metagenome (GOLD analysis project Ga0209056, IMG submission 185876) | Grasslands soil microbial communities from the Angelo Coastal Reserve, California, USA - 14_0903_13_40cm (SPAdes) (version 2) | ecosystem: Environmental > Terrestrial > Soil > Grasslands ... | reverse complement strand
GTTTGCAGTCCCTGAGAGCGAATCCCGTCCTGAATTTCCAGATAGGAACGCTGGTCTTCTGCAAGTGTTGCAACAACGTTGTAGGCAGGAATCCAAATGGGATACCGGCTGGAAACGTCACGTAGGAAGAAGCTAAACGGGTCCTTCGTGGTGACGACACTCACGATCGGAGCGGCCTTGCCCAGCGCAGTTTCGCCGGTCTGGATCCGAAGTTCCATCCGGAACGGCCCCTCTTGAATAGCCTGAAACCCGCCGGGACCCTGAAGGGTGCCCTTGCCGCGAGCGATCTTCATTTCCAGCAGGTTTCCGCGGTCCACTCGGATCTGACCCTGAGGGCGGCCAGAGAGCCACTCGATGGCCACGTGTTTTTCGATCAGCTTGTCCGCACCAAGGATTGGCCAAGCCGAAATCAAACACAGGCTGAAGGCGGCGGCACTCCGCCATTTCAAGCGAGCGTTGGTGTTCACGTTTGTTCTCCTGACAATCCTGGAGTACGCAAGACATCCTGTTTCACCACGGAGTACTTGAATTCTTCTTACACCGAACTCCGAAGTTGCGCAGCTCAGAAATAGAGCTTCATGGCAAACTGAATGATCCTGCCGGGCGCGGCGCTGCTAATCACTCCGGGTGTGCCCGAGTTGATGGTGGCCGCCGGCAGCCCGAAGTTGGCATGGTTGAACAGATTGAAGAACTCGCTGCGGAACTGCAGGCGCCATTGCTCGATCAGGTGAAAATCCTTGTATACGCCTGTATCCCAGTTGAAGAAGCCAGGCCCCCGTAGAATGTTTCGTCCGGAGTTGCCGTAGGTGAAGGGTGTGGGAGCGCCAAAGCAGCTGGTGTCGAACCAGCGGTCGATGGTGGGGTCGGAAAGCTTGCCGTCGCAGGTACGGTTGGGCCGGCTGCCCCGCCCTGTGTTTGCCACGTCTCCTGCCCAGCCAGGAGTAAACGGATAGCCATCCTGCACGCTGACGATGTTTCCGATGTTCCAGCCGCCCAGAACGTGGTTCGCCACTCCTCGGCTTCCTCTATAGAAAGGCAACTGGTACACGGAACTGATCACGAGCACGCGCGGCGTGTCCCAGTCGGCCAGGCCGCGATCCAGCGAGAAACTGTACGGGTCCGTGCCCGTGCTGGTGTTGCCGCTGTTCAAGTCGATGTTCTTCGACCAGGTGAACGAGGTCATCAGTGTCAGGCCGGCCGAGAAGCGGCGCTCCAGTTTCGCCTGGAGGGCGTGATAAATGGAGTTGCCAGACTGCTCGCTCAAAGCAATAGTGGCAAAGTCAGGGAACGGCCGCCGAAGCTGGACAGCACCCGGGCCAGGCAAAGGAGCGTTAAACTCGCGCGACTGCTGCAGCTTGTTCCCTTTGGTGCCCACATAGCCCACGTCAACCACGAACGATCCTGACAGCTCGCGCTGGACGAAAAGATTCCACTGCTCGGTGTAGCCGAAGTTGCCGTCGCGCGGATTGTGAGCAAACAGACTCGGTGTTGGTGAAAACGAAGAGCCCGCCGGGAGAAACGTCTGGATGGTGTTGATGGGCCGCCCGTCGACAATCGTGTTCAGCAAGCCGTTTTCCCGCACCAGGAACGGAACCGACTCGAACTCGCTTTCGCGGTTGCCGTCCAGCTGCACGTAGAAAATGCCGAAGCCGCCGCGAACGACGGTCTTGTCGGTCAGGCGATAGGACAGGCCGAAGCGCGGCGCAAAGCTCTTCCAGGCCGTGTCGCGCAGTGACCTTTCCGGGACTCCGGCCTGGTCCGCAGTTACGATCAGTGGCCGGTAGGCCGGCACCGAAAGCGGCACGGAACTGTGTCCGGTCGGATACGGCGGAGAAATCACCTTCTCATTGGAAACCACAATGGCGCCGCGCCCATTACGAGCCCGAGAATCGAAGCTGGCGAGCGCGTCGTTGTTTTCCACGGTCGGCAGATTGACTTCGTAGCGAATCCCCAGATTGACGGTCAGCTTCGGCGAGACTTTCCAGTCGTCCTGGAAAAAGCTCCAGACGTTGCGAATGCGCTGATAGTACCAGCCGGGAGGAACATAGCGACTGCCGCTGAACGGTATGCCGAGCAAGTAGTCGGCAAATCCCTCGCCCGTTCCTGCCGGACTGGCCGGGTTAGTGGTCGCGAACCCGTTAAAAGAGAATCCGCCCGCCCCCTGTCCCGTCGTGGTCAGATTCTGCTGCCAGCGGCGGTGACTGAATCCGGTCTTGAATGTGTGCTTGCCGCGAATCATGGAGATGTTCGACGTGTAGTCCCAGTTGTTCGAAACATACGTGAGCGCGAAGCCCCCGCCCGGCAGTCCGGTAAAGCCCGAGTAGCTCAAATCGGGAAAGGTTGGAAACAGGTCGGAGATCCCCTTGCCGAACCCTTGAATCCCGGCCTCGGTCGTCCAGTCGGTCCCGTTGGGAATGATGTTTGGATTGCCGATGTCATTGAAGGCCCGCGCAAAGGAAATGCGCGACTCCAGTACGGTTGTCGGGCTGAAGTTGTGGAACCAGTTCAGCACGGTGCTGATGCCGGTCGTGTCCTTCAGGTTTGTCCCGGGGTCGTAGGGCGGCTTAGAGAAGCCGCGATACGGCCCCACACCGAACGGGAGCAGCTGAGGGTGCTGCGAGTAACGGAAATTGATCGAGTTGTTGGCGTTGATCTGATGATCCACCTTGGCCGTGTAGTGGTCGAAATTATTATCGACACTCGGATTGTTGACGAAGTTGTTGCTGAAACCCGGCAGGTTGGGTTTGGGGATCCAGTCCAGAAACAGGCGAGTGGCTGAATTGATCCGCTCCCTGGGAATGATGTTTCCCGCAAACCGGTCACGAATGAGGCGCCCGGGATTGGCCGGGTCGGGACGGGTCGTCGCCGGATCGTAAATCTGATTTCTCAGCTCGGAGAGATCCCCGTTTCGCATCCTCTCGGTCGGGACCGAGGCACGGCGGGTGAAACCGGTCGCCTCCCGTTGCCCTTCATAGTTGAAAAACCAAAACGTCTGGTTCTTGCGCAGCGGACCGCCAATCGCGGCGCCGAACTGGTTGCGCTTCAGCGGTTCCACACCCGGCGCAAAGAAGTTGCGCGCATCGAGAGCGTTGTTGCGCAGAAACTCCCAGGCGGCGCCATGGAGATCGTTGGTGCCCGACTTTGTCGACACATTGACGACGTTGCTTCCATACCCATACTCGGCGGAGAAATTGGAGCCTTGAATCCTGAACTCGCCGATCTCATCGGGGTTGGGACTGAAAATGGTCCCCCGGCCATTCTGGTTGGACGCGTTGGCGCCATCGATGAGGAACAGCATCTGATTGGGACGCGCGCCATTGGCCGTCACAGCTACGTTGGTAATGGTAAGCGCGCTGGCTCCGCCCGCCAGCCCCGAACTGGTTTGATGGTTGAATGTGTCGACCGATCCCGGCGTCAGCAGCTGCAGTTGCTGGAAATTGCGGCCGTTGAGCGGCAAGTCGACAATCCGCTGCTGCTCGATCAGATGACCCACGGTGGCCTCGTCGGTCTGCAGCATGGGAGCCGCGGTCGTTACCTCCACGGTCTCGCTGACCTCTCCAACCTCAAGCGCAATGTTCACTCGAAAGGTGGCATTCACGTCCAGCTTCACACTGGGAACCGTGGCGGTTCGAAACCCCTGCTTGACTGCCTTCACTTCATAGAGGCCCGCGCGAAGGTTGGGGAAGGTAAACACACCGGCCGTTCCGGTGGTTTCGGTGACACTGATGTTGGTTTCCAGGCTGCGCACGGTCACGCTGACGTCGGGGACGACCGCGCCCGACGGATCGGAAACAAGCCCAACCAGGGTCCCTGTCGTGCCGCCCTGACTGTAGACAGACGGAACGGCGGACAGGCTACCGAGCAACACAAGTGAGAGGACCGTTCGCAACAATTCCTTCCCGTCCATAAATGCCTCCTTGTTTCGACGGAAACATGGGGAGACCTCGCTCACAGGTTTCCAATCATTATTCGTTAATCGAATATCGAATCTCTATCACCATGCCTGAGTGCTGTCAAGTCTATTTGTCAACCATCCTTTGATGCTATCTAAACTAAGCTATATGAATATGATAGCTTGAAATTGATGGAAAGCCGCTTGACAATTCAAAATATCTATTCGATTATCGAATACATGATCCGGGCAATGAAACGCGGGAATATGCGGTCTCGTTTGACCGATCACCTCATCGAAGCGATTCTTCACGGGGAGTTGCGCCCGGGTGATCGGATCGTGGAAGGAAAACTGGCCCGGCAGCTTCAGGTCGGACAGAGCACACTGCGCGAGGCCCTTCAAGAGCTCGAGCATCGCGGTCTGGTTACCAAGCGCGAAAACCGGGGCACGTTCGTCACGAAACTGACGACGAAAGACGTGGAGGGGATCTACGCCGTGCGCCTGGAATTGGAGCCGCTGGCCGCCTCGCTGGCCCACTCGCGACTGACGCCTGAGCACGCCGCCCGGCTCAACCATTTCGTCGACATGATGGAGAGTGCCAGATTGCGGCGGGACCTCTTCGAGATTCTGAGAAACGATCTCGCTTTCCATCAACACATCTGGAAGCTTTCGGACAACACGGCGTTGGAGCGCGCTTTGAATCTCGTCTGCGCCCCGCTGTTTGCTTTCTATCTTCTTCGGATCTCTTCCGGCGCCCCGGCCTACGACTTCAATAAGGACGCTTACGACTTTTCTCGGGACAATCAAGAGCACTATGCCCTGCTTCAGTCGCTGAAAAAGGGGGCAGCCGAGGACGTCCGGCAATCCTTCAGGGAAATGATCGAGGGATTTCGCGTGCGGCACCTCCGACACGTGCAGTCCGTGGAAAGCAAGCGGGATGCGATGGCGGTACCGGAGATCCAGCCAGCCAGGGCGGCAGAAACTCCCGCCGCGAAGGAGGACCTGATCCCATGAAAATCACCGGCGTTGAGGCGATTTATGTTCGTCTCCCCGAAGTGGCAGAGCAATGCGACAGCGGACAGGATGCCCTCATTGTCAAAGTACACACCGATGCCGGGATTACGGGACTCGGTGAGGTCGACTCGGCGCCTCTTGCTGCCAAACAGGTCATCGAGGGACCGTATTCGCACACGACCGCGACCGGTCTCAAACATCTGCTGATCGGCGAAGATCCATTCCAGACCGAATACCTGTGGCACAAGATGTATCAAGGGAACATCTATGCGGGCCGGCGCGGTATCGGTATCCACGCCATCAGCGGAATCGATCTGGCCTTGTGGGACATCAAGGGGAAAGCGCTGGGATTGCCCGTGTGGAGGCTCTTGGGCGGCGGGTTTCATCGAAGGATCCGCTGTTATGCCAGCTCCCTGTTCGGGCGCACGCCGGCTGAGACCGGCGCCATTGCCCGGCAACTGCGCGACCGGGGCTTCAACGCCGTGAAATTCGGATGGGCGCCGATGGGGCAGGACGCCAGGCAGGACATCGACCTGGTGCGCCAGGCGCGCCAGGGCTTCGGCAAAGATGGTGACGTCATGATTGACGCCGGTCTGGTGTGGGACGCCAAAACGGCCATCCAGCGCGCCCGGGCCTTCTCCGAGTTCGATATTTTTTGGCTTGAAGAGCCTTTGCAGCCGGACGATTACGAAGGATACCGAAAGCTCAGCGAGGCCACTGAGGTGCGCATCGCCGCCGGTGAAGAGGAGAGCAGCCGCCACACATACCTGGAACTGATGGACAGGGGAAAGATCGACGTGGTCCAGGTGGATCTGACGCGTTGCGGCGGATTCACAGAAGCCATGAAGATCGCCAGTTTGGCGGCCGACCGCGGGCTTCCCGTGGCCAACCACGGGTTCACCACGTATATCAACGTCATGGCGGCTTTGCACTGGCTGAATTCCGTCCCCAACAGTCTGATCGCCGAGTTCGTCGTTCAGGAATCAACCAAGCTGCGCGAGTTCATCACCCGGCAGAAGGTGCGCGCCGTGGAAGGCTACCTGCCGATCCCCGACGAACCCGGCCTGGGAATCGACCTTGACGACGATCAGCTGCAACGTTTTCGAGCGGGGTGATGAGCGTCCTGGTTCAAACCGATGACGAAATCTAGTGATCATTTTCGTGAAATTGGTGGAATTCGTGGCCAGTAAAAACCGCCACGAATTCCACGAATTGACACGAATTAAATTCTTCGCAGCTTCTTAGAGAGTTAAAGGCCGCATGAATTGACTCCCACTTCCACTGTACTTGCGCGCGTGGCCTGAGCGGCGCACTGAACGATGACACACACACGGCTCGTGCTCCCGTGTTGCATTCTCGGTGTTCTGTTCTTTTCGGAGCATTACTCCCGGCAACCCCCTCAGAGGAGGGCAGCGGCTCCCAAAATCCAATTTGAAGACATCGCCACACGGGCGGGACTCATCTCCAGAATCGTTCAAGGTGGTGAGAAGCAGAAGAAGTACATTCTCGAGACCACGGGGACCGGCGTTGCCATCTTTGATTTCGACGGCGACGGCTTCAGGGATATTTTCTTTGCCAACGGCAGCCGGACGGAAGGCTTTCCGCCAGGGGAAGAGCCTATCAATCACCTCTATCGCAATCAGGGAGACGGCTCGTTTCAGGATGTCACCGGGCGGGCTGGTTTGGCCCGCTCGGGCTGGGGTCAGGGCGTCTGCGCCGCCGATTACGACAACGACGGGGACACCGATTTGCTGGTGACCTACTTCGGACACGACGTGCTCTATCGCAACGAGGGGAACGGGACGTTCAAAGACTGGACCCAGCAGGCCGGCCTTCCGGCAACGGGCCGGCGCTGGGGGACCGGTTGCGCGTTTCTCGATTACGATCGTGACGGCGATCTCGACTTGTTCGTCGCCAACTACGTCGTCTTCGACGAGAAAACCGTTCCACAGCCGGGCAGCAACCAGTACTGCCAGTGGAAAGGCATCCCCGTGATGTGCGGCCCTCGCGGGTTGAAAGGCGGAACCAATCTGTTGTACCGCAACAATGGCGACGGTACCTTCACCGATGTGTCGGAGCGCTCCGGCATCGCACAGCCGGGCAGCCACTATGGTCTCACGGCCATTGTGTCTGACTTTGACGACGACTGCTGGCCCGACATCTACGTGGCGTGCGATTCATCGGCGAGCCTCCTCTACCACAACAACAGAGACGGCACCTTCAGCGAAATCGGAGAGCTCTCCGGGACTGCCTACAATGCTGATGGCCGCGCCCAGGCGGGCATGGGAGTGTCTGTGGCCGACTACGACGGCGACGGCCGGTTCGATCTCGTGAAGACCAACTTCGCCGATGACACCTCCACGCTTTACCACAACGAAGGGCGCAACCTCTTCAACGAGGTGACCGCTCAGGCGGGCCTGGGAGACAACACGAAGTATCTGGGCTGGGGCGTCGCGTTTCTGGACATCGACCACGACGGATGGAAGGACATTCTCATCGCCAACGGCCATGTCTATCCTGAAGTCGAGGGCAACAGCCCGAAGGAAACATACCGGCAGCGAAAGCTGGTCTACTGGAACCAGGGTGGCGGAGCCTTTCGCGACATCTCGGCGCAATGCGGCCCGGCTATCACGGAGCTGCGCCCTGCCCGGGGCATGGCCGTGGCCGACCTGGACAACGATGGCAGGCTGGAAGTGGTCGTCAGCAACATGAACGACCTGCCCAGCCTGCTCAAGAACTTTGGAGAAACACAGAACTCAATTCTCATCGAGCTGGTGGGAACGCAGTCCAACCGCAGCGCGATCGGAGCGAAGGTCACACTGCGGTCGGGCAGGCTCAGCCAGACGGATGAAGTCCGCAGCGGCGGGAGTTACATCTCTCAAAACGATTTGCGACTTCACTTCGGCCTGGGCAGGGCGGGCAGTGTCGATCAGATCGAGATTCGCTGGCCTGCCGGGGAGACCGAGAAGGTGTTTGGCGTGAAGGCCAATCAGTGGATTACTGTGAAAGAAGGAACGGGCGTCGTCAAGCAAAAGCAGTTTGTTCCCCGGTAGAGCCCACGTTCGGAGTTCAATTTGCCGTGCGTGTGGTTTTTTGCGACATAGAGTCAGGCTGGATGCCTTACTCCGGCGCGCGACCCAAAAGAACTGCCGCGGCGAAATCCGTTTGCGATCGCAAGAAGGAACCCCTTTGCCCGTCCAGCGGTAATTGCGTGTATTCGTGATTCAGAAGCCATTCTGGTATTTTGGTCCTGGTGAGGCCAAGGGTGAGCTGGAGAAGCGTCTCAAGAAAAACGCGCTTGGGAAACGAATCGTCGGTGTTGAAACCATTGACAAAATGACAGATCGTCAGATTGCGGCGAAAGTTCGACAGTACTTTCAAAAGAATAGTGGGCGGCAATAGGATCGAATGGAAGCCTCTAGCCAAGGAGTGCAGGCGACGTCGCTACCCGCGTAGCCATACGGAGGCGATGCCGAACATCGATGCTCCAGCACATTTCGAGCAACCTGGCGCACGACGTTCACAAAGAATTGCGACAAGTCCGTTGCCCCGCCCCGGCGACCGGCGCGAACACCACAACCTTGAAGTGTGGTTCCGTCAGCGAGGGTTGCCGAGGAGCTTCGTGCTATATCAAGCTGGATTTAAAGGTCCGGATTTGGCGACCAGTCTCGTTTCAACCAAGGGGGTGCAATTAAAAGTGCGAGTCAAGCAGCGGGGTCGGAGAGACTATGAATGAATGATTGTATTTCAAACCAATGACATCCAAACGGCAGTGATCGTTTTCGTGGAATTCGTGGCCAACAAAACCGCCACGAATTCCACGAATTAACACGAATTAAATTCTCCACAGCTTCTGAGGAGTTCACGGCAGCGTGAATTGACTCCCACTTCTAATTGCACCCCAACCAAGGAGATAAAATGAACTACGAGCTATCACGTATTAAAACGGCGGGTAGAGCGGTCAGGTGGGTGCTGGCCGGGTTCTTGCTTTTACTGCTCGGGCTTGGTTCCTGCGGCACTGTCAACTACGGAGAGCGTGGAGTCTTGCTTCGATTCGGAGCAGTCACTGGGAATGTCAAGAACGAAGGACTCTACTTCAAGATCCCATTCATCGATCGCGTCGAGATTCTCGATATCAAAACGAAGAAAAGCGAGGTTGATGCAGATGCGTCAACCAAAGACTTACAGATGGTGACGTCGAAGGTAGCATTGAATTATCACATTAACCCGAACGGCATTGCCCAATTCTTCCAAAAATTCGGCAACAACTTCGAGTCGAATGTGCTGGACCCGGGACTCCAGGAAATACTGAAAGCTGTCACTGCACGGTACACTGCCGAAGAGGTGATCACCAAGCGAGAGCAGGTACGCGAAGACACCAATGCCCTATTGAGAGAACGTTTTCTGCCGCAGGGCATGGTCATCGACGGACTTAACATTGTTAACTTTCACTTTTCAAAAGTGTTTAACGATGCAATCGAGGCCAAGGTTACAGCGGAGCAGAACGCACTGGCTGCCAAGAACAAGCTGGAACAAGTCAAGTTCGAAGCTCAGCAGATGGTCGAGGCTGCCAACGGCAAGGCTAAGGCGATTCAAGTCGAAGCGTCAGCGATTGCGAACAATCCCCTGGTGCTTCAACTGCGAGCTCTCGAGAAGTGGAATGGTATATTGCCTCAATACGTTGGTTCTGGTTCCATACCATTTATTCAAATAAAGTAGCGCGCAAAAGTAGACTGATGGAATATCGTCCGGCTCCCGTTGGGGCGTCAGGAGATCAACAACAGCGTGCGCCTCCGAGGGAGCACCTCCTCCGCTGGAAGCGTTTGCCACTCGATCGGCCGGGAAACCCGAGTTGATGGCGGCGCTTTAGATTCAGAGCACGAGAGTGAAGACCGCAGTCCCCAGCAGGGCACCTGTCCAGAGAAGGTCCAGGTTCAGCCACGCCTTGCGCAGGAGCGCCACCCCAAGTTTCTTGTAGACAACCCACGCCGCCACGCCCGTGATCAAGAGATAACCCGCCGTGTGGAGCACCACCGCAGAAAAACCAGCCACCGCCCCAGGGGCCGCACTCGACGCGAGTTGAACCGCTCCGTGTCCTTGGTGGGGCGAGAGCCCAAACAAGAAAGGCAGCAGCATGAAGCCGGCGCCGTGGCCCGAGGCCATGAGGAAGGACCAGAGGGTGAGATCGCCGAAGCCCACCTGCATTCCGCTTCCGCGCGGATGCCAGTGCCGCACCAGGCGGTAGAGGCCGAAGGCGAGAAGGATGGCCGCCACGGCCACCTTCACCGCGGGCAAGGGAAGTACCCGCTGGGCGAGGCCGGCGAGCGCGACGACAGCGCCGATGGCCGCGCCATGACCGACAGCCAACGGAGGCAGGGCCCGCCACACCGACGCGCTGTTTTTCTCCTGCAACCCGAGCGCGACCGCGAAAAGCCAGCCCATGCCCGGATTGATTCCGTGGTAGGCCCCCAGGAGAAGCAGCGCGGCCCAAATCCGGGAATCCCCTTCGCTCATGGGAAACAGAAGGAGTCGGTGGAGCAGTCGCCCCCTTCCAGGCGGACCTGGTGCGGGCGCAGTTCGTCAACCTCGAGGAGGAAGTTGGAGTCGAACGCCATCCCGCCCGCGGGTTTGGCGTCCACCTTGACCATCCAGCCCTTGACGCCGTCGGGATAGAACTGCTCGTCAATAACGCCGTAGAGCGAGTTGGTGAAGTAGACGCGGCGGCCGTCGCGGCTTACTTCGACCATCTGCGGCCCCCCGTTCAGCGCCTGCTTGGGATTCTTGGGATGAGCTGCGCGCCGCACGATGCCGCCCAGGTGCAGCGAGCCGGTCTTCTTGGGGTTAAAGGGGTCGGAAACATCGTACTGGATGAATTCCCCCGTGCCCCAGCAGGAGACGTAGAGGAACCGGTCGTCGAGCGAGAGGTCGATGTCGGTCACCAGCGGCGGGACAGCCTTGAACCCCTTCAGCAGGGGCGGCAGCTTGCCGGGGTCTGCGGGTTCGGCGGGAATCTCGATCACCTTTTTGATCGTCCAGCTGCCGTCGGACTGGTGCCACAACCAAATGGAGGAGGAAAGGTCTTTGAGCGAAATCACCACGCCTACGAAGCCGTAGGCTTTAGTGGGGTCGTGCGCGGGGCGCAGCTCGAAGACGAGCTGGTGCTCCTTGCCCAGGTCCAGCACCTGGCGGTGGCGGCGCCGGCGCAGGTCCCAGATGTGCAGATTGTGACCATAGCCGCTGTTGAGCAGGACGTCGGGCACAAGGCCGTTCTCGAACGTCTTCGGCGTGCCCCACTCGCTGGTGATCAGAGTATCGTAGCCCAGATGCCACCAGAAGTCGTAGGCGAAGTACTGCGGGCCTCGGTCGAGCTCCCACTGACCGAGCACGTCGAAGGTTTCCGGGTCCATGCGGAAGATCCCGCCGGGCCCTTCGCCCTGCGGGGTGCCGAGGGCGTTGACGAAGATGCCGTCCGGCCCGCAGTGCACCGTGTGCGGGCGGCTGTAGTTAGCCCGCGCGGCCAGCTCTTGGGGTTCGATAGTCTTGACGATCTTCGGTTTGCGGATGTCGGGCTTGGTGTCGATGATGTAGAGCCGCGAGGAGCGCAGACCGGGTACCACCAGGTAGCGCCGCTCGGTGTGCGGGTGGGGAGCGTAGGGACACAGGCAGGAGCTGCAGGCGTTCCAGCCGAAGTGGTGCAACTCGTCACCAACGTTGGGCATGTCGAGTTGTCCTACAACTTGGCTGTAGGTGGAGGAGGCCGGGTCAACATCCACCACCGTCAGCGCGTCCGGCCGGCCTTTGAACTTGGGATTCAGCAGGGTGACAAAGGCGTGTTTCTCCGGCGGCGCCTGCATAGCGAGTTTCGGCGATGGATAAAAAGTCGGGTCGGGTCGCAACAACGGCATTTTTCACCTCAAGTTTTTCTTGGAGCGGGTCCAAGCTACGTGCCCAGAAAGAGTCTGTCAACCTTTTTTAAGATTTCGATTCCGAATGATCCCCGACGTGTTATCGCAAGCCAGCGGCACGCACCGGCACCGTCGAAATCCGGCCGGTAATGGAGATCGCAGGCCTGCCGGCGGGTTGGTGCGTGCATTTCGTAGGTCTACGGGCCGAGCCGGACCGGTTGCCGCCTGGCTCGCTGCGCGTGCTGGATAGCGGCTCGGCCGCGCCATGACAAATAATTTTCCGCTGGAGTGTCGATTCGGGTACTCGCAATTCGACTTATTGACGAATAATTGAGAATATGTTGGTCATTTACCTTGACGAGCGGAAAAGGAGACGAAGGGATGAAAATCATCGAGACACGGATGCCAAGGAGCGTCGCGCGAACATCGCGAAGCTCAGAAAGGAGCAGCCTATGAGCGGAGTACGGGTACTGGTGGGTACTCGGAAGGGCGCGTTCGTCCTGACGTCGGACGGCAAGCGCGAACTGTGGGACGTCAGTGGCCCCCACTTTGCGGGCTGGGAGATCTACCATTTGAAGGGCTCGCCCGCCGACCCGAACCGGCTGTATGCGTCGCAGACCAGCGGTTGGTTCGGGCAGATCATCCAACGCTCCGATGACGGCGGCAAGACATGGCACCAACCGGGGACACCGCCGGGCGAGCCGACCACGACTCCCGACGGCATGCCCAAGGGCGAGAGCAACAAGTTCGTCTACGACGCTTCCCCGGAAACCGGGAAGCCGCTCACGAAGCACCAGTGGTACGACGGCAAGCTTCGCCCCTGGGAATTCAAGCGAGTCTGGCATCTCGAACCATCGCTGACCGATCCGGATACTGTCTACGCCGGCGTAGAAGACGCCGCCTTGTTTCGCTCGACCGACGGCGGCCAGACGTGGCGGGAACTCTCCGGACTGCGCGGCCACGGCACAGGGCCCGACTGGCAGCCGGGCGCCGGTGGGATGTGCCTGCACACGATCCTTCTCGATCCGAGCGATCCCGGACGCATCTACATCGCGATTTCCGCCGCGGGTGCCTTCCGGTCCGACGACGCCGGCCAGACCTGGCAGCCGATCAACCGTGGACTGAAGTCACAATACATCCCCGACCCGAATGCCCAGGTCGGCCATTGCGTTCACCGCATCGCGATGCACCGGTCGCGCCCGGGTGTCCTGTTCATGCAGAAGCACTGGGACGTCATGCGCAGCGACGACGCAGGCGAGTCGTGGCAAGAGGTCAGCGGTAACTTGCCGACTGACTTCGGGTTTTCGATCGACGTTCACGCGCACGAACCGGACACCGTCTACGTCGTACCGATCAAGAGCGACTCGGAGCACTATCCGCCCGAGGGAAAGCTGCGCGTCTACCGCAGCCGGACGGGCGGGAACGAGTGGGAGGCGCTCACAAAAGGTCTGCCGCAACGCAACTGTTACGTGAACGTGTTGCGCGACGCGATGGCCGTCGACTCGCTTGACTCGTGCGGCGTGTACTTCGGTACCACCGGCGGGCAAGTGTACGCATCGGCCGACGCCGGGGACACTTGGGCGCCCATTGTCCGCGATCTTCCGGCCGTGCTTTCCGTCGAGGTCCAGACGCTGCCATGATCCGAGTCATGCTCCCGGCACATCTGCGGGCGCTGGCGCACGTCGACGGCGAGGTGACGCTCGACGTCGAGGGTGAGGCCACGCAGCGCTCGGTCCTCGACGCGCTCGAGGCCCGCTATCCTATGCTGCGCGGGACGATCCGCGATCACGTCACGCAACAACGCCGCCCGTTTGTAAGATTCTTCGCCTGCGAGCAGGACCTGTCCCACGAACAGCCGGACGCTCCGCTGCCCGACGCGGTCGTGATGGGGACGGAGCCCTTTTTCATCATAGGGGCCATTGCCGGCGGCTAGCGCCTGGCCACATCGCGGTAGACTTATCGAACAGTGACCCCGGAGCGGCAAGACGTTCTGTTTCACCACGGAGACACGGAGGGGGCACGGAGATTTCACAGAGGCATTAGGGTACTCCGTGCCGCGACGGTAAAACCTGGCTTCATGCAGGAGCCCATCTGGCACTGGGAACGACCATCGGGTCCCTGATGGGCTGGCTCGTGGGGTGCCTGATCATGTTTGCAACCAGGAAGCTGGTGACCAGAGGAAAGGACATAAAAGCCGAGGCGCGTGCGTGACTCCGCGCTCATTAGTGAAGGAGGTACTGCGTGAAACAGCTCATTTTCTGGTTGGCAATGGTGAGCGGGTTCCAGGTCGCGGAAAGACCGAAGATCATGATTGTAACCGACCTCGAGGGTGTCGGCGGAGTGAACAACGCCGATGAACAGCTGCTTCCCGGCCAGCGACGCTTCGAGGAATCGCGCCGGTTGCTCGCTGGCGAGGTCAATGCCGCTGTGGAAGGCGCCTTCAAGGGCGGAGCGCGTGAGGTGGTCATATGGGACGGGCACGACGGAAGCCGCACGCTTTCCATCGACGAAATTGACCGCCGCTCACAGTTGATCCAGGGGCGGCCGACCCCCGCGAGTTACTATCTGGGGGACCGGTTGTACGACGGGATCATGTTTGTGGGGCAGCACGCAATGGCGGGCGCTAAGAACGGTGTCCTCGCACACTCCCAGAGCTTCTCCGTCCAGAACATCTTTCTCAACGCCAGGCCGGTAGGCGAGATCGGACAAGTAGCGGCCATTGCCGGTTATTTCAATATTCCCGTCATCATGCTGGCCGGCGATCAGGCGGCCTGCGAGGAGGTGCTGGCGCTCCAACCGAAGGCCGAGACCGTGGCAGTGAAGAGTCTCGCCGGCAAAGGCTCGACTTTGAGCCTGTCCCACGCCGAGGCGAAGGCCCGGATCGAAGCAGCCGCGCGCCGGGCGGTTCAGCGCCTCAGCGAGTTCACTCCCTGGAAGATCCAGGGTGAAGTGGAGTTGAAGTTCGAATACTACCCCGAGTCTCCCGGCACGCCGGCCCCCGTGTTGAGCCGCGAAAACAAGCAGGTCTCGCCACGTA
>Ga0209056_10004413_pt1 | contig 14851 bp, 12 predicted proteins | sample GraSoiAngelo_114_FD_185876 | JGI IMG/M metagenome (GOLD analysis project Ga0209056, IMG submission 185876) | Grasslands soil microbial communities from the Angelo Coastal Reserve, California, USA - 14_0903_13_40cm (SPAdes) (version 2) | ecosystem: Environmental > Terrestrial > Soil > Grasslands... | reverse complement strand
AGAACGCGCTGCTGAAGGCTGTCGGGCAATGGCGCATACTGCAGATCCGTCGCCATTTTCTCTCCGTCCTTCGCAGCCCATTTCAGAAATTCCACCAGCTTCTTTCCTTTGGCTGCATCTTTTTGCTGTTCGTACACCAGTAGCCACGTCGCGCCGCAGATTGGATAAGCCTCGCCTCCCGGAGCATTGGTGATGGAAAAACGGAAATCATCAGGAATATTCGCTGTCGCGAGCGCCGCGGTGATAGATTCGAGCGATGGCTTTACAAACTTCCCAGAAGCATTTTTTACCTCCGCGTAAGACATCTTATTTTGGACTGCGTATATCAACTCCACATACCCGAGCGCGCCCGGGGTTTGCTTGACCTGCCCGGCAACGCCTTCATTGCCTTTGCCGCCGATACCCGTCGGCCAGTTTACAGAGGTGTTCGTCCCAACCTTGCTTTTCCATTCTGGACTGATCTTGCTCAGATAATCCGTCCAAATATAAGTCGTCCCGCTACCATCCGACCGATGCACAACTACGATCTCCTGGTCTGGAAAGTTAACTCCAGGATTCAGCGCGGTAATTTTCGGGTCGTTCCACTTTTTGATGTTACCGAGAAAAATTCCTGCGATCGTATCTGCATCGAGCTTTAGCGCTGGGTTTCCAGGCAGGTTGTAGGCAACTACATCTGCGCCCGCCACGGTTGGAATATGCAGGAGTTTGCCTGGCGCTTTGGAGAGGTTGTCATCGCTCATCGGGCCGTCCGATGCACCGAAATCGACTGTTTGCGCGAGGATCTGCTTTTGGCCTCCACCCGATCCGATCGATTGATAATTAAACCGGACCGAGGGATCGACTTTCGCGTACTCATCGAACCATTTTGAGTAAATCGGATACGGGAAAGTCGCGCCTGCACCGTTAATCATCATCTGCGCAGAAGCAGTCGCAGTGACTCCCGCTAACAGCAGTGTCGCTAGAATTTTGTGAGCAAGTTTGGGACATTTCATAGATGCTGCAGCCTGCCGTAGCGCGCGCCGAAGCGTCAAAATTTTTAATGTTACTTTTGTGTGACAGGACTCGCAGTTTGAGTCATTAAATCGTTGAACTGCGAACGCTGAATCGGGTTCAGCGCTTCAACGATTAACCGGGCGGCAACTCTGGAAGCACTATGCGAATCGTCGTCCCGCGCCCCAGCTCGCTCTCGGCTTCCACTCCACCACCGTGTAGTTGAGCGATATGTTTAACAATCGCCAATCCCAGACCCGTGCCTCCCAGCTCGCGACTGCGCGCTTTGTCAGCGCGATAAAAGCGCTCGAAAACTCGCGGCAGATGTTCTTTGCTGATCCCGATTCCAGTATCAGCCACGCTCAGTACCACCTTAGAACCGCAACGCGTGCCTCGCAGGCGAATCTCTCCGTTCTCGGGTGAAAATTTCACCGCGTTATCCAACAGATTGTGGAGCACTTCCTCCAGGCGCGTTCCATCGGCGCGAAGCGTCAAGGCCTCCGAAGGTAAATCAACAATGACTTTCAAATTCTTTCCGGCTAGTTTTTCCTTCCAATCGCGAATGAGGTTGTTAAACAACTCATCCATCCGCACGACGCTGAGCTCCAGCTGAGCCTGGGACGACTCCAGTTGCGCAAGGCTTAGCAGATCATCAACCAACCGTTGGAGTCGTTTGGAGTGCCGTTCCATGATCGAAAGGATGCGTGTGAGTTCCTCCCGTGAAGTCTGCGGCTCATCAAACAATACCTCGATGTAGCCGCGTAAAATCGACAACGGCGTTCGGAGCTCGTGCGAGACATTTGCGACAAAGTCTCTCCGGATTTGATCCAGCTGCTTCAACTCAGTGATATCGTGGAAAAGCACGACTGCGCCGGTTACTTCATCGTCGGCGCTCTTAATTGGGACGGCGCTGACTTCGATATGCCGCTCGCTGTGGGTTCGCGAATCGGTCAGGCTCAACTCGCCTCGCATCGCTTCGCCAGTGAGCAGCGTTTCCGCAATCAGTTGATCCAGCGTTGCGTGACGGACAGCTTCAACCAAAGGAACGCCAACCGCCGGATCGCGCAGCTCGAACAGTTTCTGAAAAGTCGGATTCATAAGCGTAATGCGGTTGCGCGCGTCAACTGCCAGCAGGCCATCCTCCATCGCGCTGAGAATTGTTTGCGTGCCGGATTCCCGCCCCGCGATCTGGAGTTCGAGTTCCTGCTGGCGGGCAAAAATATTCTCCAGCGCAAGACCAACGCGGTGTGGATCTTTTCCGCCGTTTATCAGAAACGTGGATGGATGTTCACCGCGGGCAATTTGCGAAACGAGCTGTTCAACCCGTGGCCAGGGCGCGGCCCATTTTTGCCAGAGAACCAGCGCTGTCACTGCGAATGCGACGCAGAGCACGCCCAGAATTAGCCAATACATCTGGCCTTATTTTTCCTTCAACCGGTAGCCAAACCCGCGCACGCTTTCAATCAAATCGGCGGCTTTGCCAAGTTTCTTGCGCAGGCGTCGGACGTGCGTGTCCACGGTGCGTGTGTCAATGACGCTTTCGTAACCCCATACGTCGTTGAGCAGGCGATCACGCGCCTGGACACGGCCGCGTCGCTGCATCAGTGTGCGCAGAAGTTTAAATTCAAGACTGGTGAGGCTGATCCGCTTGCCGTTAACAGAGACTTCGTAACGCGCCGGATCAACAGTGATGGGACCGGCTGTCAAGCGTTCGTCGCCCTGTTTCGCCTCGCCGCGGCGCATGATCGCTCGAATGCGTAACACCACTTCCCGGGGGCTAAACGGCTTTGTCACGTAATCGTCCGCGCCAAATTCCAAACCGACTATCCGATCGATTTCTTCGGCCTTTGCCGTGAGCATCATGATCGGGACCCGGCGCGTTCCCGGATCGGTTTTAAGAATTTTACAGACTTCCAGCCCGGGCATCTTCGGCAGCATGAGATCAAGAATAATCAATGATGGCTTTTCGCTGCGCGCTTTCTCCAGTCCGGCAGCGCCGTCGGGCGCGGTCGACGTCGCGAAACCGGCCTTGCGCAAATTAAGTGCGAGCAGATCGACCACATCGCGTTCGTCCTCGATGATCAGGACTGTGTTTCCGGAGACAGCTTCCATGGCAGTTCGCTTTATCGCCGAAACTGTTTCGGTTCGCCAGCGAACTTTTTCACTCCCTTCGTTCAAAGCGCCAATAATTCGTTAAAAGTGGCGCGCTCCGCGCTGAAATACTCGTTTGTTTCAAAAAGAATGCAGTGATTGAACAGCGGAGGATAGGTGTTTAGATTCCCAAGTTACACAAAGATCGCCTTAGCCGCAGCGTTTGTTTCGCTTCTGCCTTGGTAATTCCGACAAGAGGGATTCAGTTTCACTATCAGAGTTTAACAACCCTGTGAATTTACCTAGTCACAGGATCATACGCTCCTTTGTCGACAGGATCGATGCTCGGGATCACTGGATAGATTTCCGTGGTCGTTCAAACTTCAAATGCACGTCAAGCTAGCCTGCTTGAAAACAGCTAGACCTGAGTAATTGCTGGATCTACTGCTTTCGTGCAGCCGCGAAGGCGGAGACACCGAATGGAAAGTCTAGATATCTCAGCAGAAATCGTTCTGCTCCGAAGAGGGTGAACAGCGTCGCGTTTGATGGCTCGCGAACATAGGCGAAGTCTCCCTCGGCTTTTTGTGATTGACGACGGCAGCGGGCGATCAAGCGGACAGCGGCGATCGGTAGAAATAAGAATGTATTAAAGTATGTCATGCGCTCAATCGTAAAATGGGCCGCCTCCAATTTCTGTCTAAGCTCACGCAGCATGTAGCGCCTGTAATGTTGATTCACGATGTCTTGCTGCCCCCACAACCACATATAAGCGGGCACTGACAACACAATCCGGCCGCCGTGTCGCAGCTTTCGGTTAACGATCTGCAATGCGCGTGCGTCATCCTTAATATGTTCGAGCACGTCAAACATTGTGACGCCATCATAAGATCCGTCCTCGATTTCCGACGGGAGCCGATCGATCGACGCTTGGAAAACCCTTGCCGGACCCCGTCTTGCTGCCAATCTGGCAAGCGCGTCATCTGATTCAACGCCTTCGAGCCGGGCGTCTGGCGGATAGATTTCGAGGAGATTATAGCCAGGTCCGATACCAATCTCCAAAATCTTGGGTCGCGGCAGCCATTCAAGATGGGTGAGCAAATCCCGGAGTATCACCCGACGCGCTCGAAACCACCAGTGCTCTCCTTCAAGCAGTGCATAGTGCTGGGCGTAACTCTTTTCCATCAGATCATTGTCCTATGCGACGTGGCAATACCTCCCTAGCACAATTGACCCAGATCGTGACTCTGCGATGATTTGCGTTGAAGGTAATGGTCGAAGCACCCGTTGAGTTTTCCATTGCGGTCCTTTGTTATCGCGCGGAAGAAGAAATCATTCCATTCGTCGAAAATCTTCACAAGATAATGTCGCTGTTTCGCTTTGAATGGGAATTGCTTTTGGTGGCAAATTTCTGGCCAAGCACGGATGATCGGACGCCTGAAATCTGCCAGCGACTTGCAGAACGGTTGCCTTTTGTTCGCGTGCTGGCCGAACCAAAAGAAGGGGCAATGGGATGGGACATGCGCCGCGGACTCGACGCTTGTCGCGGCAAGTATATCGGAGTAATTGACGGCGACGGCCAGTTTCCGGTCGAAGCGATATTCTCCTGCTTCGCGAAGATAAAAAGCGACGATTTCGATCTTGTAAAGACATATCGCGTTCAACGCCAGGACAGCTTTTATCGGAGATTTATTTCGGCGGTTTACAACCTGGTCTTTCATCTTTTCTTTCGCGGCTCCAGCAAGCTTCGGGATGTGAACTCAAAGCCGAAGATCATGACGCGCGAAGCGTACGAAAGGATGATGCTGCAGTCTGACGACTGGTTCATTGATGCGGAGCTGATCTTAAACTGTATCAATCTGAATCTCCGCATCTATGAGATTCCAGTTGAATTCGAATCTCTAGGAAAACGAAAATCGTTTGTGAAGCCGGGCGCAATTATAGAATTCCTCAAGCACATGATTGAGTATCGGTTCGGTTCAGGTTTACCAACCGGAAACGGCAAATGATTGAAACCGTCTTTGTCACAGGTGGCAGTTCAATATTAGGTCAACACGTCCTGCGCAAGTTGACGTCGCACTTCCACGTGCTTGCAGTGGCGCACCGGCACAATGTTGAGATTCCGGATGCCGAAATTGAACTATTGCACGGAGGACTGGAAGAGACTGTTCGCAACCCGTGGGCATTGCAGAGAGCACAGGTGGTCCTGCATATGGCTGCGGTGACCCATGGCGACAATCCGGCCGAATACTTTCATGTGAACGCGGAGTTAACGAAACAATTGGTGTCGGTCTGCAGCGCGTCGCAGCATTTCATATATGTCAGCACAATCTGCGCACACCCCAATGGCGGCGCATATGGGCGCTCCAAATGGCTCGCCGAAGAGGCAATCCGCGGCAGTCGGTTGGATTATACCGTTATCCGGCCGTCGGAGATCTATGGTTCCAGGGATGGCGAGGGAATAGATGGGCTCATTGCAGTTGCACGAAAAGTCCGAATCTTGCCGGACTTTCGGTATGGAGGGTCGATTAAGTATGCGCCAATCAGCATGCAGGACACTGCGCACTTTATTGCGAAGGCAACAATTTATCGCCGTCAGACAGGACAAACTTACACGCTTTGCGCTGATCGTTTATGCAGCGCTCCCGAGATGGCCCAAGCGCTCCGCAGCTCCGTGCGTCCTCTCTTTGTGATACCCGTGCCGATCATGATCCTTCGTGCAGCGAAGGCGCTTCGATTACCTATGCCATTCAAGCGCGATCAAATCGATCGACTCGTTCTACCAAAAGCGTACGACAGCACGCTGGCACGCCGCGATTACGATTTTCAGCCTGAGTCCTTCATCGATTATCTGACCGGAGGCGGGAAAATCATGGCTCGCGCGGGTCCCGGGCGATGAGGGCTTGAATCGTATAGCGAAACAAATAGACCGGCCGGCGAATATGCTCTTCTAGGGTCGCAAAATGCTCCGATAGCAAGGCTCGCCAAGCCTGATCGGTTTTTATGTTTCCACCCCGATCAAGCCGCATGAACATCCTCCCCACGCAATCATCGTTTGCGCTGAAACAAGGCTCGTAGAAGATGAAACGACCAGTGGGACGGAGACATGCTCGTGCCAAGGCCAATATTTCGTCAATCTGTTGGTCGGTGAGGTGATGGAGGACTCCCAGCGAAAGAAACGCGTCGGCACCCTGCGCCAACTCCCGAACTCGTGGACTACTGGCATCTCCGCAGAAGAATTCTGCACGGCTCCGATATCGTGACTGAGCCACACGAATGTACTCGGGGTTAGGATCAAATCCGAAGTAATTCACCAAAGGCAGAAACTCGAGCGCTCTACCTGTGCCGCAACCTGCATCCACAACCTTCTCGTCGGAGCGGAAAGGGACATGCGTTCTAACAAAAGCTGCGCGGTCCCGGCCACCGCCCACCAACCTTTGCAAGAGGTTGTAAAGCCGCGGCAACCGCAACGGGGCATAGACCGTATCGCGAGAGAAAGTCGCCATTTTGTTAGAACTGTATGTAACTTCTGGATGACAAGTGGACAAATTCGAACACTCGTCGGGCCCCTCCAAATGCAACGGTCGAGGCGATTTTCAGCTGGAGCAAACCCAGCGGTTGCTTCCAAGTGATCCACCGCCACAGAGTAGGAGAATGAAAGTGAATTTAGTTTTGCACTGTGTGCGATCTTCTTCGTAAACTCCAAAGCGACTATCCTACGCGGGAAGCCAGCGGTTAACGCGATTGCAATTTCGTGACAATCGTATGATCCCTCCTTTAACTTCGCGTCATATGCAGAGCTCAGAGACAGAGCGACCGTATCGGCGCATCGTATTTGATGGGATTTGCGTGGCCGTTCTCATCGCCTATTTCCTCCACTTTGCCCTACCCGCGCTGCGCGGGGGATTTCGTGAAGACGAAATGATGAACATCGGAATCTGCTGGTGTGCCGGAGCGCTGAAATCGCTCCTGGCGAACATCGTGTTTTGGAGGTTATTTCTTTGCCCGGGATGCGCTCTTTATGATCTTCCGCTCTATCTGTATCGTCCGGGAGGCGCTGTTTACTATCTGCCACTTTATCACTTCTTTGAGCTGCATCCTTTGCCTTATCGAATTGTCCAGATCGGCATTCTCGTTGCGTCGATTCCGCTGGTCTATTACCTGGGCCGGCGCCTCGCCTCCTCGCGCTCTATCGCGTTTCTCGCTGTCCTTGCTCTTTGTTACCACCCGCGGCTTACCGGTCTCGTGTTCGTCGGTGCGTTTATTTATGACGTGTTATGTGGATTCTTTTACTTCGCGGCATTGGCCTATTACGTACATATTCGCGAGAGAGGCGTCTCTCTGCAGGCCGTGCAATTGCTGGGGTTTCTGGCCCTTTATGTTATGGCGCTAAACTGCAAGGAAATGGCAGTTACGCTTCCAGTGATCGTCCTAATTTATGAGTTTCTTAAATCTCCCGGATGGACGGACTGGAAAGCGGTCCCGCGCTGGATCGGGAGTTATGCCGTGCCATCGATAATTGCCGGATTACTCACCGTTTTTTATATCTACGGAAAAATTCACGGTAGCGGCTCGCTGGCAAGTCTAGATCCTTATCGGCCCAAATATTCATGGGATAATTTCACAGCTTCCAACGCCAAGTTTGTTAGCCAATTGTTGTTTGCGGGGCATACGATCGCGCCAATGGCGCTGCTACTCTTATGGGCGCTGGTTTTCATTTACGCCTTTGCACGCCGGGATCGCACACTTCGGCTCATGGCCTTCTGGATAGTGATCGTGCCCCTTCCTGTGGCGTTTATCGTCCCCGTGCGCGGCGACGCATCCCTTTATCTCCTGCTCTTCGGATGGGCAATGATCTTTGCAAAGGTTACGTTTGATTTGATCACTCTGATTTCGGAATTTTTGGTATTTCCTGGCAACCGTGCGCTGCCTGCAGCAACACGCGCAATTATAGGGAATGCTTTCAGGAACGTATCTCTTCGGGGAGTTTTCCGAATCGTCGCGACGCTCTTAGTCGCGGTCGCTCTCGCAACCTTTACATGGCGAGAGAATCAGCGCCTTCGAGTGCCTTGGCTCAACGTAGGCGCAAAAACCTCGCATGTTATCCATACGTTTCGTACTCTGGGTCTGCGTCCATTACCTGGCAGTAGCGTTCTCCTGTTGCTGAAAGAAAATCTCTTCCAAAACAAATGGAATGTTTTTTTCATTGCCTGTCTCGCCTGGAACGATCATTCCCTGCGTATTTGGGTCGAAAACGTAAATGAACTTACGCCACAACAGCAGGCGAACGTCGATTACATAATTTCAGTCAGCGAATTCGAAGCAGACATCGTCCGTTCGCCGGAGCTTCGAAAGTCAGAGTAAGCGGTCAGCCCGGGGGGTTAACAAGTTGATGGTCCTCGCACATAAGCGATTCACACTCAGCCCAGCTCGTTACGGAGTCTATCAATGACCAGTCGAGTCCGACAGTGGATCGCGATGCCAGGCTGGCTAAGTGTCTGTGGCGCGTTGTTAGCTGTGTTACTGCTGATACAGATGACGAGCTTGCATCACAAGGGGCTTACTACTGATGAGCCCCTTCACTACGAGTACGGCTATCGCGTGTTGAATGGGGTTCCCGAGAGGACGAGTGCCCTAAATAGCAGCACCATGCCTTTTTCAAGTATGCACGCTATGACAAGCATCAATCTGGCTGTTTTTGCCCGTACGGCCGGGCTTCCACTAGACACTTCCTGGAGCGGTCAGATAGCCCGTGGGCGGTACGCTACCATTGCGCTTTCGCTATTGCTGGCGCTATACGTGTTCAAGTGGAGTTATGAACTCTACGGTCGTAACGGAGCTCTTCTCGCGCTGAGCCTTTACGTCTTCGATCCCAATCTGTTGGCACATGATCACTTGGTGACGGCTGACTTGCCGGCCGCCTTGATGACGACCATGGCACTCTACCACTTTTGGCATTTTCTAAAGTTAGGCGGCAAGCGACGAGCTCTCTTCAGCGCGGTGACGCTCGGCTTAAGCCAACTGGCCAAATACTCATGCGTTTATCTATATCCGATCTTTTTGGCCACTGCCGCGATTTATTATCGTTTTAGGCCAGCAACTGAAGCGACGAAGCCTGATCAATCACACAGCCTAAGCTCGAATCTGCGCCACTGGTTCATCGTAATAACGTTCTTCGCTGCGGTGAGTGTCGTGACAATTAATCTGGGCTTCTGCTTTGCAGGAATTGGGACCCCCTTGTCTGGATACATCTTGAAAGACCCACTCTTCAAAAAACTCCAGGCAACTCCGATCGTCCGCAACCTGCCTCTTCCACTGCCAGTTCCTTACGTCCAAGGCCTGGACCTAGTGAAATTCGAGGAGAGGATGGGAGAAGCTTGGGGAAACATCTACATGGCAGGGCACCTTCGAGTGAATCATCATGACGGAACGCTTCATGGGTTCCCAGGGTATTACTTCTACGCGGCCTTCTTCAAAGTGCCGATTGCGAAGCAAATCATATTTTTGATGGCATTGGTCGGATACTTTTTAAGGCGTGTCCAGCCGACGGCGCGAGGACTCCGTCGAAAGGAGATTTTTTTGCTAGTTCCGATTCTGCTTTACTGGATCTATTTCAACTTCTTTTTTAACGCCCAGATCGGCATTCGTCATGTATTGCCTGTATTCGCCCTGGCTACGATTTTTTGCGGAAGATTTTTAGCCGCCCCGGAATCTAAGCTTCGAAGATATACCGCGGTGATTCTCGTCATTTGGACTGCTGCATCGACTCTTTCATATTATCCGCATTTTATTTCGTATTTTAATGAGTTTGTTCCAGACAGGAAACTCGCCTACCGACATCTTGCAGACTCGAACCTGGATTGGCGCGGAAACGACTGGTATCTCACCGAATATCTCCGCCGTCATCCTGGAGTGATTGTAGATCCTCATAAACCGCAGGCAGGTCGAATTGTTGTGCCTGTCAACGCCTTGGTTGGAATCAATCGAACCCCTGGGGAGTACAAATGGTTGAGAGAGCATTTTACTCCCGTGGATCACATTGCCTACTCGTATTTGGTTTATGATGTTCCGAAGGAAATGCTTCCTCAAGATGGCAGCGGCTCCAACGGCCCAAAAGAACTGCCTCCGCATGCAAGGCAGTAATCATTTACCTGATCGCTTTCTCTTAACGCGCGCATGAGTCCTGCGCCGCCAATCATTCTCCGGCGATTGTTGGCTTGCCGTTACTTTGGACGAGCACCGACCGCGCGATGAATTTCTTCCAGAATTTCTCGCAAACTGTAGCGAAATTTCCAGCTGGGATAGTGTTCCTGGAATTTTCTAACGTCGCTGATCCACCAGATGTGGTCGCCGATCCGATTCGTCTCTTCATAGCTCCATGTTAGTTTGCGCCCACTTATTTCCTCACATAAGACGATCGCTTCTAGCATCGAACAGTTACTGTGCCGGCTCCCGCCGATGTTGTACACTTCTCCGCTGCGGGGCGCGCGAATGAATTCGACGAATGCTTCGACCAAATCGAAGCTGTGAATGTTATCACGAACCTGTTTCCCCTTGTAGCCTAACACGCGGTAAGGCCTGCCGCTCACCGTACACATCATCAGGTAAGAAAGAAAACCGTGCAGCTCGGTGCCCGCGTGTGCGGGTCCTGTGAGACAGCCACCGCGAAAAGAAACAGTCGGCATTCCAAAATAACGTCCATATTCCTGCACCAAAAGATCGGCTGCGGCTTTGGATGCCCCGAAGAGCGAGTGCTTACTGTGATCGATACTCATGCTTTCTGAGACTCCCTGTTCATATTCATGCCCTGGCTCGATTTCCCACCGCGTCGGCAATTCTTGCAAAGGCAACTGGTTCGGCGTGTCGCCGTAAACTTTGTTTGTCGAGGTAAAAACGAACGGCGCTTCGGGAGAAAATGTTCTCGCTGCCTCGAGCAGGTTCAACGTGCCATTTGCATTAACCGTAAAATCGGTTTGCGGATCGCGGGCCGCCCAATCATGTGATGGTTGTGAGGCCGTATGGACAATGGCATCGATTTTTCCTGAATAACTCTTGAACAGCTCGGCAACTGCGGAGGCGTCCCGAATGTCGAGGTCATGATGGTCATAGCCGCGAACGTTCGCGATCAGATTATCACGCGTCTTCTTGGTCGATGCTTCTGCGCCGAAGAATTGTGCGCGCATGTCGTTGTCGACTCCTACAACATGCGCCCCCTCTTTTGCGAACCGCTTTACGGTTTCGGAACCAATCAACCCAGCCGATCCAGTGACGATAATTGTGCGCATCTACTCGACGATAATCGTTAAGAGGATTTTGCCCAGGAATCCTCGCTGCGGCTGCGATGGGCGAAAAGGTTAACATACCAGGAGATCTCGTTTCGGACATCATGTGCATCGAAGGAAACCAAACCAGAACTCCTCACCAGAGTGAGATTCATATTTAAGCCCTGAAGCAGCTCGACAAGTTCTTCCCATCCGACCCCCGCCTGCTCCAAGCCAGCAGGCCAAAACTCGAGGAGAAGATTGATGTCGGGGTTTTCCTGCAGCACGCGCTGGGCACCGCGTAGCGCATGAAGCTCGTACCCTTGAATATCCATCTTGATCAGGTCAACGCGTTGGCCGGGTTTGAAGTAATCGTCGAGCGCCACGATGTCAGTTGGAACAGAGCGGCGCGAATCTGCATCAGCCTTGTACGCCCTGTGATCGACGTTTAGCTTGTCTGAAACGTAAAGCTTCCCCTCACCACTTCTTTCTCCAACTACAGCCTGAGTAAGCCGGACGTTTGGAAGATCACGCGTGGCAGCACACAATCGCCTGAAGTTATCTGGCGACGGTTCGAAGGAATGAACCAGGCCGGTTGGGCCAACACAGCTGGAAAGAAACTGCGAGTAAATTCCGATGTTAGCGCCGACATCTGCGACTATTGCTCCTTGAAACAAAATCTTCCTTAACAGCGCTCGCTCCGCGCGATCAGCGTAGGCCTTATAGGCGGCATAAAGCGGCCGATAGATGGGAAAGGCGCGTTCGTACACCTTATTGGCAGCGTGACGTAGGACTGAAGTTGTCGACATTAGCTTCGTCAGGCTGCGGTAAGGAGAAACCCCAGAAACGGCGGGAACCAATCGCTCAGTAGATACATTTCTCTCGATCTGCGCCCGGGCACGTCATAAGCAATGTCGTTCTATCGGTGATGGACGCTCTCATTCATACAATATTGGAAAAGATATTGCGAAGCCATATGTTCGTCCAATGCGGGGTCGCTGGAGAGAGCTGTTCACGTCGAAGCTGAATAAGACGGGGCCGTGGGATCGCTGGGATTCTGTTGCTCTCGCCCTCGGTGTGTTCACTGCCGTTTGGGTCTTCGCGCTTAAACTTAAGACATTTTACGATCTGGGCTACTCAGGCGATCTGTTCGTGGAGACTCAGCTGGCTCGAAGTTGGCTTGAGGGGCAGGGGTTGCTTCAGGACAACTGGTCTGGGAACTTCCTTGCTATTCACACCTACTTTTTGCTTCTCCCGCTCGGCCTTATAGCAAAGCCGTTCGGCGCGCCCGGCCTGCTATTCGTGCTTGCCGCATCGGTGGGAGTGACTTACTTCTGGGCAGCGCGGATCCTGCGTCTTCTCGCCGTCGATGGGCGCGTCGCATTAATCGCAGCCGGGGCGCTTCTTATCTCCCCCATTTCCGTCGCGTTCTATCAGGAGGCGGGTTGGGGGTTCTATGTCGAGACTCTTGCCCTGTCGTTATGTTTGATCCTGTTCTATTTTCTGCTTCAGCGGATGATCGCGTCAATCGTGGCGGCAATTGCTGTCATCAGCGTGAAGGAGGACGCGCCGATAGCCGCGGCTATGGTAGCGATAGTAGCAGGCGTGGAGACATGGCTCTCTTCACCAGGCAAACCCGGGCGTTGTCGTTTCAACTGGTCTGCGGCGATTACACTTATCCTGTCGGTTGCTGCGATCCCCGTTTTGGTGGCGATTTCTTCGGCGCAGGTGCCGACGATGTACGCTCGTCACTCGCTTGACCGCCTTGGCGTCGTAGCACCGGGAAGTTTATCCAGTCCCGGAGCGCTTTTCGTTTTTGTTACATCCAATGTAGCTAATTGGCTTGGGAGTAACGTTGTCCGTCAATGGCTATGGGTCATGATCATAGGCACTTTTGGAACAATCTTGTTGCGCCCGTATTATCTGGTTGTTGGTGTCCCCACAACGGTGGTCGCATGGCTCATGAATCGCAACGACCTTCTATGGTCGCCACGATTTGCTCCCACCGAGGCACTGCTTTGGTGTGTCACGTTGGTAGGGTTTGCTTCCATTGTACGGACTGTATCCGACTGTAGTAAGTGGATGCAGACCGCACTGCTTACTACCGCAATTGCAATCGCAGCGTTATCAACATGCGCACAAGTCGCCCTCGTGCCGTGGTTTGTTCGGGGGGCTTACCTTCTTCGTTCGACTAGCCTTTACTCGCCATCAGAGCGGCAACAGGCTGATGCGGTGTTCGGGCGCTACCGCCGGGAAGCCAAGCCGGAGGAACCGGTTGTTGCTTCGTTTTTTCTTCTTCGCTACGCGCATGACCGAAACCTCTTCTGGCTGACGCAACTACGTAACCGGCCTGCGCCGGTCTGGATCCTTGGCGATAGCGCGGACATCTACATCCCGACCAGAATCAGCCCAACGACTATAAACGGGCAGTCCGGAATACACCTTGAAGACTACGCAGTAGTTGAGCGTCGCGGTCGTTTCGTGTTGCTCAGAAAGAGGGAGTAACATTGCAGGGCGGCGGCGCTGGAAATATTGGGCAACTATAACGGTACTGCACGGACTAACTATCGACATCAACGTCGTGTCAGGACTACGGTAAAAAAAGCAGCGCAGAAGCCCGGAAAGCGGCGACTCATGGCGAGATCCACTAAGAATAACCAGCGATAAACAAAATGTGGGACCGGGAGTGTGCGCGAGATTCCCCCCGTAGCCATGTAAGATAAGGCGCTAAAAGGCCGCGCCGAAAGAGTCGCAACATCGAAATTCTCGCTCAACCGCTCCAGCCATTCGGGCCGCCGAAAAAATATTAGCCAAGGTAACGCAATGTTCGCCGATGCCAGCGGGCCCTTTACCTTCTCTAGCTCAGGCTCCGAAATACGGAAATCCACCGGTTCATGGTGCAGATACTTGAAGATGGGAGCCGATAACACGGAGAAAAACGGCTCGGTCGCAATCACTTTGCCGCCTGATTTCAATTTGTCCGCAGCGCGGTTAAGAAATGCAATAGGCCTTTTCAGATGATGTAACACGTTCGTGAGCGTGACGACGTCGATGCTGTTGTCTTTGATTGCATCCAGCTTGTCGATCTCATGGCAGTCAAACACAAGATCGAGGTAATCGAGATCAAGCACGTCGCTTGTTATGATGTTTGGAAGAAATTGTTTCAGGGGCGACGTGCCGCTTCCTACCTCGAGTATTGAGAGTGCGGAGGGGTTGGGAATGTCTCTGAATTGATCGCGGTAAAGCTCGCGATACCAAAAAAGAAGATTCTTGTTTGTGCGGAGCCGCGCCCGGTTACGCAATGTTGCAGCTCGGTCCTTCGTCTCCTGGCTCTGCAAGACCGTCGGCGCCTCACTCATTTGATCGCACGGATATAAAGCGAGCCCGCAAATTCCGAGATGACAGGCACGTTCTCAAGGAACCGGCCGAACGCGTTCACGCGGTCGATCAGAGCAACCGGCGTTTTTGGATGCAGAAAATCGAACGGATCGATCCGAACATCACGATAGCCT
>Ga0209056_10004412_pt1 | contig 14851 bp, 14 predicted proteins | sample GraSoiAngelo_114_FD_185876 | JGI IMG/M metagenome (GOLD analysis project Ga0209056, IMG submission 185876) | Grasslands soil microbial communities from the Angelo Coastal Reserve, California, USA - 14_0903_13_40cm (SPAdes) (version 2) | ecosystem: Environmental > Terrestrial > Soil > Grasslands... | reverse complement strand
CATCGGGGCGGGTCGTGTTCGCCGACTGGCTGCGCGGCTTCGGAAACCTGCTCATCATCGACCACGGCAAGGGCTATCTCACCATCTACGGGAACAACGAATCGGTGCTCAAGCAGGTCGGCGAGCCGGTGCGCACGGGGGACGCGGTCGCGACCGTCGGAGCGAGCGGCGGCAACACGGAATCGGGTCTATACTTCGAGATTCGACATGAAGGAAAGGCCTTTGATCCCATGCGTTGGGTGTCCTTGAAGTGAGCGACAACGATCCCAAGCGCCCGGCGCAGAGCCCGGGACCGAATATGATGATGACCCAGATCAGACAGGCCGGCCTGGTGTTGGTTGGCGTGCTGGCAGGAGTCCTGCTCAGCCTGAACTTCTCCGCAGTGGCTCAGCGCGAGGCGGCGCGTTTCCCGCTTCCGGTGGACGAGCTGCGCGCCTTCGCCGAAGTGTTCGGCGCGATCAAGTCGAGCTACGTCGAACCGGTGGAGGACAAGAAGCTCATCACGGAAGCGATCAGCGGCATGCTCACCGGGCTCGATCCGCACTCGGCTTATCTGGACCAGGACGCGTTCCGCGAGCTTCAGGTGGGCACCCAGGGGCAATTCGGCGGCCTCGGCATCGAGGTCGGCATGGAAGAAGGGTTCGTCAAAGTCGTGTCGCCCATCGAGGATACGCCGGCTTTTCGCGCCGGCTTGAAGCCCGGGGATTTCATCATCAAGATCGACGACACCTCGGTCAAGGGCATGACCCTGAACGATGCTGTCAAGCGCATGCGCGGCAAGCCGAAAACGAACATCCGTCTCACCATCCTTCGCAAGGGCGATGCCAAGCCCTTCGAGGTCACCCTTACGCGCGACATCATCCGCGTGCAGAGCGTGAAGTCCAAGCTGATCGAACCCGGCTACGGCTGGGTTCGCGTGTCCCAGTTCCAGGAGCACACCGGGGAAAATCTCGTAAAACACGTCGAGGGGCTCTACAAGAACGGGCCGCTGAAGGGCCTGATTCTGGATTTGCGCAACGATCCGGGTGGACTCCTGAACGGCGCGGTGGGCATCTCCGCGGCGTTCCTGCAGCGGGGGCTGGTGGTGGTGTCGACCGACGGCCGCACCGAAGACGCCAAGCGCAAATTCATCGCCGCGCCGGAGGACTATCTCCGGGGCAACCGCGAGGATTACCTGAAGAACCTGCCTGCGGCGGTGAAGACCGTGCCGATGGTGGTGCTGGTCAACGGCGGATCGGCCTCAGCGTCCGAAATCGTCGCGGGCGCGCTGCAGGACCACAAGCGCGCCACGGTGCTGGGCACCCCGACGTTCGGCAAGGGCTCGGTGCAGACGATCCTGCCGCTCGGCAACAATACCGCGATCAAACTCACTACCGCCCGCTACTACACGCCGAGCGGGCGCTCGATCCAGGCCAAAGGCATCGTGCCCGATGTCCTTATCGAGGATCCCACGACGCCCACCACGGGACGCCTGCGTGAAGCCGATCTGGAAAAGCATCTCCTCAACGACCAGGAGAGAGAAGCCCAGCCCGATAAATCGCAGCGTACGAGTGCAAAACCATCGATCGATGCGGAAGAAAAACCTCCGGCGCCGCTCGAGTTCGCCTCCGAAAAGGACTTCCAGTTCCAGCAGGCGCTCAAGCTCCTGAAGGGCATGCCGCTCACCACCGCGCAAAGCACGCCGCCCGCGCCTGCCAAGAATTGATAAGGCGGACGCGGAAAGCGGGCCGTCTTATCTCCGCGGGATGGCTCCGACGCGGAGCGCGGTTCATCCCGCGGTCGACGATGTCCTCCTCTAATGAATGACGAACAGCTCCTACGGTATTCGCGGCACATCCTCTTGCCGGAGATCGGCGTCGAGGGGCAGGAGAAGCTGCTCGCTTCGTCGGCGCTGGTCATAGGCGCGGGAGGGCTCGGTTCACCCGCGGCGCTGTATCTCGCGGCGGCAGGGGTTGGAACGATCACTCTCGCGGATGGCGACGCGGTGGACCTCACCAACCTGCAGCGCCAGATTCTTCACACCACCGAATCGATAGGAAGACCCAAGGTCGCGTCCGGGCGCGAGGCGCTCGGAAAAATAAACCCGGAAGTGAAGATCGTCCCCCTCCAGCAGCGCCTGCAAGGCGACGGACTCGATGCGCTGGTCGCGGCTAGCAGCGTCGTCCTCGACTGCTCGGACAATTTCGCGACCCGCCACGCGGTAAATCGTGCATGCGTGCGGCATCACAAGCCGCTCGTCTCAGGCGCGGCGGTGCGCTTCGACGGCCAAGTAAGCGTTTTTGACTTGAGGGACGAGCTCAGTCCCTGTTATCACTGCCTGTTCCCGGAGAGCGCGGAACTCGAGGAAGTGCGCTGCGCCGTAATGGGCGTATTTGCTCCGCTCACCGGGATCATCGGCGCCGTGCAGGCGGCGGAGGTGCTGAAGCTGCTCGCGGGAGCCGGCGAGACCCTGAAGGGGCGCCTGCTGATTCTGGACGCGCTCACGATGCAGTGGCGAACGGTCAAACTCATCAAGGATGCTGACTGCACGGTGTGCTCGAGGGTGACCGCCTAGCAGTTTGTTAAAAGGGGGCACCCCCTTTTAGATCCCCCAAGTTTGAGGTTGTAGAAAAGCGCTTCCCTTGCGGGAATCGTTTTTCAACAACCTGCTAAAGCTATAGCAGCAGCGGCCATTGTTTCTCCCATAGCTCCGAAGGCATCCGCTTGAAACCGCTCTTGGCGTAAAGCTGCCAGCGCCCGATTACGTAGCAAAGCATCAGATTGGCCTGAGGACCCGGATCGGCGGCAGGCTGGGATCCATCCGGTGCGTCGTGTCCTTGCGTCCCCGCCACGCGCAGGCACTGCTTGAGCGTCGCCTCGAGGCGGTCGTGCAGCTGGTTGATGCGGACCTGGAGCCGCTCGTCCTCGTTCACGAGCGCGTCGCCGACCAGCACGCGCGTCATGCCCGGGTTCTTCTCGGCGAAGCTGAGCAGCGACGAGAGGATCGCCTGGACTTGCTTCAGGCCGTTCTCTTCCTCCGCGGTGATCTTGTTCACGAGGCCGAACAGCGTCTGCTCGATGAATTCGATCAGGCCCTCGAACATCTGCGCCTTGCTCGCGAAGTGCCGGTACAGCGCGGCCTCGGACACGTCCAGCTCCTTGGCCAGGGCCGCGGTCGTCACTTTCTCTCCCTTCGGGTTCTCGAGCATCCGCGCCAGCACTTGCAGGATCTGCAGGCGGCGGGCACCGGGCTTGACAGCGGGCATGGCATCCCCCAGAAGAGTCGGCGGATGTTTATTGTATGACTATAGGTAAGTGCTTGCTACCGGCCTACGGGGCGACTTTCCCTGACTTCGGTGGCGCCGTCACCTCGAGCGGATCAACGTCCCGACGCCCTCATCGGTGAGAATTTCCAGCAGCAAGGCATGCTCGACGCGGCCATCGATGACGTGCACGCTCTTGACGCCGTTCCTCGCGGCGTCGAGCGCCGAGCTGATCTTGGGAAGCATTCCGCCGGAGAGCGTTCCGTCCGCCACGAGAGCATCGATCTTTTTCGGCGTAAGGCCGGTCAGAAGCTTGCCGTTCTTGTCGAGCACTCCCGGAGTGTTGGTAAGCACGACGAGCTTCTCGGCCTTCAGGACTTCCGCGAGCTTCCCGGCCACGAGGTCGGCGTTGATGTTGTAGGACTGCCCGTCCACCCCGACGCCGATCGGCGCGACGACCGGGATGAAACCGCCTTGCTCGAGCGCCCAGATCACTTTCGGATCGATCGAGGCAATTTCGCCGACCTGGCCGATGTCGATCTTTTCGCCGCCGTTGTTCTTGTCGGAGAGCAGCAACTTCCTCGCGTGAACGAAGGCCCCGTCCTGCCCCGTGAGCCCGACCGCCTTGCCGCCCGCCTGGTTGATGAGCGTCACCACTTCCTTGTTGACCTGGCCGCCCAGCACCATCTCGACCACGTCCATCGTCTCGGCGTCCGTCACCCGCATGCCCTGGACGAATTCGCCCTTCTTGCCCATCCGCGCCAGCTGCTCGTCGATCTGCGGGCCGCCGCCGTGCACGATCACCGGGTTCATGCCGACGAGCTTCAGCAGCACCACGTCGTGGGCGAAGCTGCGCTTGAGCTTCTCTTCGATCATTGCGTTGCCGCCGTACTTGACCACGATGGTCTTGCCGTGAAAACGCTTGATGTAGGGCAGCGCTTCGGCGAGGACATTGGCCTTGTGGGCCGGAGTCTGGGCGGCGTCGCTCATCGGCATGCGCATCTTGAGCGCCGATTGTACCTTTGAGCGCGGAAAAAAAGAAAAGGCGGCCAACCGGCCGCCTTCCCTCTTGAAGGCTCTTAGGTATTACTGGATCGTGAGTTGCTTGGCGGCGGGCGTCGCCTTCTTGGGCAGCGTGAGTTCGAGCACGCCGTCCGAGTACTTGGCGCTGGCGCGGGCTTCGTCGATTTCCTGGCTCAGCCGGAAAGCGCGTGATACCCGACCGAAGCTGCGCTCGCTGTGCAGCACGCGTTCGCCGTCTTTCTCATCGCGCTCGGTGCGCGACTCGGCAGTGATCGACACTTGGTCGCCGTCGATGTTGACCTTGATGTCTTCCTTCTTGACTCCCGGCAGCTCCGCGACCACCTTGTATTCGCCGTTGTGCTCGGCCACATCGACCTTCATGCGGCGCGCGGGACTGGCCGCTTCAAAACCGACCGGCCCGACGACAAAACCCCTGAAAATGTCGTCGACCAGATCGCCAAACGGGTCGTAACGAGTAATGTTTGCCATGGTTCTCTCCTTCTGTTCATTCCGGGCACGGGCCCGACGTGTTCTGAATATGGGGACCGTGCCGGCCATTTCAAGCGCGCTTGCGATGCCTGCGCGAAGCGGCTAAATTGGCCCGCATGAATCAAAACACCCTTGGGTCGGGCTCCGGCTCGACGCAGACGCCGCAAGCCAGCCGGTGCGTGCGCTGCGGAGAGGCGTTCCAATGTGGAGCCCGGGCAGGTCGCGAGCATTGCTGGTGCGAGGGATTCCACGCCCTGTCCGCTCGGACCCCCGGATCAGGCTGCTACTGCCCCCGCTGTCTCAAGGAGTCGACCGAAACCGATCAGACCCGCTAGACGGAACGCCCGAGCCCTAGGGACGGGTCGCGGACCGGGAGCGCTCTTGTCATCGTCCGCATCTTCAAGCCGTCACAGCACGTAGCGCGCGAGGTCCTCGCTCTGCGCAAGCTCCTTGAGTTTCGCATCGACGAAGGCGGCGTCGATCCTGAAGCTCTCCATGACCGTGTACAGGCGCCGCGCGCCGATGTTCTCGGTCTTTTCATTCACCGACCAGGCGATCTCGGCGAGACGCCGGATCCCGTCCGGTACGAAAGAGACCTCGACCTCCTCGGTGGCGAGCAGCGCCTGGTACTGGCGGGTGAGGCAGGCGTCGGTCGCCGTGAGGATTCTCTCGAAATCCTCCACCGAGAGCGAATCCAGCTCGACGCGAATGGGGAAGCGCCCCTGCAGCTCGGGAATCAGGTCCGACGGTTTGGAAAGATGAAACGCTCCGCTCGCGATGAAGAGTATATGGTCGGTTTTCACCATTCCGTACTTGGTGGAAACCGTGGTGCCCTCCACGATGGGGAGCAAGTCGCGCTGCACGCCCTGTCGCGAAACGTCGGCGCCCACCGTCTCGCCGCGGCTCGCGATCTTGTCGATCTCGTCCAGAAACACGATGCCGTTCTCCTCGACGTTGGCGAGCGCCTTGGCACGCAGGTCCTCCTCGTTGACAAGGCGGGCCGCTTCCTCGTCGGTGAGTATCCCCATCGCTTCGCGGATCTTCATCCGGCGCAGTTTTCTCCTGCCGCCACCCAGATTCTGAAACATGCCCTGGATCTGCTGGGTGAGCTCCTCCATTCCGGGCGGGGCGAATATCTCCATGTGCGCCTGCGGCGCCGCCACTTCGATTTCGACCTCTCTGTCGTCGAGCTCGCCCTCGCGCAGTTTCTTGCGGAACTTCTGCCGCGTCGCCGACTCTCCCTCGCCGACGGCGTTCGCCGAAGGCTCGGCACCGTCCGCCACGAAGGCGCCCGTCCGGCGGGCCGAAGGGAGCAGTACGTCGAGCACCCGCTCCTCGGCCGAATCCTCGGCTCTGCGTCGCACTTTCTTCGTTGCCGCCTCGCGAGTGTCCTTGATCGAGATTTCGACGAGGTCGCGGACGATCGTATCGACGTCGCGGCCGACATAGCCGACCTCGGTGAACTTCGTCGCTTCGACCTTGATGAAAGGCGCATCAGCGAGCCGCGCGAGACGGCGTGCGATCTCGGTCTTGCCGACACCCGTAGGCCCGATCATGAGGATGTTCTTGGGTGTGATCTCCTGCCGCAGGGGCTCGCCCACCCGCTGGCGCCGCCAGCGGTTTCTGAGGGCGATTGCCACGGCGCGCTTCGCGCGAGTTTGGCCCACGATGTACTTGTCCAGCTCATGGACGATTTCCTGGGGAGTCATGGAAGACATGGGGGCGGAAGCCGAGAGCGGCGCGTCGAGGGATTGTACGAGGCCCTGGACCGCTGCCGCTCTAGTCCAGCGTTTCGACGACGACCTGCTGATTGGTGTAGATGCACAGGTCGGCGGCGATCGAGAGGGCTTTGCGAACGACGGTCTCCGCGTCGAGCTGGGTATTTTCGAGGAGCGCGCGCGCGGCCGACTGCGCGTAAGGGCCTCCCGAGCCGATCGCGATCAATCCCAGCTCCGGCTCGATCACGTCGCCCATCCCGGTGATGATCAGCGAGGATTCACGGTCGGCCACTGCGAGCATCGCCTCCAGGCGCCGCAGTATCCGGTCGGTACGCCAGTCCTTGGCGAGCTCCACGGCCGAGCGAAGCAGATTTCCCTGGTGCTTCTCGAGCTTCGCCTCGAAGCGTTCGAACAGCGTAAACGCGTCGGCCGTTCCTCCGGCGAAGCCTGCGAGGATCCGGTCGTGATAGAGGCGGCGCACCTTGCGCGCGCTCGCTTTCACCACGACTTGGCCGAGCGTGATCTGGCCGTCCCCACCCAAGGCGACTTTCCCATCGCGGCGAGCCGACATAATGGTGGTTCCGTGGAATTGTTCCATATCCGGATTCAGCGAAGATGGGGCCGGGGTGTCGTCGATCAAGCTATTTGCGCGGAATAATGCGGGCGACCTTGCTCAAGCCCGTGACCCCGAACAAGGCACGGATGAGCTCGTTCGCCCCGCGAACCTGAATCGTGGTGCCGGTCTCCCGGAGCTTCGAGAACACGTTCAGCATGACGCCGGCCGTGGCAAGATCAACGCGCGTCGCTCGCGACATGTCGATGACCAGCATCTTGTTCGCACCGGCCCAGTCTTGCAACTGTCCGGCGAGGGTTTCACCCGCCCCGCTCAGCTCCCCGGAGAGCATCAAAGCCTGATCCGTGGCCTCGACCGGCCGGAGGACCGCGGAACCCTTTGCTTCGGCCCTCGGCTGGGACTCCCAGGAAGGTGGAGAAACCTCGAACGTCACCGCATAGTTGACCGCCGTCTCCTCGAACGGGTCCTTGAGGTCGAGGATCCGGTAGACGTCCAGCAGCAGCGCCCACACGGCACTGTCGGTTTCTTTCCTCCCCGCCTGGCAGGCCTCCTCCAGAAACTGGATGAGCCGCCCCTCCCCGGTGAGCAGCACTTCCTTTCCCGCTTCGCGAAGGGCAAGGAGCGTTTCGCGAAGCAGCCGGCAGCCCTGACCGTCGACGCCTTCCAATTTATCGCACTCCACGCGCAACGCCTGCTGGGCGGAGGCCGCGTTTCGCAGCTTTTCCATTTCTGGGGCGCTCGCACCGGTCAGCTTGCCGCCGAGCGCGAAGTATGCGATCCCCCCCGTGTCGAGCCCGGGATCGTGGCGCTCGCCGGACTCGATCCACGCGGGCGGCGAGCGCTCGAATTTGACGACGAATTCCAGAGCGAGCGCCTCGAACTCGGGCTTCATGCCCAGATGCTGGTGCAGGTCGAAGAGCATCAGCCAGGCCTGCTGCGCCGAATCCCCGAGTTCCGCGTCACGCACCGAGCGTGAAAGCGCGGACAGCGCCTCCTCGACCCGTCCGTTGGCAAACAGGGTCGCCGTCTCCCCGATGATCGGCGCGACATCGTTGGCGGCCGGGGGCGCTTCGGTGCTCGGGGCGGGACCCGGCCGGCCGGCGAGGGATGAAGCGAGCGCGGATACATCCAAAGGCGGCTCCAAAGGAACGGCCTCGACCTCTTGCGAAACCGGTTGCCGTGCAGGCGCAGGAGCCGGCGAACCCGGGAGCGGTGCCGAATGGGGCGGAGGAACGTAGTCGCTGAAATCGAGCGAGTCCTCGCCCGCCTGCGCATTCGCGACGGGGGGAACGGACTTCGCCGGCGAAGGCTTTTCCGGTTGCCGGGTGATCGGCGCCTTTTTACTTTCGGTCTTCTTCTTCCTGCCGAATAATGAAAAGAACACGAGGAACTACCCGCCTCCCGGAGAATCTGCCTGGCGACGCAAAGGACCGTTTCGTTGTATCACTTTGCTCGATGCCGTGCAACGCGGCAACCTCGCGATGAATTCTTCCCGTTCAAGAAGCCGAAGCCCGGCGACCGGCGAACGCCACCAGCACTCCGGCGGCAACCATGGCGCATACGATCATCGCGCCCGAGGGGAGGTCGAGCCACAGCGACGCGAGCAGGCCGGCCGCGTAGCCGAGCACGCCGACCGAGTAGGCCTTGAGGTAGCGTCCGCTCCCCGTGTAGTAGGTCGATAGCGCCGGCAAAACCAGCGTGGCGAACACGAGATAGAGACCGACCAGCTGCACCGATATGGTCACGGTGCAGCCGAACAACACATAGAAGCCGATCCGGCCGAACCGATTCCCCATCCCGAACCACAACGCGAGCACCACAGCATAAATCGCAGCGTAGATCGGGAAATGAGAAGGGTTGACCCAGAGAATCTGCCCGATGAGCAGCTCCTTGAGGTTTTCCCCGCCGCGCGGGTTGTGGGCCAGCAGCAGGATCGCAATGCTCGAACCGAGGACGAACACCACGCCGATAATGGCCTCCTGGACCTCGGGCCAGCGGCGCTCCGTCCACGTCAGCATCATCGCGCAGCCGAGCGCGGCCGCCAGCGCGGCGATCTGCACCGCGGCGCCCGTGGGTTCCCAGCCCAGGTAATCTGCAAGAATCACACCGACTCCCGCGATTTGCGCCACGGCGAGATCGACAAAAACGATTCCGCGGGCGAGCACCTGCATCCCGAGCGGAACATGAGTCGCCGTCACCAGCAGGCCCGCGATGAACGCGGGCCACAGAATGCCGAAGCTTGCCGCGTCGAGGCTCATTTCACGGTCGCGAGCAACCGGCCGATCGTATCGTCGAACAAGCCGAACAGATCCTTCGCTCTATCCGTTCCGCCGACCGTGAAGGGCAGCATCACCGAGGGGATTTTCGTGCGTTCAGAAAGAAATTCCGCTGCTCTCGGGCTGTTATACGCCGAGTAGACGACGACTTTCGCGGGCTCGCGCTTCATGCGCTCCACCAACTCGGCGAGATGCGTAGGCGTCGGCGGCAGGCCGGGCTTGGGTTCGAGGCTTCCCGCTTCGCGCATTCCCGACCAGTTGATGAAATACGACATGTCTTTATGGTACACGACGACCGGAACCCCCTTGAGCCGAGCGGCCTGCTGTTCCCAGCGCGATAGCGCCGCTCGCCAACGCTCACGAAACGATATTCCACGCGCTTTGTATGTGTCGGCGTTTGCAGGATCGAGCTGAACGAACCGTTCCGTGAGCACTTCGGCAACCCTCGCGATATTGCGCGGATCCAGGTGAACGTGCGGATTGCCTGACGGATGGACGTCCCCGAGTGCGCGGTCGACAACCTTGGGAATCTCGAGTTTGGGCACGAATTGCGAGGCTTCGAAGTATCCCTCCGAACCGGGCTGGATCTTCGCGTTGCCCGACTGAGTCAGCAACAGAGGGAGCCAGCCCACCTCGAGCTCGGACCCGGAGCAGATCAGCAGGTCCGCGGAACGCACGCGCGCAATCAGGCTGGGGCGTGCCTCCACCTTGTGCACGTCCTGCAATGCGGTGGTGGCCGAATAGACCGATGCCTTGTCGCCCGCGAGCTCCTGCGCAAGGGCTGCCCATTCCTGTTCACAGGCAAAGATGTTGAGCGCGGCAATTGACGGCGCCGCGAAGATAGCCAGGCTCAATCCAGAAAGAATCTTTATGATCGGATTCATGTTCGTCACCCTAGAATTTGTGGGCGCCGTGCGCGCCCAGACTCACGATGTACTGGAGGAATACCTGCTTGTCGGTCACGTCGGAGCGCGACTTGTCGCTCGCAAACTGCAGCCGCACGCGGCTGAACTCGCTCGGGCTCCAGTCGGCCATTACCGTGTGGCGCGTCGGGTTGTACGCGGCGAGGATCGGGAAATCCGCCGCGTTGAGAGGAGCTGAAAAGCTTGTGGTCCCAGAATCCAGCCTATCGTAGCGATAGCCGACCCGCCACATCGGGACGAACTGATACACACCCTGCAGGTAAAAGCCCGATTGCGTAGACGTGAACCCGCCCGTCTGCGCCGTCCCCGTGGTATCGAAAGTGAGACTGCCGTCTTCCTTACGCCGGAAGTATTCGCCCTGCAGCTTGAAGTTGGTGTAGGTCGGATTGTAGTTCGGCGCCCATTTCAGGATTCCGTCCAGCACCCAAAGACGGCTTTGGCCGGTGAAGCTGTTGCTTGTCCCGGTTGGATCGTCAAAGGTGCGATCCTGAGGCGAGGTGCTCAGGTACGAGACTCCGGTCTGCCATGCGAGGCCCGTTCCCAGGTCCCCGCCGACGTGCGCGAACACGTTGCCCGAGCTGACGCCGTTCTTGTTGCGCCCGCCCGCCGGACCCGCTGGAAACTGCCGCCCGCGCCCGACTTCCACTCCGACATCGAAATAGGTCTCGGTCGGCGCAACCCACTTCAACTGGACGCCGTCCTCGCCGAGCTGATTGCCGAGGAACACCTTGTTCGCTAGCGGCGCGTCGGTGAAGTCCCAGGCGTGCGCGTGAATCTGGTTCTGGTAGCCCACTCCCGAGAAGAACCGCCCCGCCTTGATCGTGAATCCGTATGAAAGGGCGAGCGTCTGGATGTACCCCTCCTCCACTCCGATGCCGTCTTCGGGCGATATCGAAGCGATCAGCGTCCCGCGGAAGTTGTGGTCGATGTTCGCCGCGAGGGCGAGCTCCGATTCTCCCAGGCTGAAGCCTCGCACCCCCGGCCCCACTTCGCCCAGGGTCGGCGTGAATCCATTTATCCTGAATGCAGTCGGGTCCTGGGAAAGATTCGAATAGATGCCGTTCAAAATCACCGAAACGGCGGGGTTCATCGCGTTTTCGCCGGTCGGCCGGCTGGAGGCCTGGACCGCTGCCTGCTCGGCGTCCGTCACGCGCCTGTCGAGCTGCCTGACCTGCTCGCGCAAAGCCCTCAGCTCGTCCTGAGTCTGCGCGGTCGCGGCGTGCGGCAGGCCGAGCGCCGCCGCGACGGCGAGCGCCATGGTTGCCTTTCTGTGCATGTTGTCTCTCCAAGTTCTTGCGATCGCGACGCGCCGCAAGGGGCTCGCGAACACGACCGCTTCGCACAAGCGAACTAGGAGAGAGCCGGAGGCGCGCGCGAATCGAATACGATCCGCGCAGCGAGCGGGAGGGAAAGAGCGGCCGACGCTATCGTCGGCAGGGTTACCTGGGGCGGGTCGATCGCGGGCGCAAGGGCCGCCAGTACGCTGTCGACTGCGTGATACGCGATGCACTGCTCGGCGGGATGGTTGACCGGCGGGACGCACTTGCCGCCGCGCTCGGCCATGACCAGATTGCGCTTGAGATGCGACAGCGCGTGCAGCTGAGCCGCCTGCTGCGCAAGGACGAGCGCTACGGCGAGAAGCAGGTGACGCAGAGTGCGGTTCGGCACGGCCGACGTGAGAGGCGGCATCGGGCGCAAGTTTACTACAAGGCGAGCTCGTTGCGCGACAGGTCGATTACTACTACTCCCCGTAGAGCTTCTGCTTCTGCTCGCGGCGCGACTGCGCTTCGATGGTAAGCGTTGCCGTCGGCCGCGCGATCAGCCTGGGGATGCCGATCGGATCGCCCGTCTCCTCGCAATAGCCGTAGCTGCCCTCCTCGATCCGGCGCAGGGCCTCGTCGATTTTCTTGAGGAGCTTCCTCTCGCGGTCGCGCGCGCGGAGCTCCAGCGCGTACTCTTCCTCGATCGTCGCCTGGTCGGTCGGATCGGCCTCCAGTTCGTGCTCCCGCAGATGCTCCGAGGTGAGATCCGCCTTCTCCAGCAATTCCCTTTGCGTCTCGAGCAGGCGCTCGCGGAAGAACGCGAGCTGTTCGGCGTTCATGTACTGCGACGCGGGGGCGCGCAGCAACTCGGCCTCGGTCAAGCCGTTCTTCTTCGCCGGCTTCTGCTCCACCGGCTTCTGCTCCGCCGGCTTCGCCGCCTTGGTCACCAGCTTCTTTACTGCTTTTCCACCAAACATTGTTCCAATCCCTTCATAAATAGGTCCTGCGGCAGATTCTTGCCGATGAAAACCATCGTGCTTGAACGCTTTTCGTCCTTGCCCCAGACGCGACCCAGATCGCCGCCCATGAGCATGTGCACCCCTTGAAACACGACGCGGTGCGTGTTGCCCTTCATATACAGCACCCCTTTATAGCGCAGCATGTCCGGTCCGTAAATCTGTACGACCCCGGACAGGAACTCCTCGAGCTTGGCGCTATCGAACGGCTTGTCCGAGCGGAACGCGAAGGAGCTGACGTGCTCGTCGTGCTCGTGCTCGCTGTCCTCGAGGAATCCCGGATCGAGCTCGAGGGTCGCGTTGAGGTTGAAACCGCGGATATCGAGAATGTCCTCGATCGGCGTGTTGCCGAAATGGACTTTCCCTATGGGCGCCCGAGGATTCATCTTCGTAAGGCGCTTTCTCAAGCCTTCCTGCTCGGATTCCGACACGAGGTCGGTCTTCGATATGAGAATCCGGTCGGCGAACCCGACCTGCTCCTGGGCCTCGTGGAACTCGTCGAGCTGCTTCGCGGCGTGCTTCGCGTCCACCAGAGTGATCACGCTGTCCAAGAGGTAATAGTTGCCGATCTTCTCGTCTATGAAGAAGCTCTGCGCGACCGGCCCCGGATCGGCCATGCCCGTCGTCTCGATGATCACGCGCTCGAATTTGAGCTTGCCGGAGTCGCGTCTCTCCTTGAGCTCCCCGAGGATGCGGATGAGGTCGCCGCGCACCGTGCAGCACACGCAGCCGTTGTTCATCTCGATGATCTGTTCACCGGCTTCGCTCAGGAGGATTTCATTGTCCACGCCCGCCTCGCCGAACTCGTTCTCGATCACCGCGATGCGGTGGCCGTGCTGCTCCTTGAGGATACGGTTGACGAGCGTGGTCTTGCCGCTTCCCAAGAAGCCGGTGAGTATGGTCACCGGAACCATGTTTTCCTGAGCCGACAATTCCATCTCCTGGCACTTTTCCCGCGCGCCCGGTGGCAGCGAAACCTGCAAGTCAAGAACGGCACCGGCAGCCTGAAAAAAGGGCGCATTACAGCACGCCCGGCATTACAAAGCAACCCATTCCGTCGCGCGGCGGCATCACGCAGCTGAAGGCCCCTAGAGCCGTTCCAGCAACAGCCCTTTCAGGTACTCGCCTTCCGGAAACTCGATGCGCACCGGGTGATCCGCCGCAGCGCGGTAGCGTTCGCGAAGAAGGAGCGACACCCCGGCGTCCGCGGCAGCGCCGGCGACGATTTTCTGGAAGAGCTCGGGCGACACGCCGCCGGAGCAGGAAAAGGTCGCGAGCAGCCCTCCCCGCCGCAGCACCTTCAGCGCATTCAGGTTGATGTCCTTGTACCCGCGCGCCGCGCGCTCGGCGTCCTTCGGCGTCGGTGCGAACTTCGGCGGGTCGAGCACGACGAAGTCGAATTGTCTATCTTCGGTCCGCAACTTGCGCAAGGCTCCGAACACATCCGCTTCGAGCCACTCGGCGCGCTTCGCTTCGACCCCGTTCAGCGCGAGGTTGCGCTTTGCCAGCTCGAGCGCGGGCGCGGAACTGTCGATCGAGAGCACCGAGCGCGCGCCTCCGGCCAGCGCGGAGAGCGTGAAGCCGCCGGTGTAGCTGAAGCAATTGAGCATCTCCCGGCCGTGGGCGAGATTCCCCACGCGGGCTCGGTTGTCGCGCTGATCGAGATAGAACCCCGTCTTCTGTCCCGCAGCGACGTCGACTTCGTACTCGATGCCGTGCTCGACGATCTTGAGCGGGCCGTCGGCCGCCGTGCCGGCGATCAGTCCGGTGCTTGCACGGAAACCTTCGAGCTCGCGCCCCTCGGTATCGGAGCGCTCATGGATCCTGGCGCAGCCGCTCCGCTCGCACAGGATCGCGATCAGTTCTTCGCGCCATCGCTCGCAGCCCGCAGAAAGAAGCTGCACGACCAGCGTATCCGCGTAGCGGTCGGCGACGAGGCCCGGGAGCCCGTCCGACTCTCCGTGCACGAGGCGCTGCGCGTTGGTCGTTTCCGGTGGAATCAGCGCGTGCCGAAGGGCGAAAGCGGCTTCGATTCTCTTTGCGAACAGATCCGGGCCGGGGATTTCCGTCTCCTCGAAGCTCCAGACGCGGGCCCGGATCTGCGAGGCAGGGCTGTACCCCGCCCAGGCGAGGAAACGGCCATCCGCGGCTCGGACCTCGACGGTATCGCCGCTGTGCGGCGCTCCGCGGACCTCGGCGACCGCGCCGGAAAAGATCCACGGGTGGCGCCGCAGGAGCGAGCGCTCGCGTCCGGGCTTCAGAGTGAGTTGGGGCGCTGCGCTCACGAGCGAACGCGGGCTAAATCCAGCGGAAGACCCTTCGCTCACG
>Ga0209056_10004409_pt1 | contig 14856 bp, 9 predicted proteins | sample GraSoiAngelo_114_FD_185876 | JGI IMG/M metagenome (GOLD analysis project Ga0209056, IMG submission 185876) | Grasslands soil microbial communities from the Angelo Coastal Reserve, California, USA - 14_0903_13_40cm (SPAdes) (version 2) | ecosystem: Environmental > Terrestrial > Soil > Grasslands ... | reverse complement strand
ACGCCTCTACGATATTTATATATGAGGAAGCGCCTAACTGCCAAGAGGCTGTTCTTGCGGCATCACCAAGACACCCTTTGGCCACAGAGCCACGGAGACACCGAGAAAATATGATCTCTGTGGCTCCGTGGGAAAGGTCTTTCCCAGTCAAGGAACTTGCGAGGAGGAAAAGATTATCTGCCCGAACATTTCCGGTATGTGGAAATCATCCTTGAAGGTGGGAGACCAGGCAAGGTTGGCGCGAGTTGGAAGCTTCTCGACGCGGTAAAGATTGAGCCGCCAGCGATCCCCGGGCTTGGGTGGAATGTTCGGAGCGGGGACAATATCCTCCATGGGAAGGGCTATCTCGCAGGTCCATTCCTTGTCACCTTCCTTGCCATCCACGGTACCGTCCACACGGACCGCCCAGCGCAGGTTTTCGCTGTTCCAGCTCTCGTAGTGGAGCGGTTTGCGGACATCCAGAAGAAAAATATCGATCATGGTCCCGAGGGGGTTTACTTCGAGCTCGATATAGCTGTTTTGTCGCGGATCTGCCTTGAGAAATACCTCCACGACCTCCTCTTCCCATAGATGCTGATCCCGGTGGAGCATGGTAGCCCAGATGTTGGAGTCCACACAGCGGAAAGCAAAGTAGAGGAATTTGTCGTCGTAGAGGATCCTGGCCCCAGTTTTGTAGGTGCTGGGAGAGCCATCCAGGTTATTTACGAAATTGTCAATCGATGAGGCCTTTGCCCATGCCTCTTCGTCAAGTTTCCCGTCGATGCGAAGAGGCGCTCGCGCTCGAAGCACCTCATACACGGGCAGCGGCGCCGGCTTCGGTTTTTCCTCTTGCGCAATGCCAAGTGCTGCGAACGCAAACCCGGCCAGTAGCGATAAAACCATATATATTGGCTATTGGCATCAATACACCTCCAGGTATAATCCTACCTGGAAAGAATTTTTTCGCCTGCGTAAAATCGCACAATATGAAACCACCGATGCGCACAGATCCACCGATGAAATCGCCGAAATCCGAAACAAATCCCAATGTTCAAAGCCCAAAATCAAAAACTGGCCGAGTGAGAAGCCTCGTTTGGGAAATTTGGTCTTTGGATTTGCTATTGTTTCAAATTTCGGATTTATGATTCCATCCGTTCATCTGGGGTTTCACTCTGATATGCGAAAATGACACGGAATCCACCTTCTGAGGAAAAGCTCAGGGAATTCGTAACGGAGTTGCGCCGTTCGTTCTCCGGCGAGATTCGCACGGATCGGTTTTCCAGGATCCTGTACAGCACAGACGCCAGCATCTATCAAATCGAGCCTCTGGGGGTTATTCTCCCGCGGTCGCATGACGACGTAGTAGCCGCTGTTTCTCTCGCGGCCCGCCACATGATTCCCTTGCTTCCGCGCGGAGGCGGAACAAGCCTGGCGGGCCAGACCGTAGGCGTTGCCATCATAGTCGAGTGCTCCAAATACATGAACCAAATCCTGGAAGTAAACCTGGAGGAGGCTTGGGCGCGGGTGCAGCCCGGTGTAGTCCTGGACCAGCTCAATGCCCACCTGAAACCTTTCGGTTGGAAATTCGGCCCGGATGTTTCGACGAGCAATCGGGCCACCGTGGGCGGCATGATGGGGAACAATTCCTGCGGCTCTCACTCCATCGTGTACGGCAAGACAATGGACCATGTGCTCGAGATGAGAGCGCTTCTCTCCAACGGCGAAGAGAGCCGATTTCACGAATTGACGCGGGAGCAGTGGGCACAGAAGGCTGCCCGGGACAACCTCGAGGGGAATATTTATAGCACCGTAGGCGGAATCGTCCAGCAAAACAGGGACGAGATCCTCGAGCGTTATCCCAGGGTGATGCGACGTGTTGGGGGGTATAACCTGGACAGCTTCGTGCGCGCAGAGGGCGGGAATTTGTGCCGTCTGGTCGTAGGCTCCGAAGGAACGCTGGTTGCGTACACCGAGAGCCGTCTCAAGCTGGTGCGTTCACCCAAACTTGCTGCTCTTGCCATTGTCCACTTCGCGGACCTGGTTGCGGCTATGGAGGCCACGAAGGAGGTACTGGAGCTCAGGCCTGCCGCGGTGGAACTGGTGGACAAGATGCTGCTGGATCTGACGCGACTCCAACCCGCCTTCGCTCCCAGAATGAATTTTGTCCAGGGCGATCCCGCGGCGATCCTGATCGTGGAGTTCTACGGAGAGAGCGCGCGGGAGCTTGAAGACAAGCTGTCGAAGTTGGATGCAAAGCTTCGCGCCGGAGGCATGGGCACTGCGTCCGTACACGCAATCAGCGCGGAAGACCAGGCGAACGTCTGGGCAATCCGTAAAGCAGGGCTTGGCCTGCTGTCCAGCATGCGGGGGGACGCCAAGCCGATAGCTTTCGTCGAGGACACGGCCGTCTGTCCGGAGAATCTTGGCGAGTATGTCCGCAGGTTCCAACAAATACTGGACCGGCATGAAACTCGGGCTGGCTTCTACGGCCATGCGTCTGTCGGGTGCTTGCATATCCGTCCGCTGATCAATCTCAAAGACGGCTCCCAGGTCAAGAGAATGGCGGACCTTGCCGCTGCGGTCAAAGACCTGGTGGTTGAATTCAAGGGTGCGATGAGCGGCGAGCACGGAGACGGTTTGGCGCGCAGCCATTGGAACAGGGAGTTGTTTGGCGACCGCCTTTACGCGGCCTTTCGCGAAGTCAAGGCCGCATTTGACCCGCAGGGGATCATGAATCCGGGCAAGATTGTGGATTCCCCGCCGATGACGGAAAACCTCCGTTATGGACAAACCTATTCGGCTCCGGAAATCAAGACGCATTTCGATTTCTCCCGCGAAGGGGGCCTGGCGCGGGCAGTCGAGCAGTGTAACGGTATGGGAGCATGCCGCAAGACAGATTCGGGAACGATGTGCCCTTCGTACATGGCGACGCGCGATGAGGAACATTCCACGCGCGGGAGGGCCAATGCTTTGCGGGCGGCCCTTTCAGGCAACCTCCCCCGTCATGATTTCGCGGGCGAGAGGATGTTCGAGGCGCTGGACCTCTGCCTGGAATGCAAAGCCTGCAAGACAGAGTGCCCCGCAAATGTCGATATGGCAAAGCTCAAATACGAGTTTCTCGCCCACTTCAACGCGCGGCACGGGGTCCGCTGGCGCGCCCGCGCCTTCGGCAGTATAGCGGAGTTGAACCGTATCGGCTGCGCTCTGGCTCCTTCGTCCAATTGGGTCACTCAGTGTTCGGTTTTCCGGCAGACGATCCAACGCGCTCTTGGAATTCATCCTCTCAGAAAGCTTCCGTTGTTCGCGCGGCAGACCTTCCGGCAGTGGCTGCGGAAGCAACGGCTCAATGGGTCCCATCCGAATGTGATCCTTTTCAACGATACCTTCACCAACTACAATGAGCCCTGGATCGGCAGGGCGGCCCTGAAATTACTCGAAAACGCCGGGGCGCGGGTTTCCGTCCCCGATGTGGTATGCTGCGGTCGTCCCATGATCTCCAAGGGGCTGTTGGATCGCGCGCGAGAGAATGCACGGAAAAACGTGGCACTTCTTACGCCCGTCGTCGAGGCAGGGGGATGGATCGTTGGTTGCGAGCCCAGTTGCCTCCTCACTTTGAAGGACGACTACCCGGATCTGCTAAGGACTCCCGAGTCGCAGCGGGTTGCGCGGCGCTCCCTGCTGATTGAGGAATACCTGGACTCTCAACTGGCGGAGGGCCGGTGGCGGCCGGCTTTTACGGCCGAACGGAAGCAGGTCCTGCTCCATGGGCACTGCCACCAAAAGAGTCTGGTCGGGACAGCCCCTGCCTTGCGCCTGTTACGGCGCCCTCCTGGTTTCGAAGTACGGGAGGTAGACTCCGGTTGCTGTGGTATGGCCGGATCTTTCGGTTATGAAACCGAACATTACGCGCTGTCGCTTCAGATCGGTGAATTGCGCCTGTTTCCCGCAGTGCGCCAGGCGTCGTCCGGTACCGAGATCGTCGCGGCAGGAATCTCGTGCCGTCAGCAGATAATGCATGCAACGGAAAGGAAGGCGCGGCACATCGTTGAGGTTCTGGCCGGGGCACTCGCGGAAGGGGGCCGTGGAGACGCGTCGCAGCGCGGCACATGGAGAAGATGAGCAGATGCCCCCAGGTACAATGAGGCCGCGCTCGAGGGCACGCGCGGCGGCGCTCCTTGCGCTGGTCACGCTGCTGCTTTTGTGCGGGTGCTTTCACAAAAAGAAGGCGGCCGCGCCCCCGTTGCCCGTAACTCCGGCGCGCCTCGTCCTTCTTCCTCCCAATGTCCCCCACGACAATCAAGACCTCCGATGGGTATCTTTAGCGGCAACGGTCCTGATGGCGAAGGAGCTCGAGAACGCTCAGGATGTTGAAGTCATCCCGCTGTGGGAGAGCCTTCCGATTGCCCTCGAGACCCTTGGGGCATCGCGCAGCATTTCGGGGGAAACGCCGGCTTACGTCGCTAGCCGTCTCAACGCGCGGTGGGCCACCCAGGGGGAGTTGTCCCCGAGCAAGCACGGCGTGTCCCTCCTGATCGATTTTATTCCGACAAAATCGACCATGTTTTCCTATCGATACCAGAACGAGTCGCCGGTTGAATCTCTCCACTCTGCACTGCGAGAAGCCTTGGAGCAGTTTCTTCGTTACCTTCAGGTGCGTCCTCTTTCGCAGAAGACCAAGGGGGGAGCGGCGCTGGAGATTAAACAGCTCCGTCAGCTCGCCGAGGCCATGGACCGGGAATACGGCTGGTTTGAGCCTGCGGAACCTGGTAAGGCGCAACAGACATTCGCCAGCCTGGCGCGCACGGACACCCGCCTGGCCCGGCTTCTCTTTAAGCCTTCCGCGTACTCCGATACGGGAACGCGCCCCGCAAGCAACTCTCCAGCAGAGGGCCGGGTGCCAACGGCCGTTGTAGCTGAAGTCCCGCCCAAGACCGTCGCGCAACCCGAGACAAGAACCCAGGCTCCACGCTCTCCGGATCCTGCCGCGAAGTCTGAACACCCGGGCGCTCAGATTCCCAGAACTCCTGGCGCCGCGCCACCGGCGCCAGCTTCCGAGACAAACGCAAGCTCTCAAACTCCCCGCCGGCCAGAAATACCACCCCCTTCAGTGGCTCCCGCTGCAGACCCTCCCCGGAGTGACCCGTCACCGTCTTCCGGGTCAGAGAAGTCAACAGCAATCCCTCCAGCGAAGACAAGGGAGGAAACTGGTTCCACTCCGCCCGCGCCGCGCAAGAAAACCTTTTGGCTTCAGGTTCGTGCCACTCAAGACAAGGCTGAAGCAGAGGCAGACGTTGCAAAATTCACCGTGGCAGGTTTCCAGCCGGAAGTCGTTCAGGTGGATCTCAAAAAGAAAGGCCTCTGGTATCGCATTCAACTGCAGGGATTCGAGACACGAAAGGCTGCCGAAGGAGCCGCGAAGAAACTCAAGGCTCAAGGCCTGATCTCCGAATACTGGATAGTTCCCTGAGCTTCTTGTGTTTCTCAAATCCAATCTTTCACAGAGACACGGAGACACGAGAAACCTTGCCTCTATGTCTCCGTGTCTCTGTGGCCGAATCGGGTCCGGACGTCCTGTCCTCTGTGAAAGTTTGACTTGCCAGAGCGCCCTTGCTACATTGCGCGCTTGAGTTGCAAAACGGTCGGCTTTTGCAATATTGGATTTGAGCGACCTTCCGTGTGCGAAAGTGGCGGAACTGGCAGACGCGCTGGACTTAGGATCCAGTCCCGCAAGGGGTGGGGGTTCAACTCCCCCCTTTCGCACCAAAGTATTGCGGATTTCAGATTGGGGATTGCGGATTGGAATTCCGATTGACAATCCGCAATCGCCCCGCGGAGCCTGGGATCAGACTTGAGCGTGGAACTCATAGACATCAGCACCTGCAAGAGAAACCTCGTCATAGAAGTATCACGCGAAGAGGTGGACGACGAAATCCACAAGCTGGCGCAAAAATATGCCGAGCGGGTCCGGGTGCCTGGATTCCGGCCTGGCAAGGCGCCCCTGGTGATTATCAAGCAGCGCTTCGCCGCGGAGCTGAAAAGCGAAGTCACGCAGGAGCTGATCAAGCGGTATTGGAAGACAGCGCTTTCGGATCATAGTCTGCGCCCTCTGACGCAACCTGTGGTGGAGCACATCGATGCAGAGCCGGGAAATCCCTTGCGGTTTACGCTGTCCTTTGAGGTTCTGCCCCCGCTCGAGGTTAAGGACTACAAAGGCGTGTCCGTGCCCCTTTCGGAACCCGTCGTAAGCGAGTCTGATGTGGACCAGGTCCTTGAAAGTCTACGAGAACAAAACGCCCAATTAGTTCCCGTCGACGAGGGCGAGATCCGCGATGGCCATGTCGTAACGCTCGCTGTTGACGGCGAATTTGAGGGAGGCGGGAAGGCGCTGCACGAAGAGGATGTGGTATGCACGATAGGTGATCCAGGGACAAACTCGGCGTTTTCCGAAAATCTCCGTGGCGCGCGCGCGGGCGACGAGCTGCAATTCAACGTCCCCTATCCTGCCGAGGATCAGCGCAAGCGATTCGCGGGAAAGACGGTGCGCTATCGGGTTCTTGTCAAGGAGGTCAAGGAGAAGCACCTGGCCGAGCTCAACGATGATTTCGCAAAAGACGTCGGAGGCCTCGAGAACCTGGAAGAGCTCCGGGCGCGAATCCGAGACGATTTAATAAGCAAGGCCAGGGTTGCTGCCGAAAAGGATGTTAGGGAAGCGATCTTGAATCAGGTGGTACAGCGTCATTTTTTTGACGTGCCGGAGTCCCTGGTACGAGAGGAACTGGAAGATCGCGCCCGGAGAATTGCAACGCAGTTTGTGCGTCGTGGAATCGATGTGAACGACACGTCGATCGATTGGAAGAAGATCTTCGAGGGAGAGCGGCCACACGCCGAACAGACGGTCCGAAGGACACTGATCCTGGACGCGATCGCCAGGCAAGAGGGCATCGAGGTTCTCGAAGCAGAACTCGAAGAGGAAGTACGGACTCTGGCGGAAACCGCCAAGAAGTCACCGGTTGCGCTGCGCGCGCAACTCGAGAAGGACCAAAGAATTCAAAGCGTTAAGGAGCATTTGCGGCGGAAGAAGGCGCTTGATTTCATCTGTCGCAATGCTAATATTAGCCGGGGGTGACGAGAGTTGGCGCTTATACCGATGGTAGTCGAGCAAACAAATCGTGGCGAACGTGCTTACGATATCTATTCACGTTTGCTCAAAGACAGCATCATCTTTCTGGGGACTCCGATCGACGACAACGTGGCGAACCTGGTCACGGCGCAGTTGTTGTTTCTGGAGGCGGAGGATCCTGACAAGGATATCTCTCTCTACATAAATTCCCCCGGCGGGTCCATTTCTGCCGGGATGGCTATCTACGATACGATGCAGTTCATCCGTCCGGACGTGACGACCATCTGCATCGGGCAGGCGGCCAGCATGGGTGCTCTGCTTCTCGCCGCCGGTGCGCCAGGAAAAAGGTTCGCCCTGCCTAATTCGAGGATTTTGATTCATCAGCCTTCGATGAGCGGGCTCTCCGGCCAGGCGACGGACATCGATATTCACGCGAGGGAGATCCTGCGCCTCCGCCGACGCATGAACGAGATACTGGCAAAGCACACCTCGCAAAACCTGGATAGAATCCAGTCGGACGTCGAGCGAGACTACATCATGACAGCTGATCAGGCTCGAGAATACGGAATCGTAGACCAGGTAATTTCCAAGAAAGAATAGTTTCCTCGATCGTGCGAGTTGGAGGTCTCCTTTGAGAAAAGACGATGAACGCGATGATATCCTGAGATGCTCGTTCTGCTCGAAAAGCCAGAACGACGTTAAGAAACTCATCGCCGGCCCCACTGTCTACATATGCGACGAGTGCGTGGACGTGTGCAATGAGATCATCGCCGATGATGTTGTGACTTCGCCGATCGGAGAGAAGCTCCCCAAACCGCAGGAAATCAAGGAGTTCGTCGACCTGTATGTAATCGGTCAGGAGACGACCAAGAAAAAGCTGGCGGTCGCAGTCTACAATCACTACAAGCGGTTGGAGATCACGAAGAAGCGGAGCGACCTGGAGCTTCAGAAGAGCAATGTTCTGCTGATTGGTCCCACAGGAACAGGCAAAACTCTGCTGGCGCAGACGCTGGCAAAGATGTTGTCCGTTCCGTTCGCGATCGTTGACGCCACGACCTTGACAGAGGCAGGGTACGTGGGCGAGGACGTCGAGAATATCATCCTCAAGCTGCTCCAGAACGCGGGGGGAGATAAGGAGAAGTGCCAGCAGGGGATCGTATATATCGACGAAATCGACAAGATTGCCCGCAAGGACGAAAACCCTTCCATTACGCGCGATGTTTCCGGCGAAGGTGTCCAGCAAGCTCTCTTAAAGATCCTGGAGGGGACAATTGCCAATGTCCCGCCGCAGGGCGGTCGAAAGCACCCGCACCAGGAGTTTATTCAGATCGACACTACCAACATCCTGTTCATCTGCGGCGGCGCCTTTGTCGGACTGGACAAGATCATCGAGCGGCGCGCCGGGAAAAAGAGCCTTGGCTTCATCACGAGCGAAAGCGACTACAAGAAGAACAAGGTCGCGGCGCCATCGAACATTCTGGAACTGACACAGCCGCGAGACCTGATCAAATTCGGGTTGATTCCGGAGTTTGTGGGGCGCTTGCCGGTGATAGGCTCCCTGTCGGAACTCGATCATTCGGCGCTGGTGGACATACTCACCAAGCCCAAGAACGCCTTGATCCGGCAGTATCAGAAGCTGTTTGAGTTTGAAAATGTGAAGCTGAAGTTCACCGACGAGGCTGTGGAGGCCGTGGCCGTCCAGGCCTTGGAGCGCAAGATGGGTGCCAGGGGATTGAAAATCATCCTGGAAGATCTTATGTTGGACATCATGTATCAGCTTCCTTCTCAAAAGAAGGTAAAAGAGTTCATGATTACGGGCGAAATGGTCGAAAATAAGGATATAGTGTTTGCACTTTTGGAGAAGGCTGGGTAACGATCAACGATGAGTACTGAGCATCCTGCGAAAACAATGGAACGTCTGCCCATGATCCCGATCCGGGATGTGGTGGTGTTCCCCCACATGATGATCCCTTTTGTGATCGGGCGCCCCTCGTCGGTCCGTGCGCTGGAGTTCGCTCTCGAAGGCTCCAAGCGCATCTTTCTGGCCACGCAGATCGATGCCTCCGTGGATGATCCCAAGGCTAACGACATCTACAAAGTGGGCACCATCGCCAACATCGTCCAGAGCGTCAAGCTGAACGACGGCAACATCAAGGTGCTGGTGGAAGGGATACAACGCGGGAAGTCCCTGCGTTACAGTTCGGAACCCGGCTTCTTTGTGGCGGATGTGGAGCTGATGGAGGAGACATCGCGCGCCAGCGCCAAAACCAACCTCCTGATCAAGCGGCTCCAGTCGGTATTCGAGCAGTTCTCCAAGCTCAGCCACCACGTCAACTACGACGCGATCCTCAATGCGATGAAGACGATGGAGCCTTCCAAGCTGGCTGACAACATATGCGCCAACCTTCCCATAAGCATTGAAGAGAAGCAGCAACTCCTCGAAATGGTGGACCTCGCGGAGCGCGTGGAAAAGATCAACGAGATCATTGAGGTCGAGATCGAGAAGATCAAAGTAGACCGGAACATCCAGGGACGCGTGAAGCGCCAGATGGAGCGCGCCCAGAAGGAATACTATCTCAACGAAAAGATGAAGGCGATCCAGAAGGAGTTGGGGCGCAAAGACGAGAAGACCGAGTTGGATGAGCTGAAGAAGCAAGTCGAAGCCGCCAAGATGCCCAAGGACGCGCACGAGAAGGCGATGAAAGAAGTTCAGCGCCTCGAGATGATGCCGCCTATGTCGGCAGAATCCACCGTATCGCGAACGTACCTGGACTGGCTGCTGGCAATGCCCTGGAACAAGAAGTCGCGCGAGATCCGGGACATGAAATACGCCTCGAAGGTCCTCGAGGAAGACCATTACGGTCTGGAAAAGATCAAAGAGCGCATATTGGAATTCCTGGCGGTGCGCAGTCTGGTCAAGAAACCGCAAGGGACCATCCTGTGCTTTGTCGGGCCTCCAGGCGTGGGCAAGACTTCGCTGGGAAGGTCGATCGCGCACGCGACCGGAAGGAAATTTATCCGGCTGTCTCTGGGCGGCGTAAGGGACGAAGCGGAAATTCGAGGCCACCGGCGTACTTACATCGGCGCCCTTCCTGGCCAGATCATTCAGATGATGAAGAAAGCCGGAACGAGGAACCCCGTCTTCATGCTCGATGAAGTGGACAAGATGAGCATGGATTTCCGCGGGGACCCTTCGGCCGCGTTGCTCGAAGTGTTGGACCCGGAACAGAACCATATGTTCATGGATCATTACCTGGACACCGAGTTCGATCTGTCCATGGTGATGTTCATCGCGACCGCGAACGTGCTGCACACGGTTCCGCGGCCCTTGCAGGACCGCATGGAAGTCATATATCTGTCTGGTTACACCGAGCTGGAAAAACTCGAGATCGCGAAGCGCTTCCTGGTCAGGAAGCAGGTCGAGGCCAACGGGCTGGAGACGGAGCAGATTCGTTACACGGACGGGGCACTTCTGGAACTCATCCGTAAGTACACGCGCGAGTCCGGAGTGCGCAACCTGGAGCGCGAGATCGCAAACATCTGCCGAAAGATAGCCAAGAAGATTGTCATCGCAGGATCCAAACAGACTGAGATCGGCGAGAGTGTTGTGGGCGAGATGCTGGGCAAACCCAAGTTCCGGCAGCAAGGTATCAGCGAGAGCAACCAGATAGGCCTGGCCACCGGGTTGGCGTGGACGGAAGTGGGTGGAGAAGTGCTCCTGACGGAAGCGACTCTCATGGACGGGAAGGGTCAGCTGACCTTAACCGGCAAGCTTGGCGAAGTGATGCAGGAATCGGCACAGGCAGCCATGAGTTTCGTGCGCAGTCGCGCCACAACCTATGGAATAAGCCGGGACTTTCATCGAAGGATGGACGTGCACATCCATATTCCCGAGGGAGCGATTCCGAAGGACGGCCCTTCCGCGGGCATTACGCTGGCAACTACGATCGTTTCCGCCCTCACCAGGATCCCCGTGCGAAACGATGTGGCCATGACAGGAGAAATCACCCTCCGTGGCAAGGTGCTGCCCATAGGAGGCGTCAAAGAGAAGTTGCTCGCAGCACACCGCGCCGGCATCAAATACGTCATTTTGCCAAAAGAGAATGAAAAGGATCTTCAGGACATTCCTCCCGAAGTCCTGGAATCCATCAGCGTAAACCTCGTGGAAACGATGGACGAAGTGCTCGAGGTGGCGCTGGAGCGGCTGCCCGTTTCCCAGGCTCAGATTCCCGAGGGAATGCCTGACCTCAAAGGCAACCGCCCGCACGAGAACCTCGCGCATTAGGCCATACTTCAAAGCGCCCGCGATGATTCTGCGTGAAAGTGATCGAAGCTGAGTTCGTCGCGAGCGCGTTTTCCCCGCGCGATTTCCCGCCGGCAGGCTTATCTGAGATCGTCTTTGCGGGTCGGTCCAACGTAGGAAAATCCAGCCTGATAAACAGGCTGGTGGAGAAGAGGAACCTCGCTCGAACCAGCTCGACCCCGGGCAAGACCCAGAGCATAAATTTTTACAGGGTAAATCGTTCCTTGCACTTCGTGGACCTGCCCGGATATGGTTACGCGAAAGTCCCAAAGTCCGTTGGCCGCCACTGGAAGAAACTAGTTGAAGCCTATTTTCGGAGTCGTCCCGGAATCGTTCTCGTCCTTCACCTGGTGGACGCGAGGCTCCGGCTGACGCCTCTGGACCAGGAGCTTGCTCAATGGCTTTGCCACCTGGGATTTCCGACTATGGTAGTGGCCACCAAAGCCGATAAGTTATCCGGAAACGAACGATCGTCTCAACTCAGAGCGTTATCGAGCTCCTTTGAAGGCGTTCCGGTCCTCCTGTCCTCTGCGGTAACGGGCATCGGCTGCAAAGAGATCTGGAAACGGGTAGCAGACACTACCCAGCATGTTTAATCCTCGAGGAAAAACCGGGAGAACATTCTTGACCGACCTCACTCTTCTCCCCAGGGAGCATAGATACCTATGACCGAAACAGCGCAGCATCGCAACCCCACCACCGGCCGCGAGAACGGCCATCTGAACATACGTGACTTGAAAGAGATGAACATCGCTTCCCTGACCCAGATCGCGAAGGACTTGAATGTCCCCGGCTACACGGGCATGCGGAAGCAGGAACTGATATTTCAGATCCTGAAGGCTCAGACAGAACAGAGCGGCCTGATTTTTTCCGAAGGCGTGCTTGAATGTCTTCCCGAGGGATTCGGGTTCCTGAGAGCGCCCGACTACAACTACTTGCCGGGTCCCGACGACATTTATGTTTCTCCCTCGCAGATCAGGAAATTCGACCTGCGCACAGGCGATACAGTCTCGGGCCAGATCCGGCCGCCGAAAGACGGGGAGCGATACTTCGCGCTGATAAAGGTCGAAGCGGTCAACTTCGAGCATCCCGACGCGGCGAAGGACAAGATTTTCTTCGACAACCTGACGCCGCTTTATCCGCATGAGGCCTTGAAGCTCGAGACCTCGTCGGACAACCTTTCGGGCCGGGTTATGGACATGCTGGCACCTATTGGAAAAGGGCAGCGCGGCCTCATCGTTTCCCCTCCGCGCACGGGCAAGACCATGCTCCTTCAGTCCATCGCGAATTCCATCTCAAAGAACCATCCGGAGGTAGTCCTGATCGTTCTGCTGATTGACGAAAGACCCGAGGAAGTCACCGACATGCAGCGCTCTGTAAAGGGAGAGGTCATTAGCTCTACGTTTGACGAGCCCGCATCCCGCCACGTGCAGGTGGCCGAAATGGTGCTGGAGAAAGCCAAGAGATTCGTCGAACACAAGCGGGACGTCGTGATTTTGCTGGACAGCATCACGCGTCTGGCGCGCGCCTACAACACCATTGTGCCGCCGAGCGGGAAGGTGCTGTCCGGTGGCGTGGACAGCAACGCCCTGCAGCGGCCGAAGCGCTTCTTTGGAGCCGCGCGCAACATCGAGGAGGGGGGAAGCCTCACCATCATGGCCACGGCCCTGATCGATACGGGCAGCCGCATGGACGATGTCATCTTTGAGGAGTTCAAAGGAACCGGCAACATGGAGCTCCATCTGGATCGGAAACTGGTGGATCGCCGCGTTTTCCCCGCCATCGACATCAACAAGTCGGGCACTCGAAAAGAGGAGCTGCTTCTCAGTTCTGCCGACCTCACTCGGATCTGGGTTCTTCGGAAGGTGCTGAACCCGCTCTCGGTCACGGAAAGCATGGAGCTCCTCCTCGAAAAGCTCTCCAAGACCAAATCGAACGCGGAATTCCTCGGCTCCCTCTCCGGCGGCTAACCCTCCGCCAGATGCACCGCGTCGAATCAATCACGGCGCATCATGGCGTCGTTCCTTTACGACGCCGTTACCGAGACCGCCTGTACCTTAAAGTTACGCGCTTTAACTGCGCAAAGTATGAATACGACGACACGTTTTCTCGGTTTACTCACCTGCCTCGCGCTCTTCGTTTCCGGTTGCTCCGGCATGTTCAAAGGCAAGGGTGCCTCGGATAAGGCCGTGGCGGAATTTCACAAACTCTACAATGACGGGAAGATTGCTGAGATTCGCGCAGCCGCCGACTCCAAGTTCAAGAACGCCGCCTCGGAGAAGGAGTTTTCGGATTTCATGGGGGCCGTGCAACGGAAGCTGGGCAAGGTCACAAACACGTCGAGCGCTGGTTTCAATGTGCGGACGTTCAATCTGACCACCACGGCTGTCCTCCAGCAGAATACGACCTTTGAGCAGGGCAACGGAAACGAAACATTCACGTTTGAGATGAACGGCGAGAAAGCCCTGCTGGTTGGTTACAACATCTCCTCCAAAGAGCTGATCATGAAATAGCAGGCCGACCCGGCCGCTCCAGCGGACGCCGGTAGCTTCCCTGTTCTTCGCAAATGTTTAAACCGGTCATCCGCATCGTCGCTTTCTCCATAATCGTCGTGGGCACCTTCGCCCTTACGCTTGGCGCGATATTATTTCAGGCTGCATCCGTCACTAAGGCGGCTTCTGATTACACAGTTTCTGTAACATGGCCTTCAGCGCTCACCAGCGTGGTATGGCCGCCAAGCGGGCTGCCCTTCCATTTGCTTTTTGGTGTTGCCATCTTGGCCGGCTTCACAGGTCTCATTTTTTTTCGTGCACCTCGTGCAATCGGCGTCGGCGTCCTTTTCTTCCAGGCTGGAACCGGATACCTGCTGGGCGGCGGGCTCGGTGGATTCTTTATTTGCCGTGAGTTTGCACAGTATCATTTCGGAATGGACGCAGAGCGCCTCGGTGAGTATTGGTTTGCGTTTGAAAGTATCGCCGTCTGGTCATTGGCAGCGGCGACCCTGGCCGTACTGCGGATCTTCGCACGGAAGCTACAAGTAGCAGAGGGACAAACGAATGAAGAAACGTAGCACGCTTGCCCCCTGCGCGAAACTCTGCTGCCGAAGCTCATCTCCGGCGAGCTACGGGTGAAAGACGCGGAGCGGTTTTTGAAAGAGCGCGGGTTATGACGTACGACCCTCAGCGCCATCACCGCCGCAGCATCCGCCTGAAGGGCTACGACTACTCGCAGGCTGGGGCGTATTTCATCACGGTCTGCGTGCAGGACCGGGCGTGCCCGTTCGGGGAAATCGTGGACGGGCAGATGAGGTTGAACGAGTACGGCGAATGCGCCGTTCGATGGTGGGAAGACATCCCGCGTCATTTCGTACCCGTGGACATCGATGCATTCGTCGTCATGCCCAATCACGTCCACGGTATCATCCTCATAACCGATCCGCCCGTAGGGGCGGGGT
>Ga0209056_10004406_pt1 | contig 14859 bp, 12 predicted proteins | sample GraSoiAngelo_114_FD_185876 | JGI IMG/M metagenome (GOLD analysis project Ga0209056, IMG submission 185876) | Grasslands soil microbial communities from the Angelo Coastal Reserve, California, USA - 14_0903_13_40cm (SPAdes) (version 2) | ecosystem: Environmental > Terrestrial > Soil > Grasslands... | reverse complement strand
GTCGTGCCGGCCCGCTTGAAGAGGAGCTGGGCGCAGTTGACGACGTGCTTGAAGTACGCGGGCTCCCCCGTGAAGCGGCCGCCGTGGCTCGGATATCGCTGGCCCTCGCGGCGCCAGAAGTCCGGCGTGTCCGTCGTGTAGGAGACCGTGTGGCTGATGTCCGCGACCGCGTGGTCCGTGCCGATCAGGAGGGCGGCGCCGCCCGCCGAGGCGCTGTATTCGAGGGCATCGCCAGGAGCACCTTGGCTTGTGTCCGATCCGATCGCGAGGCTGTACTTCATCATCTTCGACAGGGTGAGGCCCATCGACGTCTGGATCGCGGCGGTGCCGGCCTTGCACGCGAACTCGAAGTCCGCGGCCGTCATCACGGGCGCCGAACCGATCGCCTCCGCGACAATCGTCGCGGTCGGTTTGACGGCGTACGGATGGGATTCGGAGCCGACGTAGATCGCGCCGATCTCCGTAGGATCGATGTCGACCTTCGCCATACACGCCCGGGCCGCTTCGACGGAGATCGTGATCACGTCCTCGTCGGGGCCGGGTACGCTCTTCGCCCGGATGTTCAGCCCGCGGCCCATCGCCTCGCCGTCGGACCCCCAGACCACGCCGATGTCTTTCGGTCGAATCCGGTACCGCGGGATGTACCCGCCATAACTGACGATGCCTGCCTTCATCCAATCCGCTCCAATCTTGAAATGAGGTCCGCCTGCTCGAGCTCCGTCCGCGCAAGGAGGATGTTGTCGATCTCCGCGAGCTTCATCGCGAGTTCGTCGATGTTCTCCGGCTGCACGTACACGACCATGGCCGGCTTGAGGGGATTCGCCTTGATCGCGATCATCGGCGACCGCCCGTACTTGACGCCGGTGAAGAGCAAGGCGCGCTCGCTCGTGGATCCGTAGATCCGAAGATAGTCCGTCGCATCGAGCGTCGTAATCGCCTTCAGCGAGTCGATCACCGTGTAGCCGTTCACGAGCCGCCGGGCATTCTGTTTTTGCGTCAACAGCATCCCGTCGATCTTCCTTAAGAAGTCGGCGGCGCGAATGCCGAATGCCCAGTCTCGCATCGACGGGATCGCATCGGAGTATTCCCGGAATCGCTTCGTGAGCTTCTGTCCGGTCCGCTGGTCGATCTCGAGGAGCGCATCAACGAGGCGATGGATCGTCCGGATCCCGGGCGAAGTGCGCCGCCCCGCCTCGTAGTCGGAGATGACAGATGGGGAGACGCGCATATGGGTTGCTAGAACCGTCTGGGAGATCCGAAGTTCCTCGCGCCACTTCCGCATCGTCTTGCCCGGTTGGTCAGACAAGGCGATTTCCCCCGCGATTTTCTCGCGGAGTGGGAACTCCATGGGGAAGCGACACATGGAGGGCTATATAAGCGTGTCGAAGACGCTATCGGCGCTTGACGAGACATCCCATGGACGCTCGACGACGCGGCGTCTCACATCGCCGCCGGGATCGCCGATGGGCGCGATTCGCACAACCCTCAGACACGGCCCAAACTGACCGCGAGCCCGCGCCGGGTCCGTGGGGTAGCTTGGTCCATCCTTGGTGGTTCGGGACCACTAGACTCCGGTTCAAATCCGGACGGACCCATCTCAGGGAGGGCTCACCAAGCCGAGTTCACCCGCCTCCGTGGAACGAATGTAAGCTGTTCGTTCGAGACCGAATCCAGTTCATTGGTTCTAGCGTTGTGCCGGAGCCGCGAGTGCCGCGATCCCGTCGAGCGGGATCGGAAAGTTTGAGACACGATGCTTCAGCTCGTACTCGAGCTCGTAAAGGGCTTTCTCCATCGCCCAACCCCGGATCAGCTGCCGGGCCTCCCTCGAGTCGAGACCGTGGTGCAGCGCAGAGCGAGAGAGGTAGGCCCCGGTGAATCGTCCGACCATATCTTCTTCCCAAGCCGTCAGTCGTTCCAACATCCCTTCTGCCGGTTCGGAGTGCGCCTTCATGCTAGGAGCGGTCGCGCCACTCGAGACGAGGCTGAGGAAATCTCGGATCGCATAGTGCCGGACATACGCAAAGGATCGGACGAGGCTCCCCACGTCGCGAAGCGGAGGCAGTTTCCTTCCCCGTTCACCGGATGCCCGGTCCGGCTCGCCCTCAAAGTCGATGAACAAGAGCTCGCCGTCCGAACGGCGCCGGAGCACTTGGGCCAAGTGCAAATCGGAGTGGATGACGCATTTCACGCCGCCCACGCTTGCCTCGAGGCGCCGCAGTGTCTCCTCGATCTGCGCGCGAAGGTCGAGGAGGTGAGCTCGGGCCTGACGGGCCGATTCCGCGAGTGTCGTTTCGTCCCCGCGAGCGAATTGGCCGAGTCGCCGCAGAGCCGATCCGAGGGATCGAGTGGCCGACTTGAACGTGTCGCGGAAATCCTCCTCCGTGAACGGCTCGGTGTGCCAAGGTCGCGGATGACGGTCGATGAGGGCCTCATGCAAGGCGGCCGTGGCCCCGCCGAGGTCTGATGCAATACCGCGGCTTGCCTCCGCAACGTCCTCGTTTGGGCCGGCCTCACGGCCCAGGCACCTCCGCCATTCGTCACGGAGCCAAGTGAATAGATCGACCGCATCCACGTGAGCGGTCACGGTCCCTAGAACGAGGCGGTCCTTTCCCCGTCCCAAAGCGACATCGCCGAGGTGTCGGGCCACATGCGGAAACTTGCGGGCATGCAGCCGGGCCAGGATTTCAGGCTCACGATTTCCCGTATCGAGGAACCTGTACGATTTCAGCACGACATCTCCCGAACCCGTCATGATCCGGAGGAGGAGGTTCGAAGTGTCGCCGCCCGGAATGGAAGATACGGCTCGAAAGGCGCCGATGTCCTCCCCATCGAAGATCAGGGAATCCCCCGATCCGGTCCGGATTTTCTCCCCTCGTCGAAACGCGTCGACCACGAATCGCGCGTAGCCCTCCCGACGCTCCGCCTCCATGATGAAGATGGTGCTCTGGTCCGCCTCGAGGGCGAAGGCCTCCCGATCGAGTCGGACACGGGCGAGGGAGAGCGGGAGGAAGACCGGCCTCGCGCCCGCGTCCGGATCCGTCGCCAGAAGGAGGAAGAAGACAATCGCCTCACTTCCCGATTCCGTAAGGACCGCCCGATCTTTCACGGTGAGTCGCGTCGTGCCGTGGATTGAGTCCCCGCACCACCGGAGCGAACCGAGCCAAATCCTCAGGGGACGGGACGTCCGAAGGGCCCGGTCTGTCGCCTCGATCGCATCCTCAAATCGCGAGGCCATCACGTCAACGACCGATACAATTCGAGGGTCTTTGCCGCGATCTGGTCCCACGTGAACTGCTCGAGCACAAGCCGCCGGCCCGCCTTGCCCATCTTTTCCCCGGTGGCCGGGTCCTCAATGATCCGAGTGATCGCCCGTCCGAGTTTCGCGGGTTCACCAGGTGGCACGAGGAGTCCGGTCTCTTCATCCACGACGACTTCCTTGATCCCTCCGACCCGGGTCGCGATCACCGGCGTCTCACACGCCATCGCCTCCAGGTTGATGATCCCGAACGGCTCGTAGACGGACGGGCACGCGAACACCGCGGCCTCGTTGTACAGATTCACGAGATCGTGGTCCTCGAGCATGTCTCGAATCCAGACCACGTCGTTTCTAGCCTTCAGCGCCGCTCGGAGATCGTCTTCGATTCCCGGGGTGTCCGGCTTGCCGGTCGCGAGGACCAACGTGGTCCCTCCCGGGACATGGTCCATCGCATGGAGCAGATCGAAGATCCCTTTCTGGCGGGAGAGTCGACCGACGAAGAACACGAACGGCGTCCGGATCGAGAACTTCGCGAGACTCTCAACCCCGTCTCGCGGGTAATACTTCTGCGGGTCCACGCCGTTGTGGATCACGGCCACCTTCGATGCCGGAATTGGATACGCTTTCTGGATGTCCGCCTTCATGTCCCGGGAGACGGCAATCACCGCGTCACAAGCTAGGAGGCCTTCTCTTTCCATCCACAAGCTGAGCTCATACCCGGCGCCCAGTTGCTCCCGCTTCCAGGGCCGCAAGGGTTCCAGCGAATGGACCGTGGCCACGAGCTTCGCTCCGTAGATCCGCTTCGCCATCGCCCCCGCGAAATTCGTGTACCACGTATGCGTATGCACGATCGCGGCATCGATCGGATCCGCGACCATGTTCATGTTGAAGGACAGGACCTGGAGCGCCTTGAGGATCCTGGGGTCGCCCGTCGCAAGGCCGCGGAGCGTCGCCTGATATCGAAGGATGTTCACTCCCTCGATTTCCGGAGGGGCGCCGACATCGAGTGTTCGGACCTCGACCTTGATGCGCTTCGCTAGCGCCATCGTGATGTACTTCGCGTGGACACCGGCGCCTCCGTAAATGGCGGGTGGATATTCCCACGTGAAGACGGACGCCTTCATCGTTGGGACGAAATCCTCCACGGCAACGATGAAGGTTCCGGTGTCGGATTATCGAATTCGGTGCTCGCACCAACGAGGATTCGCCCACTCGCCGTGTGCCTCGCCTACGATGTGTCCCGTGTCTGCCACAGTCCCTTCGACGGAAGGCACGGGGTCTCCGCCGGGCCACTCCCCGTCGGGGGCCAGGGCGAACATCGCGGCCCGCTTCATGACATCGAGGGGGGACATCGTTGGAACTTCGGATTCGAGGGAGGAATACCAAGCGGCGTCGGTCGTTTCCCAGGCGGGAGTACTTTGTAGCGCGGCGAACTCTCCCCGCGCGAGCCACTCGGAGAACTCAAGGAAGGTCGCCTGCAGGAGACGCCGGAGCGCGGCGGCGCTCGAGGCATCGTTCAGACGAAGGCTCGCCTCCGCGAGATCCCTCAGGGCCTGCGCCAAGAGGACGACGTTCTGAAACGTGACGCGGGTGTCGGGATTGTCCCAGAACCTCGGGTCCGACCGTGTCCCCATGAGCATCAACACGTAGCCTCGGGCGAGGAACCCCGCGGCTTCGATGTCGACCTTGCCCCCGAGAATCTCCTCCGCGGACGTGGCGATATCCGTCGCTTTCGTCGGGAACCCCTGGGCTCGATAGTGCTCGCGGAACCAGTGACGGCCATAGGCGACGGCCAGTCGGCGCAGCACCTGGGTCCGTCGGGTCACCCCGGCCGATCGCAGCAGGTGGAAGGCCCGCCGCCGAACCGCGGTTTCGACCCGTTCGGTCGCGAGAGTGAAGCCATGCTTCCAGAGCTGGGACAGCGGCCGATCCCTGTGCGTCCGAGACACGACCAACCCGTCGGACCTCCGCAGGCCCGTCCAGCGCGTATCCGACGGGACGCCGCTGGAGAGCATGCCATCGTAATCGGACCAACTCGAGTAGTCGACCAGCGCCGACGTCGGCCCATCGCCGGCTGGAACGGGTTGAGTAATCCGGACGCCACGTTCTCGGAGAGCACGGACGATTGCCTCGAACCGTTCCACCTGGTTCGGATTCGCTAGGAGCGATTCGAGATCGCTCGCGACGAGGAAGGATCCACTCCCGCGAGACTGCACGGAGGCGCCGAACTCCGATGCCGTCGTCGAGCCGAAGGCGAACTCTCCGCTCAGCGAATGGTCGCGTGCGATCGCCAGAAGACCGTTGGTCGACTCGACGTGAACCCACGCACGCCCAGGTTCCGGAGGGCGGATAAACTGCCGCGCGTCGACGATGAGATACGTCCCGCGAAGCGACTCCGCAAGGGATTCTTGTTCTAGGCTTGCTTCGCGCACCGATTCGCGGAAGCTGTCGATCGTCTCCCGGGAATATGCGGCCTCGGGGAGCCAGAGGCCGATCGAACGGTCTTCCGCATGCGGAATCAGAGGAGCATAGAAGTCGATCATCATGTCGAAGAGGGCCTCGCGTTCCTGGCGATGAAGATGCGGGAGGATTGGGTGGAACGGCGGGGTCATGACGAAGCCCACGGTGCCTCGATTGTACGCCGTCACGATTTCGTGGAACGCGGACGAATCCCGTTTCAGAAGCCATGACAACGTCTGGGGCTCGATGTCGACGGACGCGGATCCCGACGCCCGCTCCACGACGGACCCCATGCGCCCGTATGCGTGGAGGACCGCGTCGGTCCAGTTCCGGCCTTCCATCCGCTCGGGACCGATTCGATGGACGACGGGTGAGTGTCGTTCCTCGAACGTTTGCGGTCGCAGTGGATCCGGCTCGCTCCACCGCACGATGTCGCCGGGCTGATACCCATGGAAATGAAAGGAGAGGGTGGACATCGGACCTCACGGTTGGAGGGTCCAGGAATCCGGATTCAAGTCGGGAAAGGGAGAATCGCGTTTTTCGATCTCCGCCAACCAGGAGGCTTCGTCTCGGCTTATGCCGTCTCCGTTCGCGCGTTCGAGCATCGTGCGGAGCCGATCAAACGCCCCGACATGCTCCTTCACCCGCGCCTCCGCGTAGTCCTTCGCGGCGACCGTCGTAATCAGGAAGGGCCAGTCCGATGCCTGCAGGAGGAGGAGCTCTCGCGCGAGCTGCGTCAGGATTCGACTCGCGATTGGACTCTTGCGCCCGCGAATCGCCCGCGAGGCCTCGATGAACGCATCTTCCGCGCGATACACTTCCTCCCAAATCCAGCGCGTGTTGTCATTCAGCCAGACCCAATGATGACCGCCCTGGCCCCACGAGCCTTCCGGGAGGCGGATCGTGGAACGCGGAGGATGCTCGGCGAGAAAGCTCGAGGCGGTTGCCGCCTCGACCTGTCCTTCGAGTTTTCGAAGCACGGCCTCCAGCCACCTCGGACCCTCGAACCACCAATGGCCAAAGAGCTCGGTGTCGAAGGGCGCGACGACGACGCCAGGATGGCCGGTGGTCTGCTGATGCTCCCGAAGTGTGTCGACGACTAGCGCGGCGAAATGGTCCGCGTGCGCGTCCGCTCGCTCCTTTGCGGCGATCGAATCGTAAGCGACCTTCTCCCCCAAGGCGAGGCGACGGTCCGTGACGCGCCAATACCGAAGGCCGTCCATCCCGCGCCTGCGATGAAATTCCAAGTAGGCGCCGTCCCCGGGATATCCGTAGTCCGCACTCCAGACCTGGACACTGGACCGCGGGTCCCGAGCAAGGACCGCCACCTTCCGCCGGCGGGACGCAGTGAGTTCATACGGTTCATTCGGAGAAAGGCCCGTTCCGTCGCGGGCTGCATCGAGTCGACGTTCCGCGACCCGGTCGTCGTAGGTTCCGATTGGCGCGCCGCCGGCGACCAGGTGCGTGTCGACGAAGAAGAACCGTAGGCCCTTTCGGACGAGGAACTCCTCGAGCCCCGGACGAGACTCAGCACGCGCCGGGCCGACGGGACGTGACCAGGCGGATCCCGGGCGATAGGCGCACTCCGGGAGCCAGATGCCCCGGGGGGGTCGACCGAATCGGCGGCGGTAGCTCTCGATGCCGATCGCAAGCTGGGCTTCGATCGATTCATCGCGTCCGAGGAGCGGGAGATAACCGTGGGTCGCGGCCGACACGACAATCTCGATTCGATCGATCTTCTGGAGCCGCGCGAACGCCGAAAGGAGGTCCTGATCGTAGGTCTCGACGAAGTCCCTCTTTGCGCGTTCGTAGAAATCGGACCAGGACTCGGCGGCGTTTCGACCGTGCCCGTCCCCCGCCGCTTCGAACTCTTGCCGATCCGCGAGCGCGCGGGCGGACCTTTCATCCAGGTACGCGACGAATCCGTCGCGGAACCGCGGAGCCACAAGCATCTCGGCGAGGACGGGCGTAATGCCGATCGTGATCGATCCCTTGCGACCTTCTTCCTCAAAGCGATCCAGGAGCCGCAGGATCGGGAGATAGCATTCGGCCGCGGCCTCGTAGAGCCATGCTTCCCCGTGCGGCCGACGGCCGTGGCCGAGGACCCAGGGTAGGTGCGTGTGGAGCACGAACAGGATGTGACCGAGCGGAGCGGGCGGCACTACAACTGCATGGAAGTCTAGGGAAAAACCCTTCGTGAGAGGTCTCCCGCCATCGAACGGCCGATGCCCGCGAATGGTCGGAGAGCCGCGAGAGCACGCGCCGGAAGAGAGTTTAAGTAAAAGTCCTGAGTCCGTCCTCGGATTTCGATGAAGATCCTGTTCGCCTCCGCCGAGGCGTATCCCCTCGCCAAGGTGGGTGGATTGGGAGACGTCGCAGGCAGCTTGCCCAAGGCGCTGAAAGCCCTCGGCCACGATGTGCGGATCGTCATGCCGCGGTACGGGATGGTCCAAGCGCCCCGGGAGGAGGTGGTCCAATTCCCCGTCCACCTGGGGGACGCGAACCACGAAGCCGGACTCCGAACCGCCCGCATCGGGCAGGTCCCGGTGTACTTGATCGAGAAGCCAGACCTGTATGATCGTCCGAAGGTCTATGAGTATGACGACGACGGGAAGCGCTTCGGATTTTTCTGCAAAGCGATCCTGGACCTCCTCCCGGCCGCGGATTTCTGGCCCGACGTGATCCACACGAACGACTGGCACTCGGCCCTAGTCCCGGCGTTCCTCCGATCGACCGCGTCGCAGGACGAACGGTTCCGCCGGATCGGAACGGTCCTTACGATCCACAATCTCCTGCATCAGGGACTGTTCCCTCGGCAGCTGTTCGATTGGCTGGGCCTGCCCGGAAGCATGTGGAACCACGAGGGGGCCGAGTTCTATGGCCAACTGAATTTCATGAAGGCCGGAATCGTGTTCGCCGACTGCGTGAACACGGTCAGCCCGACGTACGCGAAGGAAATCCAGACGCTGGAATTCGGGGAGGGCCTCGACGGACTGCTCCGCTCCTACGCCGCAAAACTTTCTGGGATCCTGAACGGCATCGACCACGACGTGTGGAATCCTGCGAAGGACCCGTTCCTGATCCAGAAATATTCAAAATCGACGTTGGAGAAGAAATCGGCGGACAAGGTCGCCCTCCAAAAGGAAGCCGGCCTGCCTCCGGACGCGAAGGCCCCCCTCATCGGATTTGTCTCGAGGGTGACGGCGCAGAAGGGGTTCGACATTTTGGTCGAGACCTTCCCGCAAATCCTGCAGATGGGAATCCAGTTCGTCCTGCTCGGCACGGGGGAGAAGAAATACGAAGATCCGGTGTCGGTGCTCGCGCGAACCCGGAGCGACCTGATCGTCTGGCTCAAGTACGACGAGGCCCTCGCGCATCGGATTTACGCCGGCTCCGATTTCTTCCTCATGCCCTCCAAGTTCGAGCCCTGTGGTCTCGGACAGATGATCAGCCTTCGATACGGCACGATTCCGATCGTCCGGTCCACGGGCGGCCTCGCCGACACCGTGGTCGATATGACGGCGGACCCTTCGACTGGTAACGGATTCGTGTTTCGCGACTACGCCCGAGAGGCCCTTCTTGGAGCCGTCCAGCGGGCCGTCGCGTTCTATCGAGCCCGTAAGGGCTGGCGGTCGATCCAGCGACGCGCGATGTCCGTCGATCTGTCATGGAAGGCATCGGCCCGCCAGTACGTCGCCTTGTACGAGAGAGCTCGTGGACCGCTGGTTGGGGCCTGAGAGGTCTTCGAGACCGTCACTCACTTCAGCTCGGCTTATCCGAGAGTTTCACCCGCTCCCGGAGGATCGCCGCGGCATCCTCCGGCATGACGGGATTGATGTAGAAGCCGGTGCCTCGTTCGAATCCCGCGGTCTCTGTGAGCCGCGGGGTGATTTCGAGATGCCAATGGTACTTCGTCTCCTTTCGGTCGCAGGGGGCCGTATGAATGTAATAGTTGAAGGGCGGGTCGTCCAGGATCCCGAACATCCGGCCCAGGGTGTCCTTCAAGATGCGGGCGAAGGGGGTCCTCTCGTCGTCCGCGATGTCCTCGAACGCCATCTCGTGGGCCTTTGGGAGGATCCAGGTCTCGAACGGGAAACGGGCCGCGTAGGGGGACAAGCAGACGAACGATTCGTTCTCAGTCACGATCCGCTTCTCTTCTTCGAGCTCCGTCTCGACGATTTCGCAGTAGAGGCAGGATCCCCCGGTCGACTCATAGAAGCGATTGAGGGCATTCACCTCCTCCATGATCCGCCGCGGCACGATCGGCGTGGCGATCAGCTGGGAGTGCGGATGGGAGATCGAGGCGCCCGCCCGCTCGCCGTGGTTCTTGAAGATCAGGATGTACTTGAACCGCTTGTCGCGGATCAGGTCGAGGTACCGCTGCTTGTACGCGGTGATGATCTCCTGGACCTGGAACTCGCTCTGCATGGACAGGTGGTGTTCGTGCTCCGGGGTCTCGACGATGATCTCGTGCGCCCCCACGCCGTTCACGCTGTGGAACAACTGGCTCACGCGGCGCTGGACCTCCCCCTCGACCTGCAGGGCGGGGTACTTGTTCGGGACGCAGCGAATCCACCACCCGGGCCCGTCCGGGACTCCGTCCTTCCGATAGGCGAGGACCTCGGGCGGGGTCCTGTGCTCGTGGCCGTAGCAGAAGGGACATTTCTCCGGATCCGTCGTCGATTTCCCGCCGCGGAAGGCGCCGGGCCGTTGCGCCCGTGCGGCCGAGAAGACGACCCATGTATCCGTGACGTAGTCCTTCCGGAGCTCTGGCATAGCGTACCTGGACGGTTCCTCGAACACGAAGGGCTTCTATTTCAGGGTTGTGCACTCGGGGGTTGCGTTCCACGGCCTCCCGTGTAACTCCGCTCGTGGAACAGAGAAGGCTCACTCCGGGCCGACCAGGAGGTTGTTGTAGAACGCCGCACGGCGGCGTCGCCCTTCAGACCCTTGCCCGCCTTGGCGTCGGGGCGACGCGCTTGGCGGGCATCGCGGCCCCAACGGCCGCGGGCCATTCAACCTGCCGGATCAGGTAGAACCTCTTCTCGAGCTCGGCGAAGAATTCGAAGATGCTATCGGCGGACGCCGATGGCCTCCATGCGGACGCGAGGTCCGGCGTGTGGACCATTCCGAAAAGAAAAGAAAGAAGGGTGGGTGGGTTTCAGAAGTCCTGCACGCATCGGCCCAGCAGGAACGTGTCGGAGACCGGTTCACCGGCGGCGTTCAGGAACGCGAGGTAGATCCACGGGTTCCCGCCGACTCCTCCTAGGGAAGGCTGCTTCTGGAACTCAATCGACATACCCGGCGGGACTAGCTCGATGCTTACCACGAGCGGCTGGTCATTCTTGTGAGGACCGCCGACCGGGTTGTCGTTGTTCCGGAAGATTACTTTCGCGTCGATTCCGGATAGGCTGAGCTCCCCGCTCAGGCTAATCGTCGAGCCCGTGTTGTCGCAGGTTCCACCCGTTATGTCGGCCCGGGCGAGCGCGGAGATCACGAAGTCCGCGTCCGCAGCGAACGGTCCTTGGACGCAGCGTCCGAGGAAGATCTCATCGGACATCGCGTTCCCGTTCGCGTCCGTGAACTGCACCCAGATGAACGGGTTGCCACCGGTCCCGCCCAGCACGGGCTGTTTCGGGATCGAGAGGCTCTCGCCTGCTGGGATCAGCACGGCCGTGGCCATCGTTTCCTCGGTGTGCATGTGCGTCCCTTTGACGTTGTTCTGGAAGATCGTCTGGACGCCAAGGCCTGCGACCGCGAGAATACCCGACAGCGTGACCGTCGGTCCGGGAGAGTTCTCGCAGGACGACGATTCCGCGTCGATATGCACGCTCACAGGCATGGGGACGTTCGCGCTCACCGATTGCACACCGATCGCACCATCGGACGCCGAGGCGATCGACGCCAGCGGCACGAGTGCCACCGAGAACGCCGCCAGGACGAGTCCGACCACGATCAGGCCCACATTGGCTATTCGGTTCCGGATGTTTCAACACCTCCTAGCCCGGACGCTGACGAAGGCATCGTTGATAAGCGCCTTGGGCCCGACCTGAGCACACGTGGCGGAAGAGAGCGTTACTTGTATTGCGAGAATTCGAACCACGTCCCACAACGGCCTGTTCTGCCGGAGGTGTGGTCCACGTTCCTTCGCGGCCTTGGGTTCCTCAGAGACGGAAACGACAACGGCGACCACGGACCGCACAACGCTTATGCGGGCCCCGTTCTTACCGCGACTCCGCGCTGGGTCCGTGGGGTAGCTTGGTCTATCCTTGGTGGTTCGGGACCACTAGACTCCGGTTCAAATCCGGACGGACCCACTTACAATCCGGTTCGGAACCCATATCTACCCTCCTGGAGAATCTCTTCGGCATGGTTCGGGTCTCTCGAGGGGGCCGTCGGAGCTCGGAGTATGCCGCTCTTCGGGAGGATCCGACGATCGACCGCTGGTACCGGAATGTTGCGCGAGGTTCCGCCGTCACCGCGGACGTCTACCTTCGCCGCCTCGGGAACATCTGTCGAGCGAACGACAAGCGGCCGGCGGACCTCGTCCTCATGAAGAGCGACGGTCGGCGGGATTTCCTCACGGACCTCGTGTCGTCGATGGAGTCGAAGGGCTTGTCCGGCGGATACATCGAGTCGACCCTCAAGGCGTTGCGCTCGTGGCTGTCCTTCAACGGTGTGCCGTGGGAGCACCGGATCAAGGTCCGCGGGACCCAGGCGACGCCGACCCTGACGAAGGAGCGGGTGCCGACGCAGGACGAACTCCGCCGAATCTTCCTCGCCGCCTCGTCCCGCGAACGGGTCGCGAATCTGCGAAGGCTGACAATCGACACACAGGACGAACTCAAGTCCCGGCAACTGTTCAACGTCGTTCTGAGAGACTATAGCGCCCGATACAGCCGGCTTTGGTGTGGATGGATTGCGCCAACGGGTGTCGGTCCCAAAGGCGTTGTTGAAACGGAGGCTTTCATCAGGGACGAGAAGGGGCCGCCGACCGACCCGCCATGAGGCCTTCGCTCCTCGTCGATTCCTCGTCTTTAGGGGACGTAGAATACTGTACGAAGACCAAGTCGGGTCGCCCTCGCGCCATCTGAGCATCGCATTCGCTCCAGGAAATTGCGAGCTGCATACTCGTGCTCTCGGGGGAAGAATCTGTGTGCCCCTTCAACGACACCGGCATGTCTCATTGCAGGAAAGGACGCAAAACGAAGCCGTAGGCTCGAGACCAGAAGCGAGCGCGGAGTTGGTCATGCCGATGGACTTCGGGAGGCGAAGTCCGCCAAGTATCCTCACATGGCGATTCCGTGCCTCACCAGGGATTCCGTGAACGGCGATTCGCCCACCCCCACGTCATGTTCAAGAACTCACTGCTCGCTGGGGCGAAGGCTGGACTAGGCATGGCGGTTTCGCAAGGGCGGCTCCGGGCGTGGACCGAACACATGGTGGAGCAGTATGTCGCCCCCTTCGGGTTGGATCAGCTCCTGCTTCGCCAAATTGACACCGCGCGGGGCGAGGGGATTTCCGACAGGGCAATCGAGTGGGGCGTCGAGAAAATCGTGTACGCCGCGATGGGGAACAGCAAGAGATACGGCAAACCCTTGGAACGTTACATTCGGCGCGCGATTGAGAACGGGCACTTGCTCGACTATGCGCGAGGTGTATGGAGGGCGGGACTCCCATATAGTGGATCCGAGAGTCGTGACAAAAGCGGGAATGCAGCCGGCCAAGAACAAGCCTCAGGCTTGGACGCGGCTTAGTTAGTCGAGGCAATCCTCGACGGCGTCACGCAGGTTTCAGGCCGGATGACAATCAGTAGGCCGTCCGTCATCGCGCGGACTAGCAGACCGAGCCCGTTCAATCAAGCTGGATTGAAGTTTGACCTTTCGACGCGCCACCATCAGGCGTCTCTCGGCGTTCTAACCTTGCTTATGTTGTAACCCCATCCCGTTTAGGTATCGCTGGAGCAGGAAGAGAACCAGAAAGCCCGTGCCGAGAGCAAACAGAGCCTCCTCCAAAGGGGTCAGCAGAGGTCGGTTGTAAATCCCGATAACAACTGCGATAGTCCACGAGGTGAGGCCCAGTGTCAAAGTCTTGAAGTGAGCCAAGTTCACCAGAGGGGGAACCCCCCATTTACCATCTTCCTATAGCAAGAGTCAGTGCAATAAACGTATGGGAGCACGATGGACATACAGATCCCAAGCGTAATTGCGCACCCCCAGGGACCGGCGAAATAACAGGCGATGGGCGCGAGCCCGCATGCGTGAGCCAAGATTCCCAGGGTGGGTTCGAACTTGCCGATGCAGTCGTCTATGCATGCAAATCCGTTGGTCGGCGCGCATGCGTTGAGCGCCCCAATCTCGCAACCAAAACGTTCCAAGGTGCCGGGCACTACCAAACAGATTGGAAGCAGGCAGCTCTTGGGCGATGGCGCGCGCGTTGTTTCTCCAGTCGCGGCCGTTGCTCCTTGCGCGTCTCCCTCGATGGGCGTTGACGGCTTGGCGTAGAAGCCGCCTCCGCCGTCGAAGAGGTGGCTCGAGATACGGCCGCTCGGGTCGATTCGGTTCGTCGGGTTGTTGCCGACGTAAGCATAGCGGTTGTATCCCCCGCAGGCTCCCGCGGAATCGGACGAGGTGAATCGGCCCACGGATAGGTCGTAGTACCTGGTGCGGTAGTACATGAGCGTCGCCTCGTTCTCCCGCGACGTGAAGCCATATGTGTTCGAGGAGCCGCTCTGCGACCGAATTGCCCCGAACGCGTTGTACCGGTACGTCGCGAGGGGGAGAGCTGAGAGCCTCGTTCCGTGATGCATCCGTGCGCGAAATGGAACACTCCCGGTCGCAAAGGGACGTTTTGTCAACCCCTGCGTGGGCGCCCGCGGAAAGTTAAAGATACATCAAAGAATCCGTTCGCGGCATGCGGGGGAGCGTACTCGGACTACCGTTATGGCTCATCGTGGTCGTGTGCGCCGTCCCTCCCGTCGCCTATTCCTTGTCGAAGGCCGCCGCCGTCCCCGTCGAGCTGATCCTGCCGACCGCGGTGGCGATGGAGGTCGTCTTCCTGACGCAGACGGTGCAGCAAACCTTGCGCCGGGCCGAGGTCCGACGGCACTTCGGGTTTGCGCTCTGGGAGCTCCACCAGGAGAT
>Ga0209056_10004405_pt1 | contig 14860 bp, 22 predicted proteins | sample GraSoiAngelo_114_FD_185876 | JGI IMG/M metagenome (GOLD analysis project Ga0209056, IMG submission 185876) | Grasslands soil microbial communities from the Angelo Coastal Reserve, California, USA - 14_0903_13_40cm (SPAdes) (version 2) | ecosystem: Environmental > Terrestrial > Soil > Grasslands... | reverse complement strand
TGCTTGATCTGCAAGATGTTACGTTGATTGCTTTCGCCGCCGGAGTGGCGAAATTGGCATACGCAGCAGACTCAAAATCTGCCGGTACCTAGTACCGTGGGGGTTCAAGTCCCCCCTCCGGCACTTACACTTACGGAGAGACCGCATTTCGCTCTTCCGTCAGCCCGGTCAACGGCATCGCAAAAGAAACCGTGGAAGAAACCCAGAGTGCTTTGCGTGAACTTGGTCTAGATCATCACGTAAACGAAAAGTAATCCCGCGATGCATGAACGATTGACCGATGCTCTGTTGCAATGTGGTTCCACAATGGACCGCGCCGTTCTCTTTCCTTCGCTTATTCCTGAAGCAGCCGCATTCGTGCTCAATAATCCATATGCGTTTGCTATGGCGACGTGTCTGGATCGAGGAACAAAAGCCGAGATCATCTGGACTATCCCGCATGACATCTACAAACAGCTCGGACATCTTACTCCCCGTGTGATTGATGCCATGACAACTGAAGAGCTTTCGGCCCTCATTCGAATGATCCCACGCAAACCGCGTTACCTTAATGATGCCCCCAGGACGATCAAGGAATTGACCAAGATTGTGGTAGAAGAATGCGGCGGGGATGCGGCGAAAATGTGGCGTGGCAAGCCTGCTGGCGAAGTGAAGCGTACCTTCATGAGTGTGCATGGTGTCGGGCCTGGAATCGCGAGCATGGCACTGTTGCTGATTGAAACAGCTTTCGGGGTGCGGTTCAATGATTTGGATCACACCAAGATGGACATCAAGCCTGATGTCCACACCGTCCGTGTTCTATACCGCCTGGGCGTGTCCAATGAAGCTACAGAAAAAGCAGCGATTCAGGCCGCACGGCGATGCAATCCCAAATATCCGGGCGAATTGGACGCTCCACTTTGGTACATCGGACGAAAATGGTGCGCCGCGGTGAAGCCACGGTGTTCGACCTGCATTGTTAGTGGACTCTGCCGGAAGATCGGCATTTCAAAATGAATGAATCAGATTCTGATCCCCTGTTGCCAATCTAAGATAACCGGCGGAGTTTGCGAGTACCAGACTTCGGATGTATTACAGGACCGTCTAAAACCGAGCACCTACCGATATTTGATGGGGTGCCGGAAGGATCTGACCAGGATTCTCGCACTCATTCCCGGACGCGACCTCGGTTTTGACGAACACGCATCGGTCCTTCGTTTTATGCCAGCAATCCGCCGGTACAACGGCAACCTTTACAGGTCTGCGTCTCTCGACACAACTCGAATCGATTCCGATTGCCATCGGCTCACGATTATTTCGGCATTGTACGGCTTGATCGATTCCACCGATCTTATCCGCGAATACGAACTGGCGATGGACGACCACCTGCCAAACGGCAGCAGAGTATATCGCTGGTGGAAAGATCGTCAGCTCGGCGACATTGTCGCGGAATACATGCGGCAGGATCAGCCCGCAACAATTCATGACATCCTTTCCATCAGTTACCGAAAAGCGCTCGGGCCATGGCCGCCCTCATCTCTTCAAGGTGTGGTCCGGATTTATCAGTATCCGGGCAAGGGTTCGGCGAAGTCTGAAGAGACGGCTTCTCGGACCATTACCTTTGATTCATCCGTCCAAGAGATATCGTTCGATCTGTTTTTGGGTACAACGAAACAGACTATTCCGTTGACGGTTGCGCTATCCAAGGATCGTGCCACCATTGCAGAATTTTCAATGTCTCCTGACCCGATGCAGACTGGGGTCCGTATTTATTTGCGAAGACCTTTGTTTGAACCTTCTGGGGGGAATTTCGTCTTGAATGTTTCCCAAGATGGAACTCTTCGTGACGTTCCAATCAGAGTTCGTTTGCGCTGAATGCGGGAATTCTGCTCGCTGCGATCGTTTCCTAATCAACAATGTTAGATAAGCGTGCAACCAGAACAATTTTGCTAATCGATGTGATGGGTGAGGCTCGTCGAGCTTTTAGCATCATTCCCGAGATCACTGATCACGAAGGGCGATCGATTAATGCGCTGATCGGGTTTCACAACTTCATGCAACGGATCTTGCAGGACATTCCATGCGACGGCTGCGTTGCCGCATGGAGTGGTGCTGGTGCAACATTTCGTCACCGGATCTTTCCAGAGTACAAGAGCCACCGATCACTGCCCGAATCTTTAGCGAATCAAAAGGAGTTGATTACTCGATATCTAACCTGTGTCGGGGTCCCGCAATATGCATCTTCTGGATTTGAGGCTGACGATATCCTTGCGACACTTTCAACCAAACTCTGGCAACATGGATACTCCATTGTCATCGACACGATCGATAAGGATCTCTGCTCGTTAGTATCAGATAGGGTGCGGATCTGGAATTTTCGAACGAAGTCTTTGTGGGGCGTTCAAGAGGTTGTGCAAAAATTTGGCGTGGCGCCGAATGCTTTGCCTGATCTGCTTGCATTAGTCGGCGACAGTACGGATGGAATACCAGGTGTGCCGCAAGTTGGGCCGAAGAAGGCGGTTCAACTATTGGAACGCTTTGGTGATACCGCGCAACTTCTAAGCAGAACCAGCGAATTGTCTGAGAAAGATAGGGTTAGAATCCAAGCCGCCCGGGAACTGATTCTTAGGAACCTCCAGCTGACTCGCCTAATAAAAGATGTGAATCTTGATTTTGAGCCGGTTCTAATTCCAAAAGGTGATATTTCCACGTTGCAGGCTCGTCTGTCTGATGCTGGGGAGTTATTGAAGAAAAAGGATACGAGTTTCTTGTTTGGGGCTCCGTTTTCGCAACAAACTGGAGCTGTAGGTCAGAGACTCTTGTGGTGAGGATGCGTCGGTGCTTCTAGAGCTTGAGAAAAGCCAGAAGGAATAGACAAAAAGCCGCTAGATCCAGTCCGGTCTCCGCTTCCGTCTCAAATTTCGGTCGCTTTGGTGCTGTGACAAAGATACGAGCCGTAAACATCGTTTATGCATTTCATGAAAGATGCTGTCAGCGCCGAGGATCCAATATTCCAAGGCGCTAATTCCTCCTGCGTTGTAATCCTCACCTTTCTTTCGCACGAGTCTCCGCAGTTCATCTAGCCGTTCCCGAGCGATCTTTGAGACGTCGTCGGCCTGAGGTTCAGTATAGAGAAGACCTCGGAGAGCAATTTCTCGTACCTCATCCTCGTCGAAGCCGCTCGTTTTGCGAGCTGCTCGAACCTTGCTCAACAAGTTGACGACGCGTGCCTTTCCGTCAAGCGTCAGCCAATGTATTACACGACTGCTTGCTTCGTCGGTTATCAACTCGTCGGCACACTTTTCGAAGAGCTTCCAAAATCTGTCGTCTTTACTTTGTTCCGGAGATTGTGAGTTCACGGATAAGTGTTTTCGTTTTCTCAGCCAGAGACTCGAACTGATCGAGATAATCAAGCGCCGCCATGGGACCAAAAGCGAATTCACTGTTCCACATGCCAAGCTCTCGAATTTTCGGATTGTACGCAAAGCGCCCAAGCCAGGTTTCAGAAGGTTTGCAGGTCGGACAATGCGACAGGTCACGAATGATTACTCGCTCGAGATAGTTCCTAAAGTCTCTGTCTTCGATGTTGATGCACTTGATGAAGAAACGTTGCCGTATGACCTCAGATACTTCGGACTCCAGCGGACGACAGATGTCGCAGGAATCCTCATTTTGTTTTTCCCAGTGGCCCAAGCCGGGGCCCGGACTCAAGCAAGGATGGTTGGGGCCTCTTGACCGCAACAATGCTCCACCTATAAATTTGCGGAACACGCTTCCGTTTTTCCCCCCTGAGTAGTGATTTCGCAAACGGTTTTTCAAGCCATCTTGTGCATTTGGGTGATTTCCTACTCGGACTATTCTCGGAGCATCAAAATGCGAGCACCGTTCGCCAACTTCGTACCAGAAATAGAGACCGTTTTGGAAGGGGATTTCTTTGTGGCTCCTCCAGTCCGGAAGGTCAATCAGACATCGGTGTATACGTTGACAGGTCTCCGCGTATTGTTTCCCGAAAAGATCGATTCGAGGGGGTGCGTTGTTTTGGTCCATTGTGCAAACCAATTATCACCCGTTTACCTCTATTGTGGGAAGTCCTCCGGAACCTGGACCTGAATTGACTGATATGGCAACGAGTATAGAGGCGAAGATGCAAAGCACATTCTGGGCACGACAGACCGTATAATACCGGCCATGTCAGGACCCGCCAACCCAAACATGGCATCTGGAAAAGCACTGGGACCACACGTCTCCCCAACCTCGGCCAGAAGTTGGGACGTTATTTGCATCGGACAAACGAGTCTCGACACGATCCATATGGATGAAGGGGAATGCGCACAGCGAGTAGGCGGGACGCTCAAGTATGAAAAACAAAATTTGTGCGAGTTGCGGGTCTCCGATCGCATCACGAGGTTTTTGACGGAGTCTCAAATTCCCAGAAACTACTATCAGGCAAAGTTTTTCTATTTAACTCCCACGCCGGCTGCATTGTTATGCGATGTGGCCAATGAGGCGTTCGCGAAGGGAGCCCGCGTCGTCTTTACGCCAAAGGAGGACTTCCCCTCGGTGGGCAAGTCCAGGACGATGCAACGATTGCTCGCAAAGTGTTTCATGTGTTTTGTAAACGAACGCGAGTTGGACCGCTTGACCGGGGCAACTGGAGTAAGCGGCATTTCGATCCTTCATTCGTTAGGTGTGTCAATCGTGGTGGCAACATTTGGCGCGCAAGGCGCCGTAATTGCGACTCCTCAAGTGTCATGGAAAGTCGCGCCATCTGCGATCTCGAAAGCCAAGGATGTAGTTGGCGCAGGGGACTGTTTCGCAGCCGGCATGTTGGCAGCGTTATCGCGAGACGTTGACCTTCGTAGGGCGTCCGCTTTTGCGGGCGAGTTAACTGCCTGGTGGTTAGCGAATCGGATTGAGAGAGAACCTGAGGTCCTCCAAAGATTCGCGTCAGAACTTACCCGTTTTCGGAGCAATTGAGTAATGAAGCAAACCTGGATTTATTTGGCTGGGCCACTATTCTCGGAGCAGGATCGCGAGTTGCTTGTGCGAATTTCATCTCTGATGGAAGAAGCAGGCCTGATGTGTTTCGTTCCACACCGTGAGGTTGGTGACTTGTCCGAGATCGCAAAAGAGCACACGGAGGAAATCGCTAGACAGTTTGTTTTTGAATCCGACATCGGTGGTCTCAAAGACTGCACACTCGTTTGCGCTTTGCTCGACGGTCCCGACGTTGACAGTGGAACCGCTGGTGAAATGGGAATAGCTTACGCGACCGGTAAGCCCGTACTTGGTTTGTGTACCGACCTAAAGCGCCGGCGTAAGACTATTAACAATGTCATCTGGGGTTTTTGCACTAACGGCACAAGGATCTACGAAACAGTTGAAGATATGGTCGCCGCAGCGTTGCAGATCGCGAGTGGGTCTATGCAGCGTCCGTAGACGTCCACGCACGGCGAGTCTTCGAAAATTTCCGAATGCCTTCAGCGTATGGGCTGCCGTTTTTGTCCCGTGCTTTCGAACGGTGAAGAGTTTTGAAATGATCTCCGTTACCCCAGCGGGGAATATTCGTAATTGTCGTTGCCGCCCGAACCACGATATAGATGGCTTTCGAGTAAGGGGTCATTAGTTCAAGTCCGTTTGTGGAAAACAGGAGAATTTAGGCTCGAAATCAGATTAAATCGCGATCTTCTCGGCTTCGAACTTTGAGTCCGAGTTCTCATAATCACCGAGCGCACGCAATGTCAGATCGGGCATTGCCCAAAGGCGGTCTAAGACCAATTCGGGATGTAGCACGCGCCATGGGTCCGATCACGACAGCTCCGCCTTGAAGAACACGTCCGAGCTGCCTGGAAGACGGCACGCGTTAGATCGACAGTCTAGCGCCACAGACGACGAGGCGTAAGGAGAAATTCTTGGCAGTTTATAACCTCGCTTCACCCAACCGAATCCTTGAACCATGCGATTTGACGGACCTCCCAGTGTGGTTCCGAACGAATTGACTCAGCTTCGTGATTCAGCGGAGCGAACGGTACTCGATACCGTGGGTGAAAACCTTGATGTCTTCGTGCGGTGGCCGGAACGGGCGCTGTTGCTTTGGCCCGAGTCTGATCGCACGCCACCGCCGGGCAAGAAGCACAAGTATTTCAATATCCGGCACACATCAAAGATCTGGCGCGACCGCTTCGTTACCCGCTCGATGGACGGCCCAACGGTCCGGCCATTGCAGCCTTTTGCATTGCTGGTGGAGTGAGGCCGGAACGGTTCGGCAGTTCCAATGCGTGGTCAGTTCACCACTTGTATTCGGGGAAATTCCTTTACTATGAACGCTCTACGCAAAGTGCCGGAGTCGTCGCCGTGCATCCCGTGGCCGATGCTGTAGACGAATTCCCATTCCTTACCTGGTTATTGCGGGCGCGTGTTTACCAGAAGTTCGGCTACGATCCCGATAGCGCATTTTCCAAAACGCGAGATGAATATGGGTTTAAGCAAGGACGTGCGTGTGAGGTGATTCAGGTCCGACCGAGAGGCGCAGTGGCGGCCCGCTGAGTTCGTGCTGCATTCTCCATTTTTCCCGTAGCGTATGATCGAGCAGAATATTTGCTGGTCTCATTGGATGGGGACAAAGAAATTCCGAATCCCAAAAGCAACTGTGTTTTTAGAACATGTACTCGCGGAGGACGGAGACTGTCAGTGTCAATCCTTGCGCTTCCAGAGTATTCAGGTACTCCTCAACCGTTTTCGCAGGATTCTTGAGGCTCACGCGGTGATCCTGTGCCGCCGTTGCGACTACACCCGGAGCCAGATCCAGCAAATGCAGCACGAACTCGTCAGGATGTTGGGCCTCAACGCCGAAAGCTGCGATGGCATTAAGCGGAAAATCGCGCGTGTTGAAGGTGACGATCACATCCGCACGCGCGCAAATCGCCGCCGCCAAGAGATGCCGGTCGTTCGGGTCGGGGAGTTGCAGGCCCGGGATCAACTCTTGGTAGCCCGTTACCAGCGCATCGTTGGCATGTTGGGTCCATAAGCATCCGAGTGCGCTCCAGCTTTTCACGGCTCAGGTCGGGACGGTTCCGAAGAAGCGCTGAAATCCATTCCTTATGAATGTCAGCCGACCACTTCGCCCTGAACAGCCCTGTCAGCGCCGGGTGCATGAGAGAATTCCTGAGATCGGAAGAGTACAAAGCACTGGCGTCATACAGGGCAGTAAAGCTGGACACGGATGTTCAGATTCCGAGTTCTTGGTCGTAAGCCGCAAGCTGCTCCAGCACCTTCCGGCGATCAGCATCGGCCTGGCGCTTGTACTCCATCAGAGCTTCAAACCGGACGCGGCGGTGCGTGCCGATGCGTCGGAACTCGATCTTGCCCTCATCGAGAAGTTGGATCAGCGAGGGCCTCGAAATATTGAGCATGTCGGCAGCTTCTTGGGTTGTCAGCTCCGCATGAACCGGAATGAGCGTGACAGCATTGCCACGCGCCATCTCCTCAAGGATGCGCACAAGTAGCCGCAAAGCCGACGCCGGCAGATTGAATGTTCCTTCCGGTGAAGGATCATCCAAAATGCGCAACCGCAGAGGCTCGTCCTTTCTCATCCGTGCAGCCAGAACGCGGCTGGTCTCCTTTGCTAAAATCGCCTCGGCCTCAGAAGGAAGGCTCGGTTCTAAGGTTCTTTGCGACACTTCGATCACCTCCGCCTTTTCGCTCATCTGACTCCTACTTTACCATTTATTCGAAGCAATCGCAATTAATCGAAGCAATCGAAACGCGAGACTCTCTGGCAGGCGAATACTCTCCTTTTTGATTTGTTGTTAATCAATGAGCGACGCCAGTGCGCCACACTGATGCGCCGACTCTCGGTCAAATCGAAAGTGGTTTCTCGGAAACGAAAGGTGCGCGCGCTGAGGAATGCTTACTTGAAGATTGCTGTTGAGCCGTCACCGACAAGCGTGAAGCCGGCCCAATAGATCGGAAGGGCTTGGTCGCCGAATTCCCTGAGAAGATCCAACTTAACTTCGCTTCCCGAAGCGCTGCGCCTTTGTCGGATCCGTTGATGAGATGCTGGTAGAGGCGTTTCATCAGAGCGATCGTGAATGTGTCGGCGGCGGGCCAAAAACTCGCGATCACCGACTTTGCGCCGGCCAAGAGGAAGGCACGTTCGAGGCTGGCAATTCCTTCCTGGCCGAGTAGTTTTCCGCTGCCGGTGTCGCATGCGGAGAGCGTTACCAATTCGGTACGGAGGGGGAGATCCCGGATCTCTCGAACCTGCAGAAGACCGTCTTCTCCAGAGGCGGGCGAACTCCCGAGCATCAGGGCTGCCCTGTCGGGGAATTCAGCGTTCGCCACTCCATGCACCGCGAGGTGGATGATCCGAAAATCGGCGAGGGGTAACGCTTTGAAAGCAGCTTCGGTCGCGTTTCGGTCGAGGAGCAGTTGGTTCGAGCCTTTTATGATCGTGGCGGCGCCGACAACTTCCTCTGTGCTTCCGGGGAGATCCGGAAATGCAACGGCGTCCAGGCCAAAGAAGCCGGCCACGACGCTTGCCTTCGGTGCCATGCTGCCATCCCCGCCATCTGTTGACACGGTGGGACCGGAGTACACAACACCTCCCACGCCGAGAAAATCTCGATTCGCGCGCTTCAAAGAACGGGGTTCTCTGAGGAGATAGAGCACAGTGGCCGATGGCGCGTATGTGACGACATGGGACTCGAGAAAATACCTCCCTTGCGGATCTCGCAGCGCATCGAACGGCAAGAGGTTGAGCTTGCCGTCGCCAATCCGCCGTTCCTCATTAGATGTAAGGACGACGAACGCGACGGTGTTGGCTTTCACGGTTCCGAGCTTGGGGATGCTGAGTTGCCAATCGCTGAGGACCTCGAGAAGTAGGGCCTCGAACTCCTGATCGACTTTGTCGATTTCATCGACCAGAAGCACACACGGTTTGTTTTCGTAAAGGAGAGCGCGGAGCAACGGTCCCTTTGTGAAGAACTCCAGGCCGTGCAGTTTCTGAGGTAAAGCCTCCCAATCGCGATTGCCGTCTGTTCCTGCTTCTAGAAAGAGCTTCTGCAAGGCCTCGTCGAATTTCCCGATAGCCTTCTCTTCGTTAATCCCGACATAACACTGCAGCCGTTCGACAACTGTCTCCGCCGTTCTGGCGACTGCGTAGGCCAATTCAGTTTTGCCGCATCCCGGAGGACCCTCAATCAGAAGCGGACGGCGCATCTTGGCAGCGAGATAGATGACGGACAAGACGGTCTGATCAATGACATACGCAGCGGCGAGCAGCTTGTCAGCAACGTCTTTCGGCGAAGAGAACATGGTCTATGCTCCCGGAAGAATCGGAGCGCCTAGAAGCGCCCTCACTATGTATGAGTGTTGATCGACAGATTTTCTGTCTGAAAAGCCTCATTTTCTTTATGGGGCTTCTGGAAGAACTTCAGTCGGAGATCGAAAGACGCGCACTCCCCGGCGGCGGCTGGGCGAGCGAGAGTGGTCGCAGCACCGCTGGAATCGAAACGACATGCTACGCATTGATGACGCTGCGTGACGATCGAGGGCCTGCGCGTCAGAAGGCGATTGATCTGTTTGTACGCACGCGGAATCAGGATGGAAGCTGGCCGGCATTCGAAGGGGATGATCCGGAAGGATGCTGGACGACGGCCCTCGCGGTGATGGCTCTTCGTTTCGCGCAACCATCGGTCGTTCCTTTTGATCAGGCCTTTCGCTGGCTTGTCAACATTAGAGGCCGCGAAGGCGACTGGTTTTGGAATTGGAAATTCCGAACCGTGGATCGCGGAGTGCGCTTCAATCCTAGCAAGTATAGTTGGCCTTGGTTTCCGGGCACCGTCAGTTGGGTCGTTCCGACAGCCTTTTCGCTTATCACCCTACAACAGGCGTTTTCCTGTTGTAGGGCGGAGCATGTAGCGAAGCGAGTTCGATTAGGGACGGAGATGCTCCTGGACCGTGCGTGTCCCGGCGATGGTTGGAACGCCGGAAACGGCATGGTCTTCGGTGCCGCCCTCAATGCTCACATCGATACGACGGCGATAGCTCTGCTTGCCCTGGTGATCGACAACGCAGAACCCGCGGTGCATCAAGCCCTGAACTGGTTACGCGTGACCTCAGCCGAGTGCTCATCCCCATACAGCCTTGCCTGGTCGGCACTCGCTTTTCTGATGCATAAGGATCGAGCTGCCAAGCTTTGCATCGCACGTCTCCAGGAAGCCATGTCGTCAGACCTTTCTATTTTCAATACGGAAACGTTGAGTCTCGCGGCAATCGCAATCAATCCCACTGGAAGCACGACGAATCCTTTTAAGGTGATTTGAAATGAACAGACGAGATTTGCTGGTCGCGTCCGCCGCCGTTGCCGGCTCTGCGTTAAGCGCGCAGTTCCGGCGTCGAAAGTACTCCCGAGATCTCCGACCATCACGCTCGCGCGTTGCGGTTCTTCCGGCTGACCAGTACTCCGACAGCCTTGAACAGCTGATTTATGCCGGGATCCGGCCTTTCAATCTGAACGTTCGGGGTAAATCCGTCCTGCTCAAGCCCAACTTGGTGGAGTACATCCTCGGCAGACCCGTGAATACTGACACTCAGTTGATCGGCGGCGCGGCCGAAACGTTTCTGCGGCTGGGAGCCGCTTCCGTAATCGTCGCTGAAGGCCCCGGTCATCACCGCGACACGGAATTGCTCCTCCATCAGACGGGCCTCGGGAATCATCTCGCGCATCGCAAGATTCGATTCGTGGACCTCAATCGTGACGAACTGATCAAGACGAAACTGCAAGCCACGTACTCCGGCCTGGGCCATTTATGGCTTCCTCGAACCGTTCTCGCTTCAGATTTCATCGTCTCCATGCCGAAGGTAAAAACCCACCACTGCACCGGCGTCACGCTCAGCATGAAAAACATGTTTGGCATTGTCCCCGGATGCCGCTATGGCTGGCCCAAAAATGTCCTTCACTGGGCAGGTATCCACGAGAGCATTCTCGATATCTGCGCCACTGTACGCCCTCACTTCGTCATTGCAGACGGCATCGTCGCCATGGAAGGGGATGGGCCGCTTAATGGGAGCGCCAAGGATTTGCATATCATTTTGCTCTCTGATGATGCCGTCACAGCCGACGCGATTCTGACGGGCGTGCTTGGAATCGACCCAAGTCGGATCCGATACATCCAAGAAGCTGGCCGGTTTCTTGGAAATCTCAATCAGCACGATATCTCTTGGCTCGCATAGCTGGGGTTGCGCCTTGACGTTGCCAGAAGGTCGATCAATCGTCGAACCGGGACTGCCATGCAAGAACAAAATTAGCGTGAATTAACAACACAGGACAAAAAGTGAGAGATCTCAGTCAGATGGGAGATCGAGATCAAGTTGCGTTGGCCGAGTTTCAACCACTTGACGCGCAACACGAGAGCGGGCATTCGACCGAAGGTTCTCGGTTGAGACCGCTCGCACCACCCTTTGACGAGCCCATTTATACGATCAATGAAGTCGCCAAAATCCTACGATTGAGCGCGAACCAAGCACGGACAATCTTCCGCAATGAACCGGGTGTTCACGATTTGGCCAACGAATTTGGAAAATCAAGATTTCGTCGAAGAAGCCAACTTCGAGTTCCTCACGCGGTTCTTGCGCGGTTCTGGAAAAGAACCGAAATCCGAGAACAGGAGGCGAGACGAATCGGAAATAGTCGCCGCTTTTAGTAGTCGGCCGTTCGACGGATTAACACCCACGATTACGGTTTGCACTCTCCGCCGTCGAAGACCGGAACTTTTTGCTCAAGGAATGAGGACCTGTGCGTTAAAGAGCGCACATTACGCTGTGGAGCCCGGTGAGGTTGGATTCGTTGTGCCTCTCCGAGTTGATTCTCCGTAACTTATTGATTTTCTGATTTGCACAATTTGCAGAATTGGCTCAAAACGACGATTTTAGCTGGTTTGACATCCAAACTCGCTACAGTCCTCCCCCTCGAAAAACATCAAATCGACGCCACAGCGAAACGTATCATAAGCGCTCCGCTGTATACTGCAGTCATGTCGATAAAGCTTCCACTAAATGAGATGACCGTTCAAGAAAAGCTCGCTGCGATGGAATCCTTGTGGGAGGACCTGTCGCGATCTCCAGAAGCTATCGAGTCGCCGGCATGGCATAAGGACATTCTTGATCAGCGTCAGCAGCGAATTGCCGATGGCACTGCCCAATTCGAAGATTGGGAGAAGGCAAAGGCCAAAATTCGCGAGAAAGTTCGGTGAAGATCGAGATCCTCGATGAAGCCGAAGCGGACTTGATCGAGGGTTATCACTTTTATGAAGCGCAGGACGCCGGACTCGGTTCTTATTTCCTCGACTCTCTCTTCTCTGACATCGACTCTCTCCTGATTCACGCCGGAGTGCATGCAGTTGTTTTCGGATATCGGCGCTGTTTGTCGAAACGATTTCCTTTTGCTGTCTATTATTCGGTCGAGGGAGAACTGATCCGTGTATCCGCGGTGCTGGATTGTCGTCGCAACCCCACGTGGATTCGGAGCCGCTTAGGAAAACCGTCAACGTAAGCTCACTGGTGGCAGTCATCGTACTTCTTGCGGAATGTCATTTTCTGTTTGATTAGTCGACGATCTTTTCCCCCGGATGGGTTTGGTTGGACGTTCGGACGCCTGTCATAACAAAAAACGCGGGTTGGTCGACGCAATCATACAGTCTTTGCCTTGCGTTTTCGAACGCCTTTGGCGTCTTCCTCCTGCCATTTATGGGCAAGTTCATCCAGCTTATCCAGAGCGCCACTAATTTCCTGCATGCGCTTGGTCAGCCCATAAGTCACGGCAGGTGGGATCGTCGGCTCGTAATGGCGGTAGATAAAACCCTTCTCTTCCAGGTCTCGTAATCTCTCCGTCAACAGACGCGATGAAATTCCGTCGATTTGACGGCGGAGCGCTCCGAATCGTGTCGGTCCGGACGTGCTTAAAACCCATAGGATGTGCATCGTCCAGGGCCGGGTCAGAAGCTGGAGCAGTTCGTGGGTCGGCTTGGGGCAACGCGGCGGAAGCTCCTGCGAGCGGCGCATGTAATCATCTCCTCACCTACTTACTTTAGGCCAACTAAAGGTTTCAACATCGTGCTTTGGATTTTGCAAATTCTGGCTGTTGCAACGCTTTTCCTGGCCGGTGGATCGAAGTTGTCTGGTGTGGCGCCAATGGTGGAAATGTTCGACAAGATCGGCCTCGGCCAATGGTTCCGATACTTAACCGGAGGCCTGGAAGATACCGGCGCGATTCTTTTGTTGATCCCTACGAGAGAGGTGCTTGGTGGCGTGCTACTCGTGATGATGATGGTTGGTGCGATTGCAACGCACCTGTTCGTCCTCGGCGGAAGCCCCGTGCCGGCCATTGTTTTCTTTGTGACGGTGGGAACTGTCACCTGGTACCGATGGCTCGCATCAATCAGCGAGAAAAATGGAAGAGGAAACCAATAAGAAGGGAGACGCTCATGGCTACCGCTAACATCAATGAAACTCACGCGTCGGAACGGCGCGCAAACATCTCTACACGCCCGCCAAGAATCATTGGCCGGACCCGGGGAAGGCGGCACGGACCGATCACGCGGTTGATGAGTCCCGGCGATCTTGGTGAGTTACTAAAACCGTTCGTGTTCCTGGATCTCTTCGAGATGGATGAGATCTCGTTTCCCGGGATCGGCCTGCATCCCCACTCCGGGATTGCGACAGTGACATACCTTTTCGAAGGAAGCGTCCGTTACGAAGATTCGAACGGAACGAGGGGTATCTTGCGGGAAGGCGGCGTCGAATGGTTCAAGGCGGCTCACGGAGCGTGGCACGGTGGCGGACCCGGCGACACGGGCCATACCAGAGGGTTCCAGCTCTGGCTCGCGTTGCCGCCGGACGAAGAAATCGGACCCGTGGAAAACATCTACCTGTCGCCTGATGGCGTAGCGCGCGACGGTCCGGCGCGTATTTTGATCGGCCACCACGGTGAGGCAACAAGCTCGTTAAAGGCTCCGGGCTCGCTGAACTACCTGGCCGTGCGATTGCGAGCCGGGGAGTCCTGGCGCTACCAGCCAGACATCAACCATACGGTTTGTTGGCTTGCGTTGAGCGCCGGCCAACTCCTTGTACCTGACACGGTGGAAGCCGGTGAACTTGCGATCTTTGAGCCGTCGAACAATCCCATCAATATCTATGCGAAGGCCGATGCGGATTTTGTTCTCGGTTCAGCTGCAGCGCACTCTCACGACCTCGTGCTCGGACAATACTCGGTGCACACCAGCGCTGCAACGCTGCGTGCGGGCGAACGGCGGATCGATGAAATCCAACAACGGTTGCAGAACGAGGGACGACTGTGAAGGGCGACGACGACGTGGTGATCGGCGCAAGCGTGTGGCAGGAAGCCGGAATAGTACGTGCTCTCAGGAGCCCGGCCAATTCAGAGTGAGAGGTAAAAGCTACTGTAATGGAGGAGTTCATGCTCAGAATCGCGATCATTATCGGAAGCACGCGACCGGGTCGGAAGGGCGAAGCAGTGGCCAAATGGGCTTACGAAATCGCGCAAAAACGTAGCGATGCCGAGTTTGAACTTGTCGACATCGAGGATTTCAACCTTCCCCTCCTCGACGAACCCATGCCGCCCATCATGGGTCAGTACACGCATAATCACACTAAGAGATGGTCGGAGAAGATTGCATCTTTTGATGGCTACGTGTTTGTGACACCCGAGTACAACCATGCAACGTCCGGGGCCCTCAAAAACGCGATCGATTTCCTCTACGCCGAATGGGTCAATAAGGCAGCCGGATTTATTGGCTATGGTGGCGCATCCGGGGCCCGTGCCGTCGAGAGTCTGAGATTGATAATGGGAGAATTGCAGGTC
>Ga0209056_10004404_pt1 | contig 14863 bp, 10 predicted proteins | sample GraSoiAngelo_114_FD_185876 | JGI IMG/M metagenome (GOLD analysis project Ga0209056, IMG submission 185876) | Grasslands soil microbial communities from the Angelo Coastal Reserve, California, USA - 14_0903_13_40cm (SPAdes) (version 2) | ecosystem: Environmental > Terrestrial > Soil > Grasslands... | reverse complement strand
TAGGCATCGGTCTCCGGTCGTTTGGAAGCTCCAGCCTTGAGCGCGTCCGGCTCGAGAAAATCAACGTGCAGGAAGTCGGAGCAAGAACAAGCCTCAGATTCCGCGTGAAGCAGTAGTTGACCTTCTGGGCTAACTTCAAGGAATGCGCGGCAATTGTGACCAAGTGACCGGGAGCAAGGCTTGCAAGTGATTGAAAATATGGTGGCCAGGGACGGAGTTGAACCGCCGACACCAGCAGGGTTTCACTGAAACGTATTTACTACAATGACTTGGAACGCGCGGACGACACCGTAAGTCATTGAAAGGCACTCTATATCGAGAGTTTTGTGGGCTTTTTTGTGAGCTGAAAAAATGGCTGAACACTTCGAAATCTTCGCGCCAGTTTCCGGCTGACGCGTACTTGACGGCCGATTAGCAAGACTCAGTCCGTATTTCTTCTCAATGCACCGAACATCAACTGTTTACGTAGAGCGAGGCCCGCACGGAAGCACGTTATTGAAGCTGAAGAATGGCCGAATTCACGGTGCGAGCGCCAAGCGAAGGGCACGTTTGTGGCACAGGATTGGGCGATCTGGCCCTACCGCTATGCGCGCTGTTCGCCGGGGCATTGGCAGCTTAGGGCGCTTCGTCCTGCCAAAGGATGTACACCCAGCCGTTTCTGGAGAAAGCCGGCGAAATCTCCAACATATGTTCCCACGATCGCCCGTTATCTTGTCGCCGTCCACGCAGCCGCAGGGGACCGAGAACGCTCTCAACGAGATCATGAATCGCATAAACAAGATTTCAAATCAGCTATGCGTTTCTCCGTATCTCATTGACAAGAATCCATGCTTCTGTGACTAAGGCAAGTCGCTAGAGTGGCTGAACTGGGGATATCAACAGGCCGCCGAGTCGATGGTTCTGATAAAGGCCCAATCGGTATTGACGGTATGCGCTCTGAGCTGAGATCTTCAGATTCTGATGTTCCGCGTTAATTATCGCTGTCCATTACGACAACATCCAGAATCGATTAGAACTCAAACCGAATTCCGAGTTGCACCTCGCGTTTCGGGAATGCCGCAGTGAATCCCAGCGGCTGGCTGGGTGAAACAGTGGATGTACCACGGACGTTGAATGGAGGCGCAAACGCCGCGCCCGCAAGGTTGTTCACGCTTGAATAGTTCGTCCGGTTGGTGATGTTGAATCCTTCGGCGGTAAGCCGAAGCGTACGCTGTTCGCCAACCTTGAAGCTCCGGCTCAAGCGCATATCCACGTTGATATATTTTTGTCCTAGGCCGCTATTGCGCGGTGCGCCTGGCGGACGATCGTTAGTGAAATGGTTGTCGCCATTGATGTCGGCGCCGGCGAGAAGGTTAAAAGGGTGTCCGCTGTTATAGCTGATGACGGGCGACAGCTCAAATCCCGACAACACGCGGTTTTCCCAGGGACTTTTCGCAATCGCGGCAAGCACGAACTTGTGGCGCTGGTCGAAATCCGATAGCGCACGTTCGGCGCGCAGGTCCACTTCGTTGAATGCCGAGTAGTCGCTGTTGAAATCTGTCGAATCGTCAATGGCTTTGCTGTAGGTGTAGTTGGCAAACAAAGAGAACCGATTTCCGAAGCTCTTCTTGAGCTCCAAGATCCCGCCATGGTAAACAGCGTTGGCAATAGAGGCATACTCATTGTTCTGGAGGATGGTCCGAGTCGCATCCGCGAAACAGAGACCCGGGCTTTGGGTGCATTGCGGTGCGCCCCAGTCTTGGAACGGAAGTCCATTGGTGGGAAGCCCGTTTGCGCCTGGCACTCCGCTTACAATTGGCGCTCCCAGCAGCAGGTTTTTGTCGATTGCCCAAGGGAGATGAGTCGTATGCACATAGACGTAGTTCGCCGAGATTGAGAAACTGTTGCCGATCTGCCGCTCAATCCCCAGCGAAGCCTGTTGCGCCTGTGGATTTCGGTAATTCGGCTGGCCAGAAAAGAGGACAGTGCCGGGCGGCAGGGGACCCGTGTTACTGATGGAAATCCCAAGCTTAGCCAGATCGGACTGCGTAATGCACGAATTCGCGCCAATTGCCGGCGTTCCGCAAAGAATCTTCCCGTGCGCAAACATTGTCGCGAAGATTTCCGCCGAATTGTTGGGAGGAGCGCCAAGGATCGTTACCAGTGCGTTCGCGATTTGTCGAGTCCCATTGATGTTTCCCAGAGCCTTTACCACAGCAGGGATTTGGAAGTAAATGGGCGAGTAAAAGATTCCATATCCTCCGCGGACAACCGTCTTTTGATCGCGCAAAGGGTCCCATGCGAATGAAATGCGAGGCGCGAAGTTCTTCTTATATGTGCTCAAAGGGCTGACCTGGGAATCGAGTTCGTAGCGCAAGCCATAATTCAAGCTCAGATCAGAGCGAATCTGCCACTCATCCTGCCAAAAAGCGGCGGTGAAGGGCCTAGTCTCCACGTATCGTGGATCACCGAACCCCTGCTCATAGAAAGCAGGTGCTCCCAGGCTCCAGGACTGCAGTGTGCTGATCGGAGCAGGACCCACAGATGCAGCTAGCCCACACCCTCCCTGCGCGATGGGCGCTGAGGGAAACTCAAGGCAGTTGCTAAGGACGATTCCGGGCAGATCAAGAAACTCGAATCGTCCCGCAAAGAATGTGTCGGATGTTGTGTTGTTCCCGCGGATGAGCTCATAGAGTCCCATCCTCATAGAATGATGCCCGCGAATGAAGCTTAAGTTATCGCTGATCTCATATCGCCGCGCCGTCGTGTGACTGGGCAGGAAAATACCTCGACCGAAAAATCCGTATCCCTGCACATCCAGGCCCGGTCCGCCGCGGTCGTTTGTATCCACATTGAACTGGTACCAGTTCCATTGCATTCGGGCCTCGTTGAACGTGTTGGAGTTGAAATGGTGAAACCATGAACCCTGCAAGGTACTGTCCCAGTCGAGAACCGAACTGCCGCGTGAATACGCAATGAGCGCCTGGACATCGGGAGCAGATTCGGTCAGATGAGCAAAGCTGTAGCGCAAGAATGCCTGATTTGTGACATTTAACTGGTGGTCCAGACGAGCGGATGCCTGGTGCTGTCGAGTCGGAAACGGGAAGACTCCGCCATCTTTTTCAAACTGATTCACGATGAATTGATTCAAAGCAAGGTGACCAGGGCTGACGAAGGGATTTCCGGAAACCGTCGGGTCATCTGTCAAGATGCTCTGCAGACCGAAGGCGCAGGTTGCCGCAGGCAGAAACGTGGGCTGACCGGCTGGAAAATTGGAGATGCAAGGAACCATCGGATTCCCAGGATCATTTGCCAGGGCGGCGATAATCGCAGATTGTGCTGCCAGCGGAGCAAAAATATTGGTATTCGTAAGCAGCGGCACCGAGTGCTCCGCATCGGACCGCAAACCCTCGTAGCCGAGAAACAGGAATGTCTTGTCTTTGCGCAGGGGGAAGCCAACCGTTCCTCCGAATTGCTGCCGGCTTAATGCATTCTTGATGGGTGCGCCCTTTCCGTTCAGCGAAAACTGACCAGGATTCAAAGCCGGACTGAAGGCAAACGGGTCACGAGCATCGAGAACTTGGTTTCGGAAGAAACTGTACAGGGTGGCGTGCGTGGTATTAGTGCCGGATCGGGTCACAATGTTGAGGGAAGCCCCGCTCGCGCTGCCAAGTTCAGCTGCGTAGTTGCTCCGGTTGACTTCGAATTCCTGTACTGCGTCCTGGCTTACGTTGAGGCGAACTCCGCCGGTATCATCGTTCGCTTCCGCTCCATCCACAGTGACGGTGTTGCCTCTGCCGTTGCTTCCATAAAATGAGAGACCGCTCTGCGGTGTCTGCTTCACGCGAAAATCGGCATTGCTCGCAATGTAATTGGAGTTGCTTACGCCAGGGGCCAGCAAGGCGAAGGTGGTGTAGTCGCGGCGGTCAATCGGCAGCTCACGAATGGAGTGCGGTTCCAGAACGTTTGCCTGTGAACCTCTTGACGTGTCGACGACCGGCAGTTCCGAACTCACTTCCACGGTCTCACTGGTACCCGAGACTCTCATACGGAAGTCCACAACAAGGGTCTCCCCAACGTCGATCGTCACGGCTCTGTGGACTTGAGTTTCGAAGCCAGGCATGGCCGCGCTCATTTCGTAGCTTGCTGGACTCAATCCCGCTAGTCGGTATTCTCCGTTCGAGTCCGTGGAGGCAGTGTGCCGGACACCTCTTTGGGTTTCGACCGCGGCAATGGAGACGTTCTGCATAACCGCACCGGTGGAATCCGTTATGACACCCTTGACATCCCCGGATGCGCCCACGCCCTGAGCATGCAACCCTTTTGAAATCGCCAGGAGTAGAACCGAGCAGAGCAGATAGTGGCGCTTCATAGCCCCTCCTACATTGCGAACGAAGCGAGACGAGAGAAGATTAGGCCAGCACGAAGAGGATCGGCCTGACTATACACCTTTCAAGACCTGCAAGAGACGCTTCTCTGTATTTAAGTCTTCGGCGGCGCGAATCCTGTCTCCTTCGGCAAATCGCAACACAGCCTTTGTGCCACTAATGCCGCGCGTGGGCAATACCGCAAGCCTCTCTTATTCCTCTCACGTGTCTCTCTCCATAGATACGCAGTTCCGCCCAACACCACAAAGGCACGGTCGAGTTGGAAAGAAAGCTATTGGGGGTGCAAAGACTGTGAATAAAAGCTACGGAGATCCCAAGGACCTGAAAGTGGGGTTGGATCAATCCACTTTTGCCGGAAAATTCATTCGCCGCATCAGGTTTTGGAATCGCGGTTCAGAGCGCAGGTTGTCGAGACAGGGATCGACCTTCAGCACTACCATCCACTCTGCGCGCTGCTGGTATGCGACTTCTAACCAATGGAAGGCCTCGTCTATTTCGCCCAGGGTGAGGTGGATGCGTGCTACTACGTAGGGCGTTACATATTGCTTCTTCGAGAGCTCTTTTAGCTGCTCCAAGATCTTTTGTGCCTCGGCTCGGTATCCAGCCGCCGCATGCACTTCCCCAAGCACCCCAATGGGGGTTGAACCAGGCCAGAGCTCACACGCTCTTCGCAAAGAGGCGATTGCGGGCTCATACGATGACTTGCACCGATACGCCCAACCGAGGCCGAGATGCGCGGGGCCAGAGGTCGGATCCAGATCGAGGGCTTTGGCACATTGCTTGAGGGCTTGATCGTATCGACGCGCATAAATAAACACGTAGCCCAACATTGCATGGATAATGCTTGAAAGGGGATCTAGCCGAATAGCTCGTTGAAATTCGGCGTAGGCCTCTTCGTAACGATCCGTTATACACAGATACCAGCCGAACAACTGGTGTGCGAGGGTGTATCGCGGGTTGAGTTCAATGGCACGCTCAAATTCCCTTTCCGCAGTCAAGAAATCGTAGTGATACATGGCGGCAAAAGCGAGCGAGACGTGGGCTTCGGACGAACTATGGTCCATCTCTATTGCCTTCTGCGCTAGGGCTTTTGCCTTGGCGCTGCCCTCGCTCGCCGGCACAATGCCCCACACATTTAGTCCGGACAAACAATCGGCTAGGCCTGCGTAGGCGGCAACATAGGTTGAATCCTTCGCGATCGCCTCCTTGAAGCATTGAATGGCTTCTTTGAACTCCGCGGGACGTCGATTCCAGTGATAGCGACCTTTCAGATAAGCCTGGTATGCCTCTGCGTCCACGGCGTGTACGATGGCAAGTCGTGCCTGGTCAACCGGGCTTAGTTTGACACGAATCTCTCGTGCGATAGCCTGAGCCAATTCTGCCTGAAGGGATAAGATGTCACGCATGTCGCGTTCATAGCTCTCTGCCCATAAATGTCGATCGTCAGATCCATTTATCAACTGCGCTGAAATGCGAATGCGTTTGTCGGCGCGAAGCACGGTGCCTTCTACGATTACATCTACTTCTAGCTCGCGCGCAATGTCCTTTATAGACATGCGTACGCCCTTGTATTGCATCACCGAAGTGCGCGATACCACTCGCAATTCGCCAATCTTCGCAAGCGTGGTGATGAGCGCCTCAGTGAGCCCTTCCGCGAAATATTCTTGTTCAGGATGACGCGAGAGATTCTCTAAAGGCAGAACAGCCAAGGATTGAATACGCTTATCGGGAACTGGATTTCCAATCTCGATTTTTCCTACGAAGCGGTATCCCCGCCGGGGCACGGTCTCTATGTACCGCGGCTTTTCGGCATCATCGGCCAGAGCTTCCCGCAATCGTTTGATCGCGTTATAGAGTCCGTGGTCGAAGTCAACAAAGGTGTCTGAGGGCCAGATTTTCTGCTGTAGTTCTTCGCGAGTGACCATCCTCCCCGGACATTGCAAAAGAATGTGGAGGAGCTGAAAAGGCTGTTCCTGAAGTCTTATTTTCGCGCCCTGCTTGCGCAGTTCGCCGGCCGCCAAGTCCAGCTCGAAGTCCGCGAAGCGAATGATTCCGTCCGGTCGCTGGAGGCCTCCCATTGTGGCCAACTCCCATGCGTAGGCCAGAAGTTTAGCACCAAGGTGCTGCCGCTGGACAGCGCAGCCTCTCACTGTTCGACGAATTAGGAGAGACAAAAGAGCAAGACATGAGAAACGCCGGGTATTTACTCTGCCGCGTGTATTTGCGATAACCCACATTCAGAAAGAGGAGGACAGTCATGAGGACCAAGATTTCGCACAGCATGTTTTTCTCAGCTCGCGTCGCCGTCATATTTTTCGTGGCGCTGGTGCCGCTGCAGGCTGAAACTGTCCACTGCTCAACTGCTACGGCGTCGGGCAAATGGACTTATACCTACACCGGATCCATTGTTACCGCGAATGGGTCCTTGCCAGCGGCGTCCGTTGGGCACTACACGGCGCATGCGGATGGAACTCTTGTCGGCAGCCAGACACGCAGCGTGGGCGGAAGCTCTGGGGAAGAGGACATCGCCGGCACGTTTACGGTCAATAAAGACTGCAGCGGTACGGCGACGATCAGCGTGTATGTGAATGGGCAAATTCAACGCACAACAGTGCTGGCAGTGGCGTACGACAACAACCTGAACCACGCCCGAGCAATTTTCCGGTCAGTGATTTTACCAGACAACACCAACGTCCCTGTGGTGATCACCTCGGACAACACACGGGTGATCCCCAAGGACTGAAGCTTGACGCCGAATATTTCGGACGCTCGCTTAGAGCTCAGGAGTTAAAAGGAGTTCGATATGTACCCGCGAAACGAATGCAGGTCTCACGCTCTGGCTCTGCTCCTTCTTTTGACGATTTCCAATTCTGCGAGGGCGGCCACAGTCGGATTTCAGCCAGCCGTGTCCTATCCAGTGGGTCTCGCGCCCTTTGGAGTTGCAGTCGGAGATTTCAACGCTGACGGAACGGCAGATTTGGCCGTGTTAAATGGCGGCGACGGAACAATCAGCTTACTACTGGGTAAAGGGGATGGCACGTTCAATCCCGCCATGCACTTTAGCGCATGTCAGAACTGCACTCGTATGGCTGCAAGCGATTTTGATGCGGACAACAAGTCCGATTTGGCTGTCCTTCGCCCTGGAGACGCCAACAGAGGCGACAACGGAGATGTGACCATCTTCCTCAGCAACGGCGATGGCACATTTCATAAGGGACAAGTGCTTAGCACAGGAAAAAATCCCGCCGCCCTGATCATTCAGGACGTGGACGCGGACCATAAAGCAGACCTGATTGTAGGTAATGCGACGGACAGCACTCTAGCCATTCTGCTCGGCAAAGGTGACGGTACCTTCCTGGCTCCGGTGCATTACGCGACTAATCTCAGTCCGTTTTCAATATTGGTCGTGGATTTTGATCAGGACGGGCTAGAAGATCTCACGGTCAATGGCTTCCCATTCACGAACATTTTCTTGGCTAACGGCGACGGTACTTTTCGCAAGGGTCCCGGTCTGACCACCTATCCCTTTTTCAGAATCGCGGCTTGGGCAGACTTGAATCGAGACGGAAACGTCGACTATGTCGTTAGTGGTTGTGATGCAGGTGGAAAATGTGGCGTGAAGGTGGCGTTGGGTAACGGCGATGGGACATTCCAGAGCCCTGGCGGGAGTTCTTTATCGAGTATCGGGGGTATTTTCGTTGCGGACTACGATGGCGACGCCAAACTCGATATCGCGGGCGCACCACATCTTATCCAAGGGCAAATTGATGTATTGCCAGGGAATGGTGACGGAACCTTCCAGCCAGCAATCAGCTTCGCTGTCAGCTCCGGCCTTGGCCTCGCGACCGTCGCGGACCTAAACAACGACAAGGCACCGGATCTGGTGACCATCAATAGCGACGACAAGATAAGTGTGCTGCTCAACAACGGTACTGACTTCTCGATTGCCGCCTCAAAGCCAATCCCGGCAACCCTTTCCCGCGGAGCAAGTTCCTCAGCAACTGTAAGCGTTAAGTTAATGAATGCCTTCGATAATCCGGTCACGCTATCCTGCTCTGTGCAGCCGACGGGTTCGGGCGCCCCAACTTGTTCCCTAAATCCCAGTTCCATCACTCCCGGACCGAACGGAAGCGCGACTGCGACGCTAACCATTAACGCCGCAAGTTTAGCAGCGTTCGCACTCGCACCATTTGCTTGGCCCTTCGCGCCGATTATCGGCTTGGTCGGCATTGGAGTCTCGGGTACCCGACGAAAAAGGAAGCTGGCGTGCAGCCTGGCAGGGGGTTTAATGTTCGTCGGATTGCTACTTGAGACGGCCTGCGGGGGAGGCAGCAATGGAAGTGGCCCTGTGCGGTCGTACACGGTGACGATCACGGGTACTTCCACCTTTACCCAGCATTCCACGTCGGTAACACTCGGGATCCAGTAACTCGTCCCGACAGGGGAGATGAATTCAAGTTTCATCGCGCTGGCCAGTATGCCGCTGAATTGCTAATGCAATGACCGACGGGATCAAAACCGCAATTCTGCTTCTGTTCACACTCGTTCTGGGCGCATGTGGTGGCTCGCAAGCCCCACCGACCACGGTTGGGAAACCACCGGTCGCTTGGAATTTTGTGAAGCTTGTGGACTCAGACGCAAACGGAATCTGGTACGCTTACGCGCCGTCCATCGTGCTCAAGGACGGCATTTACCATGTGTTCTTTTGCTCTGTCGGAGCCCTCGGGAGTTGGGATTACATTCGCTACGTGAATTCAGCTGACGGGAAGACCTGGTCCAGCCCGAGCGTCATGCTGCGAGCCACAGCAGCAAATGGCTTCGATATGGCTGCATGCGACCCCAGTGTCGTCTACTACCAGGGTTTCTATTACATGTATTATTCGTCAGCATACACGACAGCTCCCAACCTGTATCAGACCGTAATCCAAGTAGCGAAATCTCCCAACATTGATGGCCCATACCTGACCTACACGCAGCGAGGAACGTGGGAGGACACGCCCAACGATCCGAAGATGATCATTCAGCCGCTAGTGACTCGTAGTCAGGATCCCACCGGGTACGGAGCCGGGCAGCAAACGGTCCTGGTTCGAAATGGCGAGCTAATGATGTGGTACACGGATGACTCTCTCGACCCCAATGCCGGGTTGAGAACATACCTGCTCCACTCAACTGATCCCGTAACTTGGAATCCGAGCCTGCAAGCGCAGATCACTGTGCCAGATGCGCACTCAATTGATATCAAGTATGACCCTGCGAAAAATCGGTATGTGATGACGCGCATCATCAACCCTCATAGGGCGAATGCTTACTTGACGAGGGCATTTTCCAGCGACGGAAAATTCTGGGGACCTTTTGAAACACTGATTGATGTGAGCGCGTTTCCAGACTACGCAAACAATGTCGGAGCGGCGGGTGACCAAACGGGGCTGACCGTGCCAGGGCCAATCCTGGTCGGCTTCGGGGCTCCGTGGGACCTTCGCAAGGATGACATCTGGGGGCAGTGGGACTTGTATGGAGTGTTGATTGATTCGAAGTAGCGGCCCGACAACTGGCGGCTGAAATCACGACAGGTCCGGAGGCTGTTCATGCGAATTTTGTTCCAGGTTGTGGACTCAAACTAAAAACGGAATACGTTCTGCATTCCGGATGGGGAGGCCGTATGAGCATCAGGGTTCGCATCCTACTCGCTGTTGCTAGTTGCGCTGCTTGTGGCGGTCTGGCGCAAATCACACCAACTCAGAGTACCGGGCCTGCCAAAATCTTCACTCCATCCGCAATCGCATGGAGTGGAACGGAAGTTATGTTGGCGGGCGATTACTCCAAACCAGGGCTGTTTGTTCTGCGAATCAAGATGCTCGATCGAATCGTAATTCCGCCCCATTGGCCCGAAGACAAAAATATTACTCAAGCTTACTGAATTGACGAGGTACAAACGTATGTCTACTGCACGAAAGCAATTCCTGCTTGTTCTCGGCTGTCTTTTCGCTTTCATGCCTGAACTGGCGCTAAAAGCTGAAGAGCAAACCAAAGATTCGTCTAAGCTTGCCATTCTCGGGAGCGGGCACGGAATTGACCATGTCGGTATTGCCGTTAGAGACCTCGAAGCTGCCAAGAAAACATACCGCGCTCTCGGGTTCACAGTCTTTGGAGGGGGAAAGCACCCAGATTTGGGAACGCGAAACAGTGGGCCTTCCTTCGAGAATGGCTACTTAGAGCTGATCACCTTTTGGGACCGCAGTAAGGCAATAGGTGGCATGGTGGCAAATTTCCTCGAGAAACACGAAGGTGGGCTGTTTCTTGGCTTAGATGTGTCTCCAGTAGACGGCACAGCGAAGCTGTTGCGCGCCAGTGGCTTCAATGTTCACGGACCTGAAGCTGCCTCGGCAATTGAAGATCCTGAACAACACGATCAGCCGCCGAACGGAGGTTCATGGCGTTTCCTCGGATTTCCTAATGGTCCTATTCCGGCTGCTCACTTGCCCGTCAAGAGCAGTGATGCGATCTTTTTTCTCCAATATGACTCGTGGGTCGGCAACTTACATGCCAACACCGCCAAGAAGCTCTCATCGGTCTGGATGGGCGTCAGAGATCTGGAAGCGTCTGTCAGAGGATACGAGTCCATGGGGTTTCGCCGTTCCCACAAGCTAGCGCTTCCGCAACTTGGCGCGCAGGGTCAGGAGATCGAAGCGGGATTGGGAAGTATACTTCTGCTTCAGCCGGAGAACTCGACGGGCAAGGTGGCAGCATTCTTGGCAGAAAGAGGCGCGGAGGGGATCATTGGGGTGAGCATCGAGGTGGCTAGCCTTCAGACCGCACGCAGTTTGCTTGAAGCCAACACAAAACGTCAGTTCGAACCTTACGCTGGACCGTATGGACACAGCATTCTTATTCCACCTGAATTTACACATGGCATCTGGATAGAATTTTTCCAAAAGTGATGTGGATTGGCCGCTCAAAATCTACCAAATCGGGTCGGATAGTTGGCGGATCGGGCACACGCTGGGAAGTAGGGACGGGATACTGCCTTTGTCCGATACATTGAACCGACCAACGCTGTCCGCAAGGTCGGGTTCAAACTAGTACAGCTGATGCGAGCGGAATTTTAAGACCGAGAATGGACGTTTGGGCACAGCCGCGTGAAATAGGACACCGTGTCGGCGCTGAGTTTAATACGCCATTCAGAAAACGCCTGCCGGAACGTTTTATGAAATCGGAATCAGGCAATCTGGTTGCGTGTTCCGCTGTCTGATCCGCTTGAAACGGTGTTCTGGGAACAAAGGTCCGTGTAGAAAAGGTTGCCGATCCCGAACTACCATGTGTCATGTTTCCATTGACTCTTAGTCTAGAGCACAAGACGAGTGCCTTCCGTGCGAGCAGCAAAGGAGGAAACTCGTGCAGCTGTTCAAGACGAAGGACTCGAGATTCTACTGGTATGACTTCAACGTGCGCGGTCAGCGCTACCGAGGTTCTACCAAACAGACCAAAAGGAAGAGAGCTGAAAAAGCCGCCGCTCTGAAGCTCTCACAAATGATTGAAGGAAAGGATCAGCCAGACAGAAAGCGGCCGACACTCGGGGAATTATCGGACCGGTTTCTCAAATGGGTTGACTTGGCAAATCTAGCTCATGCGTCGCGAAAGTATTATCGCTACGACTGGCGCATGCTTTCGAACACAAACATCGTAAGTATGCGAATCGACCAGATCACCAAAGATGATGTCGAGGCGCTCAAGTTCGCGGGATCCGGGCCCAATGTAAACTGCGCGCGCCGTACCTTAAGGCGAATGCTTCACAAGGCAGAGGAATGGAGCCTTCTCAGTAAGGTTCCAAGATTCAAACTGCTCCAGGAGCATGGCCGCACATTGCGACTTGATGATGATTTCGAAAAGAAGCGGCCGACTGCTGCGAAAGCCTGCAGCTGGCGACCGTGCACTTTTGAACTGTTTCGGGACATTATCATTTTGGCGAGAGATACAGGAATGCGAAACCGAAGAGAGCTTTTTCGAATCCGCATTGAAGATCTCGACTGGAACAATGGGATCATCTTCGTGCCGGACAGCAATACGTCCGAAGGCAGAAGACTGATTCCGATGAGCGACAGGGCGTATCAGGTGCTGCGAATCCGCGCTGGCCAAAGGAGCAATGGATGGCGGTTTCCATCCAACCGATCCCAATCCGGTCACCTGATGGACGTGGCAAACCGGTTTCGCGAGGTCCGGCAAAAGGCTGGCCTCGCGAAAGAGCTGGTCTTGTACTGTAGCCGACATTGACTTCGGTACGCGCTTGCTCGAGAACACCGGAAACTTGGCAGCGGTTATGAAGACAATGGGACACAGAGATGTGAGAGCAGCATTGCGGTATCAACATCCCGACTTCGAGATTGTCCGCGCTGCTATTAATCAGTCGGGCCAACTGATTAAAATACGAGCCCCTAGAAAAAACCAGGGGCACGTTTTGAGACACAGTCCATCTCTGCATGGTCTGAAGTTGAACGACTGCACCTCCACATCAACAAAGTGTATTCGCGGCGGGGCGTCACCTTCGGCGATCTAGCGCAACACTACGCTGAACATGAACTGGTCGAGCAAACGGAATCCATTCATACCAAGGCACACACAACGGTGCGATCCTATGAACGAATCCTTCGAAATCGACTGCTGCGTAAATGGGGAAATAGGATTGCACCTGGCATCGAACCGCTTGAGGTGGAGCAATGGCTGAAAGATCTAAAGCGAGAAAAAAGGTTCGCAAATCCGACGCTGGACAAGACTCGCCGAGTCATGTCACTGATCTACAAGCATGGACAACGATACGGACTGATCCCTCGAAACCAGGAATCGAACCCGATGTGTTTCGTTCGTTGCAGGACCACTAGCGCATACGAAGCGATGATTCTGACTCCCGAGCAGGCATATGCAGTTCTGCTTAACCTGCAAGAGCCGGAGCGTACGCTCACACTTCTCGCCGCGGGCACGGGTCTTCGCATCTCAGAATGCCTGGGCCTGCAATGGCAAGACGTAAGTTTCGGTGACGCAATGATCCATGTACGTCGGACGTGGACGTGCGGCCAAGTCGGCGTGCCGAAGAGCAAAGCATCAAAGGGCCCTGTGCCCCTTCATCCCCTACTTGCGGACTTCATGCGGCTGTGGAAGCAGAAGATACCATATTCGCAACTTGGTGATTGGGTGTTTCCTTCATTTCGACTGGGAGGCAAACAACCGCGTGTCGCCAATATGCTGGTAGAAGATCACCTGCGGCCAGCTGCAGTGAAGGCTGGCATTCTTTCATCGCACCGGGACCTCACAGGACAGATCGTCGATGACGACCCTCGACGATTCGGTTTTCATAATTTGCGCCACAGTCTCGCATCGTTTCTCATCAGGATCAGAACGGATCCAAAGACTGTGCAAACCCTAATTCGTCACAGCGACGTTAAGCTAACGCTACAGTTCTACACTCATGCAGTTAGCCAGGATCGCATGGCCGCAGCAGGGAAAATGCTTACAGCGATTCTCAGCCACGCAGCAGGCCAAAGCGGACTGAAAGCGGACTGCGGAGCAACTGCACCGGCGTAAGTTCTTCAGCATCATCGAGCTGCGAAGACAAGGGTAACTACGATTCGTGAATGCGGACTGAGAGCGGACTGGCCGCCACCGATCGGATCCTTATTATTATGTCCTTTGGAATGATGGTGGCCAGGGACGGAGTTGAACCGCCGACGCCAGCCTTTTCAGCTACGTTGTGCTGTAGTCTCAACAACTTAAGTGACTTCAGGTGGCCGCCTAACTACTTGAGAAGTCGTGAGAGACATGCGAATCGTGGGTTGAAATCGTGGGTTCAAACACAGGCGCAGAAGGCCCATCAGCCACGGCAGAATTCAGCGGTTTCTTCTTCGACAACGCAAATTGATGCGGATGTTCCGAAGGGATCGCGAAGACAAGGAGCATGGCTCCGGCAACGGCAACTGCCAGAACGGATGCCCATGCCCTTGACCGCCGAGCTGCACACGCCACGCAATGCGTTAGAGAAAGAAACTGAGGGCGCGCCCAAGCTGATCGCGGAAGAGATTAGGAGTGCTCGCGCACCTGCAGCAGTCTTACCACGGGATGTCGTAAGCCACGCGACCTGATTGCAGCCACTATACTTGCAGACATCGAAGAAGGTCGACAGGGCGTCGTAATGTGTACTACCGATGGGAGCGATCTCCATGCTGAGAAGCTCTTGCAACATAATGGCCGCTCCTGCGGGTCTTCTTTTTTATGGTCTTGTACCGAACAGTATGGACCCTCGAAGATCCGGCGGCAGCAGCGAAGGCCGCCGGCTGAAGCGCGGTGAGGACTGCGGCGGGATTCTTGTCGATCACGGTGAGAAGGGTGCGCGCGGGAGCTTCCGGTGTCCGGCGCCCTCCTTCCCAATGCTTGATGGCATCAAGGCTGAAGCCGAAAACGTCCGAGAAGCGAGCTTGAGTCATACGCAGCGTTGCGAATGCTTTTGACAT
>Ga0209056_10004399_pt1 | contig 14870 bp, 13 predicted proteins | sample GraSoiAngelo_114_FD_185876 | JGI IMG/M metagenome (GOLD analysis project Ga0209056, IMG submission 185876) | Grasslands soil microbial communities from the Angelo Coastal Reserve, California, USA - 14_0903_13_40cm (SPAdes) (version 2) | ecosystem: Environmental > Terrestrial > Soil > Grasslands... | reverse complement strand
GGGCCGGTTGCGCCCCTTGAGCGCGATCTCGTGATAGCGGAGGACGATCGTGTGGCCCGCCGCGCCCATGGAGCTCTCATAGCACAGATGCTAGGAAGGCGCCGGTGACCGAGGCCCTCGTGACCGCCCTCGCGGCCGCGCTCGGCGGACGCCATCGGACCGTCCTCGCGCCGCCCGGCAAGACGGCCGCTGCCGTGCTCGTCCCGCTGCTCGCCGTCGACGGCGCGCCGAGCCTGCTCTTCACCCGGCGCTCGAACCTCATGCCCCACCATCAGGGCCAGATCGCGTTCCCCGGCGGCCGTCACCATCCCGACGCGGACGCGGATCTGGCCGCGACCGCGCTGCGCGAGGCGCAGGAGGAGATCGGCCTCGACCCGGCCGACGTCCACCTCCTCGGCCCGCTCGACGACATCGAGACGGTGGCCACCCGCTTCGTCATCACGCCCTTCGTCGGCGTCGCGCCCCACCCCTACGACTTCCGGCCCTCGCCGGACGAGGTCGACCTCATCTTCACCGTGCCGCTCGGCCGGCTCGAGGCTCCCGACGCGCTCCGCCGGGAGCTGTGGGACTTCGGCGGCCGCAAGGTGCCGATCGACGTCTACGCGGTCGACGGCCACGTCATCTGGGGCGCGACGCAGCGGATCACCCAGAACCTGCTCGCCGTGCTCGGCGAGCTCGCATAGGCATCCCAGGATGCGTCGCCTGCTCGCCGTCCTCGTGCTCGCCGCGCTGGTGGCGCTCCTCGTGACGCGCGCCGAGCCCTTCGCGCCGTCGGCCACGTTCGAGACGCCGGTCGACTTCGTCGGCCGAGCCACCCCGGTCAAGATCGTGGCGCACGACCGCGGCTCCGGCCTGGCCCACGTCGAGCTGCGCCTCGTGCCCGAGGGCGGACCGCCGGTCGTGGTCGCGAGCCAGGACTATCCACGACGCTCCTGGCTCGGGAGCGGCGTGCACGACGCGACGCTCGCGCCGACGCTGGATGCGGCGGCGGCGCACGTGCGCGAGGGCCGCGCCCAGCTCGAGATCTGGGCCGCGGACCACTCCTGGCTGGCGGCCTTCCGCCACGGGCCCTGCCTGGCGCGCGCCGTCACCGTCGACGTGACCCCGCCGCTCCTCGAGGTGATGCCGGGCGAGCACGTGGCGCACGTGGGCGGCTCCGAGTGCGCCGTCTACCGCGTCGGTCCCGACGCGGTCCGCAGCGGCGTGCAGGTGGGCGACGAGTTCTTCCCCGGCGTGGCCGGCTACTTCGCCGATGCGGGGCTGCGCGTGGCGCTCTTCGCGCTGCCGCAGAACCTCCCCGACGCGCGGCCGGCGGTGATCGCCGCCGACGCGGCCGGGAACGCGCGCACGGTCAACCTGGGCGTGCGGGTGACCCCGCGCCGCTTCGCCGAGAAGACGATACCGGTGAGCGACGACTTCCTCTCGCGCAAGGTGCCCGAGTTGCTCGCGGCCAACGACCTCGATCAGTCGGGCGACCTGGTGGAGGGCTATCTCCGCATCAACCGCGAGCTGCGCGCCCGGACCGAGGCCCGGGTGCGCGCGATGTGCCGCGACAGCGCCCCGGCGCCGCTCTGGCAGGACGCCTTCCTGCGCCTGCCCAACTCCGCGCCGCTCTCCGGCTTCGCCGACCGCCGCACCTACGTGCACGACGGCAAGACGATCGACCAGCAGACCCACCTCGGCTTCGACCTGGCCTCGCTGCGCGGCAGCCCGGTGCCGGCGGCGAACCCGGGCCGCGTCGTGTTCGCCGGGGCGCTCGGCATCTACGGCAACACCGTCATCATCGACCACGGCCTCGGAGTCTTCTCGCTCTACGGGCATCTGAGCGAGGTCGGCGTCAAGCCCGGCGCCCCGGTCGGGCGCGGCGACCCGATCGGCAAGACCGGGGACACGGGTCTCGCCGCCGGCGACCACCTCCACTTCAGCATCATGATCCACGGTGTGCACGTCGACCCGGTCGAGTGGTGGGACGCGCACTGGATGCGCGACCACGTCGAGGCGCGCCTTGCCGAGTACCCGCGTGCCGCCCCGAGCGGCGGCTCGTGAGCGCGCGCCGCGACGAGGCGGCCGCCACGCTGGCGCGGCTCGGCCTCGACCACGAGGCGGTGCGCGCCGGCCGGGTTGGCGCCGACGCGGTCGCGCCGCTGCTCGCCGGCGCCGACGGCGCGGCGCTCGCAGTCGCGCTCGGCGAGCTTCCGAGTCCCGAGGTGGCGGCCCTCCTGGTGGCGCTCGAGCCGCGCGCCGGCGAGCGCGCGGTGCGCAAGGAGATCCGCCGCGCCCTCTACCGCTTGCGGCAGCGCGGGGTGCCCGTCCCCGAGCCGCCCGCGCCCGCCGGCACCCCGCGCACCCCCGCGGCGCCCGAGGCGGAGGGCTTCCTCTCCCTCTTCGACGGCCGCGGCGACCGCCTCATCTGGATCGTCCGCCCGCTCCCGAGCGGGGGCGCCTTCCTCGTCGCCGCGCAGGTGAACGAGCCCGAGGGCCTGCGCGACGTGAGCGCCGGCGAGGCGAGCCGGAAGCAGATCCGCGCCGCGCGGCAGAAGCTCGAGGCCGACTCGGACATGCGCCTCGTCGCCGCCGACTGGCGCACGCTCGACGCGCTCCTGGTCGAGGCGCACGCGCGCGCGGGCGGCGGGACGGTGCGCGAGCGCGACTACCTACGCCTCCGGCCGCGCTTGACGAGCGAGCCGCCGCGCCCGCCGGCCGAGCCGGTCTCGGCGCGCGTCGCGGCGCCGGGCGCCGAGGAGAGCGCGGCGCTGGCCTCCGGCTCGGCCGCGCTCCTCGAGGAGCCCGAGCTGCGGGGCTGGTTCCCGGCGCCCGAGGCCGCGGCGCCGTTCGTCGAGGAGATCGCCGGGCTGCGCGACAGCCCGCTCGTGCTCTCCCGCCTGGCCGAGGAGGAGCGTGTGCGCGAGGTCCTCGGCCGCGCGGCCCGGGCCCTCTTCCCGCCCACCGTCCTCGCGCGGCGGCTCGCGGGCACCGCCTACCTGCTCGCCGAGACGGGCCGCGCCCTGGCCGCGCGGCGCGCGCTCGCCGTGGCGCTCGTCCTCGGCGCGCGGCCCGCCGACGCGACCGAGATCCCGCTCGTTGCGGCGCTGGTCGAGCGCGCGGTGGGCGGCCTCCTCGCCCAGGCGACGGCCCGCACGGCGGAGGAGCGCCGCGGCGCGCTCGTCGTCACGCCCGGCCAGTTCCTCAGAGATCGAGCGTCATCCCGTCGCGGGCGCACTCCAGGGTGAGCTCGCCCAGGTGGGCGAGCGGCTCGCTGCCCAGGTGCGAGAGGACGAGGCGGCGGCAGCCCAGATCGCGTGCGCGCGCGGCGATCTCCGGGTAGGAGATGTGGATGCCGACCCGCGTCTCGTAGGTCGAGCACTCGCACAGGAAGAGGTCCGCGCCGCGCGAGTGGGCCACGAAGTCCTCGGTCCACGCCGAGTCGCCCGAGTAGAGGATCGTCCGCCCGTCGACCTCGATGCGGTAGCCGAAGGCGCGCAGCTCGCTCGCGTGCGGCACGGCGAAGGGCAGGACGCGCACCCCGTCCAGCGCGAGGCTCGCGCCCCCCACGACCTCCTCGTAGCGCACGGCGAAGGGGAGCGGCTCGGCGGCGATGCGCTCGTACAAGGCCGCGAACAGGCCGCGCACCCGCCGCTCCGTCCCCGGCGGCCCGTACACCGCGAGCGGACGCGAGCGGGGCTCCTCGAAGCGGTACTCCATGAACAGGAAGGGCAGGCCCCCGAAGTGATCGCCGTGCAGGTGCGAGAGGAGGACGAAGTCCACGGCGCCCGGGTCGCGGCCGCTCCGCTTGAGCGACTGGAGGATGGTCGGCCCGCAGTCGAGGAGGAAGGTGTGGCGCGGGGTCTCGACCAGATAGGCGCTGTGCAGCCTGCCGCCCGACCCGAAGGCGTCGCCGGATCCGAGTACGGTCACGCGCACCACGTGTCTCGCCTTTCCGGCCACCGCACAGGCGTGAACCGCCGCCGTCACCGGCGTATCGACTCCGAAGCCCGGGCCCAGGACGGCAGGCGCCACCCCTGCGTGGCATGCCCCTTGCTCCACCTTCTAATAATCGAGCGAGCCCTCAATCGCCAGAGGTGCATGTCCGTGTACCGCAAGCAGGGAGCGCGCCAGTCGAACCTGGGTGGCACGTCATGGAGGTGACGGGCACGGCGATGCTCCTCGGCTGGCTCGCCGAGCGGGTGCTCGACACGGGGATCCGGGTCCCGGGCATCGGCGCCGCCGCGGGCGTGGTCGGCCTCTACGCCGGGGCCTGGCTGTGGGACCTGACCGGCTGGAGCTCCGGCCCGCGGCTCGCCGGCTTCCCGATCGTCCCCACCGCGGCCGGCGCGTTCGCGGTGTGCGGCTTCTTGAAGCTGATCGCCCTCGCCGCCGACGGCCCGCGCCGGTAGCGCACGGGCGCGTCCTACTTTCCCTTTCCGGCCTCGCCGTGCGCCCGGTCGAGCTCGCGCTGCAGCTCGCCGAAGCGGCGCTCGAGCTCGCCGAACGATGCCTCCATGCGGCCCGCGCGGTTGATGACGTCGTCGAGCTGGCGGCCGAGCTGATCGCGCTGCTGCTCGACGTCGCGCAGGCGGCGCTCGAGGTCCTGCACCGGCTCGGTGCGGCGGATCATGAAGTCGCCGGCGCCCGAGTGGATCAGGTAGAGGACGCTCCCCGCCCCCAGCATGAAGCCGAGCAGGAGCGCGAACAAGAAGCGGATCACGGCCATGGTCACTCCCGCTCCGCCGCCCGGCGGAGCTCGCGGACCACGACCTGCAGCGCGGCGAGGCTGGTGCGGGGCGCGGCGCGCAGGTCGCGGATCAGGTCCTGGACCTTGCCGAGCGACCTCGCCGCGGCGGCGGCGTCGGCGCCCTCGAGCGCCAGCCGCGCGAGCCGGCGCCGGGCGCGCAGCACGTCCTCGAACAGGCCCTCGACCGCCTGCTCCTGCCAGCGGTCGTCCTCGCCCGCCTCGGCGAGCCGTGCCCACAACCAGGCGAAGTCGAGCTGCTGGCCGAGCCCGTAGTAGCGGGCGGCTGCGGCTTCCGGATCGACGCCCGCCGCGCGCGCGACCGTGACCACGTCGAGCGCGCCGACGAGCCAGTCGGCGGTGGCGAGGTCGCGCGCCAGCGCCGCGGGCAGGCCCGCGATCTCGAGCTCGGAGCGCAGCTTCGCAAAGGACTCCGCCTCCGTCCCGGCGATCCACTCGGGGAGCCGGCCGCGCACGCGCCCGATCGCCTCGCCCAGCTCCGCGGCCACCTCGGCCGCCGGCCGCGCGGGGTCGGTGTTGGCGAGCATCCACTTGGTCACGCGCTCCGCGGTGCGCTCGAGGACGAGCCGGCAGGTGGTCTCGACCTCCAGCGCGAAGCCGCCGTCCGCGATCGCCCGGGCGAGCGTGGCGCCGCCCGCCACCGCCCACGCGATCGTCCAGGCGCGCGCCGCCTCGGCGACCGTCGTGCCGGTGTCGCGCGTCACGCGCTGCACGAAGGTGGCGCCCATCTCGTCGACCAGCGTGTTGGCGAGCTCGGTGGCCACGATCTCGCGCCCGAGCGGGTGGGTGCGCACCGCCTCCGGGAAGCGCTCGGCCACCGCGGCCGGAAAATAGCCGACGAGGGAGGGTGCGACGAGCGGGTCGCCGGGGAGCGGGGAGGCGAGGAGCGCGTGCTGGAGGTGGATCTTCGCGTACGCCATCAACGCCGCCAGCTCCGGGCGCGTGAGCCCGGGGTAGGCGCCGCGCCGGGCGCGGAGCGCGTCCGCGGAGGGCAGCGCCTCGAGCGCCCGATCGAGCCCCGCCGCGCGCTCGAGCTCGGCGATCAGGTGGCGGAAGTCGGCGAGCCGGCGGCGGCTCCGCGCCTGGTCGAGGGTGAGGAGGCGGCTCTGGGCGCGGTTGTGGGCGAGGACGCGCGCCGCGACCTCGTCGCTCACCGAGGCGAGGAGCGCGTTGCGCGCCTCGGGGGAGAGCCGCCCGTCCTCGACCGCGGCGCGGAGGCAGATCTTGAGGTTCACCTCGTGGTCGGACATGTCCACGCCGGCCGAGTTGTCGACCGCGTCGGTGTTGATCCGCCCCCCGGCGAGCGCGTACTCGATGCGCGCCCGCTGCGTGACGCCGAGGTTGCCGCCCTCGGCCACCACCCGGGCGCGGAGCGCGCTCGCCTTGACCCGCACCGGGTCGTTGACGGCGTCGTGCACCTGCGCGTCCGTCTCGTCGGTCGCGGCGACGTAGGTACCGATGCCGCCGTTCCAGAGGAGGTCGACGTCGAGCGTGAGCACCGCCTGCACCAGGCGCTCGCCGCTCACCGCCGCGTCGCCCAGGCCGAGCATCGCCCGCGCCTCGGGCGAGAGCGTGACGCGCTTCGCCGCGCGCGCCAGCACGGCGCCGCCGGGCGAGAGCACGGCCGGGTCGTAGGCGTCCCAGCCCAAACCCGCGCGGAAGAGCCGCTCGCGCTCGGCGAAGCTGCGCGCCGCGTCGGGCGACGGGTCGAGGAAGACGTGCACGTGGTTGAAGGCCGCGCGCAGCCGGAGGTGCGGCGAGCGCAGGAACCCGTTTCCGAACACGTCACCGCCCATGTCGCCGATGCCGGCGACCGTGAGCGGCGCCGTGTCGGCGTCGACCGCGAGCTCGCGGAAGTGCGTCCGCACGCACTCCCAGACGCCGCGCGCCGTGATGCCGAGCGCCTTGTGGTCGTAGCCGTGCGCGCCGCCCGAAGCGAAGGCGTCGCCCAGCCAGAAGCCGTACTCGGCCGCGAGCGCGTTGGCGACGTCGGAGAAGGTCGCCGTGCCCTTGTCCGCCGCGACCACCAGGTACGGATCCTCCTCGTCGTGGATGACGAGCCCGCGCGGGTGGACGACGCGGCCCGCGACCAGGTTGTCGGTGAGGTCGAGCAGACCCCGCACGAGCGTCTGGTACGCCTCGACCACCGGCGTCTTCCCCTTGACGACGAAGCCGCCCTTCGCCCCGGTCGGGACGATGAGCGCGTTCTTCACCGTCTGCGTCTTCATGAGGCCCAGGATCTCGGTGCGGAAGTCCTCGGGGCGGTCGCTGAAGCGAATGCCGCCGCGGGCGACCCGGCCCGCGCGCAGGTGGATACCCTCCATGGTCGGGGCGTGGACGTAGATCTCGTAGAGCGGGCGCGGCGGCGGGAGGTGGGCCAGGTCGGTGGAGCGGATCTTGAGTGCGATGTGGTCGCGCTCCGGCCCGGGGGCGTAGAAGTTGGTGCGCACGGTCGCCTCGACGAGGTCTCCGAGCGCGCGCAGGAGGAGGTCCTCGCGCAGCGCCTGTACGGCGTCGAGGCTCTCGACGAAGCGCCGGCGGAGCGCCGCGGGGTCCCCGGCGGCGCCCTCGGGCGCGAAGCGGGCCGCGAAGCGCGCGAAGAGGAGGCGCGCCGGCTCCGGGTGCTCGGCGAGCGCGGCGATCGCCGCGGGGCGCGTGGCGAGCCCGACCTGCGCGGCGTAGCCGCAGTAGGTCCTGAGGCAGGCGACGGCGCGCCAGTCGAGGCCGGCCTCGATCACCAGGCGGCCCAGGCCGTCGCTCTCCGCCCGCCCGGCGCCGAGCGCCAGGAGCGCGGCGGTGAGCCGCGGCCCCACCGCCTGCGGGTCGAGCCGGCGCCCGGCGCGGTCCTGCACGAAGAAAGTCTGCACGCTCTGGCGCGGCGCCCCCGCCGGCGTCACCCCCTCCTGATCCTCCGCCAGCACGCGCAGCCCGAGGTTCTCCAGCACGGGCATGAACTCGGAGAGGACGAGCGGCTCGCGCGCCAGGTAGAAGCGCAGCGCGGTGGTCGTCTCGGCCTCGTTGCGGAGCACGACGCGCACCCCCTCGCGCGCCGCCGCGTCCAGGAGGACGACGTCGTCGGCCGCGCGCTCCACCGTCACCGCCGCCCGATAGGCGGCGGAGAAGGCGCGCGCATAGCGCGCCGCGAGGCGCTCGCCCTCCTCCTCGCCGTGGCGCTCGAGGAGGACGGCGCGGAGCCGCTCCTCCCAGCCCCGCACGACGGCCGCGACCGCGTCGCGCAGCTCGTCCTCGGCGGGCGGCGGCGCCGCCCCGGGCGCGAACGCGAAGTGGAGGACCGCCCGCCCGCCTTCGAGCAGGACCAGCTGGTCGTCGAGCAGCGTGCCCCCGAGCCGCACGGCGAGCAGGTCCCGGATGCGGTCACGGACCTCGCCCGAGAAGCGCTCGCGCGGCATGACGACCAGGACGACGAGGCGCTGGCCGTCGCCGCGCGGGCCGAGCGTGACCACCACGTCGTCGGTCTCGGCGCCGGCGAGGATGGTCGCGATCTCGCCGCGGAGGTCGGCGGGCGTGCTCGCAAAGAGCTCCGGCTTGGGGAGCGCGTTGAAGACCGCCACGATGGCCTTGTGGTCGTGGCTCCCGGGCACCACCCGCTCGGCGGCCAGGATCTGGCGCAGCGTGCGGCGGAGCAGCGGCACCTCGGCGGCCTCCTCGGCATGCGCCTTCGAGGTGAAGAGGCCCACGAAGCGCCGCTCTCCCACCACGCGCCCGTCGCGGTCGAGCTGCTTCACGCCGATGTCGTCCATGTGCGCGCGGCGGTGGACGGGCGCTTCGGCGATCGTCTTGGCGACGGTCAGGAGCCGGCCCGGGGAGAGCCGCGCCCGCACCCACGCCGGCAGCTCGTCGAGGCGCCGGGCCTCGCGGAAGGCCGAGCGCTCCTCGCGCCGGAGGATCCCGAGCCCGCTGCCGGCGCGGAGCTGGAGCATCGCGGCGGCGCCGAGCGTGGTGAGGCCGTACTCGCGGTAGCCGAGGAACACGAAGGCGCCGTCCACGAGCCAGCGCAGGAAGTCGGCGACGGCGGTCGCCTCGGTGGCGAGCTGGGCGGAGCGGCTGCGCCCCAGGCCGTCGAGCTCGGCGGCCACCGCCTGCGCGCGCGCCACCATGGCCGCGAAGTCGTCGGTCACGAGCCGCACGTCCTCGAGCGCGTCGCGGACGTCGGCCTCGAGGCGGGCGAGCGCGGCCGCGTCGGTCGAGCGCGGGATGGCGATGTGGGTGAACGATTCGCGCGGCGTGCCGGCGCCCTCGGGCTCGGCGAGCAGCTCGAGCTGCCCGCTCGGGTCGCGCCGGGCGGCGAAGATGGGGTGCAGGAGCGCCACGACCGGGACGCCTGCGCGCTCGAGACGAGACCGAATCGTATCCACGATGAAGGCGCGGTCGGGCATCACCGTCTCGATGATGCCGACTGGCGCATCCCATCCGTCGCTCGCGTAGTCGGGCGTGCGGGTGCGCACGCGCAGCTCGGGCCCGGGCGCGGAGAAGAAGCGGAAGGCCGAGGCGACCAGCGCCGCCGCCTCCTCGGGGGCCAGCTCCTCCGCGTAGCCGCCGCCGCGTGCGAAGAGGAGGCGGGCGAAGGTGGCGAGCTCGGCCGCCTCCTCGCCGCGCGCGCGGCGCGCGAGGAGCGCGCGCAGGCGCTCGGCGAGCGGCATCCCGCCGGCCTCGATCGCCATTAGGACGCCCCCGCGAGCTCGGTCACGAGCAGCTCGCCGGCGTGGTAGCCGCGGGCGAGGAGCGCGGCGTGCAGCTCCGCGTCCCCCGCCTCGACCCAGGCCGCGAGCCGCCGGCAGCCTCGCTTGCGCGCGCGCTCCTCGGCGAACGCGACCAGCCCTGCCAGGAGCGCCGGCCGCCGCGCGCGCGCGCCGTCGAGGAGCGCGGAGCGGCCGCCGCGCGCGAGCGAGCGGAGGTAGAGGACGGACACCAGGCCGACGATCTCGCCGCGCTCGTCCTCGGCCACGTAGAGGTCCGTGCCGAGATCGGCGAGGATGCGGCGGAAGACGCGCTCCAGGCGATCGCCGGCCGGCGCGGCGAGGAGCGCCTGCACCGCGGCCAGGTCGTGCCGCCGCCCGCGGCGGACGCGAACGGCCGTGCCGGGAAGGAGCCGCGCCATCGGAGCGCCGCTCTTAGCATATTTCGCACGGCGATCCCCAGGGCCGACCCGACGCCGGCTTTGCAAACCCGGCCGGACCGGCTAAGCGTGCGGCATGCGGGGTGGGCTCGTGCTCGCCGCGGCGCTGGCGCTCGCCGGGGGGGCAGGGGCCGCCGCGCCGACCGACGAGGGGACGGCCCGGCGGATCGTCGGCACCGGCTCGAGCGCCATGCCCGCCTGGATGCCCGACGGCAGCCGCATCGTCTTCCACGCGCGCCGCAAGGACGACCAGCAGAAGGGCTTCGCCACCCGCAACGTCTGGAGCGTCGGGGCCGACGGCTCGGGCGAGAAGAAGCTCACCGGCGGCACCAAGGACGAGTACCACGCGAGCCTCTCCCCGGACGGCAAGAAGCTGCTCTTCGTCTCGGAGCTGAACGGCTCGCGTGACATCTGGCTCGCGGACGCCGACGGGCAGAACCCGGTCCCGCTGACCGACGACCCGGGCACCGAGGATCAACCCGCCTGGTCGCCCGACGGGCGCCAGATCGCCTACGCCGCCTTTCCGCGCGAGGGCGGCAGCTTCGATCTCTGGACGGTGAACGCCGACGGCAGCGGGCGCCGCCGCCTCACCACCACGCCGGCCAACGAGCTCTTTCCCGCCTGGCATCCCGACGGCGTGCACCTCGTCTACGTGACCGACGCGAGCGGCAACTTCGACCTCTACCAGATCGACGTGCGCGACGGGCGCACGACGCCGCTCGTGGTCTCCCCCGACCACGAGGCGCGGCCGGCGTTCTCGCCCGACGGCACGAAGCTCGCCTTCTCGCGCTGGCCCGCGCACGGCCGCAGCTCCGACGCGACGCTCTGGATCGCCAACGCGGACGGCACGGCGCCGATCGAGCTCACGGCCGCGCCCGCGCCCGCCACCCATCCCGCCTGGTCGCCCGACGGCCGCACGCTCGCCTTCCAGCACCACGTCGCGACGGGGTGGGAGATCTGGAGCCTCGCGCTGCCCGCCGACCTCGCGCGCACCGGGCACCTCCGGCTGGCGCAGCAGGTGCGTGGCGGGGCGGACGTCGACACCGCAAAGCTCCGCGGCGGCGACACCGTGCGCGGCACGGTCGAGGAGACGAGCTTCAGGGTCCGCGCCGCCTACGGCGCGCTGGTGCTCCCGCGCGCGGCGGTGGCGAGCATCCTCTTCGGCACCGGCGAGCGCGGGCTCGCGCGCGTGGTGCTCGCCAACGGCGACACCGTGACCGGCTTTCTCGAGAACGCGGACATCGCGATCGCCGCGGGCGGCCGCACGCAGCGGGTCGCCGTCGAGCAGATCGAGCAGCTCAGCCTGCGGGCCGGAAAGGCCCCCGCGGGCGACGGGAGCTTCCGCGCCGTGATGCGCAACGGCGACAGCCTGCTCGTGTCCGGCGCCTTCGGCCCGCTTCGCCTGAAGGTGGGCAACCGGCCGACGGACCTCGATGCCAGGCAGGTCGACCGGGTCGAGTTCGCCGAGGGCGGCGAGAAGGCGACCGCCGTGCTGGTGAACGGCGACAGCCTGACCGGCCAGCTGGGCGGCGGGCGCCTCGAGCTGGTGCTCGCCGCGGGGGCGAGGGTCGCGGTCCATCCGAGCACGATCCGCACGCTGGTGCGCGCCGCGGCGCGCCCGGCGAGCACGGGAGGCGCATGACGCGATCCGCGCCGGCGGCGGCGCTTCTCCTGGTCCTCGGCTGCGCCGGGGTGCATCCCTACCACCCGAACTTCTACTCGGTCGACGGCGACATCCGCCTGGGCCAGCAGCTCGAGAAGGAGGTCGACTCCGAGGTCACGCTGCTCCGCCTCTCGGCGCTCACCCAGCTCGTCAACGCGATCGGCCAGCGCCTCCAGGCGTCCGCGCCCGAGCCGGCCTTCAAGCTCTTCCCGTACACCTTCCACGTCGTCGATTCGCCCGAGGTGAACGCCTTCGCGCTCCCCGGCGGCCCGATCTACATCAACTCGGCGCTCATCGAGCTGTGCGACAACGAGGACCAGCTCGCCTCGGTCATCGGGCACGAGATGGGGCACGTCGCCGCCCGTCACGCGACCGAGATGCTGACCACGCAGAACCTGACCCAGCTCGCGCTGATCGCCGCCGTCTCGGTCATCCCGGTGCCGGTCCCGCCCATCGCGTGGGAGGGCACGAAGCTCGGTTACGTGCTCGGGCTCCTCCGCTACAGCCGGGGCAAGGAGGCGGAGGCCGACCACCTCGGGCTCGAGGTCATGAACGCCGCCGGCTACGACCCGAGCGAGATGGCGGTCGTGTTCGGCCGGCTCGCCGAGCAGCAGCACAGCCTGCCGAGCGTGGTCGAGCGCTTCTTCTCGAGCCACCCGCTCTCCGAGGACCGCATGCGCGACGCCGAGCGGCGCGCGGCCGCGCTCCCGCGGCCGGCGAACGCGCCGGTCGCGACCGCCCGCCCGTCGACCTTCTCGGAGGTGAACCTCATGTTCGCCAAGGATTGAGAGGCCATGCGGCGCTCCCTCGCCCTCGCGCTGGCCGTCGCGCTCGGCTGCGGCGGGTGGCGTCCGGAGCTCGACCCGAAGGAGCACCTGCGCGGCGAGCACACGCGGCTCGTGCAGGAGCCCTTCGAGCGCCTCTGGCCGGCGGTGCTGCACGGCCTCGAGGAGGAGGGCCTGCGCGTCGCCGAGGCCGACCGGGGGCGCGGCGCGATCGCAACGCGCCCCGTCCGCTTCGCCGGCGCGGACGTGCAGAAGAAGCTCGCCGAGATCGCCGACCTCTCGCGCGCGCGGCGCGAGGGTATGGGGCGCGTCTCCGAGCTGGACGTCACCTACTATCTCCTGCTCGCGCCCGCGGGCGAGGCGGGCACCAGCCTCAAGATCCGCTCCGCCATCGACGCCGTCGACCGGAGCGAGGCGACCTTCCTCGGCCCCGGCGTCTTCCAGGTGGTGCCGCACCACGTCGACGTGCCCTCGCGCGGCGTCGTCGAGCACGACCTGATGCGGCGCCTGGTCGCCAACCTGTTCACGGCCGAGGAGATGCTCTTCATGCTGGGCGAGCTCGGGGTTGACTAGAGTCACAGACGCTGAGGCTCCGCTCGTCCTCGACGTCGAGCGCCTGACCTTCGGCTTCGACGCGCTCGCGCACCACGGCCGGCAGGTGGTGTTCGTGCCGTACGCCGCGCCCGAAGACCGGGTGCAGGCGGAGGTGGTCGAGCGGCACGGCGGCTACCTCCGCGCGCGCGTCGCCGCGGTCCTGGCCGCCGGGCCCGACCGTGTCCTCCCCGGCTGCCGCTACTTTCCGACCTGCGGCGGCTGCCAGTGGCAGCACGTGGCGCCGCGCGCGCAGCGCGATGCGAAGGCGGCGATCGTCACCGAGCAGCTCGCGCGGGTGGCCGGCGTGCGCGACGCGGAGGTGCTCCCCACCGTGCCCTCGCCGGCCGACTGGCACTACCGGGCGCGCATCACGCTCGCCGTCGAAGGGCGACGGGTCGGCTACCGGCGCGCGCGCTCGCACGACCTGCTCGAGATCACCGACTGCCCGCTCGCCGACCCGTTCGTGTCGGCGCACCTCGCGGCGGCGCGCGCGTGGGTGGCGGCGCTCCGCGTCCCGCTCCGGCGCGTCACCGTGAGCGCCGCGGCGGGCGGCGTAGTGCTCGCCGCCTCGGCGACGGCGCGCCCGGGCCCGGCGGACCTGGACGCGAGCGAGGCGCTGCTCGCGCGCGCCGCCGGCGTGCGGGGCACGGTGGTCACGGGCGCGGGCGCCCGCCTCGTCGCCGGCGACCCGACCGTGCGCGTGGCGCTCGAGCCCGGGCTCGCGCTCGAGGTGCCGGCCGACGTGTTCACGCAGGTGAACCCGGGCGCGAACCCGAGCCTGGTCGCGACGGTGGTCGCGCTCGGCGCCTTCGCGCCCGGCGCGCACGTACTCGACCTCTACTGCGGGGCGGGGACCCTGAGCCTGCCGCTCGCCCGGCGCGGCGTCACGGTGCTCGGCATCGAGCGGAGCCGCGTCGCGGTGGAGGCGGCGCGCGCGAACGCGGCGCGGCTTCGCCTCGCGGCCGCGACCTTCCGCGCCGACGACGTGGCGCGCGCGCTCGCTGGCCCACTGCCCGGCCCGCTCGACGCGGTCGTCCTCGACCCGCCGCGCACCGGGGCGGCCGACGCCGTGCCCGCGCTCGCCGCGCTCCGGCCGCCGCGCATCGTCTACGTGTCCTGCGACCCGGCCACGCTGGCGCGCGACGTGCGCGTGCTCCTCGGCGCCGGCTATCGTCTTGGCCGCGTGCAGCCGATCGACGTGTTTCCGCAGACATATCACGTCGAATGTGTAGCAACTTTACGCTTGACTTGACGGTGGCGGCACCCCTATCCTCCGCCGCGGTGCGGCAGCTCGAGCGCTGCCGGACCCTGGAGGTCCGCTGTTGATGCCGAAGCAAAGCGAGAAGGCCGCGCGCCCGAAGGTCACGATCATCCCGGGCCGGGGCGTGAGCCAGACCATCAACTACCTCCTCGAGGATCGCGACGACCTCGAGTGGCTGGTGGCGGTCGGCCGCAACAAGAACGGCGAGATATTCTTTTACGACACCGGGGGCGACATCGTCGAGGACCTGGGCACGCTCGAGTACCTGAAGGAGCGGATCACCCGCGCGCACTTCGGCGACGAGCCGGAGTAGCAGCGGCGGCGCTCAGCTCCTGCTCAATCGTCCAGGATCTCGCCTGGGCATTCGGCCACGATCGTATCCCCCTCGACGCGGAGCGGGATGCGGTAGAGCGTCCGCCCGCACGGCGGCCCCGCCACGCACGCGCCCGTCTCGGGCTCGTAGTACGCGCCGTGCGTCGCGCACTGCACGAAGCGGCCGTCCTCGGTGAAGAACTGGTTCTCGACCCAGTCGAGCTCCATGGGCACGTGCCGGCAGCGGTTCACGTAGGCGTGGTGCTCGCCGCCGTAGTTCAGGAGGAAGCCCTCGACCTCCCGCCCGCCGCAGCGGAGGAGGAACTTCTTCGTCTCCCCGGGCTTGAGCTCGCCCACGCGCGCGACGG
>Ga0209056_10004398_pt1 | contig 14871 bp, 10 predicted proteins | sample GraSoiAngelo_114_FD_185876 | JGI IMG/M metagenome (GOLD analysis project Ga0209056, IMG submission 185876) | Grasslands soil microbial communities from the Angelo Coastal Reserve, California, USA - 14_0903_13_40cm (SPAdes) (version 2) | ecosystem: Environmental > Terrestrial > Soil > Grasslands... | reverse complement strand
CGCGCAGCGCGGGCGCGAGCACGTCGTTCACGTTCGCCACCGCGCGGCGCACGCCCTTGCCGCCGTAGCGCTGCCGGTCGCCGTCGCGCAGCTCGACCGCCTCGTGCTCCCCGGTGGACGCGCCGGAGGGGACGGCCCCGGTGCCCGACGCGCCGCCGGCCACGACCACCGTCGCCTCCACCGTGGGGTAGCCGCGGGAGTCGAGGATCTCCCGCGCCCCCACGCTCTCGATCTTCGTCATTGCGGCCTCCTCGGATGACCTGCTACGTGGTCCGGGCGGGGTGGCGGAGCACGACCACCCAGACCTCGGAGAGGAGCGGCAGGACGGGGATCACCCGCTCGAGCTGGAGACCCGCCGCCTCGACCTCGGCGGCCAGCGCGCGGCGGGTGAGCCGCGGGCTGCGCTTCGTCGGACGGCCGAGCAGGCGCCGGCCCGACCGGCCGAGGCTCTTCAGGGTGTAGGGATGGCAGACGGTGGCGACCAGCGGCCCGCGCGTGAGCCCGGCGAGCGTGCTGAGCACGCGTGGCCGGCTCTCGGCCGGGACGTGCATCAGGAAGCGCGCGCACACCACCGCGTCGAAGCTCCCCGGCCGCCACGGCGGCGTCTCCAGGTCGGCGCGCAGGAGCCCGAGCGCATGGTTGCGCGCGCGCGCCACCTCGAGCATGGCGGGGGAGATGTCGGCGCCGACGACGCGGAAGCCGCGCGCCGCCAGGTAGCCGCCGATGAGGCCGGTGCCGCACGGCACGTCGAGCACGAGCCGGCGGCCGTCGACGCCCGCGAGCGCGCGCGCGAGCACGCGCACGAGAAGGCGCAGGTTCAGCCCGCGGACGAGGCCGCCGTAGCGGCGCCGCTCGTAGCGGCGCGCGTCGAGGTGGCGATAGCCCCAGCGCGCGTCGTAGTCCGCGGTCACGGGCGCCGGCATTGGCGGACCGTAACAGCGCGCCGCGCGGGGTGCAATTGCGCCCGGCCCCTCGCCGCATGAGGGCGGCGCGCGAGGCCGTCCTCCTCGCCGCCGGGTGCCTGGCGCTCTACCTGGCCGGCGCCGCCGGCATCCCCTTCTACACGCGCGGCGAGCCGCGCGAGGGGCTGGTCGTCCGCGAGATGCTCGGGAGCGGCGAGTGGCTGGTGCCGGCGCGGCCGGAGGGCGAGCTGGCGCGCAAGCCGCCCCTCTACTACTGGGCCGCGGCGGCGGCGCTCGGCGCGCTGCCCGAGCGGCCCGAGCTGGCGCTCCGCCTGCCCTCGGCCGTGCTCGGCACGGGGGCGGTGCTCGGCACCTGGGCAACGGCGCGCGCGGTGTGGGGCGCGGCGGCGGGGCTCCCCGCCGCGCTCGTGCTCGCGACCGGGTTCGAGTGGACGCGCGCCGCAGTGAGCGCCCGCGTCGACATGGCGCTCGCGGCCGCGCTGACCGCCGCCCTCGCGGGCTGGACGCTCGCGCTCGCGCGCGGCACGCGCGGTGCGACGGTGCTCGCCGCGCTCGGCGTCGCGCTCGGCGCGCTCGCCAAGGGACCGGTCGCGCTCGTGCTGCCCGCGCTTGCCGCGGCGGGGCTGCGCATCGCCCGGCGCGAGGTGAGACCGCTCCGCGTGGCTCCCGTGCTCGGCGGCGCCGCCGTCCTGGCGGGCCTCTGGTACGCCGCCGCGTTCGCGCGCGAGGGCAGCGCGTTCCTCGACGTGGTCGCGCGCGAGAACTGGCTCCGCTTCGTCGATCCCGAGGGCGCCGCCACCGGGCACGCGCACGCCGCGGGCTACCTCGTGCCGCTCGGCCTGGTGGGCCTTCTCCCGTGGACGCCGCTCCTCCCGCTCGCGCTCGTCCCGCTCCGCGAGCGGCCGGCGGCGGCCGCTCTCGCGGCGGCGTGGGTCGCGACGGGCGTCGTCTTCTTCTCGCTCGCGGCAGCGAAGCGGAGCGTCTACCTCCTGCCGCTCCACCCCGCCGTGGCGCTGCTGCTCGGCGCGGGCGTCGCGGCGCCGCCCGCCGACGGGCGGCTCGAGCGGCTGGCGCGCCTCGGGGCCCTCCTCTTCGCGCCCGCTGCGCTCGGGCTGGCGGCGCTCGCCGGAGCCCTGGTCCTGGGCTTCGATCCCGTCGCCTTCGTGCGGCCGTGGCTCCGGCCCGACGACGCGGCGGGGGCGGCGACGCTCGCCGCGGCGGCGCGCGCGGCCACACCCTGGCTGGTATTGCTCGCCCTGGTGACCGCCGCCGCGACGCCGCTGGTCGCACGGGCCGCCGCGCGCGCCGAGTGGCGCCGGATCGTGCTCGCCGTCGCGGCCCTGTTCGCGCTGTGGAGCGCGTCGTTCAACACGCTCCTCCACCCGGCGATCGCCCGCGAGCGGAGCTTGAAGGGCTTCTTCGCCGAGGTCGCGCGCAGCGTCCCGCCGGGCACGCCGCTCTACGCGCTCTACCCGCCGGACCCCGGGCTCCGCTTCTACGCGCCGCCGACGCTGCGCGAGTGGCCGCACCGGGGAGCGGCCGCCGGCGCCGCGCTCCTCCTCTGGGAGGACGAGTGGCAACGGCTGCGCGACGGGAGCGGGCACACCCTCACCGTGCTCGCGGTGAGCGCGTCGCGGCAGGCCGGGCACGGCCGCCTAGCGCTGGTCGCCGCGCCCGGCGGGCGGCTCGTCCGCGCGCCGGAGACGGGCGTGCCGCCGCCCCTCGAGGTCAGAACGGGTAGTCGATCCCGGTGAAGATGGCGTTCCCCTCCGAGCCGCGGCCGATGTCGACGAAGCCCACGATCTGCGGGCGCACGACGCCGCGGAAGCCGAGGCCGCCCACCCAGTGCAGGTCGCCGACGGGCGAGTCGCTCAGCCGGTGAAACACGTGGCCGGTGTCGAGGAAGGGCGCCACCTCGATCTCCAGGGTCACGCCGAAGAGATGCCTCTGGTAGACGCGCGTGCGCAGCTCCGCGCTCGCCAGCGCGCGGTTGAAGTCGATGAAGCGGTGCGTGCCGAAGCCGCGCAGCGACCGCTCCCCGCCGAGCGAGGAGAGCTCCCAGAAGGGCGTGTCCCGGTCGCCGCTCGTGTAGTTGGCGAGCGCGTGCAGCGCGAGGATCGGGTTGCCCTTGCGGAGCGGGATGAAGTCGCGCCAGTCGGCGCCGAACTTGACGAACGAGCTGGCGCTCCCGATGCGCTTGTCGGTGAGCTCGCCGTAGAGGATGCCGAGCGCGCCGCGCGTCGGGATGTCGGTCGAGTCGCGGCTGTCGTAGGTGAGCGCCACCTGATGCGCCCAGAAGACGCCGCCCTCGAGGCCGCGGCCACGGGTCTCGGGATGGGCGCTCGCAATGAACGGGATCCCGCTCACCTGCCCCTCCTCGATGGCGTAGCGGCGGATGCGCATGCGATAGGACAGGTTGGCGTAGGGCAGCACCCACACGCCCGGCGTCGCCTGCGCCTGCGTGTCGACGTCGGTGTAGTTCGACTCGCCGCCCAGGTTGCGGGGGCCGGCAGGGCGCCCCGGATGCGGCCGCTCCTCGCGCGACTCGTTGCCGAAGCCGAAGAAGCGCTCGGTCGAGTCCGCCTCGTGCAGGAACGACGCGAGCAGGAAGCCGCGCCCGTCCCAGAAGCTGCGATCCGTGTATTCGAGCTCGTAGTCCTCGTCCCTGGTGGTGGACTTGGCGACTACCACCGAGTAGCGCCGCTCGGCCGAGGGGTAGCCGAAGAAGCGAAAGGCGGGAAAGACGCCCGTCGTCTTGTTGTAGCGGAGGTCGGGCGCCACCATGTACTGGATCTGCTCCTTCTCATCGGTGAAGAGGAGCACGGCGAGGAGCCCGACCGTGTTACCCTCGTTCGGGTCGGTGATGATCTCGGGGATCGGGATGAAGCTCCTCCCGCCACGCGCGACCACGGGCCAGAGCGTGGCCGCGGCGAGCAGCCCGACGATCAGCCGGCGTGGGCGGGAAAGCTGGTGAGAACCCATCGATCACCGAAGCGGCCGAGGAGGTAGAAGGGTGCGGGCACCAGGGCCGCGGGCTCGTCGCGCCGTCGCTGCGGGTCGCTCACGAAGGCGAGGCGTTCGCCCGCGCGCCAGCGGCGCTCGAACGCCGCGCGCGCGAGGAACATCTCCCGGGTGTGACCGGCGAGATAAGTCGGCGGGACGAAGCCAGGCGGCTCGAGGAGCGTGATGCGCCGCTCGCTGTAGTAGGCGAGGCCGCCCACCTGCTGGTACTCCTCCGGGGCCTCGAAGACCACCTCCACCTCGCGCGGGACCGCGGCGACCAGCACGCGCGCCACCGGCCGCCACGAGAAGAGGGGCTCCGCCACCCCCTCGGCGCGCAGCACGACCGCCGCGAGCGGCACCATGCTGGCCGCCAGCGCGGCCACCAGCCAGTCGGGCCTGCGGCCGAGCGCCGTGAGCGTGGCCAGCACGCCCGCGCCGGCCACCACCGCTGCGGCCGGCGCGACGAGCGCGAGGAGCCCGGGCACCTGGACGAGCCAGTACGTGTGGGCCAGGAGCGCGCGCCCGGCGAGCAGGCCCGCGACCCCCACCCCGGCGACGAGCGCGCCGCCCGCGACCAGGTAGACCCAGGCGGCGCGCCGGAGCTCGCCCGCCCGCGCGCGCTGCCAGGCGCGCGCCGCGAGCAGCGCCGCCGCCGGCAGCGCCGGGATGGCGTAGTGCTCGAGCCGGGAGGGCGCGCACGAGAAGAAGAGGAGCAGCCCGCCCCCCCACGCCCAGAGGAGGAACGTGCCCCGCGCCGCCGGCGCGGCCCGCCGGGCGGCGCCGCGCACCGCCTCGGCGAGCGTGAGCGGCACGAGCAGCACCCACGGCACGGCGCGGCCCGCGGCGGCCGCCCAGAAGAACGCGAGCGAGTCGCCCTCCGAGTCGCGCGGCAGCTTCCTGGCGAAGAAGAAGAGCACGTGCTGGTTCACGACGTAGTCCCACGCGAAGCCGGGGTGCCGGAGCGCGGCGACGAAGTGCCAGGGGACGACGATCGCGGCCAGCACGAGCAGCCCGAGCCCGGGCCGGAGGCGCGCGGCGCCGCGCCAGCCGTCGTCGCGGAGCGTGACCGCGGCGATCGGAAGGCCGACGAGCACGAGCGGCACGAGGCCCTTGGCGAGCACGCCGACCCCGAGGGTGGCATAGAGGCCGGCGAGCCAGCGCGCGCGGCGCGCGCCGCCGCGCTCCGCGGACTGCCAGCAGAGAAGGGCCACCACCACCGTTGCGGTGAGGATCATGTCGGGCCGGAGCGTGCGCGCCTCGAGCACGAAGCCGAGGCTCGTGGCGAGCGCGAGCCCGGCGACCAGGCCGGTCGTCCCGCCGTAGAGGAGCGCCCCCAGACGGCAGGTGGCGAGGAGCGCCACCATGGCGGCGCCCACCGACACCAGGCGCGCCCACTCGGTCGGTCCCGCGAGGCGGAAGACGAGCGCCGCGAGCCAGAACACGAGCGGCGGCTTGTTCAGGAAGAGCGTGAAGTCGAGGTGCGGCGAGATCCAGTCGCCACTCAGCACCATCTCGCGCGCCACCTCGGCGTAGCGCGCCTCGTTGTCGAAGAAGGCGGGCACGTCGAGGCGGACGGCGAGCAGCGCGCCCGCCCCGAGGGCGAGAGCGACCGCCCCCCGGCGCCCGACCGCCAGCGGCCGCGGGAGCGCGACGACACCCTCCTCGCAGACTGCCACTCAGGCTCCTTGGGTGATCGCTGGACAAAAGTCAACGCGCTTGCGTGGGTGCCACCCGCCCGTTAGCATGCGCGCGCTTTTCTAACCGGGAGCGAAGCATGGAAGCACTGGCACGAAGGGCGGCGGGGGAGAGGCGCGTCGCGCTGCTGGACCTGACCCGCGAGTACCGGGCGTACCGCCACGAGCTGCTCGCGGCGTGCGATAGGGTCCTCGAGCGCATGCAGCTCCTGGGTGGAGAGGAGGTGCGCGCCTTCGAGAGCGAGATGGCGGCCTACCTGGGCGTGCGCCAGGTTTGCGGGGTGGCCTCGGGCACCGACGCGCTCGCACTGGCACTCCAGGCCGCGGGCCTCGAGCCCGGCGACGAGGTCCTGGTGCAGGCGAACGCCTTCGTGGCGGGGGTGGAGGCGATCCAGCGTGCGGGCGGCACGCCGGTCGCGGTCGACATCAGCCTGGACGATCTCGGGCCCGACCCCGACGACCTGGCCGCGCGCCTGACGCCGCTCTCGCGCGCCATCCTGGTCGTCCATCTGCACGGGCTGCCGGTCGATCTCCGCCCCATCCTCGAGCTCGCGCGCGCGCGCGGGCTCGTCGTGATCGAGGACTGCTCGCACGCGCACGGCGCCACGCTCGACGGGCGGCGCGTCGGCTCCTTCGGCCTCGCGGGCGCCTTCAGCCTGGGCGTGGTCAAGAACCTCGCCGCCTACGGCGATGCGGGAGTGGTCAGCACCGACGACACCGGCATCGCGGAGCGCGTCAAGCTCCTCGGCACGCACGGTCAGGTACGCAAGAACGAGCACGACCTCTACGGCGCCAACAGCCGCCTCGACGAGCTGCACGCCGCCATGCTGCGCATCAAGCTCACGCATCTCGACGCCCGCAACCGCCGGCGCGCCGCGATCGCGGCCTATTACAGCGAGCGCCTCGGCACGTTCGTCACCACGCCGCGCGCCGACCCGGCCCGCACGCACGTCTACCATCAGTACGTCCTGCGCACCCCGGCGCGCGACGCGCTGCGCGCCCACCTGGCCGCGGGCAACATCGAGACCGGCGTGCACTACCCGGTGCCGATCCACCGCCAGCCGGCCTGGCTGCGAGCCTACGGCGAGACTCCGCCGCTGCCGCGCGCCGAGCGGGCGGCGCGCGAGATGCTCTCGCTGCCCGTGCACCCCGATCTGACCGACGAGGAGGTCGAGCGCGTGGCGGACGGCGTGGCAGAGTTCTTCAAACGATGAGCGAGACCGGCCCGGCGCTCGCGCTCTCCATCGTCGTCCCGGTCTACAACGAGGAGGGCAACGTCGCGCCGCTGCACGGCGAGCTGACGCGGGTCGCGCACCAGCTCGGACGGCCCTACGAGCTCGTCTTCGTGAACGACGGCAGCCGGGACGGAACGCTGGCCCGCCTGACGGCGCTGCGCGCCCGGGACGAGAACTTGAGGATCGTCGATCTGGACGGCAACTTCGGCGAGGCCGCGGCGCTCTCGGCCGGCTTCGCGCACGCGCGCGGCGCGCTGGTGGTGACGCTCGACGGAGACGGGCAGAACGATCCCGCCGACATCCCGCGCCTCCTCGCGCGGCTCGGACCCGAGCTGGACGTGGTGAGCGGCCGGCGGCGCGAGCGCCAGGAGGCGTTCCTCACGCGCGTGCTCCCCTCGCGCATCGCGAACTGGCTCGTCGCGCGCGCGACCGGCGTGCCCGTGCACGACACCGGCTGCGGCCTCAAGGTCTACCGGCGCGAGGTGGTCGCGGGCGCGCAGCTCCCGCGCGGCATGAACCGCTTCCTCCCCGCCGTCCTCGGCGTCCGTCCGACGCGCGTCGCCGAGGAGTGGGTGAACGACCGCCGGCGCGGCTCCGGGCAGTCGCACTACGGGCTCTCGCGCACCTTCGCCGTGCTGCGCGACCTCCCCGCGCTGCCGATCCTGGTACGGCTCCCGCGCCGCGGGCTCGCCTTCGGGCGCGCGCTCGGCGCCGCGCCGGTGGCGTTGGTCGGGGGACTGCTGCTGGCGATCCTCGCCGGCCTCGGGTGGCCGGCCGGCCTCGTGCCCACGCTGCTGGCCTGGTTCGCGACGCTCCTCGCGGCGGCGGTCGGCTCGGCGATCGCCCACGACGTCGGGCGCTGGGCACGCGCGCAGGAGCACGGCGTGTTCCGCGTGCGGAGGACCCTGTGACGGCGGCGGGCCGGCTGAACGTCGCCGTCGTCGGCCTCGGCTACTGGGGAAAGACCCTGCTCCGCACCTTCGGCGCGTTGCCAGCGGCGCGGGTGACCGGCCTCTGCGACCTCGCCCCCGCGGAGATCGTGCGCTCGGCCGGGCAGCACCCCGGCGCGCGCGGCACGACCGACTACGCCGAGCTCCTCGGGCGCGCCGACGTGGACGCCGTCGTGCTCGCCACGCCGCCGTCGCGGCACCACCCGATGGCGCTCGCCGCGCTGCGCGCCGGCAAGCACGTGTGGGTCGAGAAGCCGCTCGCGCTCTCGACCGCCCAGGGCGGTGAGCTGGTCGAGGCCGCGCGGCAGGCGGCCCGCGTCCTCTTCGTCGACGAGACCTTCCTCTACGACCCCCTGGTGCGCGAGATGAAGCGCATCATCGACCTGGGCGGCCTGGGCGAGGTGTGCCATCTCTCCTTCGAGCGCCTCGGGATGGGACGCATCAAGCGCGACTCGAACGTGTGGTGGAACTCGGCGCCGCACGACCTCTCCATCCTCCTCTACCTGGTGCCGCGCCGGGTGCTGCACGTCCGCCTGCACGAGCACTGCTACCTCCAGCCGGGCGTCGCCGACATGGCCGTGGGCGACCTCGAGCTCGAGGGCGGCGTCTCGGCGCACATCTACCTGAGCTGGCTCCACCCCGAGAAGACCGCCACCGTGACGGTCATCGGGCGCGAGCGCATGCTCGCCTACGAGGGTCGCTTCGAGAAGCGCGGCCTCACGCTCTACGACTACGATATCGAGCGCTCGAACGGGAACGGCGACGCGAGCGCCGCGCCGATCATGCCGATCCGCCACTTCGCGGCGCGCCGGCTCGAGCTGCCGGCCGCCGCCGAGCCGCTCGCGCTCGCCGCGGAGCACTTCGTCGACAGCATCCGCAACGGCACGGAGCCGCTCACCAGCGGCGCGCGCTCGCTCCCCGTCGTGGAAGTGCTGGAGGCGGCCGAGCATGCAGCAACTCGCGGCGGTCGATCCACCTGACGCGCCGGCGCTGCCGCCGGCTCGCCGGATGTGGGTCCGGAGCGCCACGGCGCTCGCGGTCGGCGCCCTCATCCTGGGGCTCTTCATCTACAACTCCGATCTCGAGGCGATCCAGGAGTACATGGGCACGCTTGGCTGGCTCTCGCCGCTCGTCCTTCTCCCGTACCTGATCGTCAACATCTTCGACACGCTCGGCTGGCGCTGCACCCTGCCGCCCGCCGTCGCGGCGCGCGTCCCCTTCGTCTCGCTCTACCTGACGCGCATGGCGGGCGAGGCGGTGAACAGCCTCACCGTGGCGGTCGGGGGCGAGCCCGTGAAGGCGCACCTCCTGCGCGCCTTCGGCGTATCGGGCTCGGACGGGCTCGCCTCGGTGGTGATCGCAAAGACGGCGCTCACCGTCTCGCAGATCGCCCTCGTCCTGATCGGCATCGCGGCGCTCTTCGACCGGCTCGAGCGCCGCGCGCTGGGCGCGGTCTGGCTCGCCTTCCTCGTCGTGGTGGCGATCGGCTTCGTCATGTTGATGGTCCGCGTGCAGCGCCGGGGGCCGGTGGTCACGGTGTGGGGATGGCTCCGCCGCCTCGTCCCCCGCGCCGCCTTCGTGGCGCGCCTCGAGTCGCGCGCGCAGGCGATCGACGCGCGCCTGGCCGAGTTCTACCGCCACCAGGGCCCCGCCTTCCGGCGCGCGACCCTCTTCCACCTCGTCGGCTGGCTGCTCGGCGTGGTCGAGGTGTGGGGGATCATGGCGCTCATCGGGAAGCCGATCGCGTGGCGCGACGCGCTCATCATCGAGGCGTTGGCGCAGCCGATCCGCGCCACTTCGCTCCTGATCCCGGGCGCCCTCGGGACGCAGGAGGTGGGCGGCGCCGCGCTCTGCACCTTCCTCGGTATGACGGAGGGGATGGCCGCGACCCTCTGGCTGCTCCGGCGCGGCCGCGAGTTCGTCTTCGACGGCGTCGGCCTGCTGTACTGGGGGCGGCGGGCGGCCGCGCCCGTGCGCTGATGTGACCACGCGGCAGCTCGGGCGGAGCGGGCTGGCCGTCTCCCGGCTCGGCCTCGGCCTGGCGGCCGTCGGCCGCCCGGGCTACATCAACCTGGGCCGCGCCCACGACCTGCCGGCCGCGCGCACCCCCGAGGCGCTCTACGCGCGCACCGCCGAGCTGCTCGACGCCGCCCGTGCCGCCGGCATCCGCTACCTCGACGTGGCGCGCAGCTACGGGCGCGCGGAGGAGTTCCTGGCGCGCTGGCTCGGCGAGCGCGCCGTGGCGCCGGGCACGTTCACCATCGGGAGCAAGTGGGGCTACCGCTACACGGCGGGTTGGCGCGTGGACGCGCCCGTGCACGAGGAGAAGGAGCTCTCGCTCGCCCGCTTCACGGCGCAGCTCGCCGAGACGCGCGCGCTCCTCGGCGCACACCTCGGCCTCTACCAGATCCACAGCGCGACCGCCGAGTCGGGTTGCCTCGAGGACACCTCACTGCTGCGCGCCCTGGTGGAGGGCCGCCGTGCCGGCGCCTATCGCGCCGTCGGGCTCACGCTCTCCGGCCCCACCTCGGCGCACGCCCTCGAGCAGGCGCGGGCGGCCCGCGCCGACGGCGAGCCCGTCTTCGACGTCGTGCAGGCGACCTTCAACTGCCTCGAGCCCTCGCTCGCGGCTCCCCTCGCCGCCGCCCACGACGCCGGGCTCGGCGTCATCGTGAAGGAGGCGCTCGCCAACGGGCGCCTCACACCGGCCAACACCCGCCCGGAGGACGCGAGCCTGCTGGGCGCGCTCGGCGAGACGGCCGGCCGGCTCGGCTGTGGCATCGATCAGCTCGCGCTCGCCTTCGTGCTGGCCCAGCCCTTCGTCGACGTCGTGCTCTCGGGCGCCGCGACCACCGCCCAGCTCGCCTCGCACCTGAGCGCGCCGTCGCTCGCCCTCGACTCCGAAACGTCCGGCGCGCTGGCCACCCTCGCCGAGCCCCCGGCCCGCTACTGGCGGACGCGCAGCACGCTCCGCTGGAGCTGAGCGCCGCCGAGAGACGCCGCATAGGCGGCCGCTCGTCGCCGCGGAGGCCCCCCGTTGCCGGCACGGAACCGCCGGCCCGCGCCGCGGGGGACTCCGCGCCGCGCGCCGCCGAAGGCACAGGGCTCCACGGAGGCGTGCGCGATCCATCAGACGGCGGGCACCCCGCACCGATCACCTCGATCGCGGCTCGGCTTCCCGCGTCCCGAGGCGTGAGGCGCACCCCAACGAAGACGGGATATGGTGCCGGCGCAGCGGTTGCTAGCTATTCTTCATGCGCCCCCGCATCGTCAGCCGGCGGGAACCTGCGGCACTGAAACCCGCATGGCGCCAAGTGCATGTAGGGGCAAAGTGGCCCGTACGCTTGCTCCTCGTGGGCCTCCTGCTCACGGTCCATCTGGGACCGGCTCGGGCGCAGGATGTTCCGTACCTCGTGAAGGACATCAATACTGCGACGGATGACTCCTCCCCGGATGGGTTGACGGACGTGAACGGGACGCTCTTCTTCGTCGCCTCCGATCCGACGAACGGTCGCGAGCTCTGGAAGAGCGACGGGACGGCGGCGGGAACGGTGCTCGTGAAGGACATCCACCCCGGCAGCGGCGACTCCTCCCCGTATGGGCTGACGGACGTGAACGGGACGCTCTTCTTCGCGGCCTTCGATCCGTCGAACGGCACGGAGCTCTGGAAGAGCGACGGGACGGCGGCGGGAACGGCGCTTGTGAAGGACATCGACCCCGGCAGCGGCAGCTCCGGGCCGTATGAGCTGACGAACGTGAACGGGACGCTCTTCTTCGCCGCGAACGGCTCCGAGCTCTGGAAGAGCGACGGGACGGAGGAGGGGACGGTGCTCGTCAAGGACAGCGGCTTCTCCTACCCGACCGACCTGACGAGCTCTAACGGGACGCTCTTCTTCTCGGCCATCGATCCCACGCACGGCCGTGAGCTCTGGAAGAGCGACGGGACGGGGGCGGGAACGGTGCTCGTGAAGGACATCCACCCCGGCAGCGACTGGTCCTTCTCGGTCGAGCTGACGGACGTGAAGGGGACACTCTTCTTCGCCGCCACCGATCCGACGCACGGTTGGGGGCTCTGGAAGAGCGACGGGACGGTGGAGGGGACGGTGCTCGTGAAAGACGCCTACCCCGGCAGCGGCGGCCGCGAACCGGATCAGTTGACTGCCGTGAACGGGACGCTCTTCTTCGTCGCCGATGATCCGACGAACGCCTTCGAGCTCTGGAAGAGCGACGGGACGGCGGAGGGAACGGTGCTCGTGAAGGCCTTCGATCCCACCGGCGGCGCCGATTCCCTCCCGTTTGGGCTGACGAACGTAAACGGGACGCTCTTCTTCCGCGGCTTCGATCCGGCGAACGGCACCGAGCTCTGGAAGAGCGACGGGACGGCGGCGGGGACGGTGCTCGTCAAGGACATCAACCCGGGTAGCGGCGGCTCCGGCCCGGATGGGCTGACGAACGTGAACGGGACGCTCTTCTTCCGCGCCTTCAGGACGAATGGCCCCGAGCTCTGGAAGAGCGACGGGACGGCGGCGGGAACGGTGCTCGTGAGGGACATCAACCGCGGCACCGCCTACCCGTATGCGCTGCGGGGGACGAACGTGAACGGGACGCTTCTCTTCACCGCCTTCGATCCGGAGACCGGCCTCGAGCTCTGGAAGAGCGACGGGACGGCGGCGGGAACGGTGCTCGTGAAGGACATCAATCGCAGCGCCGACTCCTCCCCGGGTTGGCTGACGGACGTGAACGGGACGCTCTTCTTCGCCGCCTTCGATCGGCCGACCGGCCGCGAGCTCTGGAAGAGCGACGGGACGGCGGCGGGGACGGTGCTCGTGAAGGACATCAGCTACGGGGCCGAGGGCGACCGCGGCCAAGGCTACGGCAGCTCTAACCCGGCTGCGTTGACGGACGTGAACGGGACAGTCTTCTTCGCCGCCGGGTATGCGGACGGCCGTGCGCTCTGGAAGAGCGACGGGACGGCGGCGGGGACGGTGCTCGTGGGGGACATCTACCCCCCCTCCTCCCCGAGTGACCTCACGGACGTGAACGGGACACTCTTCTTCGTCGTCTTCGCTCCGTCGATCGGCGATGAGCTCTGGAAGAGCGACGGGACGACGGGGGGGACGGTGCCGGTGAAGGACATCAACCCCGGCAGCAGCAGCTCCCGCCCGAGCAACCTGGCGGACGTGAACGGGACGCTTTTCTTCGCTGCCTTCGATCCGACGAACGGCCGGGAGCTCTGGAAGAGCGACGGGACGGCGGCGAGGACGGTGCTCGTCAGGGACATCAACCCCGGGAGCGGCCACTCCTTCCCGGGCGACCTGGCGAACGCGAACGGGACGCTCTTCTTCGCCGCCTCCGATCCCACGGACGGCCGTGAGCTCTGGAAGAGCGACGGGACGGCGGCGGGGACGGCGCTCGTCAAGGACATCAACCCCGGTCCTGGCGACTCCTCCCCGGATGGGCTGACGGACGTGAACGGGACGCTCTTCTTCGTCGCCTCCGATGCGAACGGCCGCGAGCTCTGGAAGAGCGACGGCACGGCGGCGGGGACGGTGCTCGTCAAGGACATCAACCCCGGCCCTGGCGACTCCTCCCCGGATGGCCTGACGAACGTGAACGGGACGCTCTTCTTCGCCGCCTTCGATCCGACGACCGGCCGTGAGCTCTGGAAGAGCGACGGGACGGCGGCGGGGACGGTGCTCGTGGGCGACATCAATCCCGGTCCCGACAGCTCGAACCCGCACGAGCTGACGGCGGTCGGCGGGAGGCTCTTCTTCGCTGCTACCGAGCCGAACACGGGAACGGAGCTCTGGGCGCTCGGCAGTTCTGCCGGCTGCGGAAATGGGGTGCTCGACCCCGGCGAGGGATGCGACGCGGGGGCCGCCAACGGCACCCCGGAGTCGTGCTGCGGGAGCGACTGTACGCTGCGTGCCGCTGGCGAGACCTGCCGTCCCACGAGCAGCGCCTGCGACATCCCCGACACCTGCACCGGGACGACGGCCGCCTGCCCGAGCGACGAGTTCGCGCCGGCCGGCACCCCATGCCCCGACGACGGGGACCTCTGCTCGGTCGACGTGTGCGATGGGGCGGGGAGCTGCAGTCACGCGTTCGAGCCCGCGCCGGGCTGCACCGCGCCGATCGAGGCGGGCGCGGCGAGGCTGACGCTGGTCGAGCGCACGTCCGACGAGGGCGACCTGGTGAGCTGGAAATGGGCGAAGGGTCCGGTGACGCCCAACGGCGAGTTCGGCGATCCGACCACGACCACGGCCTACACGCTCTGCATCTACGACGAGAGCAGCGGGACGCCGACGCTCGCGCTGTCCGCGACCGCGCCGGCCGGAGGAACGTGCGGCCCGAAGCCGTGCTGGGCGGTGACGCGGAACGGGTTCAGGTACGCGAATAGGGCCGGAACTCCGGATGGCCTCCAGGAGATCGTGCTGAAGGCGAGGCTCGCGGACGGCCAGGCGAGTATCTGCGTGAAGGGTCAGGGTGTCAATTTGAAGCCGTTCGTCAAGGACCCGAGCTTCATCGCGCAGCTCAAGGCCACGAACGGGGCGTGCTGGGAAGCGACGTACAGCACGGCGACGGTGAACGGCACGACCATGTTCAAGGCGAAGTCGGACTGAGAATCGCGGCGACGTCCAGCGCCAGCAGCGCGGCCTTCGTGTCCTCGAGCCCGGCGCTCCCAGGGGACCTGGGCGCGCCCAGTGGCGCGGCGCTCGGCGCTACGCGGTCGGCGCCGCGGGCCCTGACCCCGCCCCGCTCCCCGGCCGCCGCCCGATCACGTTCATGGCGAGCGCGAGCATCGAGCCGACGTCGCTCACGGTCGCGGGCAGGACGAGGGTGTTCGCCGCCTTCGCCAGCTCACCGAACTGCCCGATGTACTGCTCGGCGACGCGCAGCTGCACCGCTTCGAAGCCACCCGGCATGCGGATCGTGTCCGCGACCTTGCGGATGCCCTCCGCGGTCGCCTGGGCGACGGCGAGGATGGCCGCGGCCTGCCCCTCGGCCTCGTTGATCTGCTGCTGCCTCTTCGCCTCGGAGGCCTTGATGACCTGCTGCTTCTCGC
>Ga0209056_10004397_pt1 | contig 14873 bp, 9 predicted proteins | sample GraSoiAngelo_114_FD_185876 | JGI IMG/M metagenome (GOLD analysis project Ga0209056, IMG submission 185876) | Grasslands soil microbial communities from the Angelo Coastal Reserve, California, USA - 14_0903_13_40cm (SPAdes) (version 2) | ecosystem: Environmental > Terrestrial > Soil > Grasslands ... | reverse complement strand
ATAGAAGGACAGGTACTCGCGGAAGAAGAGCCATCTCATCATTCGCCTAGATTCCTTGCAGAGTTTCATCCAGTCCTCATCAGGACTGACCCCCAGAAATTTCGAGAGGAAGAATCTCAACACTAAGCCTAGCGTGCGTCTGGTTTCTATCCAGGTCTCCATCGGTTTCTGAATTATCGAGGAGAAATCTGACGCCAATTTCATTCTTGTATGAGATCTGACGTCTTCGGGCAGGTTGGGTATCTTTTGTTGAAGTTCAGGGAATCGCGAATAGCTCCCTTGCAGGTCCTCTGCCCGAAGGCGATAGCTGGGCTGGTAAAAACCTCCCAGCAATGATAGAGCTGTACAGATCTCAGTGTACACTTTGCAACACTCGTAGACAGCCTCAAGCCTCTTCTCCAAAGGACATTTTAGGGAGGAGAGGAACTTAGGCTCGACGTTCTTCAAGAGAGCCGTCGTCCGATGGAAGAGGGTGATGGCCCCACTGGCAAGCGCGATATCATGGCTTGTTACTGGAATAACGCTTCGAACATCTGGCCCGTATAGAACTGTGCTGGCGGCTTTCATCTCATACGTGCTCAGGTCTGGAGGTAGTCGGTAAAGCGATCTGCGCGGTACTACCTCAACGCCCAGGACAAAGTTCGCTTCTTTGAGATCCGTTTCCACGAGTGAGGATAACTCTTTGATTATGTTCCGTTCCATGGCCTCGTGCTCCTCACGACCAGCAGTCCTTTCTGTGACCACGTAGGTATCGAAATCATGGAGGGGTATTGCTATTTTATTGCGGTTCATGCGAATGCTTCCCTCGCCCCTCCCGAAGCCTCCCGCAAGTATGATGGTACAGTCGTTCCCGTAGAGGTCTACGGTGTGTCTCACAATGATATCGAGCTGCTTCTGAAGGCTAGCTTCCACGGCGGGGTCGTTCAGAGAAGTGTACATCTTGCTGGTCGTGTCAAGCGACCACGAGGACCTCTCTCTTGTCCGCGATGGACTTGTAGATGGCCTCTTTCAGCTCGAGAGCTCTGATAGCTATCTCTCCGGTGATTGGAGGCGGCTTGTTACTGGTGATCGAATCTGCTAGATCATCTATGAGGGCTGCGTAGAGGGCTGGGAGAGAGTCAAAGAAGTCTTTGTTGACGACCCTCCGAGCCGTCCGCATGATCTTTCTGGCATCGTGGAAGAAGTCTCTCATTGGGTTTCGAGAATAGTTCGCGTGGAGGAGGCTGTAGTACTGCATGTCGATCGTCGCTATGCCTGCAGTTCCGACTATGTCCAGCATTTTCGAGTACGGTGCTAGCCAGGATACGTCCAAGAATCCTGTTCCTCCTCCCGAGAACTCTAGGAGTGCTTGGACTGATGTGTCGAAGCCCATGGTTCCCAGATAGTCGCCCCCCGCAGCAGAGACTCTTTTCACGGGTCCCCCGAAGAGGAGCAGCAGGTCAAGCATGTGTATCCCGATGTCCGATACTATTCCTCCACCAGATTTCTGCGGGTCATAATACCACTCAGCGTGGGACCAGGTCAGGGGAATGTCTGTATGCCACTGTGCCTGCATGCTTACGAGTTTTCCTAAACGCCCCTCGCTATAGATCCTGAGGGCTCTCTGGACCGCTGGGATGTATCTGTACTGCTTCGCCTCGCAAAGTTTGACGTTCATCTCTTGAGCCACCTTGACCATCTGTTTCGCTTCTTCCACGGAAGTTGCTAGGGGTTTTTCCACCAAGACGTTGCTTCCGTGTCCCATCGCGTCTATGGCGACTCTTGAGTGTAGGTGATTGGGTACGCAGACGTGTACTATGTCCAGTTTCTCGTCTAGCATGATCTTGTAATCTGTGAAGGTCTTCTGCACGTGGAACCTCTTTGCTGTCTTCTCTAGAGCTTTGGGATCAAGGTCTGCGATCGCTACGACCTGAGCCTTTTTTGACCTGGCGAGTCCCGGCAGATGGCCCCTCTGCGCGATAGGTCCACAGCCTACAACTCCCGCTCTAAGCCTTGGACCAGTCATTTTCGAATCTTCCTGATCACTGTCTCGACTGTGTGGTAGAAAGCGTTGTAGTCAAACTTCTCCCTAATGTCTGAGAGTTGCTCTCCCACTATTTCGTATCTCTGGTGGCCCACTCCCCGCCTCTCCGATTCCCTGATATGGCCTATGCTGTCAGGGTTAAAGCCCATGATTCTCGCGCAGACAGTATCAACAGCGACCGGATCTTCTCCTCCCACTAGAAGGTTAGTGATTCGAGGCTTTCCCATGTCAGGCCCGTCTACGCCTTCCATGGCGATTATTCCATCTACAATGGAAAAGCTCGGTCTCGCCGCAACGTTAGCATCTGCAATCACTTGGTCCAGTACCGGGTGCCACTTGCTCTTACCCCTGTAGGGTATACTGCCGAACTGATTTTTGAGTGCGCAGGTAATCTTTGTCAGTCCGTGGGTCTTGAGCTTGGCCAAAGATATGGAGTAGTCCGCCTCCAGCAGTGTCTTTGGCATCCACAGCGCCTTCAGGTAGCAGGGGGGAAGGAGAGGCACTTTGATTCTCTTGTCATTCGACAGGTTGACGACTCTTACGCCGAGTCGGTGAGCCATGTCACTGAAGCCTAGCCACTTGAACAGCAGGTCGGCACGGGCGCTTGTGGCATCGCTCTCGACAAGAATGATGTCTATGTTCTCGGCCAGAGTTCGTAAGTATTGTATCAGCGCCTCTAGGACCCTGGGGTCGGTGGTGGCGCCGGTCTCATAGGGGCGGAAGAAGCACAAGTTCAGTTTTATCGTAACGGAGTCACCCTTCTCCAGATTCGGTGGGTTGGTTAGTGTGAAGATTCTCTCAACGGCATCTCGAATAGTGTCCCCCACTCGGACGGTGGCGACCCTAGAGGATTGCACTGTCAAGGGCATCGTGCTGGGGACATCACCCAGAATTTTGTAGATGAGTACAGGACGTTGTGTGTTGGCGAGAAGAAGGGCGACGGGTCCTGGCCGGGTACCTGAACGCTACTTCCTAGAATAGTTGCAGTCCAAATGTGGTCGTCCACGAAGTAGGAAGAGAGGATAGAGTAGCGGTTGAAACAGTAAGGTGGCAATATTTCTTGGCTAAAGTTTAGCCTAGGCGGAAACGGAAGAGAAGTGATGAAGGCGTACCTGCCCAATGAGTCCACCCCCACTGGCTTATCCGAGGGAAGGTAGTTGTTGGCCCAGATGATGACGGCATAGTTAGAGTAGCTGGGAATCAAAGAAGAATCATCGTCCACTCTCTTGTCCAGTGGAAGACTGTCAGCCGTGTGATATAGAGGGTTCCTTTCCTGGTTGGCTATCATCAAGTTCATCGGTAGCATCAGCAATAACAGCGTGATTACTGCTGCGAGGGCCAGCTTTGACGAGGGTCTTGCGATTCTCAGCAACAGCACGCCCAGGAAAATAATAGTAAAGGGCAGAGCCATTTGCAATATTCTCGTGGGCTCAACGCTGACGGACAGGACCGGTAGAACCGTCCAGGCGACGAGGAGGATTATGAGAGCTAGTCCTGCTAGGGTCCATGTGGCAAGATTTTCTCGTATGAGTCCCCTCCTATACTGGTACAGCATGTATAATCCTCCGAGGCCGACTAGTAGATTCTGAAGGTCGAACCAGCCGGTTACTATTGGACCCGCGGGGCTTGACGTCGCAAGGGAAAGTCCGGGCCTCCCCTGTCCTGAAGCTAGTTGACTAATTGAGCTCAGGGATTGTTCTACCGAGGAGACGGCGCTGGGCAGTATGAGAGGAGCGGCGAAGGCGAGCCACGCTATGATGAGCGTGACTGAGGCAGCTATGGGCGCAAGTCTGGTTCTCGAAGGGGTGATTCTTAGCGGTGAGAGACGGTTGAACACCGGGACGATAATCCCCGAAATTGCGAGATAGGAGAATAAGAGAAACAACTCGAAGAGAGCTATCGTGTAATGAGACATGACGACTCCGAGGCTTAGGAGAACTCCCAAAGACTGGAAGCTTCTCCTGTATTGAGTCAAACAGTAGAAGGCCAGTACTCCAAGGAAAAGAGCAGGGGCAGTCTTTCCAATCAGGTGCTGCCCGTAGAAGAACCAGTTCTGCACGAACAAAAGACTAGAGAAGGTTGCCAGCTTGAAATTTCCCGTGAGCCGGTTGATAATAGGATGAACGGCCATCGGAAGGAGAGCGGTGAGGAAGAAGGTTTGGAACAGGAAGACTGTCAGGCCTGGGACGCCTATGGTCCCGGCGGTGAGTGTCGGAAGGATAGTAATTGCTAGGCTAGACTGATAGTTGGAAACATCTCCGAGCCTCGGGTCCCAGAATCCGGCGCTTAGAGTGTGTTGCAATACCGATCCCTCGGCTATGAGATCGAATCCGTTGAAACCAGCGTATCTTGAGAGTCTCGTGAATGATAGTGTCAAAGACAGGCCGAGCAGGTAGAATATGTGGAGATTCCCCTGTTTCCTGGGGAGTTCGGGCCCAGCTCTGAACAATTGTACCATAAAGAGGGTTACGCTGGTGGCTAGGAGAAATATTCCAGCGGTCAGCACGCCCAAGGGGAAAGGACTGGCCGTTGACAGAGAGTAGAGGCTCACATGAAAGATAAGCGCTCCCACCAGTAGAAGTACCCAGGGCAAGGTTCCAGCGAGACTGGATGCTAACAGTCTATCTTGCGTGGCTCTGCATTCCTCCGTGCCTTGAAGCGGTCATGTAGCCGTGAAGCCAGTAGAATGATGTAGCAAGCAAGATTGGGATCGAGATGAGAGTGCTAATGTTATTGTATCCTCCAAGCAAGAGTTTTACGAAGTACTTTCCCGCCCTGGCAATGGATAGAGAGGGGGAGAGTGCAAGCACCGCGGCGAAGCTTCGCGGGAGGTGGAAGGGAGGGTTTTCTCCGAAGGCGGATTGAAGACATCGGTCAGAGTATCCCTCGTCCCAGCTCCTCCCAAATAATGATCTATAACTCATCCGCGGGTGGATGTGGATTACCTTCGGAGAGGGGTCGAAGACAACTTCGAAGCCTGCTTGGATCACTCTCCACGACAGGAGGCTCTCTTCGCCCCGATCGAGTTCCGGGAAGGGACCGACAGTTGAGAAGGTTGATGCTTTGAAGCTGGCGTTGGCACTAGCAATCTCCCAAGTTTTTCTTCGGGGAGTATGGGGAGACTGGGTCGCGAAATAGGTCTCATGATATATCGTTGTGGGAAGGCCCAGGTCCCCGCCCTGCAATACTGACCCGGCCGCTACTAGGACGTGAGGGTCTCCGTGTATCGAGACGTGGTCAGTGAGCCAAGACCTCAGAGGGATACAGTCCGCGTCGGTAAAGGCAACTATCTTCCCCTTACAGTTGTTGATCGCAGTGTTTCGCGCCATTCCCCTGTTTCTCCGCTTATCTAAGACTACTCTAACGGGGAATCTTCGGAGTAGGTCAGTAGTGCCATCAGTTGATCCTCCGTCTACGATTACGATCTCATATCTATCCTTTGGATAGTCTAGGCTAGTGAGGGCTTGGAGGCATTGTTGGACTGTGGATCTGCTATTCAACGTGATGATGGCTACAGACACGAAGGGCATGTCCTTCGGAGGCTCTGCATCTCGAAGGGGCGGTTCGGCTTGGCTGTGAGGTGCGGCGGTCTCGCTGGTCATGCGTATACCACTTTATGACAGGCTCCGATAGATCGCCTCGAAATTCTTCGCGGCAGCCTCCGATCCGAATGTTGAGAGGAGGTCAAGTCGAGGGTTCCTGGTCTCGTTTCGCCTGAGGGTTTCAGTGGCAAGTTTGGCGAGTCCAGCGTAATCCTTGTACCTGACAAGTCGTTTCTCGTCAACTACCTCGCTTATTCCTCCGGTATCATAGGAAAGTACGGGGGTTCCGAGGATCTGGGATTCTATCAGGGTCAGTGGAGGGTCGATGGATCCAATTGGGCTTAGGCTGGTTGAGACGTAGAGGCTGCTCGCCTGTATTAGCCCTGGAATGTCGAGATCTATGTTTCGGGAGAGAAATTTGATGGAGTCGTCAAGTCCGAGCGTCTTTGAGAGATTGCGAATTCTTTCAGGTATCGGAAAATTTGTGACTGCAACTCCCTTCACTCCTCTGATGTCTTGTTTAACGATTGCCAGCATTCGCAGGAAATCCTCTTCGCCTCTCAAGGCTTTGTGGCTGCCCAGGTAGAGAATCCTGGGCGGGTCTTCTCGGGCTAATGGTGTCTCTGCCTTTGCCGTCAGCCAGTCAGTTCTTACGAATGGGGGGACCACTCGTATCTCTCTCGCAGGTTTCGATGGTTCCAGCCTGCTTTTGACGAATCTGCTAGAAGCAACTATCTGGCTGACCCTCCGCAGTGCCCAGTTTGTTGCGCTAGCGGGGGCAATCATTCCAAGCTTTGTCGAGATAGCCTCCCAAGGGTCTGTTCTGAGTACTTGGAACCAATGAGAGACCGAGAGAGAAGGTAGCTGGCAGCAATAGGCTACGATGGGAAGCTTGGACTTTCTCCTGAGAGTCCATAACATAGGGGCGAGTGATCGGTGGATGATCAGGTTCTGAACATGAATTAGATCGATCTTTCCCTCTTTCTCCAACTCGAGCAATGCTCTGAGCGCTGTTTTTCCGAACCTGCCCGAGGCAAGTGGACGCAGTTCGATGTCGTCCTCGATCGTCACCCCTTCACCCCGGGTCGTGAGCAAGCGGACAGTATGGCCCATGCTTGCTAGTTGTCTGGACAGTTCGTAGGCCATGTTTTTCACCGCCTCGTTCCAGGGCGGTTGCACGCTCCTCCCAAGGACGGCGATCTGCATCAGTCTTCACCTCGTGTAGAGTCCCGACATTGCGAGTTCGTCAAGTGTCCTATCGAGAACCAATGACCGGTTGTAGGCGGCGTCTTTGCCGCCGTCTACCACCACCATTCTGAATTGTTTGCTGAGTTGTAGGTAGGTTCTTCGTCTTCCCGAGAGATCATAGATGGGTTGTTCCCGAGCCCGGCCTGGGATCAGTGCTCTCTTCCACGCCAGTTCCACGTCGACATCCATAAGAAACGCCAGGTTTGGCCTGGGCAGAAGACCGAGCAGAATCCTTCGGCCTCTAATGCCTAGTAGCCTTTCTTGCGACAGTTCTGCTATGAAGTCGTAGACATACCTATCGCAGATTACAACCTTTCGTCGGTGAAGGGGAATGGTGACAGATACCAGGGCCTTCGGCACAAAGTCTAGGGCCAAGATGATTGGCCAGAGACGTGATATCGCTCGGTTTCTTGAAATGTCCCGTTGGACAAAGACGAGTCCCTGTATTCTTTTCCTCTGGGTATAGCCTAGGAGCCTAATCAGGGCAAGGAAAGGGTATGAGAGCGTTGGCTTGTTTCCTCCCCAGGCCCTCACTGCTGGGATGCCTCGGAGAGACAGCGTCCTCTGGAGGGACACGACCTGGCTGGACTTGCCTGATCCATCTACTCCGCTGAACGTGATGAGGAAGCCAGACCTCCTATGGCCTTCCTGGGGGGCGGTCCGAATATCATCCATTACCTGTGTCATTACCATGTTCACATGTTGAGCATAGAAGTTCCGACGCAGTGCGAGGGCATCCTGAGGCCCAGAATCTCTAGTGCGGTGGGCAGTATGTCGATCATTCTGATCTGTTGAAGGTTCACGGGTCCGTTCTTCCGGGGGGAATCGAGGATGGCTATCGTGTCAAGTCCTGGTGTGGCCGGGTCGTAGCCATGCATGGCTTTGACCGTTCCATTCCTGTCAAAGAAGTTCGGCGAAATGACTAGACCTGGCTTTGTCAGGAAGATCAGGTCGCCCCAAGATGATGAGGATGGGATGTGGTAGTGGGCAAGGTCCTCCTCGGAGAGTACTCTACCAGACTCCGATCGATCCAGAATAGTCTCTAGCTCGTGTAGACTCTCAGAGTCTCCCCAGAACCTGGCCATAGTTGAGTCTAGGAACATTCCAAGGTCCTTTGACTTGTGAAACGCAGCCCTTCTCAGATATTCCTCCACGTTGACTATGTTCTTCACGGGGATCATTCCATGATCCGCGAAGCATAATACCGATATGTCAGGAGACTTTTTGCGGAATTCTGCTACTAGAAGGCCCACCAGGGAATCTGTCTGTTTCAGCGACCGTAGCATTGACGGCGTTCCGAGGCCGTATTCGTGGGAGGCCGTGTCTAGGTCCACGAGGCGGATGACCGCCACGTCATTTCTCGGGTTGGATGAGACGGCTCGTCGCATCACATTAGTGTCCGAGTCAAAGAGACCGTGGTCAAAATAGTGGAAGGATAGATTGTTGCTTCGTAATATATCGAAGAGAGAGGGGATCTCTCCGAAACATCTGGGCTCGAAGAGGTTCCGCTTGAGAGATACGTTCATGTTGGCAAGCTGTCTTAGAGGGACTTCGTCGACGCCTGGGAAATAGGATATTCCAGCGAGCCTGTTGGAGACGCGCATGAGGCCATATCTGAGGGGCTTGGTTGCTCGGGGAGAGGATGTGTCGATCTTGTCGAGGACCGGTGCGAGAGGTCCGATCCACTTGAAGGGGCTTCTTGCAGGGTCCCTGTAATATCTCGTCCAGATCCCGTGTTCAGAGGGAAATATCCCTGTGAACAAGGTGGCGGCCAAGCCTTCATAGGCTAAGAGTGTTTTCAAAGGTCCGCTTATCCCCTGGGAGGTCATCTTGTAGAGGAAGGGAGTGTTGCCTGGACTGATGTCTTGGAACCGGATCGCGTCGAGGAAGAATATTGCCAGTCTTGTCATATGTCTTCGCCGAGGTGGTGGGCGTTCCTCACCATATTCTCACTGAAATGGCCTTTTGGAGTCTGAGGGGTATCGACTTGTCCATGATCAACAAGACCGGTGCCAGAGACGATCGGAGACAGCTTCCTATCTTGTTGCGGGCGAGGTCAGCGGCTGCTTTGTGGAGAAAGAGAAGTAGAACCAGCGTAATGGGAACTCTCAGGGGGAAGCGCGGCCGGATCCGTCTTAGTAGTAGTTTCAGGATTGCGTCTCGGTACAGAACCCTATCAGTGTAGTCTTTGAACTCGCGAGGTACGAGGTCTTTACCTAGAATCTCTTGACCCATCATTTCGAGAATCCTGAGAAAGAATGCGAATCCTCTCTGTATGCCTGCGGATTCAACAGTGCCTAGGACAATGTCCGAATCTAGGCGTGAGTTGAGTGCGTCGTAGGCGACCTTAAGATCGGAGAGGCGGATCTTGCCGTGTCTGTAGAGGGTGTGGATGCAAGTTATGAGAAGTCGATCTTCTTGGGAGCAGAGGTATGTTTTGGATCCAAGCACGCTCTCTTCTTCCCGCCTGTGCAGAACATGTTCTTCTGGATAGTATTCTTCGCCGAGTTGACTGACTCGGGTATAGAGCTCAAAGTCTGAGTCAAAGCCTCGAACGAAGGTGCTGAACTTGCCGGCGTGCCTGTCGCAGAATGTCAGTGTAACAGTTTCGCACTGGAACCTCTCCAAGAGTCTCGACCGGATGCTCTGAAGATTCTTTCCCACCAGAAGGTCTACGTCATGGCCAATGTCCGGAACAGCGTCCAATGATTTGATTACAGCATAGGGGATGTTTGCGTCTAGGCAGAGCTTCTGGGTCTGATTCAGCAGTTGCATTGCATCTTGGAGATGGTTTCCTGCTTCCGCCCGTGCTGTCTCCAACCGGGTTCGGGTGGCGGTGTCGCGAGTCTCTGTCTTGGGAAGGATCCTGGCACTTGCTTTGTTAGCTTTCGCTTGTCCCAGCAAGGATTCTAGTTCAGCCTCGGAGCTTACAAGTATGCCGGCATTATCTTTGCCGAATAGTATCTTGGCGATAGGGCGTGACCAATCGGTTCGAGTAGAGTCTTCACTTCCATTCGTGCTCTTCAACTCTGACTGCCTACTTAGATTGTATCTGGATCTCGTTCTGAATCGGAGCTCTGGTCTCAGATATTTGGGACCATTGAAGTTTGGGTCCCCACAGACCGAGACGGACCAGACTTACAGCGAGGACTAGCTGGAAGCCAAAGAACGCGACAGTCCCTAGTAGCCATGATAGCCTCCTTTGATCCTTGAGGATTTCTGGGGTCAAGTGTTTTCGGGTCAGCTGACGCAACAGGAGCAGACTGGGCACTCCAGAGAGAAGCACTACGAGTGCTTCAATTGGTGCATCGAAGGGTGAGGCTAGTATGGATCCGATGAAAAGGCCAGAGGCAGCTACTACTAGCAGAGGCGAGATGACATTGACGAAGAACTCGAACGGGAATATTAGTGTCCCATACTTGCCGAATGTTCTGTTGAGTAGCACTCTCCTGTTCCGGACTATTCCGTGTTGGTTCGCCATGCTTCTTCTATACTTGTGGAGGAGCTTTGGTCTGAGTCTGTTCGCTTCTTGCTCAAAGAACGGGACGCCTAGGACATAAGCGCCTTTTCGGTTGTGGGATCTAACCATGACGGTAAGTTCGAGGTCGTCGCACATGCATCCTGGTTTCAAGAGCTGGATCGAATCCTTGGCATAGACTGAGAATTCGCTCTCACACATGAGGGGCGTGTCGAGACTAGCCTCCGCCATTCTTACGGCGGTATAGACGATCCTGTAACCTGATTCGATCTGAAACAGCAGGCCCCGTCCACCCACGGGCACTTCGACTCCTGAAGCAGCGCCAGTTGTTCCTTGAGCCAGCCGCTTCACCAGTCGCTTCAAAGCGTCTGGCCGAACGACAACGTCCGCATCGGTCAGCGCGAATACTTCTGCACTTGAGCTGCGCAAGGCTTCGTTAATTGCTGAACTCTTGCCCTGACGGCTGGGCTGTTCGATCAAGTTAATGTTGACTAGTTCATGGGTCCGATTGGCAAATCTTCGGACAGTGTCCTTCGTATCGTCACTAGAAGCGCTGTCTACTACCAAGACATCAAGCTTGTCTCTCGGATAATCTAACTCCAGAATATTCTCTAGTTTCCGACCTATAATCTGACCTTCGTTGTATGTTGGGATCACCAGGGACACGGTGGGGAAGAACTCGTTCTCACTCTCGGATCTGCTCCCGGCCGGTGCGGATAACAGAATGGCAAAGGCGACCGTATAGACGATTACGATCGTAAGCCAGACCGCATAGAAGAGGATGAGAAGTATCGCCAAACTATTGGCCTCCAGTCACATTCTCCAGTCCTAATCTCAAATCATCACCCATTGATGTCTTGATCCTGGTAGTCTCGAACCCACTACTGGCATATCCAACAACGATTTCTAAGTCAAGCCCCCCAAGGTCGAGATTGTTGCTGAGCGATCGGATCCTTGCCGAACCGTTTGAAATATCGACAAAGGTACTTCTCCTCTTTCTCCACCAGTCGGCAACTCCCTTCAGAGTCATGATGTCGCATTCAGGGTCTTTCCGAAACTCGCCTAGGAGTCTCGTGTACTCAAGTTGGTGCTCCCGGTTCCCAAATTCGTAGTCGGGATGGACGAGGACAACGCAGACTCCTCCGATCCCACGGATCCACCTCGACAGGCTCAGGAGCTGCTCTACAGCTTCACTAGGGCTAAGCGTCTGGATTCGCAGAAGCTGATGATCCTGGGGGAGAGAAACGGGGATCTCGACCATCCCGTCAACCTCTAGCGGGAAGACCGTGCCTATTCCATGGGGCTTGAGCGAGGTGGGCGACAGTGCTTCCCAAGATGGTATCGATGAGTCAAATTCGTATCCTGCCTTTCTGATCGCAGCCAGCAGCTTTGTACTATGCTGAAGTAATGGAGAACGGAATCCCACGACTATGGTATCTCCGCTCGACTCGAGCTTCTCCTTACACTGGACGACTCGGTTTACCATGTCGTCGAACGAGTCGAGAACGAGTCTTCCGTCGTGGCGCGTATCATGCGCCCCAATGTCGCCCGCGACGGCTAGTCGATGCAGGGACTCGTCCGATATTGGATAGCGTTCGCTTGGAAGATTCCAGGTAGATCGTATGTCCAGCTTCTTCTCCACCTCAAGAAGGCTTTCTGTTCCCTGTTCAAGTCCCTTCTTTGACTCGACATCATGGGTCACTGTCATAACGAACCTCTTTCCCTGCCTCCAGAACGCGATTCTCGGAATTGGACGCTTGGAAGCCAGTACGATTGACGCGAGGAAGATGGTTCGAAGGCATTCTATGGGGCCATTCTCCTCATTCTCTCCCGCGGTCGAGTAGGCCCGTCTTAGAGACCAGTTTCTCAAGGCCTCGGGGATTACGCTGTAAGGTATAGGCAGTAATGAGACGAGGCGGAACCTTGCGGAGACAGGGTCTTCAAGACCTTCCCGAATACGGTTTGTATATTCACCGACGATGTCTAAGGAGAGGAGGTATGATTCTGTCCCTTTGAGCTTGTTGAGGATTGTGATTCGATCCGTGGCTAGAACGGGAGTTAGCTGGGCCCCCTGAAATTCTCTCACTCTGGTCTTGAGGCTTGTGAAGGTTTCCGGTGCTATGGGGAGTCGAACGTTCTCCTCCTTCTCCTCGAGTTGGAGACCGTGCTGGCGACAAATTTTCCGACACTCCTCGTTCCCTGAGGGTATTATTATGGTTGGACTCTTCTGGGTGTTCTGGTCCTCGCTCGGGATTCCTGAGGATACCAAGAATCGAACCTGCTCACTTCCAGGATGAATGTTGTAAGGGATCTTCCAAAATTCAGCGAGGTCTTTGAGAACGCCAAGATTCTCTAGAGTAGTAGCAGCGAGCGTTATCGAGACGTAGGAGTTCTTTTCCATCGATGGTCCTTCTGTACTACCTTCATCCCGTACAACTATCGATCCGACATGATAAAGTGCCGAAAAGCGTCAATGGGCTCACGCAGTGCCACACCACCGTGAGCCATGAACTGGACCAATTCCAATCTTGTTCTAGTGTGACTTGAAACGCAACATAAAAACACCAAGGTATCTTGAGCAGATTTGTTGAGCGTTGAATGGACTAGGATTCAATTAGATATCTGCAGGTGGGAGAGTTCGATATATTAGCTGGCCCCTGCTGGGGAATCCGTCTGTAGTAGCGTGCTCTGGCGAATTTGATGCGGATGAGTTGGCTGAGAAATCACTTGTTAGAGAAAGCGATACTGGCAGCCTGAGAAGAATTCCCCAGCCTGGGACACTCCCTGCACTTCCCATATTGGCGCTCAATGCGCCGTAAAGACACCCACCGCCACTAGAAGTGGTTGGACATGGACTGTTGGTCCAGTCGCCTGTCGGCCACCATGCCCAGCCAATCCCGTGGCCGGATGCATCATAGTCTGAGGTGAGGGCATTTATGAAATAGAAGCTTGCTCCCGCATATCCAGCGTCGCCTACGAGACGAGTATCGGGTGGTGTACAGCTTGGTGATGTGCATGCTGCCTCACTGAAATATGACGCACCTCCCTCGGAATTCAGAACCGGCCAGCCAGTCGTGCGCATACCATGAAGTACGTTTTGATAATAGGTGCTGGCGATTGATGCGGCGGTGCTGTTTGTCCATGCGCAGGTTCCGTACCAGCCTGTAGTGCAGCCATCATAGAAGAAATAGCTGTGCAGACTGATGAGGACTCTTTTCTGCGAGTCCGTGACGGTCGGGTAGCCCTGCCACTGGCTTGTCAGCCCGTAGCTGCAGCTGTAGCTGCAGAGGTTCTGGACAATTATCCAGTGCGCATCGCTCAGGCTCCTCGCCTGGTCTATCCATGATTGATAATTCGCCGAAAGAGAATCGAGGCTGAGTGTTCCCGCGGTCCCAAAACAGGGCCCGCATGGTTCGTTGATGGGCTCCCAGATCATGCGCGGATATGCTCTGGTAAAGTTCTCAACGACTGGCTTCCAGAAGCTGAGCCAGCATTGGACATTGGATGATCCGGTTGAGAGGTCGTTGTATCCATGGTAGTCGACTATCAGCCAGAGGTTGAAATGTTGTGCCACGGCCACGGCCCGGCGGAGCCAGGCATAGCTGTACGGGCCATCCTCCTGTTGCGTCCCGGGGCACTGTGAGGAGAACTGGACCCTCATAGAATTGTATTCGAGGGCTACGATCCTTGAGGCAGTCATCTCCATGTCGCTTGCCTTTTCTCCTGGAAATACTTCGCTGGAGGGGTTGCTCCGCGTGAATGTGTCGGCCTCCGACAGAAATACGCCTCCCCATCCTGTGGGTGGAGGGGTGATACTGTTTTGTAGGAAGAATTCTGTCATGGGTGATGCGGCGCTGTCGGTGGACTGGAGCGGGGGCAGGTTCCAGACCGTCTCCAGCGTCTTCAGGAACGAGTAGTGATTGTACCCGTTTGTCGCGACATAGCCCGGTCTGACGACTGGGCCAGCCCACATCGCATAAGTGTAGTCTTTGGGATAGGAGCTGTCGCCTTCGTCGAAGACGATGAAGAGGGCTGCCTTCTGGGTCTTGAAGATGTAGCTGTTGAGGATGCGGGGAATGAGGCTTTTCAGATAGTTGTCACCAGTCGATACTGTGCAGCTGTGCATGTTGTCACAGTCGTTTGGGGTGAGCCACATGAAGTTCGCAGCCGTAGCAGTACTTCCTAGAGCATTGATGAGCTCTGAATCATCGGGTGCGGATGCGTGGAGAGTATTCGCGCATCTCGTCTTGCTCAGCGTTATGTCTGTATAGTAGAAGAACGGGAAGTGTCTGACTGTAGAGAAGCCTGGATAGGCGTCAGTGCCGGTGCACGGGTTTGAGGACGGCAGGTCCTCGGCCCAAGCCTTCCAGGTTAGGCCTGCGGCCTCTATTCTGTCGACTATGTTGACTGTGCCGCTCATGGTGCAAGAGATGCTTGGGGTGCAGTCGGACGTACTGTCGCCGCCGCTAGGCATACAGCCTCCAGTTGTGTCTCCCCCGTTGCGACAGTCACCAGCGAGTCCCGAGAATAGGGACAGATAGTTTGGTAAGCTTGGATGGTCGACTGCCGTATATCCGCCGCT
>Ga0209056_10004396_pt1 | contig 14877 bp, 13 predicted proteins | sample GraSoiAngelo_114_FD_185876 | JGI IMG/M metagenome (GOLD analysis project Ga0209056, IMG submission 185876) | Grasslands soil microbial communities from the Angelo Coastal Reserve, California, USA - 14_0903_13_40cm (SPAdes) (version 2) | ecosystem: Environmental > Terrestrial > Soil > Grasslands... | reverse complement strand
ATCATACGACAAGGAGCCGCACGTCCCTTCTTATCGTCCCCTTAATGTACCCAGATTTTCCTGGTGCGAGTGTGCCCTTCATTGGCGATGATCCGGACATTCGCGACAAGTTCAATCAACACAGAGTTCGTTTGCCGGTACTAATCCGAAGGACGAACCTATAACTTCCGGCTTGCCCATGATCCGCCCCGAGTAAGCTGTTCGGGAACGATCTCTCAGCCTCCACGTCGCGCTCGTGCTTCGGCGTTGCAAAAAGGGTCCGTTGCTAGACTAGACGGCACCTTGTAGATTGGACCCATAGCGCTCAAACGGATGGACAACGTCGGAATCGTCGTCGATGACCTCGGAGGGACGATTGATTTCTTTCGCGAGCTCGGCCTCGAACTCGAAGGGCGGGCCACGATCGAAGGAGAATGGGCCGGACGTGTCACTGGACTAGCCGATCAGCGCGTCGAGATTGCCATGATGCGCACGCCGGACGGCCACGGCCGGCTCGAACTCTCCCGATTCCTCACGCCGCCTGCCGTCGCGGATCATCGCAACGCCCCAGTGAACGCTCTAGGCTATCTCCGCGTCATGTTCGCCGTGGACGAAATCGACGAGACGCTTGAAAGGCTCCGCAAGCGCGGCGCCCAGCTCGTAGGCGAAGTGGTCCAGTATAAAGACGCGTATCGGCTCTGCTACATCCGCGGGCCTGAAGGGCTTCTCATCGGACTCGCCCAAGAACTCAGCGGAGCGCAATACGAAGACAATGACGAAGACCGACCAATGTCTGCGAGCGCGTCTCGCAAAGGGTAAGTTTTGCAACGGCACGGGAGCATAATGAAATCATCGGTTCGGATGTCGCAGATGTCAGTTGCAAATTGATCGTGACGGTTTAACCTTCGGGCGAACTCCGCAAACCATTCACAGGCCCGTTCGCGGGCTCGGACAGTGACTGAGCGAAATCGCAAATGTCTGTTGCAAAAGGACGCCTTCAAATTGTCATCGTTGACCGGCCGGCAGCACTGGCTGGCAGAACGGCCGATTGGCGGGAAACATCGTTCGTCGGAGAGACCGCCGCTCTCAGCTACCGAGTGGATTGTCGCTAGGCTTGATCGGAAACGCCTCGGGCAAAGTCCAATGCGAAGTTCTTGCGGTCGATCCGAGGCGTTTTCGATGAGCAGGCTAGAAGGAAGCCGCTGGCGTTTGCGGCGGGCGCGGGAGATGCGGCCGGCTATGGAATTTGAATGGGTGTTTTTTCGCCATCGATCAGAATCGTATCCCCTGTAATAAGAGAGGCAGCGCTAGAGGCAAGGAATACGACCGCCCCCGCCACATCCATGGGCTCCCCAATGCGGTGCAACGCAGCAATGCGCTCAATCACGTCTGAGCGGAACTCGGGGTTTGCGAGGGCACCCTCCGTCCCCGGAGTGCGAATAAATGTTGGTGCGACCGCATTCACTGTGATGTTGTACTTCCCCCACTCTAGGGCAAGGCATTTAGTGAGGTGCGCGATGGCCGCCTTCGTCATGCAGTAGACCGATTCGGTCGGTAGCGCCACGAAGCCGGCCTGTGAACTCAAGTTGATGATGCGACCACTCCTCTGCCGGATCATTACACGCCCTGCAGCTTGGCTGGCAAAAAATGTCCCCTTCAAATTAACCGCAAGGGTCAGATCGAAATCCTCTTCGCGCACGTTCTCTGCGAGATTGTCTGGCGCAAGTCCCGCATTATTCACCAAGATGTCGAGCCTTCCGAGATGCATGACAGTGTCATCAACCGCCTGGAATATCTGATCGAGGCTTCTGACATCCATCTGTAACGGCATAGCACGTCGACCCATAGCTCCGATCTGATCGGCCAAGTCTCCGCGTGCGTTCACATCGCGCAGGCCAAGTGCTACGTCGGCGCCGGCGTGAGCCAACGCCAGTGAAACCGCATTGCCTAAGCCACGTGCAGCGCCGGTTACCAAGGCCACTTGACCGGTGAGATCAAAGCTCGGAAAAACCATCGACAATGCCTCCGATTCGTGAGGATCAGCCTGCACATTGCCAGTCCTCTGCTGACGTGTCTTTCGAGTATGACTTGATCGAGTGTACTGCCTATTAACCAGGAAGAAGAAAGCAGTTCAGGTTCATTCGCTGCTGCGTCATTTCCATAACTTCCGGTGGCTCGTCACTCGTGCACAATCCGCTACGCCTTCGATCAAGTCATAGCTGGCGCCCATTACAGAATGGGTTGGCGTTCCGGCACGCGCATGAATAAACGATAATGGGCTTACAGCGAGCTTTTTCTTATTTTCCAGAGGAGCGGTAAAACCGAGTTTGAGACCACACTGTTCTCAAGCTTTAGAAATCCCATTTACAAAACCGAGCTGACTCTGCCCAGCAAGTTTTTCATAGTATCCAAAGAATCGTGAGCCCCGATTGTGCCGAAGTACGAAATGGAGCATCCCGAGGGATAGTGGCGGCTCAACGAAAAAATCGCCGTGACTTGCTCTGAAAAACGGCCAAGCTTCTGTGAGGACGCCCTTCATCCGGTGATAGGGATGAAGCCAGATCCACCGCAGCGTCTCAGAGTCCACATCATAAGCGTAGCTCTCCGGTCGAAAGCAGCAGGCCCCAATCCAGACATTGGCATGCGGGTCCGGAAACAAATAAGCAGTGTAGGGGTCCTTCTCTCTTGCATCAAATTCCCGGATGGCGTAGTCGAACTCTGGTTTGAAGTAGATTGCAAAAGCTTCGACTTGCTTTCTCAGCTTCAATGGTGAATATCGGGTCACCGGGAGAGGTTGATAAGAACGGTATTTGCCTGGAATTCTTTTCAGCTTGATTCGGTAATACTGAGGTCTCGTCACAACTACCTGCGAGGCTATGGGCTCATTATCCTCCCCGATACAGCTTGTTCTCTCGAGCGGAATGAAGGCCGGCTTCCATTGCGAGACCGCTATCTACGTCGGACGCTCTGTTTCCGCGGAGGCGCAACTAGACCTAGAGCCGTTCTTGCGTTGTTCCAGTGCTTGGACCGCAGGCGAGGAAGCAAAAAAAAGACACTTCCGAGAATCTCTGTGGCCCGAGCGGCATCAATGCTCGTGGGAACATCACGCTCCGGCGGATCCGACGCTTCTGGGTGGGTGGTCGCTAGCCTTGATCGGAAACGCCTCGGGCAAGACACTTCGGGTTGGAAGAAGAAGTCGACCCGAGGCGTTTTCGATCAAGGAGACTAGGAGGAAGCCGCTGGTGTTTGCGGCGGACGCGGTGCGTTATGGGATTTGAACGGGACTTTGGGATACCGCAGGTCGCTGGGAGACCACGGGAGAAGCGGGTGAAGATGGTGGTTTATGTCGCAAAGACAGGCAAGAGTGTGGATGGAAGGTTGTGAACGAGGCTGTCGGCCTGGGGTAAGCACACGACTGCGTGGGCGTGCTTCTGCACAGCCAAGCTCCGCGAGTGATGGACGGGTTAGGAGGAATCGAAGTAGATGCATATTGATAGTTCCGCAGCAGTAAATCTCTGAAGCACGATCATGGATGCGCCGCAGCGCGGGCAGTGCCAGAGAGAAGAACTCTCGGAGTGCACGTCGTGTGTTCTAGTTTCTTGCTCTGTCGAGAAACTGGAGGCCAGCAGTTGCTGGCCCAACGCCAAACGGGAAGCTCGAAAACGGTTGGCCAGAAAACCGAAGTGACGAATGCGGACGAAGCCTTTGGGGAGCACGTGCAGAAAGAAGCGGCGCAAGAACTCAGTGGCAGCCAGCGTCATCTGACCCTGCTTGCCATCGTGGGCGTAATCCTTCCAGCGGAAGGTAACGCGCTCTTGGTCGCAGGCTAACAAGCGATGATTGGAAATGGCCACGCGATGGGTGTAGCGACCGAGATAGCGTAACACCTGCATGGGACTGGCCGATACCAACATCCTTCTACGCATGACACGACGCTCCGATCCACAGCACCAACTCGGCTTCGCTCAAGGTCTTGCGCGTTCCGCGCTCGAGATAAGACCATCACCGCTTGGCGAGGGCCGAGGTGCTGGAAGTTAATTTGATATCGTGGCGCAGCAGTTGCGGGGCGGCGCTTAGCTGTACCTGACCATATTGCTGTCCATTCACCAGGATGGTGAAGATGCCAGATGGCATGTTGCGGAAGGAATAGCGGCCACTACCATCAGTGATTGTTTGCCGTTTTAGTTCTGCTATCTGGACCGTCATCCCGGGCAAGGAAATATAGGCTTCTTTCGCAGAGTCGTAGGTCTGGACTGAACCGGCCAGGGCCCTGATCGCCGGCAGCGTGAACGAGACCTTCTTAAACTCACCTTCTCCCACGGAGATGCTGGCAAGCTGGAGATCCTCTAGGGCGTAGCCGTCCGGCACGCTTTCAACGTCGACATGTGCACTATAGCTACCACTCTGCGCCACCGGCGCGACAAACTTTCCCCCTTGATCCGTAGTGAGATTCATTTCCCCTTGAGGACCTTTGAGCAACACTCCGATATCAGGCAGACCCATACCTACGTCGTTGAGCACGTAACCGATCACTTGGGCGGCGGGATATATCATGCCGAAGTCCACGATCGAGTCAGCGGTCGTGCTGACCTTTGAAGACGTGGTGTACCAAAAGGGACGCGACGACTTGAACGCGATCTGGACGGTATGGACTCCCGGCCGCACGCTGGAGAACCGATAATTGCCCTGACTGTTGGAGGTCGTTCGGCGATCACCATCCAGCGTGATCTCCGCTGCTTGTACAACCTGGATCCCCGAGCTGTCTTGCTGGCGCTCCGTGCCGGAGATCATGCCGTTGTGTTGATGCAAGTGCGGAAACGGACTGCTGCGGAACTGGTGGCGCAGGCCGATTTCCCAGACCGGGCTCCAGCGGTGTGCGAGGGCGAGGGAGTCGAGCAGAGTGAACGACGTGACCAGTTCGGTGAAATTGGTAAGTCCTCGTCTGTAACGAACGGTCTGCAAGACCGTTGTGTTTTGCTGTGTCAGGAATGAATTCCGGTTGTAGTTTGAATTCAGTTCCAACACCTGCCGCCCTGACCGCCAGCTCAAGTTCAAACCAGCGTATGAATTGCGCGGGACCAGCTGCAGCGTGGCACTGGGAGCAATGCCCAAGCTGTTCAGGAATGCCCTGTTCTGGAGAAGGATTACCAGTTGCTCGATGCTTGTGTTTGCGCCAAGCCCAAGCTGGGCCAGTGCCACATTCAACCCGGGAAATGCCGAGAACACGGAGTCAACTCCCAGTGCTTGCGTATCCAGTCCGGCATTGGCGCTCATCTGAAAGTGCTGTTCGCTCCAGCGGAACGACCCCCGGTAGGCCTGCCCCGCAGAAAATGCGTGGCTGGTCCGCGAGTATTCATACTGGGCGCCCGCGCCGAAACGGCTCCGGTCGTAAGAGAGGGCGATCGGCACTGCGATGCGACGGATATTTGGAAAGATCACCGCGCGTTACCGTCCGCGCGAATACGCAGCTTCAGACACGGACAATCTCAAGGGGCTGCAAAGTGAAGCACGCTGGGACCACTTTTGGGGAAGACACTTTATCTCGGACTTCTCCGGCTCCGACACTCATATATATACCCAGCCGGGCGCACAGACCGTCCAAACGGCCATAGCCAACTTGCGATGTAAGGCCTTCAATGGCATGTCTCTCGGCTCAGGTGTCTCGGTGTCCGAGTTTTCCAACGACCATAAGCTCGTTGGGTTGCGTCACTCTCTGAACGAAGGCACGACGAGGTTCAATCCTGGCGGTCCAGGTCAGAAAACGGTGGCGATTTCGTGCCTCTATGCTGGATCGTTGGCTCGGCAAACTTGCCAGTTAAACGACGACACGTGAGGAACAAAAACATCTCGACCGAAACGAATAACCGATCTATTCTGACGGTGTCCGCCGACACCGTTTAAACAAAGGAGAAAGCTTTGTTTAGACGGACACGTTACCAACACGGAAGCGTCGAACGAGAAGAGCGGAAGAACGGACCGGCTGTCTGGGTCTACCGATGGTGGGAAGAAAACATCAACGGCAAACTGGTGCATCGCAAAGTGCAAGTCGGGGATGTCAGGAAGTACCCGACCGAATCCGCAGCGCACGCAGCAGCAGACGCTCTTCGGCTAACTATCAACAATCATTGCGACCACAGGAACCTGCGGCGCACTGCCATCAACACGCTCTGGGAGCACTACTCGCAAGAGGAACTGCCTCTCAAAGCTCTATCCACACAGGACGCGTACATCATATACGCGAAAAACTGGATTGTCCCACGCTGGGGCAGCCTGCCGCTAGAACAAGTCAAAACTGTCGAAGTGGAGCGCTGGCTACGGGCGACAGGAGTGGCCGATGGAACCAAAGCCAAGATCAAATGTGTGATGTCGGCTTCGTTTTCTCACGCCATTCGGTGGGAGTTCTGCGGCCACAATCCCATCTCTTCAGGCATACCGGTGGGAACTGGGGGCAAGCGAGGCCCGAGCACCGGCGTGCGAATCAGCGCCAAGCGTCAGAAATCCCCTTTGGTTTTGTCACCCGAACAGGTCAAGTTCGGCCTGGCAGAGCTGGAATTTCGGGATCAGCTTCTCGTGTTTCTGGAGGGGGCCTTGGGAATTCGTCAAGGCGAACTCGGGGCTCTCCGCTGGAGTACGACTTCGAGAACATGAGCTTCAGCGTTCAACACTCGTATTACTGGCGTCGGGGTTGGAACCTGAAGAGCACAAAAACGGAAGCGTCTGCAAAGCTGCTGCAGATGCACCCAAGCCTGAAACACTCCTTGCAGCGGTGGAGATCGCAAAGCCTCTACAACAAGCCGGAAGATTTCGTTTTTCCTTCCGAAAGACTGCAAGGCAGCAAGCCGTTGGATCTAGCTTCAGTGTTAAAGAAGAAGATTCAGCCTGCATTCAGACGCATCGGAATCACGGGTGTGGGCTGGCACACTTTTCGACACTCGGTTGGAACCATGCTGGCGGAAATGGGCGAACATCAGCTCACGATCCGCGACTACTTGCGGCACAGCAACCTCCATGTAACGAACAAATACCTGCAGGTGACTTCCAAGACCAAACGGCTGGCACAGGACAAATTGGTCGACGCTATTTTGCCCACGGGCATTTTGCCGAAGACAAACCTAATTCAATGAATGCTGTTGGTGAGCGTTTTCGGATGGGAACATTCTCGTCCAGCGCTTATCGTCCCCTAACATCCCCTGATTTGCTGGACGCTAGGGTTGCGAGTGCTTGAAAGGAATGGCGGGGACGACGGGACTCGAACCCGCGGCCTCTGCCGTGACAGAACATCAAATATATGTATTTCCAATGACTTGGAGGACGACGACGGCGCTAAGAGCCATTGAAATACCAGGGCCGAATCGTGCTGTGTATCGCGATACACAGTTCCACGAATCTGATTTATGCAATCGCTGCGTAACCGCCCTCATTGATCCGGGCCTGTACCAAACTCGTTATGGTCGAGCTGCGACGAACTCCGCGGACTGACGGCCGAACAGTCGTCTGCTCCAGTCCTGGCGCGTTGACCAACGCTGCGCGCCGAGACGCCAGTGCGCTCCTCCGCCTTTTGTTGCCGTTCTCGCCGACCTGGTGACCCCGCAAGAAATCTTTGTAATAATCCGTGCTGCCTTCCGTCTTTAGGAGTGAGACTAAGAGCGGGAGGCCACCCTGCAAGCCGCATTGACAGAGGAACCGACCATCACCCTGACTGGTGAGCTCGCGCGCGCCTTCGACGACCATCACGCGCTGGTTTTCCGCACCGCGTACCGAATAACTGGCAACGCCGCCGATGCCGAAGATGTGCTGCAGACCATCTTCCTTAGGCTGCTGCGGCAGCAAGATTCCAACGCGGTTCACAATCAGGAAAGCTATTTGCGCCGGGCTGCGGTGAACACCGCGCTCGACCTCATTCGTTCGCGGCGCGAAGACCAAGCCGCGGAACTCGTGGATGTTCCCTCGGGCGCGCGCGATCCCGACGCCGGCGATTTGAGAGCAGCGTTGCGGCGCGCTCTTGGACGGCTCACCCCCAAGTCTGCCGAGATATTCGCTCTTCGTTTTCTCGAAGGGGTCAGCAACCAGGAAATCGCGAGGACGCTGGGCGTGTCGAGAGTGTTGGTTGCAGTCAGCGTCCACCGCGCGCGCAAGCAACTGCAGCGCGATTTGAACGAGTACAGGTAGGAGGCAGAGATGAAAAACCAGGAATTTGATCGTTTGATTTCTCAAGTTCGCGAGGAGCATGTCAGCGAAGATGTCGTCGGCAGGGCCGCGAGCCGGGTTCGCGAAGCCATTTCTGCTTCGCAATCTGCCGATGACAGCGGCCTCAAGGTGCGGAGTTGCGCTGACTTCCAAAGCCTAATTCCTGCCTATCTGGGCGCGCGTCTCACCCCGGCGCGAACCCTACTGATGGAAGATCACCTTCATCAATGCGTCGCCTGCCGTCATGCGCTCGACGCGGCCCGAAACACCAGTGCGCCAATTCCGGTAAAGGGTCGAACCGAAAACAAGCACCGTCCCGTTCTGCAGTGGGCGCTCTCGGGAGCACTTGCCGCTGGAATCGCCATCGGAATGTTCGCCGGCAACGCCGGACTTCTGCCGGGTCAGCATGTGACGCGCGCAACTATCGCCAGCGCCGACGGATCCGTCTTCTATGTGGCAGACAGCGGCAGTCGTTTGATTCGCACCGGATACAAGCTTGCTGACGGGGATGAGTTCCGCACCGCGAAGGGTTCGCGTGCCGAAGTTCAGCTCACGGACGGCTCGCAGATCGAGATGGACGAACGTTCGCAGGTTTCCATCTCGCGCGGATGGCACGGAACTACGATTCATCTCGACGGCGGCAACATCATCGTGCAAGCCGCGCACCGGCGAACCGGGCATCTGTACGTCGCAACCGATGATTGCCTCGTATCCTCACAAGGCACCGTATTTCTGGTGAATAACGGAACAAAGGGTTCGCGGGTCTCTGTTCTCGAAGGTGCCGTCAATGTTGCCTACGGCAAGCGCACCGAGAATTTGCAGGCAGGCGGTCAGGCCACTTCCAGCAGCAACGTCTCCCGGGTTCCCATTCAGGACGAACTGGCGTGGAGCAAGGATGCGGCAAAATACCTGGCGTTGCTTGGCGAATTTCGATTGCTGCAGAGGCAATTCGAAGCGATCCCCGGACCGGGACTGAGGTATCAGTCCGATCTTCTGCAGTATGTCCCTGAAAACACCGTCGTCTATGCCGCGATTCCGAACATTGGTTCCACGCTCAGCGAAGCCAGCCAATTATTTGAAGATCGCTTACGGCTGAGTCCGGTGTTGCGCGAGTGGTGGACGGAGCCGGGCAATCACAACCGTGAACTCGAGGATATGGTCAGCAGGCTGGAGACCTTCAGCGGTTACCTGGGCGCCGAAGTAGTCGTGGCTGCAGCCCGAACGGGAAACGATAACTATTCCGCGCCGGTACTACTCGCGGATGTCAAGCGGCCGGGCTTGCGCGACTTCCTCGAACAGCAGAAGCAACAAGTTTCACACGGAAACAAACAGTTCGGATTTCAAATTCTCGACAATCCTGCACTCGCGCAGTCTTCGCCGAACTCGCCGTTGCTGGTTTATCTCACCAATAACCTGATGGTCGCGAGCCCGGATCCCGGCGAACTCCGCAGAGTCGCGGCGTTAGCCCAGTCGTCTCAGTCCCGCGGCTTTCGCCAAACGCCCTTTTATCAGAAGATTACGCAATCCTACCACGACGGCGCGGGCTGGCTTTTCTGCGTCGACATGGAACAAATTCTCGCGAGCCACGTACATAATCCCAGGAGTAGGGAGCCGTTGCCGCCGGGCTTCGACAATCTGAAGTATCTGGTGATCGAGCGGCGCGAAGTGGGGAAGACTGAGACTCGTGCGTCAATCACATTTGTTCCGCGGCGCAAGGGTATCGCTGCATGGCTGGCGGAGCCCGCGCCCATGGGATCTCTTGACTTCGTCTCTCCCGAGGCCGGTTTGGCTGCGTCCTTTGTGATCAAGGACCCGAAAAGCCTGATGGACGAAATATTCCAATACGCCGCGAGTTCCGACCCGAATTTCCAGGAGCACCTTGCTCAATTTGAGTCGAATCTGGGCGTAAGTATTCGCGATGACATTTCGGCGCCGCTTGGTGGCGAAATCACTTTTGCGCTGGACGGTCCGGTTCTCCCGGTTCCGAGCTGGAAAGTCATCGTGGAGGTTTACGATCACGGCAGCTTGCAGTCGACGATTTCTAAGCTGGTCGATAGCTTCAACCGGCAGGCGTCGCCTGAAGCGGGGAGGTTGCAGCTGACCCAGCGGCAGTTCGGCTCGCAAACGTACTTTACACTTCGCAACGACAGACATCCTTTCGAGCTCGACTATACCTTCGCGGATAGCTACTGGATCATCGCGCCCAGCCAGTCGCTGCTCGCGCGCGCCATCCAGAACCGGCAAGCGGGTTATATCCTGACGCGCTCGCAAGCCTTCCAGCAGCAGCTGCCGACCGATGGCTACACCAATTTTTCCGCGATTTTCTATCACAACCTGGCGCCGATGATTGCGCCATTGGCGGAACAATTGAAGTCTCTCGGCGCTCTGAATTCTGAGCAACAGCATGAACTCGCTGCACTCCGTGAGAACTCTGCGCCCGGACTGATCTACGCTTACGGAGAGCCGGACCGCATTGTGGTTGCAAGCAGCAGCGGGTTCATGGGCCTGAATCTCGATACGCTTCTGGGAATCGGTGAAGGCAATCCGGCATTGTTGTCACAATTTCTTGGGGCCAGCACCGGGCTGCAGAGCGGTGGTAATGTACAGTGACAATGAATTCCGAAGCGGCAACTGCAGTTTCGGCTGAAGTCGAGGCGCCCTCAATTGCGAAGGCGCCCGCTCCCGTCGTCGAACTGCAGGGAGTGTCTGTTCGATTCGGCCGTCGCGATATTCTGCAGAATCTCACCTGCACGCTCTCGGGCAGGAGCATCGGCCTCCTCGGCCCAAACGGCGCGGGCAAGACTACTCTCATTAACACGCTGCTGGGTTTCTATAAACCCGTCTCAGGGTCGGCGCGTATTCTCGGGCACGACATCCATTCCGATCTCAAAACCATCCGCAGCCTCGTCGGCTACATGCCGGAAAACGACGCGTTCATTTCAAAGATGAGCGCTGTGTCTTTCATTCGCATGATGGCGGAGCTCTCCGGCTTGCCATCGGAGGCGGCGCTCGAGCGGGCGCACGAAGCTCTCTTTTTCGTCGGACTGAGCGAGGCTCGCTATCGCAAATTGGGAACTTACTCGCTCGGCATGAGGCAGATGGCCAAACTGGCACAAGCGATCGTGCACGGGCCGCGTCTGGTGATTCTTGATGAGCCGACCAACGGGCTTGACCCGGTCGCCCGGCAACGCATGATTCGCCTGATTCGCGAAATTCGCAGCGATCCGGAGATGCACGTGGTCGTCTGCTCTCATCTGTTGCGTGATGTGGAGGATTGCTGCGAGGAAGTGCTGATCCTCAAACAGGGACGAATCGTGCACTACTCGAACCTGGAAGAAGAGCGCCGCGCCAACCGGCGTTTTCTGGAGTTGGAAATTTACGGCGCGAATGGCAACTTCACCGAAGCCATCGAGCGCCTGGGCTGCGAATGCGCGACCACGACGAATCGCCTGAAGATGGTGCTGGCCGATGGCGTCGAGATTCGCGATATTTATCGCTTGGCAGCAGAGCGCGACGTGCGAATTCGCCGGCTGAATTTTCGCCGCGACACGCTGGAAGACATTTTTTTGCGAGCCATGGAAACATAACGCGGTTTACTTGGACGCAAAGATAAGCTGAATTAAGAAGGTTGAGATGGCCGTTTACAAACGAACCTACCGACGCTACACCGGCGAACTAACTCCCGGTTGGTCGCGGTTTGTGGTTCTCTATCGCTACTCCCGAAAGAGCCTGCTGCGCTCGCGCCTTCTCACTGGATTCTACGTACTCTGCTTCTTCTTTCCCTTGTTCTGTGCGCTGGAGATTTATTTCTTGCATAATCTCGACTTCGTCGCCAAGTACGGCTTCGATGTCGCGCGCTTCCTCTCCATCGACAACAAATTCTTCTTCTACTTCATCGATGTTCAGGGTGTGCTCGCATTCATCCTCACCGCGTTCACCGGACCCGGCTTGATCTCTCCCGATCTGGCCAATGGCGCGCTGCCCCTATATTTCTGCCGCCCATTTTCGCGAGTCGAGTATATCGCCGGCAAAATGTCGGCATTGGCAGTCCTGCTTTCGCAAATCACATGGGTTCCCGGCCTGATTCTGTTCGCCATTCAGGCAAGCGTCGCCCCGCGCCACTGGCTTGCCGAGAACTGGTGGATTGTCGGCAGCATCGTCCTGGCGTCGTGGATTTGGATTGCAATTCTGTGCCTGCTCTCGATGGCGCTCTCCGCCTGGGTGAAATGGAGATTCGTAGCCAGCGCGCTCATGCTGGGCGTTTTATTCTTCGGCGCAGGCTTCGGACACGCGATCAATGCCGTGATGCGCACGGATTCGGGCAGCCTCATCGACATCAGCAATCTCATCGCAACCGTCTGGACCAGCCTGTTCCGTATCCCCATTGAACTCTCCACGACGGCCAGCAAAGCCTGGACAATGCTTCTCATCGTCTGCGGAATTTGCTTGTTGCTTCTGATGCGCAAAGTGCGCGCTTACGAAGTGATCAAATGAGCGGCGAGATCACCATCGAGAACGTCTCGAAGTTCTACGGCGAAGTACTGGGCGTCAATCGCGTGAACCTGTCGATTCCCCCGGGAATCACCAGCCTGGTGGGGCCGAACGGCGCCGGCAAAACTACGCTGATGAATCTGATGACTGGGCTCATTCAGCCAACCAGGGGCACGATTCGCATTCTCGGCCACGCCACCGACGAACCGGAAAAGCTGTTCAAACTAGTCGGGTATTCAACACAGTTTGATTCGTTTCCCAAAGGCCTGACCGGATTTCAGTTCATTTATCTCTACCTGAGGTTGTTCGGATACGAGGCTCGCACGGCCGATGAACTGGCGTGGCGTGCGATTGAGCGTGCAAATTTAACCGACGCAGCCCACCGCAAAGTCGCTGCCTACAGCAAGGGTATGCGCCAGCGTATTCGGCTTGCGCAATCGATCAGCCACAATCCGCGCGTGCTGATTCTCGACGAACCCCTCAACGGCCTCGATCCCCTGGCCCGCGCCGAAATGATTGCGATGTTTCGGTCGCTCGCCGTCGACGGATGCCACGTCATCATCTCCAGCCACATCCTGCATGAAGTGGACATCATCTCCGACCAGGTGATTCTGCTTAGCAACGGCTACGTCGTTGCCGAAGGCCAGATTCAAGACGTACGCAACGAAATTCGCGAGCACCCCGCGCAGATTCTTATTCGCTGCAGTAATCAACGGCAGCTCGCTTCAAAACTCATTGAGTCGGGACTGGCAATCGAGGTTCGTACGCATGAAGACGGCCATGGCCTGCTGATCAAGACCGGGGATGCCGACCGCTTCTATCTTGCGCTGAACCGGCTGGTGCAAAGCGGCGTCGATGTGGAATCCGTGCTTCCCGCTGACGACGATGTCAACTCGGTCTACGAATACCTGATCGGCACGGAAGGGGCGGCGGTATGACGCGAGTTTGGCTGGTCCAAATCCTGGCGGTGATCCGCCTTGAAGTGAAGAAAACGTTCTTCGCCAAACGCGGCCTGTGGATTTACCTGCTGGCATTTATGCCGCTGGCCTTGTTTGTAGCTCATGCGATCGTCCTCGGTCACCAGAATAAGGATCGCGACCGAATTGCGAGCGAAAGTGCGAGGCCGTTGACCTACCAGGACCTGACGAGCGTAACTCGTGAAATGAGCCGGGAAGAAATCACTCAGCGGCTTGGCAAGCCTCCGATCTCATACGCCTGGGACGAACGCAGGGAGGACACTCCCGGGTCTTCTCGATTGGTGATTTGCGAATCTTACCGGTATTCCGACGGGGCGAACGATCTGTATATTCGGCTGGAGGATGGCAAGGTAGTCGGAACAACTCTGGGACAACACGAGAGCCTCGGCGAAAATACTGTCGTTTTTGCCGGGGTATTCCAGTTCTTCTATTTGCGCCTCGCGATTTTCTTCGGCTGCCTCGGCATCTTCATGAATCTGTTTCGCGGAGAGCTGCTCGACAAGAACCTGCACTTCTATTTCCTGGCGCCAATTCGCCGCGACGTGCTGATGTTCGCCAAATATCTGTCCGGCCTTCTGGCCGCGACCGTGATCTTCATGACCAGCGAGGCGCTGCAATTCATCGCGCTCTGCTGGAGCTTGGATTCGAATGTCCGGAACGCCTATCTCTATCACGGTCACGGCTTCGCGCATCTGGCCGCCTATCTCGGGATTACAGCGCTGGCTTGTGTCGGATACGGCAGCTTGTTTCTCGCGGCGGGATTGTGGGTCCGCAATCCGATCATTCCTGCAGCAGTGATCCTCATTTGGGAGGCGATGAATCCATTTCTGCCGACCGTGCTGCAGAAAATCAGCGTTATCTATTATTTGAAATCGCTCTGCCCGGTCGAAATTCCCGCCTCACCCGATACTCCAGCCATCTTCGCTATGCTGATCTCGAATCCGGAGCCAATCGCCGCTCCCATAGCAATCTTCGGTGTGATCCTGGTTTCGTTTGCGATTCTGGTTGTATCAAGCCGCCGAGTACGGCGCATGGAAATCAACTACACGACAGAGTAGGGTCCCAAGATACCTAGGGAAACCCTGAATAAGCCATGTCTTCGCGGTAGTAAGTCTGCCGGTGCGAACGTTTCGGATCCGTTTTCGCTCTTCCGCCCGCTTCGGCGGTTCGCTTGTGATCGGGAACCTTCGCTCCGCCTTAAGCCGATGCCAGAAGCAACAGTTTTTTACGCAGCAGATACAGG
>Ga0209056_10004395_pt1 | contig 14878 bp, 19 predicted proteins | sample GraSoiAngelo_114_FD_185876 | JGI IMG/M metagenome (GOLD analysis project Ga0209056, IMG submission 185876) | Grasslands soil microbial communities from the Angelo Coastal Reserve, California, USA - 14_0903_13_40cm (SPAdes) (version 2) | ecosystem: Environmental > Terrestrial > Soil > Grasslands... | reverse complement strand
CCGACCTGATCAAGCTGGCCATGCTCGAGGTCCGGCGCCGCCTGGGCGCCGCGGGGGGCGGGGCGCGCCTCCTCCTCCAGGTCCACGACGAGCTGTTGCTGGAGGTCCCGGCCGACCGGCTCGCGGCCGTCGAGTCGGCCGTGCGGGACGCCATGGAGCGCGTCTTCCCCCTCCGCGTCCCCCTCGAGGTGGACGTGCGCCACGGCGCCAACTGGTCGGAGGCCCATTGACGCCCCCGGCGGCGCCCCGCCCCGGCCGGCGGGTGAATAGGCCCGGCGGCGGCCCGTCTGACCTCCGGCGAGCGCCCCGTGGCTTCTAGCGATTGGGAGCTCGTCCAGCGCGCGCGGGCGGGCGACCGCGACGCTTTCCGCGAGCTGGTCGAGCGCTACCAGCGCAAGATCGCCGCGCTGGCGCTCGGCATGCTGCGCAGCAGGGAAGACGCGCTCGACATCGTGCAGGAGACGTTCACGAAGGCCTACCAGAGCCTGGACCGCTTCAAGGGAGACGCCGCCTTCTACACCTGGGTCTACCGCATCGCCTACAACCTGTGCGTGGACCAGCAGCGGCGGGCGGCGAAGGAGCCGCTGCTCACCCTCGACGCGGACGAGGACGCCCGGCCGGCCCACGCGCTGCCCGCCGACGACCCTCACCCCGACCAGCCCTTCGCGCGCGCGCGCGACGCGGAGATCGCCCGGCGGGTGCGCGAGGCCATTCGAGATTTGACCCCCGATCACCGAGCGGTCATACTCCTGCGCGAGTTGGAAGGGCTCTCCTACGCGGAGATCAGCCAGGTGCTCGAGTGTCCGAAGGGGACGGTGATGAGCCGCCTGCACTACGCGCGCCGCCAGCTCCAGCGGCGTCTGCGGGAGCTCCTGTGAGCGCCGAGCGGGTCATGACGTGCGCCGAGGTCGAGGGGCTGCTCGACGCCTTCGTCGACGCGGAGCTCCCCGCGCCCGCACTGCTCGCGGTCGCCCGGCACGCGGGCGGCTGCGAGGCGTGCGACGCGGCGGTGCGCGAGCTCAGCGCGCTCCGCGAGGCGGTCGAGCGCAGCGTCGTGGCCGAGGTGGAGACGCTCGACCTCGCGCGCGTGTGGCCGGCGGTCAGCCAGGGCGTCGAGCGCCACGACGCCCGCGTCGAGTGGCGCCGGCGGCTCCGTACCGTGCCCGCGTGGGGTGTGGCGCTCGCCGTGGCCGCGAGCGCCGTCCTCTGGCTGCGCAGCCCGGAGCCCGAGCCCGCCCGGCTCGCGGCCGCGCCGCGCCGGAACCAGGCGGTGATCGAGCGCATCGACTCGAGCGGCCACTTCGAGCTCCGCCGCGACCGCAAGTACGGCACGACGCTCATCATGGTGAGCGACCAGGCGGGTCAGTGACGCGCGACGCGTGCCCCGCGATGCTCGGCCTCGCCGCGGGGGCGCTCGTCCTGCTCGCCGCCGCCCACGCGCTCGCGCTCGAGGTGCAGATCACCACGGTGCGTGCCAGCGAGCACGGCCCCTCGGACGCGCAGCTCATCGACCTCCGCCCGCGTCTCCGGCGCCTGGTCGGCTATCGCTCCTTCCAGGTCGTGGGCAAGGAGCGGCGCCGCTGCGCGTGGCAGACGAGCGAGGCGTTCGCCATCCCGGGCGGGCGCATGCTGCACGTCGTGCCCAAGGGGATGCGCGACCAGGCGGTGGTGATGAGCGTCAAGCTGATGGACGGGTCGCGTGCGCTGGTGGATACCGACGTGCGTCTCCAGAATCGCGGGGTGATGCTCTTCGGGGTCGGTCAGGACTCGCGCGCTGCCGAGGGGGCGCTCATCATCATGCTGCGAGCGGAGGACTGAGATGGGAAGCTGGGTCGAGGAGATCGGGAATCAGCTCTGGGGCGTGGCGGAGGCGTTCGGCGCGGAGATGCGCGGGCAGGGGCTGCTCTCGCTCCTGCGGCCCGTGGCGCCGTTCAACCGCCCGACCTTCCTCGCCCCGGCCGTGACGGTGGGCGCGCTGATCACCTTCCTCATGCTCTCGGGGGTGGCGGTGACGGCGCTCGGCGCGCTCCTGGCCGCGCTCCTGGCGCTCTACCTGCTGCTCGTCGAGGTGTTCGGGGTGACGGTCGAGCTGCACCCGCTCGGGCTGCGCTGAGCGGCGCTCAGCGTTCCGTCATGGCCGCGGCCAGGATGTGCGCGGTCGAGGGGCGCATGATGCGCGCATCCACCTCGCGGCCCGCGAGCAGCGCCGCGCGCACCTCCTTCCCCGAGATGGTGAGCGGCTTCTCGCCCGGATGGTTGTCCATCAGGTCGACGCGCCCGATCGACTCGTAGTAGGCGGCGAAGCCGACCTTGACGGGCTGGATCTCGAGATTGCCGCGGAGGGCGCCGAAGATCTCCTGCGCGTCGAAGTCGCCCCAGATGGCCGTGCCGTCGTGGAAGGGCGCGTCGGCGTGCTTGCGCCCGACGACCAGGTCGGTGAAGCCGAAGTTCTGGCGGTAGATGGCGTGCATCACCGCCTCCTTCGGGCCGCCGTAGAACATCTTGATGTCGAGGCCGAGGAGGATGACGCGGTCGGGGACCGACTCGCCGCGCGGCCCCCAGAGCGCGGGGTCGCTGTCGCCCTCGCCGAGGGCGCGGGTCGCGATGAGCGCCTCGTAGGTCCGCATGCGCACGTCGGCATGCACGTCGTCGCCCTTGGTCTCGCCGATGAGCGGGTTGAGACACGCGCCCGCGTCGTGCCCGGCGCGCAGCAGCGTCTCGAGCCCGTAGACGAGCGCGTACTCGTGCGCGCGGTGGAGCGGGTTGCGGGTCTGGAAGGCGACCACGCGGTTCCAGCCCCTGGCGGCGAGCAGCCGGCGCACCTCGCGCGGCGCCAGCACGTACTTCCCGAACTCGGGGTGCTTCGGCTGGGGAAGCACGCGGAGGGTGCCGCCGAGGAGGTGCGTCTTGTCGGCGTCGCCCTTGAGCACCATGTCGGCGCCGGGATGGTCGGTGCGCTCGGTGCCGTAGACGCGCTTCAGGTACTTCGCCTTGTCCCACGGGTAGACGTCGCTGAGGGCGAGGGTCGCGACCACGGCGCCGGTGCCGTTCACGAGCGCGACGGTCCGTCCGCGCCCCAGCTTCTGCGCCCGCTCGGCGGTCACGGGGAACGCGATCGGGATCGTCCAGGCGTAGAGCCGGCCGCCGCGCTCGAGCACGCACTCGTCGAGCACGCGGTGGTAGGTGGCCTCGTCCATCGGGCCGGTGAGCGGGGAGAGCCCGCCGTCGCCGAAGCGATAGACGCTCGAGAGGTCGGCGTCGGAGACCGGGACCTCGGGGAGGCGCGCCGCCGCGCCCCGGAACCGCTCCACCTCGTCCGCCGGGACGGTGAGCGACACGGGCTCGACGAGGCCGCCGTGGGGAGGGATCAGGTCGGACATCGAGTATCCTTTCTCGGATGTCGGCCGTTCGGGGCTAACTGACCCAGTTCTCGCACCGCAGCCTCGGGACCCGCTTGAACTCACGGAGGTTGTTCGAGACGAGCGTTGCCCCGAGGGAGAGCGCATGGGCGGCGATCAGCGTGTCCATCGCGCCGATCGGACGCCCGCGTCGCTCGAGATGCGCGCGCACCCGTCCATAGGTCGTTGCGGCCTCCGCGTCAAAGGCGAGCACGTTCATGTGTCCGAGAAAGACGTCGAGCACCTGATGATTGCGCTGCGGAACGGAGCTCTTGCTCGCACCGAACCTGAGCTCGGCCGCGGTCACGGCGCTCACGGCGACGTCGGCGGGCGTGAGGCGCTGGAGCCGACTCAGCACCTCGGGTGGCCGGCGCTTCAGGGCGTAGATGCAGATGTTGGTGTCGAGCAGGTACCTCAGGGGAAAACATCCTCGCGGCGCTCGCTCGCCACGAACTCGGTCCGCTCGACGTCGTCCGAGAGCTTGCCGAAGCAGGCCCAGAAGGCGTCGTCCCAGCCCTTGTGAACCGGCTCGAGGATGACCTTGTCGTTCGCCCGGCGGATCAGGACCTCATCGCCGCTGAAGCGGAACTCCTTCGGCAGCCGGACCGCCTGGCTGCGTCCGTTCCAGAACAGCTTCGCTCTCGTGCTCATGCGCTCCCGCAGGTCTATACCCGATATAGATCGTGGCGACAAGGCGGCTGACGCCCGCTCCTCACCCCCGCGGCACGGCGAGCGTGATCCCGATCAGCGGCCAGTAGTAGCGCGCCACCAGGTTGAACGCCGCCCACGCGATGACCACCATCACCGACCCCGGCACCAGCATGTCGCGGAGCCGCAGGTAACCCGACGAGTACGCGATCGCGTTGCCGGGCGTGCCGACGGGCAAGGTGAAGGCGAGCCCGGCCGGCAGCGCGACGGCGGGTGCCATCAGGCGCGGATCGATCCCGAACTGCGCCGCGATGCCGAGCGCCACGGGCATCAGGAGCGCCACCACCGCCGAGTGACTCATCGCCTCGGTCAGCAGGATACCGAGGGCGGAGATCATGGCGATGACGGCCAGCGGGCTGTGCGCCCAGCGGCTCACGGTCACGCTCGCGATGAAGGTCGAGGCGCCCGAGCGGTTGAGGGCCGAGCCGAGCGCGATCGCGCCGCCGTACATGAGGAGCACGCCCCAGTTCACGTACTGCTCGATGTCGCGCCAGGCGAGGAGGTCCAAGAGGAAGAGGAGCACCACCGCGCCGAGCGCGATGGTCGCAAGCCCGAACTCCTCGCCCCCGATGATCCAGGCCGTGAGCGTGCCGAGCATCACCAGGGCGATCGACTTCTCCTTGCCCGAGGGCCTTCCCAAGCGGAGCGCCTTCTCGGCGATGATGACGTCGGCGTCCCGCACGGAGGTGATGTCGATCGGGAAGAAGCGCACGATCACCTGCCAGCCCGCCACCAGCAGCACCACCACCAGCGGCCAGGCGACGAGCGTCCACTGGGCGAAGCTGTAGGTCTGGCCGTTGAAGTCGCGCAGCATGCCGAGCGCGAGCGGCGCGCGCCCGCCGCCCAAGAGGGTCGCGATGCCGCCGATCTGCGTGCCCCAGGCCATGGCGAGGAAGAGGGCGCGGCCGTAGTTGCTCTGTTGGCGCGGCAGGCGGAGCACGCGCGCGATCTCGACCGTGATCGGAAAGGTCATGGCGGCGACCGCGTGTTCCGACATGAAGAACGCCATGAACGCGTTCATCAGGAAGAGCGAGAGGAGCAGCGCGCGCGGCGTGTGCCCGAACCGGCGCAGCACGCCGATCGCGATGCGGGTCGAGAGCCCGCACTTCATGAGCGAGGCGGCGAGGATGAACGCGCCCAGGATGAAGAACACGGCCTCGTTGCCGAAGAGCGCATAGGTCTCTTTGGCGGAGAGCACACCGGTGGTCGGCAGGAGCACCATGGCGAGCAGGCTCGTCACCATGAGCGGGATGACGTTCGTCACCCAGTAGACGAGGCAGAGGGCGAAGATGGCGAGCGCGCTCTGCCCGGCGGGCGTGAGCCCGGCGGGCGGCTCCATGGCGCGCAGGGCGAGGAAGGCGAGGAGCCCGACCCCCAGCACGACCGGCCGGTAGGTGTGCCCGGCGAGGATGCGCCACAGCGGCCGGGTGTCGATGATGACGTCGGCGGGCGGCTGGAGCCGTTCCTGGGGACGGGCCACTAGAGGTGGGCGGCGTCGAACGACTCGCTCACCTTGCGCACGCGCAGGCGGCGGCGGAAGCGGGCGAGGCCGCGCGCGGCGAGCGCGCCCAGGCGCGAGCGGGTGAGCTGCTGGACGGTGACCGCCAGGCGGGCGCCGTCGCCCGCGAAGTGGCGCGCCTCGAGCGGTGTGATGCCGAGCGCCAGGTCGCGCACCCAGCCCATGTTGATGCCGCGGTGCCTGACGGTGCGGTAGAGGTGCGCGAGGACGGGCACCACCTCGGCCGCCGCCGGCACCGGGTACTCGCCGCGCAGGATGGTGGCCACCGGCACGACGCCCATCTCGACCAGCGCGTCGATACCCGCGATGGTCGAGTCCGCGGGCTCGAGGCCGAGCACGAGATCGGTCCACACGGTGCCGCTCGGGAAGACCTTGGCGGCGTGGGCGAGGGCCTCCAGGTAGCGCTCGCGCCCGATGTAGCGTGCTCGCCCGATGCAGTGGCGGCTCAGCACGTCGGGGTCGAAGATCTCGAGGTTGTAGCTGAGCGCGTCGACCCCGAGCGCGTAGGTCTGGTCTACCCAGCCGGGCGTGCGCGGCGGGTGGACCTGAGCGGCGATCAGCGTGTCGAAGTGCCGGCGCACCGCCTCGATGTAGGGCGCCAGGAAGGCGATGCCACCGTCCTCGCTCTCGTAGTGGCTGGTGTTGAAGTAGACGAGCTCGCACGCGCCCTCGTCGAAGGCGGCGCGCACGACCTCGAGCACGTCGGCGACCGAGACCGCCTCCCGGTCGGCCGGGAGGCGCGCGCCCTCCACGCAGAAGCGGCACGGCGTGCCCTGCACGCTGAAGCCGCAGGCGGTGCTCGGGCAAACCAGCAGGTGGCTGCCGCGCACGGTGGCGACGCGCGCCATGGGGGTGCCGCGGCTGGTACGGCGCTCGTAGAAGGCCGGCCGCGGGACGGGGCGGACCTCGACCGGCGCGCTCTCGGCGCCGCCGGCGTCGCGGCGCACGAGGAAGTGGCGGCGGCCGTTGGCGAGCAGGACGAAGGGCGAGCCCGCGGTGTGGTGCTCGTCGATCGGCACGTCGACCCGGACGGCGTCGGGCAGGACGACCTCGAGCGGACGCGCCGTGTCCCCCGCGCCCAGGCGGGCGGCGCTCGGGTCGAGGCGCGCGCCGCGCACCGCGAGCTCGAGCTTCCAGTGCGCGGGGTGGCTCATGGCGAGCCGGCGCAGCACGAGCACCCCGCCGCCGCGAGGTCCCTCGCCGTCGCGCTGCCCTCGAGGCCGAGCGTGGTCAGGCGGCCGTGGACCGGCGGCGAGAGCAGGACGCGCAGCACCTCGTTCGCCGCGAGCGCGCCCAGCACGAGGCGCGCGGGCGCGACGTGCCCCGCGCCCGGCACCTGCCGGTCGCCGCCGAGCTCGCCGGGCGCGAGCGCCTGGCCCCAGCACCGCAGGCACGGCCGTCCGACGAGCGTCGCGACCAGGATCCGATCGCCGACCAGTAGCCCGAGGACGAACGGCCTCCTCGCCGCCTCCAGGCCGAAGGGCGCGCCGTGGGGGACGTCGTCGTCGGTCGCGGTGAGCTCGAGCAGGCCGACGCCCACGTCGGCCGCCGTTCCCTCGCTCGCGCCGCAACGGCAGTCGGGCGAGAGCTCGGGCAGAGGGCCGACGCCCGCCGACACGTGCAGCGTCCCGACGCCCGCGCGGCCGAGGAGGGTCACCGCCGCGGTGGCGGCCGGCCCGGCGCCCGCCACCGCGACCCGGGCGGCCAGGAGCCGCTCCTGCCCCCGCCCGCCGACCTCCGGGAGGATGATCTGGCGGCCGTAGCGCTCGACCTGCGCGTCGGTCAGCATCACTCGATGACGTTCTTCTCGATCGGCTCGACCGTGACGCCCTGGGCGCGGAACCACTCGACCGCGGCCTCGATCTCCTCCGGCCGGCCGTCGAGCTCGAGGGCGATGATGCCGAGCTCCTCGCTGACGCTCGCGCTGCGCACGTTGAACACCAGCTCGAACTTGCGGCTCATCTGGTAGATGAGCGGCTCCTTCACGAGCTTCTTGGGATAGGTCAGGTAGAACTTCCCGCGCGCGCCCGCGTCGGGTTTCGCCTTCGCCAGGCGTGACGGCGGCGTCCGCTTCATGGCGTCGTCCCTCCGAATTTCCCCCAGCCGATCCACAGGTTGGTCGAGAGGTAGCGGTCGCCGAAGTCCGGGAAGAGCACCACGACCGTCCCCTCACGCAGCCCACGCGCCACCTCGAGCGCCGCCACCTGCGCCGCGCCGCTCGATTGCCCGAGCAGCAGGCCCTCCTCCCGGCCGAGGCGGTAGACCATGTTGTAGGCGTCCTCGGTCTCGATGCCGAGCTTCCGGTCGAGCTCCGCCTCGTGGTAGATGCCGGGCACGATCGAGGACGCCATGTGCTTCAGGCCCTCGATGCCGTGGAAAGCATCGGCCGGCTCGGCGGCGATGACCTGGATGCTCCGGTTCTGCTCCTTCAGGTAGCGCCCCGTCCCCATGATCGTCCCGCCGGTGCCGATGGTGGCGACGAAGTGCGTGATCGCGCCCTCGGTCTGGCGCCAGATCTCGGGGCCGGTGGTCTCGTAGTGGGCGAGCGAGTTGGCCTCGTTGTTGTACTGGTCGGGCTTGAAGTAGCGCTCGGGCTGCTCGGCCAGGATCGTCCGGCAGAGACGGATGGCGCCGTCGGAGCCCTCGAGCGGGTCCGAGAAGATCGCCTTGGCGCCGAAGGCGGCGACCACCTGCTTGCGCTCCTTGCTCACGTTGCCCGGCATGACCAGCTCGACCGGGTAGCCGAGCGCCGCGCCCACCATGGCGAGCGCGATGCCGGTGTTGCCCGAGGTCGAGTCGAGGATCGTCTTCCCCGGCACGAGCCGCCCGCGCGCGAGCCCGTCCTCGATCATCTTGAGGGCAGGGCGGTCCTTCACCGAGCCGCCGGGGTTGAAGCCCTCGAGCTTGCCGAGGATGCGCACCGCCGGCGGCACGCCGTCGCGCGTCCGCCGGATCTCGATCAGCGGCGTGTTGCCGACCAGCTGGAGCGCGGAAGGCACGGCGAGCGGCCCGGCGGACGGTGAGGTCGGCCGGGCGAGGACGGCGCGCGCGGGGAGCATGGGGATGGCCGCGCTAGCGGCCTCCCGCGATCGCCGGGACGATGGACAGCTCGTCGCCCGCCTTGAGCGGCGTCTCGAGGTGCGCGAGGAAGCGGATGTCCTCGCCGTTGACGAAGATGTTCACGAAGCGTCGCACCTGACCGGACTCGTCACAGATGCGCTCCTTCAGGCCCGGGTAGCGCCGCTCGAGATCGTCCACGAGCGCGGCCACGGTCGCCCCCTGCGCCTCGACCCCCCCGGCGCCCCCCGTGTACTTGCGGAGCGGCGTCGGCACCTTGACCTGTACCATGATGACGGTTCCTCCTTCGGGTTTCCAGTCAAACGGCGCTCGCCGCGCGGGCGGCGTTCAGGCGAGCGAAGAGCTCGTCGAAGTCGGCGAGCCGCGCCGGGATGCGGAACGGCTGCTCGACCGTGTCGAGCACCGCCTCGAGCGTCTTGTAGCCGTTGCCCGTGACGCTGATGACGATCGACTCATCACGGGGGATCCTCCCCTGTTCGATCAGCTTCTTGGTGACCGCGACCGTCGTGCCGCCCGCGGGCTCGGTGAAGATGCCCTCGGTGCGGGCGAGGAGCCGGATGCCGGCCACGATCTCCTCGTCGGTGACCGCCTCGCCCCAGCCGCCCGACTCGCGCACGGCCTTGAGCACGTAGAAGCCGTCGGCCGGGTTGCCGATGGCGATCGACTTGGCGATCGTCTGCGGCTTCACGGGGGTGATGAGATCCGTGCCCTTGTGGAGCGCGTTCACGACCGGCGCGCAGCCCGCCGCCTGCGCCGTGTAGATCTTGAAGTCGCCCTCGACGAGACCGAGATCGCGCAGCTCGCGGAAGGCCTTGGCGATCTTGGGCAGGATGGTGCCGCCCGCAGTCGGTACCACGATGTGCCTGGGTAGGTGCCAGCCAAGCTGCTCGGCGATCTCGAAGCCGTAGGTCTTGGCGCCCTCGGTGTAGTACGGGCGCACGTTGATGTTGACGAAGGCCCAGCCGTACTTGTCCGCCACCTCGCTGCACAGCCGGTTCACGTCGTCGTAGTTGCCGCGCACGGCGATGGTGCGTGGACCGTAGATGGCGGAGCCGATCACCTTGCCCTGCTCGAGGTCGTCGGGGATGAAGATGTAGCAGGCGAGGCCGGCGCGCGCCGCGTGCGCCGAGACCGAGTTGGCGAGGTTGCCGGTGGAGGCGCACGACACGGTCTCGAAGCCGAACTCGATCGCCTTCGAGATGGCGACCGAGACGACCCGGTCCTTGTAGGAGAAGGTCGGGTGGTTCACCGAGTCGTCCTTCACCCAGAGCTCCCGCACGCCGAGCACGGCGGCGAGCCGGTCGGCGCGCACGAGCGGCGTCATGCCCGAATGCAGGCCGACGCGCGGCTCGCCCTCGATCGGCAGCAGCTCGCGGTAGCGCCAGAGGTTCTGCGCCCGCGCGGCGATCTTCTCGCGCGTCAGCACGCGGCGGATGGCGGCGTAGTCGTATTGGACCTCGAACGGGCCGAAGCACGTCTCGCACACGTGCAACGGGGCGACCGGCGTCTCGGCGCCGCACTCGCGGCAGCGGAGACCCTTCACGTAGCTCATGGGGCGTGGCTCCTTTCGGCGGCGCGGGGGGCGCACGCCGGGCAGCGCGGATTCGGAGCGACCGGGACGGTGCGCCAGCGCCCGGCCTGCGTGTCGAGGGCGAGGAGCGCGTTCGCGTAGGCGGGGGGCTCGCCGGCGAGCAGGCGGATCGCCTCGGCGGCCTGCAGCGCGCCCGCGAGCGCGGCGACCGGCCCGAGCACGCCGGCCTCCTGGCACGACGGCACGTCGCCCGGCGGCGGCGCCTCCTCGAAGACGCAGCGGTAGCACGCGCTCCGCCCGGGGAGCACGGTGAGGAGCTGCGCGCGGAAGCCGAGCACGCCGGCGTGCACGAGCGGCACGCCCGCGGCCACCGCGGCGTCGCTCACTACGAACTTGGCGGCGATCGTGTCCGTAGCGTCGAGGACGACGTCGAAGGCGCGGAGGAGGTGGGCGTCCGGCGAACCGAAGCGCGCGCGCCAGGTCTTCACGCGGAGCGCGGGCGCCAGCCCCCGCAGCCGCTCGGCCGCCACCTCGACCTTCGGCCGACCGACGTCCGCGCCCGTGTAGAGCGGCTGGCGGTGGAGGTTCGAGAGCTCGACCGCGTCGGGATCGACCAGCCCGAGCGTGCCGACGCCCGCGGCGGCAAGCGCCGTCGCGGCGGGCGCGCCGAGGCCGCCGACGCCGATCACGAGGACTCGGCCGCGGGCAATCTTTTCGTCGATCGTCGACATGGGCAACAAAAAAGCCCCTCTCCAGTCAGGAAGAGGGGCTCACCAGCGTGCGAATCCTTATCTTTCGCCGCCCGCGAAGGCAGCGTCGGAATTAGCACCAGCGTCCCTTTCAGGACCGGTTGCTGTGGCGTCGCCGGGCCTGGCCCTCAGCCACTCTGGATAAGGCTATGTTTTATCGTCTCTCTCGGAGGGGGAGGTAACCCGAAAGGCGCGCTTGTGTCAATGCGCGCTACGGCCTCGGCGGGGTGGCGCCGCCGATGTCCGGGTAGGCCGAGACCGTGTTCGGGAGCTTCTGCCGGTCGGCCTCGCCCCGCATGCGCTCGATGTGGGTGAGCAGGAGCTTCATCGGGTCGTCGCCGTCGAGCGAGGCGGCGGTGGCCCCCAGGCGCTCCTTGGCCTCGCGTCCGAGCGGGCCCTCGGGATGGTGGCGGGCGAGGGCGGCGAGCGCGAGGGTCGCCCCTTCGGCCTCGTTGCGGGCGGCGTAGACCTGGGCGAACCGGTAGAGGCACTCCGCGGCGGCATCGGTCTCGGGGTAGTCCGTCAGGATGCCCCGCAGCCGCGCCTCGGCCGCCTTGATGTTCCCGATCTTGAGATAGTAGGCGGTGACGTCCGCTTCGTGCTTGGCGAGCGCTTCGCGGCACTCGCGCACGCGGAGGCGCGCCCGCTCCGCCCACGGGCTCTGCGGGAAGCGGTCGATCAGGTTGCGGAAGTAGGTGAGCGCGTTGGCATGCGACTGCTGGTCGCGATCGCTGGTGCTCGCCTGGGCGAGGTACGCCATACCGAGGTGGTACTCGACCGCGGGCAGCTCCGCGCTGGTCGGGTGCATGCGCTCGAAGTCGCCGAAGGCCGCGATCGCCTCGGCCCAGCGCTGCGCCTTGTAGTACGAGAGCGCGATCTTCAGCTCCGCCTCCTCGGCGTGCTGGTCGAAGGGGTGCTGGTCGAGGAGCTTCTTGTAGCGGTCGACGGCCAGCTCGTAGGCGTCGATGTTGAAGGCCTCCTCCGCCTCGCCCCACAGCTTGTCGGGCGGGATGATAGGCTTCTTTCCGGCGCACCCGAGCGCGACGAGCGCCACGGCAAGCGCGCCGAGGCGGCGGCGGCGCATGGTGGCGGCGACGGTACTGGAAGCGTCCCCGGCAGTCAATTCAAAGTGCGGCTGCCGGCACGACCATCTGCTGGCGCAGACGCTCTGCGGTGGGGCGGTCGACCAGCGTCGCGACCAGGGTGAGCGCGAACTCGATCGCCGTCCCCGCGCCGCGGCTCGTGATGACGGGCCCGTCGGCGACCACGGCGTCCGTCCGGTAGGTGGTTCCCGCCTGCGCGAGCTCTGCGGCGACCGAGGGGTGGCTGGTGACGGCGCGCCCCGCGGTCACCCCCGCCGCGGCGAGCACCGTCGGCGCGGCGCAGATGGCGGTCGTGTAGCGGCCGCGCGAGGCCAGCTCGCGGACGATCCGGCGCACGTCGGCATGCTCGCGCAGGTGGAGCGTGCCCGGCATGCCGCCGGGCAGCGCCACCAGGTCGTAGGCGCCGGCATCGGCGCCGGCGAGCGGCCGGTCGGGCGTGACCGTGATGCCGTGCGAGCCGGTGATCGGCCCCGGCTCCGTCCCGGCGACCTCGACCGTGATGCCCGCGCGGCGGAGCACGTCGATGATGGTGATCGCCTCGATCTCCTCGAAGCCGGGCGCCAGCGGGACGAGCACGCGCTTCACAGGCGCTCCTCCGGCGGGTTGGAGCGCCGCCGCAGGTAGACGAGCGCCAGCAGGTTGTAGATGCCGTGGGCGGCGACCGGCGCGGCGAGGCTGCCGGTGAGGACGAAGAGCGCGCCCAGGCCGGCGCCCACGGTGGCGGCCCACAGCACGTAGGCGATGCCGAGCGGGTGGAGGAGGCCGAAGACCGCGCTCGCCGCGACGATGCCCACCTCGCGCTGGAGGACGCCGCGGAAGAGCAACTCCTCGGAGACGGCCGAGCAGAGCGCCAGGACCAGCACCTCGCGCACGCCGAGGCTCGGCCCGAGGTCCGTCTCGAGCGAGTCCCAGGCGCGGCGCAGCCCGCGCAGGAGGAGCATGCGGTGCGCCCAGGGCGCGGTGACCAGGGGCAGGCTCCCGGCGAGACCGAGCCCGCACGCGGCCCCCACGGCGAGCGCCGCGAGCGAGGGCCGGACGGCGGCGGCCAGGTCCAGGCCGCGCACGGCGCTCCACAGGCCCGCCACGCCGAGCAGCACGGCGCTCGCGACCAGCTCGAGGCGCACCAGGTATCGTCCCTGTGAGGAGCGCAAGCTTGACCTACCTCCGGGGCGAGTATAACGCAGCCGCGGTCGCGGGGCAGCAGAAAAATGCGGGAGCTGTTCGCCATGTGGAGCAACACCCGGATGGTCGTCCTGACGGCCATCTGCGCGGCGCTCTATGCGGCCATCCTGATCCCGTTCAAGGTGGTGCCGCTCATTCCCGGCATCACCGAGTTCCGGCCGGCAAACGCGGTCCCGGTCGTCTGCTCCTTCCTCTTCGGGCCGGCGGCGGCCTGGGGCTCGGCCTTCGGCAACCTGATCGGGGATTTCTTCGGGGGGCTCGGGCCGGGGGACTTCTTCGGCTTCTGGGCGAACTTCCTCTATGGCCTCGTGCCGTACCTGGTTTGGGAGGCCTTGACCGACGCCGAGCCGGTGCCGCGCAGCGTCGGGACCTGGGTCGGTCTCGTCCTGGTGATCGTGCTCGCCGCCACCCTGTGCGCCACGGTCGTCGGCTGGGGGCTCCAGGCGCTCGGCTTCCATCCCTTCACCGTGCTCGGGACGCTCGTCCTCGTGAACAACCTGGTGGTGGCGCTCGTCCTCGCGCCCTTCCTGCTCACCGTCCTGTACCCGCGCATCCGCCACGCGCGGCTCCTCTACCGTGACCTGCTCGGGCCGCGCCCGGCGCAGGCGCGGTGGCGAACGGCGCTGGGCGTGGCGCTGGCGGTGGCCGGGACGGGCGCGGCCTTCGCGGCGGGCGAGCTGATCGCGAGTGGGCGCTGGCTCGCGCCCTGGGCGCCGTACCACACGGCGACCGGCGCGTTCGAGGTGGGCCTCGGGCTCGTGCCCCTCCTCGGGCTGGCGGTCGCGGGCCTGGCGCTCTTGTGAGCGACGCCGCGGTCGCGGTGCGGGGGCTCCGCTGCACCTACCCGGGCACCGCGCGGCCGGCGCTCGTCGATCTCGACCTGGCGCTCGCGCAGGGCGCGCTCGCCGTCGTGATGGGCGCCAGCGGCGCCGGCAAGTCGACGCTGGCGCGGTGTCTCACGCGCCTCGTGCCGTGCTTCGTGCCCGCCGAGGTGACGGGCGACATCCGGCTCCTGGGCGCGCCCATCCACGAGCGGCGTGTCGGCGAGCTCGCCGGCACGATCGGCATGGTCTTTCAGGACTTCGAGGCGCAGCTCTTCTCGACCGACGTGACGCAGGAGGTCGTGTTCGGGCTCGAGCACACCGCCGTCCCGCCGGCCGAGATGCCCGAGCGCGTCGCCCGCGCGCTGGCGACGGTCGGCCTCGCCGGCTTCGAGGGCCGCGACCCGACGACGCTCTCGGGCGGCGAGAAGCAGCGCCTCGCGATCGCCGGGCTGCTGGCGCTCCGCCCGCCCGTCATGGTGCTCGACGAGCCCACCACGGACCTGGACCCCGCCGGCCGCGCCGAGGTGCTGCGCACGCTGGCGGGGCTCCGCGCGGATGGGCTGGCGCTGCTCGTGATCGAGCACGACACGGCGGCGGCCGCCGACGCCGACCTGCTCCTCTTCCTCAACGAGGGCCGCGTGGTGGCGCGGGGGGCGCCGCGCGCGTTGCTCGCCGACGTGGCAGCCTGCACGGCGGCCGGCATCCGGGCGCCCGACGCCTGCCGCGTGTTCGCGGCGCTCGGCCTCCCCGACCCGCCGCTCGACGTCGCGACGGCGGCGGAGCGCC
>Ga0209056_10004394_pt1 | contig 14878 bp, 9 predicted proteins | sample GraSoiAngelo_114_FD_185876 | JGI IMG/M metagenome (GOLD analysis project Ga0209056, IMG submission 185876) | Grasslands soil microbial communities from the Angelo Coastal Reserve, California, USA - 14_0903_13_40cm (SPAdes) (version 2) | ecosystem: Environmental > Terrestrial > Soil > Grasslands ... | reverse complement strand
TCGTATACCGAAGTCGCTTCCGCGAAAATCTCTTCCTTGGTCATCGCCGTAAGCAGCCGCGTCTCCGTGATGCGCACCACCCATTCCTCGCGCAACAGCGTACGGTTCTGCCGGAGGTGCGCCACCAACTCACGCAGAAGCTCTGAGGGCGCTTCACTCCGCACCAATTCCCCTCCCGGATTGCTCACTTGTCTGGACATGAATCGATTCTCCTTGCGCTGGACGGCCTCCAGTTGTACCAGGCAAATGGCCTGGGTACCCCGCGCATTCCCAACAAATACCATGACTTACCTGCCCCCTCAAGCAAGTCAACCCCTGCTTTTTCTCTCAGGTAAACACCCGAGTCCCGAGCTATCTTCCGACCGGAGCACCGTGCTGGAGAGTCGTTCGAAGGACCGTACCGACGGGTAAAAAAAGGCCATCTCGATGTCCTGGCTCTCCCGGAGTTCTTCGCCACCAAGGCGGGTTGCGCCTCCGAGAAGCCGGCTAGACCATCGGCGGCCTGGCAGCCACGCAGCGCCAAATCAGGGATGGCTCGAGCGCTCGGATGCACAAGCGGCACTCCACGCGCTCCTCAAGAAACAATCGTGGCCGAACTCCGTCCGGCGCGAAATTCAGCTCTCGCCATCCGCGTGCCACCGCTTCCCTGGCGCTAATTCAGGGTCGCCAGGTTAAGCGCTTTACAACGCCCCGCTCAAAACGTACATTGGCGCGGCGTGCCCGCTGGGCAAGCGAATCGCAGTACTTTATCGAGAGGAAACTGACCTGATGAACGCTCTAAAACAAATGTCTCCGCCCCTGCTAGCTGTACTTGCTGCATTGCTGGCGGCGGCCGCTAGCGCTACTGCCCAATCGAGCTACGACCTGCGCTCTCCTGACAACCGGATCGAAATCAGAATCCGCACCGTTCCCGCGGTGCGCTACGACGTGCTCCTAAGAGGCCGGGCCTTGCTTCAGGATTGCACTCTGGCTCTCGACATTGACCACCAGACGCTGGGGTTGGACGCCAAAGTGCACGCCGCAAGAAAACGCAGCTACGACCAGACCGTTGAACCTGCGGTTCGTCAGAAGTTTGCCAGGATTCGCGAGAACTACAATGAATTGCGCCTCGAAATGGAAGGCGGCTACGCCGTTGTCTTTCGGGCTTACAACGAAGGTGCCGCCTACCGATTCGAAACGTCGCTTCCTCAGCAGCAGGTAAAGGTCTACGGCGAAGAAACAAAGTTCAATTTCCCTGGAGATTCCATCGTCTACTATCCGCAGGAAGACAGCATGTTTTCGCACAACGAGCGAAAATATGTTCCGCAGCATTTGCGGGAAATCGATCCGGCGTTCATTGCCACCATGCCGGCAATTGCGGATGCCGGAGAAGGCGCCAAGCTCGCGATCGCGGAATCCGACGTCGAAGATTATCCTGGAATGTGGCTGCGCGGCACCGGCGGACGCGGACTGGCCGGCACGTTTCCTCCTTATCCGCTAAAAGAAAAACTAGAAAGAGACCGCGATTTCAGAGTCGTTGAAGCCGCAGACTACATCGCGGTTACTTCCGGCACGCGCACTTTTCCCTGGCGGCTCATGGGTATCGTCGAGAAGGACCGAGACCTGCTGACGAACCAGCTTGTCTGGCTGTTGGCCAAGCCATCGCAATTCGAAGACACTTCCTGGATCAAGCCAGGCAAGGTCGCGTGGGACTGGTGGAACTTCAACAACGTTTACGATGTGAATTTTAAGGCCGGAATCAACACCCAGACCTACAAGTATTACATCGACTTCGCCGCCAAATATGGCATCCAGTACATCATTTTGGACGAAGGCTGGTACAAGCTTGGGAATGTGCTCGACGTCGTTCCCGAAATCAATATGGAGGAGCTGACTGCTTACGCCAAAGAAAAAAACGTGGGCATCATTCTTTGGGTAGTCTGGAAGTCGCTCGACGATCAATTGATCCCCGCTCTCGATCAATACGCCAAGTGGGGCGTCAAGGGTATCAAAGTCGATTTCATGCAGCGCGACGATCAGCTGCTGATCAACTTCTACCATAAAGTCAGCCGCGAAACTGCGAAACGCAAGATGCTGGTTGATTTTCACGGCGGGCAGAAACAAGTCACCATGACCCGCACGTGGCCCAACATGATCAGTGGCGAAGGTGTTCGCGGGATGGAGTGGAGCAAATGGAGCGCGGAATCCGAACCAACCCACAACGTCACGCTTCCTTTTACAAGAATGTTCCTCGGCCCAATGGACTACACGCCCGGCGCCATGCGGAACGCTACCAAAACGACCTTTGCACCCATCTTTCAGCAGCCCATGGCACTGGGCACGCGCTGCCACCAACTCGCTATGTATGTGGTCTTCGAAAGTCCTTTGCAGATGCTCTCTGACAGCCCGTCGAATTACTTGCGCGAATCGGAGGTCATGGAGTTTCTTGCTCCCGTTCCATCGGTCTGGGATGACACTCGTGTCCTCGACGGCCGCATCGCCGAATACGTTGCGGTGGCAAGAAGAAGCGGCAACGACTGGTATGTGGGCGCGATGACCAACTGGACAGGGCGCGAACTGGAAGTCGATTTCTCCTTCTTGCCGGAAGGAAATTTTTCGATGGAAGCCTATCAGGACGGTATAAACGCCGAGCGCATGGCCAGCGACTATAAGAGAGTAGCAATGCCGGTCAACAAATCCGCGAAACTAAAAATCAAATTGGCGCCGGGCGGCGGATGGGCAGCGCGCATCCATCCTTAATTCACGAGTCACCCATCAGCCGCAGAACGCGAGAAAAGACAGGAAGCGGCCCTTAATGTCGGGTTCCCCGCCCTGCGGATTGGCCGGGCGCGGACCAAACATCGACCGCGCTCCCAGAAAGAGCATGACCGCGCCGAACACCAGCAGAACGGAACCCCAGACCAGGTTGATATTGATCCCCAGCGATTGTGCGTACAGCGCAGGGTTGCTGAACACACCGAAAACGATCAGCATGATTCCGAAGATGGCAAAGATCATTCCGATGGGTAAACGAATATCCAGGCCCATGAGCGCCTTTCTCTAGCGAAAGATGAAATTCAACAGCACGGTGACTGCCAGAATCGCTACGCCCAGGTAGGCCGGCCGCTTGTACCAACGCAGATTTCCCTCCTGCGGGCGTTCCGTCAGGGAATAAACAAGGCCGACGAGGCGTGATTCGTCCGGAGCCTTGGTGACGAGACTTACGAGAATCGTAACCACAAAGCAGGTGGTCCACGCCAAGATCGCGGTCCAGAAGTTTTGCGCCATCTCGCTAGGATAAGTGTGCAGCACGCTCAGCCAGCCGCCTTTCACCCCGGGAATCGCCTCCGCAGGAATTGTCAGCGCATGATGAGCGGCGGCCGCGAGTGTTCCCGAGAGCAGCCCAATGAAGGCTCCGTGCCCGGTTGCTCGTTTCCAAAACATGCCCAGGAGAAATGTCGCGAATAACGGAGCGTTCACGAACGCAAAGACCAGCTGCAGCATATCCATGATGTTGTTGAAGCGGGTAGCCAAATACGCGCCGGCAATGGACAGGGCTATCCCGAAAATGGTGGCCAGGCGGCCCATCATTAAGTAGTGTGCATCGCCAGCGTTCGGCTTGATATACGGCTCATAGATGTCGTGTGTCCACACGGTGTTGAAGGCGGTCACGTTGCCGGCCATGCCGGACATGAAGCTGGCGAGCAGCGCCGTGAGACCGAGACCAAGGATCCCGGTTGGGAAATAATGGAGAAGAAGATTGGGGACGGCGAGATCATAGTCCAGTTGCGGACGGCCGCTGTTATCCAGCACGGGCTGCCCCGTCGTGGCGTCAAGCTTGGCTGGGATGAGACCTTGGCCGGTGGGAGTTCGAACCGCCGAACCTTGCGGACCATTGAGGATAGCAGGCGGTTCGGTGGGAAGCGCAATGGCGATCAATCCGGGAAGAATGACGAGGAAGGGAAAGAGCATCTTAGGAACAGCCGCAATGAGGGGAGTGCGCCGCGCGGAAGCCATGGAGTCAGCAGCCATAGCGCGCTGCACGACGAGGAAGTCCGTGCACCAATATCCAAACGAGAGCACGAACCCAAGACCCATGGTCAGGCCGAACCACTCCACGCCCAGGCGGTTCGTGTGCGGGCTGCCCAGACCAATCCACGAATGCATGTAAGAAGGGCCGAGCGCGAGCTTCAAACCAGACCAGCCACCCACGTTCTTTAAGCCCAGCCACACGAGAGGTATGAACCCGGCGACGATGAGAAAAAACTGCAGCACCTCGTTGTAGATCGCGCTGGTCAACCCGCCGAGATAGATATAGGTGAGCACTACCAGCGCCGACACGATGATGCCGGTGTGAAAAATCCACGCCTGCGGAATGCCGAAACGCCGAAATGGCGCGTCCAGAAAGTGCAGTGTCTGGATCAGTTTGGCCATGGCATACATCGAAATGCCCGAAGAAAAAATCGTCATGGTGGCGAAAGAGATGGCGTTCAGCCCACGGGTTTTTTCATCGAAGCGCAGCCGCAAATACTCCGGCACGGATCGCGCGCGCGAGCCGTAATAGAAAGGCATCATAAAGACGCCCACGAACACCATGGCCGGGATGGCGCCGATCCAGTAAAAATGACTCGTGAGGATGCCGTACTTTGCGCCGGATGCGCCCATGCCGATGACTTCCTGCGCGCCCAGGTTAGCGGAGATAAACGCCAGGCCGCAGACCCACGCGGGAATCGACCGTCCGGCGAGGAAAAAATCCGCGCTGGTCTTCATGTAGCGCTGCAGGGCCGCGCCGATGCCAAGGACGAACGCGAAGTACACGGCCATGATGACCCAGTCGATGGTGGTTAATCCCATTCGTTCGCATCTCCTCAACCTTAACATCCCAAAACTAATGTACGCGCTGCGGTCTGGCCAAACGCACTCTCACCACAAGGTTGCTTCTTATTCGAATTGCCTTTTGAACTCTGCGAATTGTTGCCTTAGGTCGGCGATCTCCTTTTGAAGGTCTCGGACGTCGCTGCGAAGTGCGGCGACCTCCTTTTCCAGATGCAGGTGTTCCCCGTCGGCGGACGCGGGAGTGAGGGGCGGTTCCGGTACTGGCTTGGCATCCCACTCTTCCACGTCGCCGGACAAGAGATGTGCATAGCGGGACTCCTTGGTGCCGGGCTGGCGGGGAAGAACTTTGACGAGCGCGGGCTCGCGCTTCATCAGATGCTGCAGGCTGGATTGCACGGCACCCAAGTCGTCGAACTGGTGCATGCGTTCAGTACGGCCACGGAGCTCGCCGGGCGTTTGCGGGCCGCGCAGCAACAAGACACAAAGGATGGCGATCTCATGACGATAGAAGTTGAAGGCTTCCTGGAGGCGGTGCTCGTACTTGGTCACCCGGCTGTCGGCGGCGCTGACATAGCGAACCAGGGATTGTCCGTCCAGAGAATACAGGGCCTGGCGAACGGCCGCTTCGTCGAGATTCATGAGGGGATCGCGATTCGATTTCTGATTGCAGGCGTTGACCAGGGCGTTCAAAGAAAGGGGATAGTATTCGGGGGTGGTGATTTCTTTTTCAATCAGGGAACCCAGGACCCGGCATTCGACTTCGTTCAGGAGGATGTTCACGGAGTGAGATGATACAACGGATTGCCAACGTTCAATCGTGACGAGTGACTGGCGAGGACGTAGAGCGCATCGGGGACGGGGCCGGACGGGGCTGGACGGGGCCGCTAGAGATTTCCTTTGAGACAGAAAATGAGTAGAGTAGCGTCTCGCGCCGAGATCATGGCGGCTGAGGCATATGGATACAGGCAGACCGTCGAGGTATGCGGGGCTCGCTGACAAAACAGTCTTCATCACCGGTGGAGGAAGCGGTATTGGTGCGGCCGTCACGCGCGCCTTCGCCGGGCAGGGGGCGCGCGTGAGTTTCGTGGATATTGCGGAGGAAGCGAGCCGGATGTTGGTCGCTGAGATTCACAAAGAGACGGGGACCGCGCCACACTTCATCGATTGCGACCTCCACGACATCGCCGCCCTGCGGGCGGCCATCGAGAAAATCCGTGCCGAGTTGGGTGACATTGGAGTGCTCATCAACAATGCCGGCAACGACGACCGCCACACGCTAGACCAAGTCGCACCGGACTACTGGGATGAGCGGATCGCGGTAAACCTGCGGCACATGTTCTTTGCGGCGCAAGCCGCCGCGCCACAAATGAAGCGGCTTGGCGGAGGTGCCATCATCAATCTGGGGTCCATTATTTGGAGGCTGAAGCTAACGGGGGCTCCGGTTTATAACGTCACCAAGGCTGCGATCACGGGGTTGACACGAGTATTGGCCCGCGAATTGGGGCCCTTCGGCATACGGGTCAACACGATTTCGCCCGGAGCTATTTGGACTGAGCGGCAAATCAAATTGTGGTATACGCCGGAGTTCGAGAAGGAAGTTATGGCCGGTCAATGCTTGAAGACGCGTGTGCTTCCAAGCGACGTCGCGAACATGGCGCTGTTCCTGTCTTCCGACGCGGCGGAAAAATGCACGGCGCAGGACTTCATCGTAGACGGAGGGTGGAGTTGAGGGAACGATGAGAACCATCAAAGGACCAGCGATTTTTTTGGCGCAGTTCGCGGGTGATCGAGCACCGTTCAATAGCTTAGAGAGCATTGCTCTGTGGGCCGCCAAGCTCGGCTACCGGGGCGTGCAAATTCCATCCTGGGATGCCCGGCTATTTGATTTGAAGCTAGCGGCGGAGAGCAAGACCTACTGCGACGAGGTCCGTGGCACGGTGGCGGGTCACGGCCTGGAGGTCACCGAACTCTCGACGCATCTGCAAGGCCAGTTGGTGGCGGTGCACCCCGCGTATGACCTGGCCTTCGATGGATTCGCGCCGGAGAAGATGAGAAGCAACCCAAAAGCGAGGCAAGCCTGGGCGGTTGAACAGTTATTGCTCGCGGCGAAAGCGTCCGCGAATCTGGGACTCAGCGCCCATGTTACATTTTCCGGGGCACTTGCTTGGCCGTACTTGTATCCGTGGCCGCAGAGACCTGCCGGGCTGATTGAAACGGCCTTTGATGAACTGGCAGCGCGCTGGCGTCCCATCTTGGATGCCTTCGACAGCGCGGGGGTAGATCTGTGTTACGAAATCCATCCCGGCGAAGATTTGCACGATGGAGTCACGTTTGAAATGTTTTTGGAGCGCACCGCCCATCATCCGCGATGCAATGTACTTTTTGATCCGAGTCATTTCGTGCTGCAGCAGCTCGATTATCTGGAATTCATCGATCTGTATCACGCGCGCATCAAGATGTTTCACGTGAAGGATGCGGAGTTTCGTCCGACCGGCCGGCAGGGGGTTTACGGGGGCTATCAACCATGGGCAAATCGAGCGGGGAGGTTTCGTTCGCCGGGAGATGGCCAAGTTAATTTCAGCGCGATATTTTCCAAGCTGACACAGCATGACTTTCCGGGATGGGCGGTGCTGGAATGGGAGTGCTGCATCAAGAGCAGCGAGCAGGGCGCTCGGGAAGGGGCGCCGTTTATTCAGCGGCATATCATCCAGTCTGCGAGCACCACTTTTGATGACTTCGCCGGTTCGGGCGCGGATCAACGCGCCAATCGGCGCATGTTGGGACTAGGGTAGTCTCCAGCAAACAGGCTGCATACCTGTTGACGCGGACGGGCGGGCGGGCTCGGCTCCTACAATTGACTGCGAGTCGCGAATCTTAGAAATCATCCTGGGGCGCGATACGGGATGGAAACGGGACGAGAACGATGACAGAAAATCCACAAGCGAGTGATGCAACAGAGCGGCGGCTCCGCCTAGGCATGGTCGGAGGCGGACCGGGCGCTTTCATTGGAGCGGTGCACCGCATGGCGGCTCGGCTCGATGATCGCTTTGAGCTGGTTGCGGCGGCTTTGTCTTCCGATCCTGCGCGCAGCCGAGCCGCTGCATTTGATCTGCATGTCGCGCCGGAACGTGCTTACGGGAGTTTCGCCGAAATGGCCTCGGCCGAAGCCAAGCGGCCTGACCGCATTGATGCCGTCTCGATCGTCACACCCAATCATGTTCATTTCCAGCCGGCGAAAGCGTTTTTGGAGGCCGGCATTCATGTGATCTGCGACAAGCCATTGACCACCGCGGTGGAGGATGCCCTGGCGCTGGCGGAGATCGTTCGGCGCAGCGGGCTGATTTTTGGCTTGACTCATAATTACACTGGCTACCCGTTGGTGAGGCAAGCGCGAGAGATGGTCCTGGCCGGAGAGCTGGGGCGCATTCGCGTCGTGCAAGTGGAGTACGCGCAGGACTGGCTGACCACGCCGGTTGAGGCTACTGGGCACAAACAGGCGGTTTGGCGCACCGATCCGGCGCAGAGCGGACCTGCCGGTTCCCTTGGGGATATTGGAACGCACGCATACAACATCGCGTGCTTTGTGACTGGACTTCGCTGCGATCAGGTGGCGGCGGAAGTTTCCATATTCGTGCCGGGGCGGCGCCTTGATGACAACGTGCAAGTGCTCTTGCGATTTGAGGGCGGTGCGCGAGGAATGTTGTGGGCGAGCCAGGTGGCTACAGGAAACGAGAACAACCTTCGGCTGCGGGTTTATGGAGAAAAGGCGGGACTCGAGTGGGGGCAGGAGAATCCGAACTATCTGCGTTTTGCACCGTATGGCAAGCCGCCGGTTACGATCAGTCGCGCCGGGGCCGCGGCCACGGCGTCGGCGAAGCATGCGAGCCGCATCCCGTCCGGGCATCCGGAGGGATACCTAGAGGCCTTCGCGCAACTGTACGCTGACTTGGCTGAGCAGATCGCCGCACGGAACGCCGGGCGCGCTCCATTGCCCGCATCGCTGCTGGTACCGAATGTGGGGGACGGAGTAGCGGGTGTTCGTTTCATCTCCGGAGTCCTGGAATCATCTCGTCAAAACTCGGCTTGGGTGAATCTGCCGCCGTCCCGCTAAGAAGAGAATGCCAGGCCGGACTGATTCCGGCACGGCACAGTCGGCGAGTAACAACCAGACACCGGACATCGGCCCGCTTGTCCGAAGGTGGGACGGTTAATCCCATTTCCGGTCGATTTGAGGAGATTCTGGAGAAAGAATTCCGGCTAATTCATTGAAACTAGATAGACTTAGCGAAGGGAACCTGGGGCCGGAGAGTTGCGTTCTAGAAGGTGACGACATATATGGACATCCAACGACCATCGAACGCTCGGGCCAAGAAGATCAGAAGGATCGCTTACGGCACCGTCGCACTCATCATCATCGGAGGGGTAACCTATGGGCTGTCGAAGCTCCGGCCGGCCGCGCCCAGTGTGGACCGGGCCACGATCTGGCCGGATGAAGTGAAGCGCGGCCCCATGCTGCGGGAAGTGCGTGGGTTGGGGACCCTTGTTCCCGAAGACATTCGCTGGATCCCTGCGCAGACGGACTCGCGCGTGGAGCGCTGGGTATTGCGTCCCGGGGCTGTCGTTAAGCCAGATTCCATCATTATGGAACTGAGTGACCCAACGTTGCAGCGAGACGCGCTTGACGCGGAATTCCAGCTCAAGGGCGCGGAAGCAGAGTACGCAAATCTCAAGGTGCAGGTTGACAGCGATCTGATGAACCAGAAGGCGAACGAAGCCGCCGTACGCAGTGATTTCGAGCAGGCCCACCTGCAACATGAAGTAGACGAAAAGCTATTCAAGGAGGGCATCGGGTCTGATCACGTCAGGAATCTCTCCAGAGTGAAGGAAGAACAGCTGGCCATTCGCCTAAAACTGGAGACTGAAAGGACTGCGGTGGCTGCCGATTCTGCGAAAGCCCGACTCGCCGCGCAGCAGGCGAAAATCGATGAACAGAAGGCCCTCTATCAACTGAAGAGGAGCCAAGTGGATGCGCTACATGTTCGCGCGGGCATCAATGGCGTATTGCAGCTTGTGCCAGTGGACGTCGGCCAGCACGTGACTCCCGGCACAAACCTGGCACGGGTAGCTGATCCAAAGAAACTCAAAGCGGAAATCAAGATTCCGGAGACGCAAGCCAAGGATGTGACGCCGGGACAAAAAGCTTCGATCGATACGCGGAATGGGGTGGTAAACGGGCACGTTTCGCGGATCGATCCATCGGTGGTTAACGGCACGGTTACGGTGGACGTGACTATCGACGACCCCCTTCCCTTGGGTGCGCGGCCGGATTTGAGCGTGGACGGCACGGTCACTCTCGAGAATCTGAAGGACGTGCTTTTTGTGGGCCGGCCGGTACATGGGCAGCCGGACAGCACGATCGGAATTTTCAAGATTATTGATGACGGATCGGAAGCCGTGCGCGTCAATGTTAAGTTGGGGCGGAGTTCGGTGAACACCATCGAAATCGTGCAGGGACTAAAGGTCGGAGACAAAGTGATTCTCTCCGATATGTCCGCCTGGGACGCCTTCGACCGGATCCGCTTGAAGTAATAAGGTGTGTTGAACTTAGCCGGGGCTTGCGAATCAGTGATTCCCGATCTCTGCGCCCACCAAGCAACCGCAACGGGCGCTCGCAGGGGGAGTGAAGGTGCACACGCTCTTCGAAGATGTGCGTTACGGCCTGCGGATGCTAGCGAGAAGTCCGGGCTTCACGGCTGTAGTGATTTTGACGCTCGCGCTTGGAATTGGCGCCAACACGGCGATCTTCTCGATGGTGAATGCCGTGCTGCTGAAGAGTCTGCCGGTCGAGAAACCGGGAGAGCTGGTGGTCCTGAAATACTCCGACCCGCAATCAGGACAACTGAATGAAGATTTCTCCTACCCGATGTATCAGGCTATTCGCGACAAGAACGCTTCTTTTTCCGGAGTGCTGGCGCGAAGCGGGGTCGAACTGAACGTCGGCTATGGTGGGCAGAGCGAGCAGCTCTACGGTGAACTGGTATCGGGAAATTACTTCACCACTCTTGGCGTGCAGCCCTGGCTGGGGAAGCTCTTTACAGATGACGACGATCGCCTGCCCGGCGGGCATCCCGTGGCCGTGCTGAGCTACGGCTACTGGCAGCGGCGGTTCGCCGGCGATCCGTTGATTGTTGGAAAGCAGATCATTCTCAACGCCAGACCGATGACCGTCTTGGGGGTCACGCCACCGGGTTTTTACGGCACGGAATTGGCGCGTAATCCGGGTGTTCGCGTTCCCATGATGATGGCCACCGTTTTCAGGCCAGTTCCCGCCAACCGGCTCGAGAACCCCCGCCATCGATGGATGACCATCCTGGCGCGCCGGAGGCCAAGGGTCTCTGCTCTGGAAGCGCAAGCGGCGGTCGATGTGCTCTATCGTCAGACGCTCGCTGAGGAGCTCGCAGAGAATTCACCTAACCTGACCGAGCATGATAGGAAGCGCGCGCTGGGCGGAAGAATTGAACTGGTCGCCGGTGAACAAGGGTTTGCCCATCTCCGCGCAGAGATGGAACGTCCGCTGCTTTTGCTTCTTATTGTTACCGGCATCGTGCTGCTCGTGGCGTGCGCGAATCTTGCCAACCTGCTGCTTGCGCGCACGGAAAGGCGCAAACAAGAGATCGCCGTGCGCTTGGCGATCGGAGCCGGAAAAGGAAGGCTGATACGGCAGTGGCTCACTGAAAGTTTTATGCTCTCCGCCATGGGCGGTTTTGCTGGAATCCTGCTTGCAGCTTGGACGAAAAGTGCGCTCGTCGGGTTTTTGCCCGCCAGCTATTCAGCAAACCTGGATGTGCCGTTGGACTTGCGCGTCCTTGGATTTACGCTGCTGGCTTCGTTCCTGACGGGTCTCCTGTTCGGTCTCGCCCCAGTCTGGCAGCTTTTGAACTCCTCGGTCTCTGGCGCTCTGAGGGATGAAGCTCCCTCGGTAGCTTCCGGCGGGCGACTTTTTAGTCTGCGAAGCGGCCTGGTATTCCTCCAGGTGGCCCTTTCTCTGCCGCTGCTGATCGCCGGACTGTTCTGGCATAGCCTCGAAAACCTGCACGGAATCAACCCCGGTTTTGTAAAAGAAAATGTGTTCCTCGCGCAGCTCAATCCGTCTCTGAACGGCTATCCACAGGAAAGAATCAAAGGCCTGTACCATGATTTGCTTATGCGTGTTGGCAGCTTGCCGGGAGTGCAGGCCGTAAGCTTGGCCTCTGATTCTCCGCTTTCCGGTGGCTGGGACCAGGAGGGCATCCGCGTGGAGGGCTATCAGCCGCGGCCGGACGAGGAGATGAGCATCAACGCAACCATAGTCTCGCCGAGATATTTCGCGAGCCTGGGCATTCCCCTGACCGCCGGAAGGGATTTCCGGGATCAAGATGACGCCGCGCATCCCATGGTAGCCATCATCAACGAGACGATGGCCAGTTATTTCTTTGGGGCCAGGAATCCCATGGGAAGAAAAATCGGTACGAACGACGATCCAAAAGCTCAGCCGGATATTGAAATCATCGGAGTGGTCAAGGATGCGAAGTATGTTCATCTTCAGGAAGCGGCCCGCCGCCACTTTTACACTCCGATGGCGCAACAACCACGCCTCTTTGACATGACGCTGCACGCGCGCACGGCGGGCGATCCTGGAAAGCTTACAGAACTGGTGCGCACCGAAGTCAAAGACCTGGACGCCAACCTACCCCTCTACGGAACAACCACCTTGGAAATCCAAACGGAAGAATCGCTGACCGAGGAAAGGGTAGTTACTTGGCTCTCGAGCGCGTTTGGCTTGCTCGCGACTCTGCTTGCTTCCGTAGGACTCTATGGAGTAGTGGCTTTTGCCGTCGCCCGACGCACGCGGGAAATCGGAATTCGCATGGCCATGGGGGCGCAACGGGGAGACATTCTTGGCACCGTCTTGCAACACATGTTCATCGTCGTTAGCGCGGGAATTGTTGCGGGTGTCGCGGCCGCCTATGCTGGTAGCCGCCTGCTGGGCACCATGCTCTTTGAAGTCAAGCCCACGGACTTATTGTCGTACGCGGGAGCGTGCTTGCTCCTGATTTGTGTCGCGGGCACGGCGGCGTATGTCCCGGCGCGGCGCGCGACGCTCGTCGATCCGATCGAGGCGCTGCGCTACGAATGATGGCCGTTTGGGGATCAAGGATTTTAAGGATCTAGAGGATGCCCGAGCTTTATCAAGACGTGCGGTACGGCCTACGGATGCTGGCTAAGAATCCGGGATTTACGGCCATTGCAATCCTCACGCTGGCGCTCGGCATCGGCGCGAACACGGCAATTTTCTCGCTGCTCAATCAAATCCTGTTGCGGCGCTTGCCGGTCGAGAATCCCCAAGAGTTGGTGGTGCTGAAGTCGCCCGGACCCAAACATGGACATGTGTGGAGTGACGGCGATGATTCGGAGATTTTTTCCTACCCGCTGTACAAGGGGCTGGCAAAAAACACCACGGTTTTTGACGGGGTGCTCGCGCGATATGAATTTTCGGCAAGCATCGCGAGTCAAGGACAGACGGACCGTGGTTCGGGCGAACTCGTAACGGGGAACTATTTCGAGGTGCTTGGTGTGCGGCCGGCCCTCGGCCGAGTGCTGTCGGCTGCCGATGACGATGTCCAGGGGGCCCATCCGGTACTCGTGTTGAGCCATGCTTATTGGACGCAGCATTTCGGCGGAGATGCGGGAGTTTTGAATCACACCATCCTGGTGAACAACACGGAAATGACCATCGTCGGCGTTGCGCAGGCAGGATTCAGGGGCATCCAGGTGGGACACACGCCGGACATTTTTGTGCCCATGACCATGAAGGGGCAGATGACGCCGATCCGGAATGGGCTGGACGACTGGAATGATTCGTTTTTGGCAGTGTTGGCGCGGCGGAAGTCGGGCGTGTCCATGGAGCAGGCGCAGGCGGGAATCAACGTGGACTACCCGGGCCTGCTCGAACAGCAGCTGGCGGCCATCCCCAACCCCAATATGGGAGCCAAAGACCGTCAGAAGTTTCTCGCCAAGAGGATTGAGCTGTTTCCTGGAGCACAGGGAAGAACCGTCGTACAGCGCGATTCCGGGCCGGGTCTGATGGCGCTGTTTGCCATGGTGGCACTGGTGCTGCTGATCGCGTGCACCAACGTGGCGAATCTGCTGCTGGCAAAGGCAGCTGCACGACAGCGCGAGTTTGCCATCCGTTCCGCCCTGGGAGCCTCGCCAGGGCGGATGATGCGGCAATTGCTGGTGGAAAGCTTTCTCTGCGCACTGGGTGGAGGCGTTCTAGGACTCATTTTGGGCGGCTGGATAATGAACATTTTGACGGAAGCCGTCGTTTCTGAAGCAATGGTACAGGGGATCACCGCGCGGGTCGATGGAAGCGTATTGGCGTTTGCGACGGCAGCGACGGCGGTCTCGGCGCTGCTGTTCGGGCTGATCCCTGCTTGGCGGGCGACGCGAACCGGAGTTTCGCAGACGCTGAAAGACCAGGGATCAACAACATCGGCGGGGCCGGCCCACGTGCGATTCCGCAAGTACCTGGTTGCAGGTCAGGTGGCATTCACGCTGCTGTTGCTGACAGGCGGGGCGCTGTTTTCCCGGACGCTGTGGAACCTGCGGACACAAAACCTGGGATTGAGCACGGAGAAGCTGATGACGTTTTCGATTTCGCCGCAATTGAGCGGCTATGACGCGTCGAGAACGGTGGCCCTGGTCGACCGGCTGAGGGAGAGGCTGGGTGCGCTTCCCGGAGTGCTCGGTGTGGGATCGTCGCAGATTCCGGTGCTGACGGGGACCGATATGAGCGGGAACATTACCGTGGAAGGCCGTCAAAACCTAGATACCGATGACCAGCACGTGAATTATGACGCGGTGAGCCCGAACTATTTCTCGACCATGAGAATTCCGCTGCTTTCCGGTCGCGAATTCAACGCCGGAGACACCGTGACAAGCACGAAAGTGGCGGTCGTGAATGAGGCCTTGGCAAAAGAGTTCTTTCCGAACAGAAATCCGATTGGCATGCACCTGGTGCTGG
>Ga0209056_10004393_pt1 | contig 14882 bp, 17 predicted proteins | sample GraSoiAngelo_114_FD_185876 | JGI IMG/M metagenome (GOLD analysis project Ga0209056, IMG submission 185876) | Grasslands soil microbial communities from the Angelo Coastal Reserve, California, USA - 14_0903_13_40cm (SPAdes) (version 2) | ecosystem: Environmental > Terrestrial > Soil > Grasslands... | reverse complement strand
TCGCCTGCTTCGCGCAGTAAGTTTTGAAAGAGTTCCGGCTGTTCGAAAGGGCGGCGATAAGCACTCGAGCCGGCGCCCAGTTGCACCGTAATCAAGGCCGCTTTTGGAAGTTTTAATGCGACGTGTCGCTCAATCAGCCAAGGCGCGCCATGGAAATGAATCAACAAAGGCACGGGCTGGTTTGAATTCACGTGTGGGCCAATAAAGAGTCGGGCGCCCTTCAGGGTCTTCAGCTCGATTCGTTGTCCGCTAACCTCATTTTGGGTGATGCGCGGATGTGGCCGAGTGTGATCGACCATTGGAGAGGGAGCCTGCCCTGGTTGAGAAACTCCGCTTGTGTGGGCAATCACGAGTAACGCGAAAACCGATTCGATACGATAAGGATTCCTTCTTATCGAGAACACAATAGAGAGTATAGCAAGGCGCGGCTTCGCCGCAGCACAATAGCTACTCCGTGAAACGATCTAAACTCGTGCACAATCGCTTGTGATAAACTTTTGCGGGCACGGAACACGACGCTGGCAAACATGGGATGATGACCGAATTTCACAAAGAGAAAGAGGCGGTTGGCGAAGTTGAGACGGCGTTGCTTGATGCCGAGTTATTCCTCAAGTACGGCTCGCCTGACCGGGCGATGAAGCGGCTGAAGACAGCGCTGGAACGGAGCCCGCGATCGATCCCGCTGCGTGAGAAGATGCGCGAAGTCGCCGCCACGCACAAGCATCCGGAAGAAGCTGCCCGGCATTGCCTGGCTTTGGCGAGTCTTTATATCGAGCGGGACAATCTCGACGCGGCGCACGATCGTCTGCTGGAAGCAAAACACCTAGACAATCGCATCTCGATCGTCACCGGGTTGGAAGCAATTCGGCGGGCACGCCACCCTGAATTGCAGGTGCAGCAGGCTGCGAAAACTGAGCAGCGACGCGAGAAACTTTCGGTCACTTTCGCCGGCGACTTGTCGGTGATCAGCGTGTTCGACGCAATTCAAGCGATCGAGAATTCGCGTCTGACGGGCATCTTAACCCTCACGAACGACGCGCAAGCGGGTCGCGTGCTCTTTAATGACGGACAGATTGTCGACGCGGAATGCGGAAAGCTCAATGGACACGCGGGATTCAGGCAGATTGTAGAGATCACGGGCGGCGTTTTTGATTTCCAGAAATCAGGCCAATCGTTTCCGGTGACGATCGAAGCGCCGAGTAATACGAATTTGATTCTGGATAGCCTCAGGCAAGTTGATGAAGAGAAGGCGTGAGTTGGCGATCAATCGTAAGCCCTACTACGATGTCGAACGCCGACGATGATTACTTCTTTATTTTCGTCCGCAATTTCGTAAAGTACGCGCCAATCGCCAATCCGTATTCGCCACAGGTTGCTCGAACCCGCCAATTTTATGCAGCCCGCCGGACGTGGATTATTTAATGTTCGGATGGCCTTGATTACTCTCGTGCGAACCGTCTGATCGAGCGACCTTATCTCTCGCTGGGCTGCCTTTCCAATATTAACCGCATAAAATCTTTCACTCACTCAGGAGCCCTTCTCTGCGAAGCTCGGCTTCAAAGTCTTCGAGCTTCAGGCGAGGCTCGCCCGCCCGGTCTTTGGCAATCATAATGTCATACATGTCTTCCCAAAGCTCGCCCCATTCATGGAGATCAAGCAATACGCCAACTTTGTGACCTAAGCTGTCAGTTACGAATTGAACGCCCTTAATCTCTTGCATATTGAAAACTGGTCTTCGGAAGATTCTACCGACTAATCCACCAACACGCGAGCTTCCAACGCCTCCGCGCGTTCAATCGCCGAGAGCAGGCGTAGGAACTGCGCGTAGTTGCGACTGCGCGCGTGCAGACGACTCGCTTCAGATTCGCTGAGGTCGTTGCGCAGGACCAGGTCGAGAAAGTCGTAATAATCAGCGTTCGCGGGAACGGGAAACTCACGCGTGTACGTGGTCAGCTCCGCATCATCCGAGTGAAAGCCGGCCAACATGTCGAATACATTATCGGTGGTCAGATGCGCTCCCTTACGCGTCAGCCTGATGGGAATTCGCAATTCATAGAATCGCAGGCCCTCCGCAGTCGTTACTCGCCGCAGTTCTTTGGTCGCTTCACCGTCAAACGGCGATTCGGGATCAATGAGAATGTGAAGCAAACGCGGCTGGTCTTCGTGATCGAAAGTATCCAGGAAGAGCTGAACCCTATCGGCCAGAAATTTTTCAAACTGCGCATCAATCGGATAATTGATGCGGCCCAGACATCCGACCGCTTCGCCTTCGCCGGCTACCTCCAAAGGCAGACAGGCCGGGCAATCTGCGCAGACCACGGTTTCTCTTTGCAGCGATTCGATCTCGTCGCCACTGTCTTCGATCCACTTCAGCTTATCAGCGCTCGGCGCGTTCTGATCTCCAGTAGTCAAAATCGTGTGCAAGTTGCCGAGCCGGCCCCACTCGCGCAGGTGTTGCTCAGAATATCGCGCGCGCAGAACGCAAGGATGGTCGATGGCGAATTCCAGAGACATCTTCAGTTGGCGGGAAACGAAACAACGTTCCTCAATTACTTTAGCAACTCAATGCCGCCGTGCGCGACGGCCAGCATGATGCAATCTTCGCCCTCGAGGGCCACCGGCGCGTGGGCAGAACCCGCGTCGTTCAGGATGTATTCACCGGCGCGGCGCTCGCCCTGTTGGTCATGATAGCCGCCTTGCAAAATAAAAACTTCTTCCAGACCAACATGCCGATGTGCGGGATAACGGCAGCCGGGCTGCATGCGAATCAGTACCGTCGCATCATGACTCTGCTCGTCGCGCCGCAGCACGTTCACAAAAATTCCTGGATAACGAGCGGGGCGCCAATCAATCGAGTTGAGATCGTACATGAAAACGAAGCGTAAAACTCACGCTTTGTAACCTATGCGGACGCCGAGCCTGCACTCCCGGTAGGATTGTGATTGATAATCTCCATAATGGCGGAAAATGGCACCTTTACAACTTCACCATCGGCGCGTTCAACTTTCACCGTGGGAGTCGACAGCGGCCAAGTAGTCTTCATACTGCGGATGACACCGCGTACGCGATGGCCGTCGAGGGTCACAATCTCGATGTTTCCCTTGCCGTAAAGCGGCTGGAGCGCTGCCAATGCTTTGGTAACTTCCATGCAGATAGCCCCTGATAGCGATTGGGATTATGTGAATATACTTGGTTCGGTGCTAATCGTAAACCTGAAGAGCTGCATGTCCCAGGCTATATAGTTCTGTTACAAGAACTCTAAGCACCGCGTAGCGGTGAAATTTTTATGGAATGCCAGTCATAAATTCACTGAAGAAGCTCCTTCAGGAGCGCAACCGACTCTCTCTTTCGCCCAAAAAATGGGCTCTGCGAGATCGATGGGTGACACTTTCTATAGATATTACATCCCTACGGGATTTGCTCGACAGACTCCTTCCAGCAATTTCTCGCAACCATTCGCACTCAACCGGCGTATAATCTTTCGCCGAATTGTTCTTTCGTCGAAACAATTTCCAGCGAGTGTTTATCATGCAACCTCAGCAAAATCTTAGCGGCAGTAACGGAGCGACCGATCAAAGCGCAATCGTCTGCACGCAGTGTGGCTCACCAATGCCGAAAGAAATGCGCTTCTGTCGCTCGTGCGGCAACCGGCTTGGCGAAGGTCCGGCGGAATACACCGAGACGGTGCGTTTCCGAAATGCCGCGACCGCGAACGCACAATTCAATCCTGCCTACATCCCGCCGGCCGCGGCTCCGATTGCGCCAAAATCGTCGTGCGATTTCGCTCGACGGCGGCGCCGAGTGGGCTGGGGTGGCATGACCTGGCTGTGGATCGTGATCGCAGTCTTCTTCGCCAGCGGTGGCGCAATGAGTATCCTTAAAGGCCCGCGCCGGGGGCGAGCAACGACTGCTGTATTTTTGGATCGTTCCATTTTCGGCGTCGATGGATTCAAAACCACTGAAGGCGGAGTGACCTTCGAGGGCGTCGAGCCACCGGGCGCGCCCGCAGATAAGGCTGGCTTGGTGGGCGGCGATATCATCACCAGCTTCGACGGCCACCTGGTGAGAAAAGAGAGCGAGTTGATGGATCTGATTCGGCAAACGCCAACGGGCAAAACGGTCGAAGTGATATACCTCCGCGATGGCGAGATCAAAAAGACGCAACTCGCCACGATTTCGCGGCAGGAAAGCGATCAACTGGGCCGCGCGTATGGCAACCGCGCTGAAGGCAAGGGCAAGTTCGGATACGACGACGGCGATGCTGAGCGCGTGTTTATTCCAACCAGTAAAATCTTTGGCGTGCGCTTGGACAGAGTCGAACAGAATGGTCCGGCCGACCTGGCGGGAATCAAGAAAGGCGATATTGTGATCGAGTTCGACAAAATCCCGATTCGCACTTCGAATGAACTACTTTCGCGCGTGCGTCGCGCGCTTCCGTATAGCACAGTGACCATAGTCGTGATGAGAGAAGGGCAAAGAATCGAGATTCCAGTAAAGGTGGGCAAACGATAATCGGTTTTTAAGATTGTGCCGCGTGTTCCCTCATGCGATTTTCCATCTCGCACCGCGCTTCTTCCTTTTTCGCTTCAGTTTCATCAGGCTCGAAAGCTTCAAACAGTGCGTAAGGTTGTTGGGCTAACAGCCGCAATTCCCAGGCTTCGCGACCATGGTGCGAGGGCCGAGCAAACCAAAGCGCATCGAAGTCTGCATCGACAAATCTCGCTTCTTTCAAAAGTTCGCGCGCTTGTTGGTTAATTTCTGCGCGCGTCGCTGGATGCAATAGGACGCGCTGTAACTTCCAGCCGTGTCTTTGATAAGTGGCGATGATTTCCTCGATTAGCGCCAGCGTTTTCATCGCAGCCATAGTATATCGTTAGCGCGATCTGAAACGCAGAGTAATTCATATCAGCGCGCGCCTTCGAGTTCGATGGCCCGAGGAAATAGAAGATTATTCTCCAGATCGAAATATTCAGCCCGGAGTGCCTTGATTTGCCCAGGACACACGTGGTCGCTACGTCAATAACGGGAACCGGAGAAATGCACTTCGGCATAATGCGGGCGAGTGGTAACCTACGTTAGATCAGTGACGGCTTAATCCAGGAGAACTGAGCAGTGAAGATACTTTGGTGCGCGAGCCTGATGGTTGGCTTGCTTGTTAGCGTTAACGGGCCGGCGCCCGGTCAAGTAAGCGCGAATCCTGATCGTCAACTTGAAGCGCAGGTCGATGGCTGATGGTTGCTCCAGGCGCCGATGCTGCGCTGGTACCTCAGACGGCCAGGGAGTTTTTTGATCGTCCGTTCTGGTCAATGATCGTTTTCGTAAAGGATAATGAAGGAAAGGTAACCCATTTCCTCTGGCGTTATGGCGGCCGCGATTACCGCGCCCAGCGATTAGCCTTCGGATCTACGCAGTAACTCTACTATGTTTCGCGCGCCGGTCCTCGAGCACCTCGACAGCTTCTCTGACGCGAGTGTAGATGCCATCGGCATCGAGTCCGTACTTCGCGAGCAGGAGTTTTGGATCGCCGTGGGTCACGATGCGATCGGGAATGCCCATTCGCACTAGGCGTACTCTGTCTTGCAGACCATTCTCTTCCAGCAATTCAATAACTGCTGAACCGAAGCCACCAGCGAGATAGGCTTCTTCAACGGTCGCGATCATGCGCTTCGTGCGAGCGAGAGCCAGCAACAGAGCGCTGTCCAAAGGCTTCACGAAACGAGCATTGATCACGGTCGTGTCAATTCCATCCTTGGCCAGATTTTCGGCTGCCTGCAATGACGGATGAACCATTGAGCCATAGGCGACGATCGCAATTTCGCCGCCATCGCGCAGCAGTTCGGCTTTGCCAATCTCCAGAAGTTCAGGATCCCGATCCAGCGCCACCCCTATGCCGTTGCCGCGCGGATAACGCATCGCGGCGGGCCCGATATGCTCGACCATCGTAAACAGCATATCGCGCATCTCGGCTTCATCTCTCGGCGCCATCAAAATCATGTTCGGCACGCCTCGCAGATAAGCAATATCCAGCAATCCGTGATGCGTCGGACCGTCGCCTCCGGCAATTCCGCCGCGATCCAGGCAGAACTTGACGTTCAAGTTTTGAATACAGACATCGTGCACCAATTGATCGAACGCTCGTTGTAGAAAAGTCGAGTAAATCGCGCAGACCGGCTTCAGGCCTTCAACGGACAATCCCGCGGCAAAAGTCACGCAGTGCTGTTCCGCAATGCCGACATCGAAAGATCTTTCGGGAAATCTTTCGAGCGCCGTACAAACGCCAGTGCCATCAGGCATCGCGGCGGTCAGCGCCACGACCCGCTCGTCCTTCTCCATCAATTCGCAGAGCGTCTCACCGAAAACTTGGGTATACGTCGGCGCTTTCGCCGGCGACTTGATCGGCTTGCCGCTTTTCAGATCAAACGGGCCAGTCGCATGCCATTTGTAGTAATCGCGTTCGGCCGCGGGATGGCCTTTGCCTTTTGTCGTCAGCGCGTGAACGATGACGGGACCATCCTTGATTTGCTGCGCTTCGCGAAATGCTTTAACCAGCGCGCGCGGATTGTGACCGTCGACATAACCGATATATTTGAAACCGAGTTCGTTGACCAAAGCGCCCGGCAAAACCGCGGCGGCGATGGCGTCTTTCATGGTTTTTGCCGCGTGATGCAGTCGCTCGCCGACCGATGGGATCGACAACAATGTTTCTTCTACCTCGTCTTTGAAGCGATGATAACCGTGCGCTTCGCGAATGCGATTAAGGTAACCAGTCAGCGCGCCGACTGCCGGTGCGATCGACATCTCGTTGTCATTTAATACGACAATCAAACGCGTCTTCAGATGTCCGGCCTGATTCAGCGCTTCCATCGCCATGCCGCCGGCGAGCGAGGCATCGCCAATCAGGGCCACGACGTGGTAATCCTCGCCTTTGCGATCGCGCGCAATGGCCATGCCCAGCGCCGCGGACAGGGAGGTCGAAGCATGGCCCGCGCCAAACGTGTCGTACTCAGATTCATCGCGGCGCAGAAAACCACTAATGCCGCCGTACTGTTTGATCGACGGCAACAAATCGCGACGCCCCGTGAGAATCTTATGCGCGTAAGCTTGATGGCCTACGTCCCAGACCAAACGATCGTGCGGCGTATCGAACGCGTAATGAAGCGCGACCGCCAATTCAATGGCGCCGAGCGAAGCTCCCGTATGCCCTCCCACACGGGACATTGTCTCCAGAATATATTGCCTGATCTCCTCGGCGACCTGCGGTAGTTGATCGGGGCGGAGACGTCGCAGTTCAGAAGGCGAATTGATTTGCTGAAGAATTTCCATCGCGGACGTAATTGTAAACTGCCAATCGGGCTTTTGCTATCTCACAAAGTGCTCACATTTATTGGACTTAACCGTTCGACTGCACTAGCTCACGTTCAAGTCACGAGACTTTGCGTGGCAAAGTCATTTGTACCGTAGAAACCTTCCCTTAGTCAAGGCTTATTTCAAACCATTCCGGCGCTTCCTGCGTCTAAGCCCCTGAAACGCTGATTGGGTCTCCCTGAAAACTAATATCCTTTTCGGAAAATTAAGGAGTAAATTTCAGAATGCTTACACGAACCAAACTCTTCGGTGCAAGTTTGGCGCTGGCCCTTTTGGCCGTTGTCGGCGCCACTTGTCTTGCCCAACAGCCCCAGAATCAGACCCAAAACCAATCGCCCGGTGCGGGCGGACCGCCTCCGTTCGGTCGCGGCGGTCCAGGCAGGCGCGGGCACGGCCCGAGAGGTCCAGGTGGTCCTGGAATGTTAGGTCTGGCCGCCTTGCGCGAACTCAACCTCACCGACGATCAGAAACAGCAGATTCAAAAGATCACGGAAGCGAATTTCGAAAGCACCAAAACCCAACGCGAGGAGCTACGACAACTGATGCAGAAGCGATTCCAGGGAACGCTCACGGCAGAGGAGCAAGCTCGCGCTAAGACTCTTCATGAACAAATGCAAACCTCGATGAAGGACACTGAGTCGAAGATTGCGGCGATACTTACTCCCGAACAAAAGGCGAAGCTCGAAGAGTTGATGAAGGAACGCAAGGCGAATCACGATGGCTTTGGCCGTCGCGGCGGATTTCGCAAGGAACGGGGCGAACGTAATCAATCGACACCGCCACCCGCCAATCCGCCGGTTAAACCCTAACGAAAAATCGCTACCGCGTCAGTAGCTACTTTTAAACCTTGCGCCGTCGATGAAATGAAATTCGGCGGCGCTTTTTTCGATCCGGTCGGCAATCTTAGTACGTGTTGAAAAACGTCCCGTGTGGACTGCGGACTTGTCCGCCTGCATCACGGTCGTGACATCGAGGGCGGGCGGACAAATCCGAAGATGCTCTCCTCCTTTAGATCGTGGATGAAATCGTTGTGAGCTTGTCTCCGCAAGCGCAGGCGTCAGCTTCAGGAAGGTTGTCTTTGAGTACGACAAATACTTCCCATTCGTTGCCGTCCGGATCGCGCACCCAGGCCTTGTCCTGAATCGCGAAGCAACAGTTCGTTTGCATCTCGTCTCGAGTCAAAAGGCCGGCGTCGCTCCACTTCTGCTTCATCCCCAGCACATCGTCCGTCGATGCGACCTGAATGCCAAGATGCGAAAGCGCGCCGCGACTGGTGACGGGCGCTTCATTCAGAGCCAGATTCAGCGGCGGATTCTGCACGTCAAATTTCGCATATCCCGTTCTTACCTTACTTGGCTCGATGCCGAGCAGCTTGCGATAGAACTCGATGCTTTGCTCGACGCTTCGCACGTTCAGTGACAGGTGGGGCTTCAGGGCCTTGACGGCACCAACTTCCATCGGGTTTAGCTTGCTTTCCATCTTAATCCTCCCTAGAATCATATTCGTCTAAACACATGCGACTTCGATGTTAGGCGAAATCAAACATATCTGTCAAGGCGAATGTGACCAACGTCCCGGTGATCGGGCAAATGAATCCGTCCGATTGGTACCAGGTAAGGGCGATCTATCTTGAGGGCATCGCCACCGGCAATGCCACGTTCGAGACGGAGGCGCCGTCGTGGGAAGCTTGGGACTCGTCGCATCTTCCCATCGCGCGTTTGGTCGCGCGCTGGAGCGATCGTGTCGCCGGCTGGGCAGCTTTGAGTCCGGTTTCGCAGCGCTGTGTCTACGGGGGAGTCGCGGAAGTTAGCGTTTATGTTTCGCAGACTCATCGCCATTCGGGCCTCGGGCGCCAGTTGTTGTCAGCTCTGATAAGCGAATCCGAGCAAAACGGCATCTGGACCCTGCAAGCCGGAATGTTTCCTGAGAATGTGGGCAGCCTCACACTGCATCGAAGGAGCGGTTTTCGGGAAGTTGGACGACGCGAGCGGATTAGCAAGTTGAACGGAGTGTGGCGCGACACGATTCTGTTGGAACGTCGCAGCTCGCTCGTCGGAATGGAATAAACCATGACCAAGAAGAAGTATGACATTGAAACTCTTTTCAAAGCGCTAGCCGATCGCACCCGGCTACGACTAATTAGTCTGATGGGTGATTCAGAAGTCTGCGTCTGTTTTTTCGTCGCGATTTTGAAAACCAGTCAGCCGAAGATTTCTCGTCACCTCGCGTATCTGCGACGAGCGGGCATTGTTGCCGCGCGACGCGAGGGCAAGTGGATGCACTATCGCTTGACCGAACCACCGGACGAACACGCGTCTCACATCTTTCAGGAAGTGCGAGCGTTGTTGTCGGAGCATCCGGAATTTCAGCGTGATCGCGAGACACTCTTGAAGATTTGCTGCGCGCCCCAGCTCCCAGTGCAACTGCGTCGGGCTCCCCGACCCGCCACTCTGGCAGCCTAGCAAACTAGATTAATTGCACTCCTTGCGGTCTGGAACTCTGATCTCTGGAAATCGTTAGATAAGACAATGTCCAACCTGCCACTACGTCCACGCATCAATTAGGCGGACAGCGTATTTCTTTTGCAAGCGACACTTATCACTTCGTTCCTTAAGCGTCTCCCCATACGCTCGAACAAACTGTTACACCTTTTGGAGGCCAAAACTCATGAAACGCACTCTCCTTTTAATCGTAGTCTCTCTGCTTTCAGTCAACGGTTTCGCGCAAACACGCAGAGCCGCTCGCGCCGTCACCGCGCCAACATTAAATGCGAAGACCACCACGCAGACTCTGCCGATTCGTCGGGTGATTCTCTACAGCAACGGCGTGGCCTACATCGAACGACGCGGCATGGTCACCGGCCACGCTGAAATCGATCTTTCGTTCAAGCAATCGCAAGTCGACGATGTTTTGAAATCGATGGTCGTACTCGATCTCGGCCAGGGCCGCATCGGCGCGGTGAGTTACAACTCTTCAGCGCCACCAGCGGCGCGCCTGGCGGATATTCCATTCTCAGTCGAACCTGGAACTCAGAATGAAAATCAGGGCGGGCTGGCCGGAGTGCTGACTCAGCTTCAGGGCGCGCACGTTCTCGTTGCCACCGCAAACCGGACGGCTTCGGGATCGATTCTGACGGTCGAAGAACGTAAGTCGCAGATCGATGCCAATAAACCGCCGGCAATAACTCACGCATTGGTCATTGCCTCCGAGGGAGGCGAGCTGATGAGTTTTGATCTTGCCGACGTGCGTTCGGTAAAGCTGGTCGATGAAGGTGCGCGGCGCGACGTAGGCGAATTCGCTAACGCCACCGCGTCGGCGCGTCGCCGAGATGCCAAGACAATCGTCGTCACTTCGGACGGCAGCGGCGCTCGTGAAATGCTGGTCAGCTACACGATTGCGGCGCCAATCTGGAAAACGACGTATCGCGTCGTGCTCGATTCGCAAGGCAAGCCTTTCTTTCAGGGCTGGGCCATCGTCGACAATGTCAGCGAAGAAGATTGGACCAGCGTCTCGCTCGCACTTGTCTCGGGCTCGCCTGTCTCGTTCATTCAGCCAATTCAAAAACCGTTCTATCGCTACCGGCCGATTGTGCCCATGCCTGATGATTTGAAGCTGGAGCCGCAGTCTTATGAACCAGGTGAAGGTGGAGGAAACAGCGGTGGAGTCGGGGGTGCGGCTAAGGATAAGAATGAAACGGTCACTGTAACCAACGGGCCCGCCGCCCGCTCCGCACCCTCGCAGAGACAACTCTATCAACTGCCGATGAACGGCCGAAGAGACAACAACTTTGCGAATCTTACTCCGGGATCGTCCTTGGGTTTTTCCGGCGGCGCGACCACCCTCAGTGACGCGATTACGCGACCTGATTCTGGAGTTGAAGCCGCCGCCACCGGCAGCGAAGTCGGCGACCTCTTCGAGTATCGCATCGAACAACCTGTCACGGTGCCGCGCGATCGCTCGGCCTTGATTCCGATCCTGCAAACGCGCATGGATGGCGAGCGCGTTTCGATCTACAACGAAGCCAATCGGCGCGATCGGCCGATGGGCGGAATGCTTTTGAAGAATACTTCGCCACTTACTTTAGAAGATGGCGCGATGACGGTAATTGATGGGGATGCTTATGCGGGCGAGGCGTTGATGGAACGTTTGAAACCGGCCGAACAGCGTTTGATTTCGTTCGCGCTCGACCTCGGCACGTTGGTCAATGCGCGCGCGAAAGAAGATCGCGAGCCCACGTTTCTGGTGCGCGTGGTAAACGGCGTCTTTCAAGCTCACTACTATCAAACCAGCGAGAAGACGTACACGCTGGTCAATCAAACCGACAAACCTCGCGTCGTCTATATCGAACATCCGGTGCATCAGGATTGGGAGCTAACGAGCAATACACCGAAGCCTGACGGCAAGAGCGCGCGTTATTATCGCTTTCGCGTTCCGCTCGGACCGCATGAGAAGGTTGACCTTCCGGTTAAGGAGCGACGAGCGCTGATGGACGCATACGCGCTGCAAAACTTCAGCCGTCAAGATCTCGAGTTGTTCATCTTGCGCCGCTACATCGACGCCACGACCCGCGACCTGCTGGAAAAGATCATCGACCTCAAGAGTCGGATGGCGGCGACCGAGGCGCGGATCCAGGTGATCGATAAAGAAGTGACCGAGATTAGCGAGGATCAGCAGCGTCTGCGCGACAACATCAAAGCTCTGACCGCAACTGCCGAGGCAAAGCAATTGATCACGCGTTACGTCTCGAAGGCTGACACGCAAGAAACTCGTCTGGACCAACTGAACAAAGAGAAACGGACGGCGCAGGAAGAACGTGTGCGTTTGCAGGGAGAGCTTGAAGCGCTGATTCGCGGTTTGAATATCGACCGAACGTTGACCCAGTGACGTGGATCACGCGCCGAGTGTTGCTTTTACTTTTACCAGGAACTTATCGAGTTCCAGCGGCTTAAGAAATACTTCGGTGCAGCCGGCGTCGAGCGCGTCCTGCTTGACCTCAGGCGTTCCGTAAGCGGTGACGGCAAAGATGGGCGTGCGCGAGAGGCTGTTGCGCTGACGAAGTTGGCGCGCCGCTTCGACGCCATCCATTCTGGGCATCGCCAAGTCCATTAAGATCAGGTCCGGCGCGACTCTGTTGGCCTGAAGCAAGCCTTCGCGGCCATCGCTCGCCTCGATGACCTTGTAGCCCTTCGCGCGCAAGAGAGATGAAAGCAGCGTGCGGGTGTCTCTATAGTCTTCTATTACCAAAATGGTACGACTTAAGTTGGTGTGCATTTTAGTTTGTCCCTCCACAAGAAGATCGAAACCAGTCCCACGCTACCACAGGTGGTTCTGGCTAATGAGATCCGATCAGCGGGGGTTCTGTTCAGACAGGGCGTGTTACTAAGATAGCTCACCGATTGTATCGAAGGCAACTGAACAGATACTTGATGCTCTATAAACCTGCGCCTACAGCCGAACCCTACTCGGGTTTATCTTCACTTCCCGTTAGTTTCTGCTGTCTCAACGCGGCCGCGCCAATCAGTCCTCCCATGCCCATCGATTCGACGGCGCTGCTCGGCACCAACATCAACGCGCCCTTCTCTTTCAGTCCTTCGTAGAGCATGTTCATAGCGCGCAGATGCAGCGCCGTCGGATTGTTGCGATAAGACTCTGCGGCCTTGTCGAACTGTGAAGCGATTTCGACTTCCGCCTGGGCCAGGATCACTCGGGCTGCTTTTTCGCGGGCGGCTTGCGCTTCACGCGACATCGCGTCCTGTAGAGAGGCGGGGATAATTACGTCGCGCATCTCCACTGACTGCACCGTCACGCCCCAGGGATTTGAGCGTTCATCAATCAGTTTCTGCAATTCATCTTCGATGCGTTCGCGTCCCCGCAGCAAATCACTCAAAGAAGTACGACCGATGATGTCGCGCAGAGCGGTTTGCGCAGCCCAACTTACCGCGGCCGGATAGTTTTGCACCTCGAGCGCAGCTTTCTCCGGATCATAAACCATCCAAAAGAGCACCGCGTCCACATTCACCGGTACCGTGTCACTGGTCAATGTCTCTTCAGCCGCGAAGGCGGTCGTGATTACGCGCTGATCTATCCACGCGGAGACTTGATCGACAAATGGAATAATCCAGAACAGACCCGGCCCTCGCAAGCCGATGTACTTGCCAAGGCGAAGGATCACGGCGCGTTCCCATTGCCGCGCGATTTTCGGCGATTGCGCCAGCAGCAATCCCAACAGCACCCCGACAATCGCGCCGCCAGGATTCAACGTCCAGAGCGTAGTCAGCGCTCCGAGTGCGATCGGCGCCAAAAACGCGAGCACTGAAACAAAGTTGAGCCGAGGCGCGGTCGGCGCCGGCAAATTGCTTCGCGTATCAATCAAACTCTGCTGAATGTTACCCATGTTCTTTGTCTCCTTCTTGGGTAGCGCAAGCGGTTAGCTTGCTCACCATGTTGTCACTAAGTCGCAGCTAACAGCTTGCGCTACTTCCTCCGTCTTTTTTCCAAATGCTCGATCACGTCATCAATTGAAAAGCCGCCCGTCTGCGTTTCCGAGATGAAATGTTCCGCCAGTTCGCGCAGATGCCTCTCCCGATCGCGGCGACTCGCGGCTTCGTTGGGTCGCGCACTGACAAACGTGCCGACGCCCCTGCGCGTCTCCAAAACTCCGGCGCGTTCCAATTCGGCATAAACCTTGGCCACCGTATTGGCGTTGATGCGCAGATCGACCGCCAATTGCCGTACCGTCGGCAATTGATCGCCGATGCGCAGCTTTCCGGTTGCAATCGCAAAGCGAATGGATCGCTCGAGTTGCGCATAAAGCGGCGTAGGGTGATTGGCGTCGATCTGGAACATCGGTACACTATTGTACTACGACAATAGAACAAGTAAAGTTTCGTGAATTGAAGGGTGAGAATCGGACAGCGTTCAGAGTCCAACCTTTAGGTTGCAGTCCACAAAAGCTGCAAGCTGAAGCTTGAACTCTGAACACCGCTGCCCGACTCGCCGATCTCGACTCAGCACGCTTGGCCCTTTTTCTTTTTTGCCTGGGAAGCAGTTAAGATGCTCGCCTGTGTCCAATCACGCCGAGTCGTTTGTGGGAATGCCGGCTCCCCTGGTTGAGGTCAGGCGCGGTCCAATCGTCGAATCGTTGCATCGCGGCCATCTGATCGCGGTAAACGGATCGGGCCAAACGATTACCGCCCTGGGCGCGCCGGAAACTGTCACCTACGTGCGGTCTTCGGGAAAACCATTCCAAGCCATCCCATTGATCGCCTCCGGCGCCGCCGATCGCTTTGGATTCACGACCCAGGAGATTGCGATTGCATGCGGCTCGCACAGTGGTGAGCCGGCTCACGTCGAAACCGCTTCATCTATGCTGCGAAAGATTGGGCTGGATGAAAGCGCTCTCAAATGCGGCGTGCACGTACCCTTCAGCGCCGAGGCCGCGCGCGAGTTAGCACGAAACCAGAAACCACCGAGCGTGCTGCAAAACAATTGTTCGGGCAAACACGCTGGCATGCTGG
>Ga0209056_10004390_pt1 | contig 14885 bp, 13 predicted proteins | sample GraSoiAngelo_114_FD_185876 | JGI IMG/M metagenome (GOLD analysis project Ga0209056, IMG submission 185876) | Grasslands soil microbial communities from the Angelo Coastal Reserve, California, USA - 14_0903_13_40cm (SPAdes) (version 2) | ecosystem: Environmental > Terrestrial > Soil > Grasslands... | reverse complement strand
CGGCCCTTAGGTACGAGCCGACGGCGGCCACGTGGGCCATGACCCCGCCCTTGTCGTCGGCGGTGCCCCGGCCGTAGAGACGGCCGTCGCGCTCGGTCGGCTCGAAGGCCGGCGAGAGCCACTTCTCCGCGCGGCCGGGGGGCATCACGTCGTGATGCCCGTAGAGGAGCACGGTGGGCGCGCCCGGCCGGTGCAGCCAGTCCCCGTACACGTAGGGATGCACGCCGGGGATCTCCAGCACCTCGACGTGCTCCACGCCCGCGTCGCGGAGCGCCTGCGCCACCGCCTGCGCGGAGCGGCGCACCTCCTCAGGGGGAAAACTGACGGCGGAGATGCTGGGGATGCGGCAGAGGTCCACCAGCGTCTGCTTCCAGTGGTCGAGCCGCGCGTCCAGGTCGCCCAGCGCTTCCCGCACGATACCGTTCGCCGCCATGCTCACGCTCCCATCATGGCGCGGAGCTTCGCGCCGTTTCCCTTGAACCAGTCGAAGAGGATGCCCACGAGCCAGATCAAGCTCGCGGCTGGCGTTCCTCGTTCGACCTTCTCGACGTGGCCCAGTTCACCGTCGACGAGATCAAAGCCGCACCTAATAGAGGATGGGCCCCGAGGGGAGGTAGAGCTCAGGCCGGCCGAACAGCCGCGAGGCCATGAACAGCGTCGGGTCGCCGATGCGGAAGCCGCAGCTGACCAGCGCCTCGAGCAGGGAAATGCAGGCGCCGGGGACGCGCATCGTCACGCTTCCCCCGCCGCCCGCACCTGCCACAGCTGCGGCCGCAACCGCCTGGAGGAGAGCCGTCTCGTCGCGCCCTGCGGCTGGCCCGATCCGCTCCCCCCGCCGGTAGGCGAAGGCGGCGAGCTCGCCCCCCCGCTCGATCGCCACCGCCGCGCCGCCGTCGCCCCGCCAGTGGGCTAGGTCGTCGGCGCGGCCGTGGCCGAAGACCTCGGCGGTCAGCTTCTCAGCGGCGCCGGGATCGCACGGTAGCTCCCGCTCCCGCGGGTCGAGCCCGGCCCGCGCCTTGAGTCGCGTCACCGCCGCTCCATCCCCCTCCAGGCGGTAGATAGGCCAGCGCGGCGCCATCCCGGCCATCACGTAGCGGGCTTGGGCGCGCGGGTCGAGCGTCGCCCAGGTGCAGCGAATCTCCGTCCCGCGCGCCTCGCCGTAGGCCAGCGCCCGCTCGAGCAGCGCCCGCCCCAGGCCCCGCCCTTGGTCGCCGGGGAGCACGAAGAACATGGACAGGTACCACACCCGGCCGCGGACCAGGGCCGAGACCATGCCACGGATCTGCCCTTCCTCGACGGCGCAGAAGTAGCCGTCGGGGTCGCTGGCCAGCCCCGCTCGGGCATCGCTCGCCACCGGGGCGTCGGCCGGCCTCATCGCCGGCCGACCTCTGCGCACCAGGAGGTCGTTGCTCGAGGCGACGTGCACCCACCAGACCTCCTCGAGCTCGTCCGGCCGGACCTTGCGGATGTGCGGCTCGCTCACGGGCGCATCATACAATGCACGCTCGCCTGCCGCGGCGGACCGCTCGCGCGCCGGCGGCGGCGACCGCCGCAGGTTGGTCGGGATCGAAGGGCGCTCGCCGTGCGATCCGCTCGGTTCATCGGGTCTCGTCCGTCTCAAGCCATCATCACGTAAGCCACGCCGAACGCCACCAGAGCGGCCGAAAGGACCAGTTCATATCGCATTCGCAGCGGAGGCGCGAACTTGTAGATGAGGACGACGATGCCCAGGATCACCGCCCACCACAGACTGGACATCCCGAGAAGGACCATGGCCACCATGAGCGCCGCGCTGCAGCCAAGGCAGCTGAGGCCGTAGCGCGCGCCTGCGACAACGGCGCTCCGCATCAGGTTGAAGGGAAGCGGCCCATGCAGCGCGCATAGCTCGCGGCACCGGGCCTGGCTCGCCCGTTTGATCGGGCTGACAGAGTAGACGCCGGCCAGAGCCAGCGCCAGTCCGACGACCACAGCCTGGTTGGGCCAGGGCATTCTCATGGCGGTGTAGACCGCGTAACACACCACGCCGAACACCAGCCACAAGCCGAGGTACGTGCCCGCAAGCACTCCAGTGGCGACCTGCCATCCGCTTCGCCGTTCGGCCGTTCGCGCGAACTCGAGGACCACTGGGATCGCCGAGGGCAGCATCATCGCCGCCATCATCACGACCCAGGTCGCGGCGAAGGACTCGATCGGGCCGAGGCCCATGTCCATTCCGTCCATTCCGGCCATGGAGCGCGATTGCTGGACCATGGCCGCCCAGGCCACGCCGGCGACGGCGAGGACGACCAATGCGGCCACCATGGGTTTGGCCAGCTCTTGACTGGCGTCGCGGGCTTTCATCAGCACCCGGCAGGCCGGACAGAATCCGCCCGGCCTCGCTTGCCTGAGCAGCCCGACCGCCGTAAAAAGCCGACCGCCGTACATCAGTCCCGATACTCGTCGCGACGTCGAACCCACACGGCTGCGCCTGAGTCGCCCTCATCGCGGCCCTTCGGCACGAGATCCATGTAGTGGTAGGCGACGTTCAACATGTCGAGCCCGCGCTCATAGGTGGAGTACGTGTGGTAGATCTGGCCGCCGTCCTTCAGGAACACGCTGATGCCGGGCGCCTCGGTCAGCCCCCACGGGCGGAGCCGGTAGTTGTAGTCGACCTTCTCGGCCTTCGGTTCCTCGTCGGTGAAAGAGACGCGATAGTCAAAGTTGAAATCGCTTCCGAGCGAAGACAGCCACGGAAAGCCCCAGCCCATCCGTTTCTTGTAAGCGGCAAGCTTCGAGTAGGGAGCCCGTGAGGCCGCGGCCATTGTGATGTCGCGGTGGTTCAGATGGACGGTGATGCCGTTGAAGTTGTCCATCCAGAAGGAGCAGACGAAGCAGGGCGCGTCCTGTGTCCAGGGCGTATGGGGTCCCGCGGTGTCGGGGTGGAACATGGCGTGATAGACGACCAGTTGGCCGCGTCCCTCGAAGACGTCGCTGAGCGTCTGCGTTCCGTGCTCGCCCTGGAAGGTGTATTGCTTTTCGACGAGCTCCCAGGGCAGATCGCGCCGCTCGCGGCTCAGCTGGTCGCGCATCCGGGTGAACTCCTTCTCCTTCGCCAGGTGCCTCTTCCGTGCCCTGAGCCACTCGTCGTGTTTCACCACCTTGTGAGTTGCCATGTGATCCCTCCTCCTCAAGCTCTCGCGACTAATGTCGCTCGCATTGTAGAGCCTTTCGCGGAGTCGGATCGATAGCAGCGACTGCGCACCAGGCCGAGAACGTGAACACAGCGCCGCGCAGTATCGTCGCGCCGAGGATCGCCGGCCGCGAGCTCGAGACCGGCGCCATCGCTTGACAAGGGCGGGCCGGTTGCTATATTCAACCTACAGGTTGAATATATGACGACCCCTGTTCTCGACCTCGCCTTCGCGGCGCTCTCGGACCCGACGCGCCGAGAGATCGTCCAACGGCTGGCGAAGGGCGCCGCGCGCGTAACCGACCTCGTCCAGCCCTTCGACATGTCGTTCAACGCCGTCTCGAAGCACGTGAAGGTGCTCGAGCGCGCCGGGCTGGTGCGGCGCACGCGGGCAGGCCGCGAGCACCATATCGCCCTCGATCCGGAGCCGATCCGGCGCATCGCGGGCTGGGCCTCCCGCTACGAGCGGTTTTGGAGCGACCGCCTCGACAAGCTCGAGGCATTGCTCAAAGCGAACAGAAAGGGAGATTGACGATGCCTACTGCCGGAACGAGCCCGACCACCCCCCTCCTCCGGATCACGGTCCCCCGCCGGATCGAAGCTTCGCCCGAAGAGGTCTTCGACGCGTGGGCCGAACCCGACCTGTTCAGGCGCTGGTTCGAGCCGCACCGGGCCATTCTCCGCAAGGCCGCGGTCGACGAGCTTTGGTATTGGGAGGCGGACCATGCCGGCCGTCTGTGGGCGCACTACTGCCGCTACCTGCGCGTGGAGCGCCCGCGGCTGTTGGAGTTCGCGTGGATGTCGGAAGCGACGCGCGGGCTCGAGTCCCGGGTGACCGTCGAGATGACGCCGTCCCGCGGCGCCACCGACCTGGTGTTGACGCACAACGGGCTCCCCGACGACGAGATGGGCCACGGCCACGAGGAGGGCTGGAAGCACTTCACCGGCATCCTGGCCGAGAAGATCAAAGGGCTGCGGTGAGGAGCCGGGACCGCGAGAGCGTTTCGCGAAGGCCCGTGACGCCTAGGACAGCGAAGGAAGGAGAGAGCGATGACGAAGCACATGACCGGGACACGTAAAGAGTGGCTCGCAGCGCGGCTCGAGCTGCTCGAGGCGGAGAAGGAGCTCACGAGGCGCAGCGACGAGCTGGCGCGGCGGCGGCAGGAACTGCCGTGGGTTCGGATCGGCAAGGAGTATCGATTCGAGACCGACGAGGGGAGCGCCTCGCTGGCGGACCTCTTCAGAGGGCGCTCGCAGCTCCTCGTTTACCACTTCATGTTCGGGCCCGACTATACGGCGGGGTGTCCGCACTGCTCGGCGATCGCGGACGGGTTCGACGGCTTCGTCGTCCACCTGGCCAACCACGACGTCACGCTTTCGGCGGTATCGCGGGCGCCGCTCGCGAAACTGCAGGCGTACAAGCGGCGGATGGGGTGGACGTTTCCCTGGGCGTCCTCGCTCGGCAGCGACTTCAACTTCGACTTCAACGTCTCCTTCACCGAGGAGCAAGAGCGCAAGGGGGTCGTCGAATACAACTACCGACGCGGCGGCCACGCGATGGACGTGACGCCGGTCCCGGAGCCTGTCGCCGAGCTCGCGGCCATGACCGGAACCGACGCGGCCACGTACACGCGCGAGAGGCCGGGCATGAGCACGTTCGCGCTCGAGGACGGCGTCGTCTACCACACCTATTCCGCCTATGCGCGCGGACTGGACGGCCTCTGGGGCTTGTACCAGTGGCTCGACCGCGCACCCAGCGGGCGCAACGAGACGGGCGTCTGGATGCGCCGCCACGACGAGTACAACAAGGGCTGAGCGACGTCGTGGTTGTCGTGGCGCAACCTCGAAACGGGAGATCTCACGACGCATGGCTTCCGAGCGAGCTTCCCAGCAAGCGTTTTTTGGCGTCTCAGCGCGGCTCTTCGCTGTCAGCGCAGCGGTAACGATCGTCTGGTGCGCGTCCATGTCGGCGATGGGGCAGGGTTGTTTCTGATCGCGCGAGCAGCCGGGCTCGGATGAACGCATCCGCATCGTGCACCTGAACTTCGCCCACCGTGCGCGCCGCGGGCGTCGCGCGTGGCGCTGACCGAGGAGCCGGTACGCTACATGCGGCGTCAGAGCGGCGTCTGGTTCCCGCGGGTCAGGAAGTCGTCAACGTGCCCTTCAGGCAATCCCACCCAGACTTCGCCCAGGAATTACCCAGGAAGTTGCGCCCAACGAGAGCCAAAGTGCGCGCTCACCGCGTCCAACTGCAGACAGCGAGTGGATTCACCTGCAGAGAGTTCTGTCGTGATAGGATCGGCGTCGCATGACGAACCTACTGTGGAGCGCCGATGGCGGCGCACCGATTCCGCCAGGCGCCGGCATGAGGGAGAAAGCGCGTCGTCGTCGGTCCCGCGCGCGAGATGACCTGGATGACTCGACCGATGGACGGGGTGCCGTCGGCCCGGAGCACCGCGTGATATGAAACGTAGGCACGCACCGAACCGTTCGCGCTAACAGGAGAGCCCACATCATGTCACAGAAGACTGCGTTAGAGGACGTGAAGGTCCTTGATCTGACCCAGTTTGAGGCCGGAACCTCATGCACTGAGGCGCTCGCGTGGCTGGGGGCCGATGTCATCAAAGTCGAGAATCCCCGGGGAGGCGACCAGGGGCGCGGTGCGTCCACCGACCAGCAGGGGGTGGATTCGCACTACTTCATGCTGCTCAACGCCAACAAACGCAGCATCACGCTGAACCTCGGCAGCACGCGTGGTCGCCACATCTTCACTGAGATGTTGAAGAAGGCCGACGTCATGATCGAGAATTTCGCCCCCGGCGCCATCGAGCGGCTGGGCTTCGGCTATGACGTTGTGCGGGAGATCAATCCTCGTCTCATCTACGCGCAGGTCAAGGGCTTTGGCGAGGGTCCATACGAGAACTACGTGAGCTTCGACATGATCGCTCAGTCCGTGGGCGGAGCCCTGAGCCTCACGGGCACCGTGGATACCGAGCCCCTCAAGCCCGGACCGACCATCGGCGACACGGGCACCGGGCTGCACTGTGCCATCGGCATCCTGGCCGCCCTGCACCAGCGCCAGCGCACTGGCCGGGGCCAGCACATCAAAGTGGCCATGCAAGATGCCGTGATCAACTTCAGCCGCATCGCCTTCGCGCGCCAGTCTGCCAGCGGCAAGGCGGCGGTGCGCTCGGGCAACCGCAGCGCGCTGGGCACGACCGCCCCCAGCGGCCTCTACAAGTGCAAGGGGGGAGGTCTCAATGACTACTGCTTCATCTACACCAGCCGCGCCGGCAACCGGCACTGGGACCGCCTCCTGAAGGCCATCGGCCGAGCCGACCTGATCGGTGACGAACGCTTCAACTCGCCGGAGAAGCGCTGGACCAATCACGACGAGGTGGACCGCATTCTGAGCGAGTTTACCCAGAGCCGTACCAAGGTCGAGGTCATGCAGATCCTGGGCGACGCCGGTGTGCCCGCCGGGGCAGTCTACGACACGATGGAGATCACGCAGGATCTTGCCCTGCAGAAGCGCGAGATGATCGTGACCGTCGACCATCCCAAGCGCGGCAAATTCACCTTGCCCGGGTGGCCGGTGAAGATGTCCGAATCGCACGTCGACGTGGACCGCTCGCCGCTGCTCGGCGAGCACAATGCCGAGATCTATGCCGAGTGGCTGGGCTTGACCGCGCGCGACCTGGAGGATCTCAAGGCCCAGGACACCATCTGATAACTCCTGCGACGGCTCCGCCGCGCACAGAGACGAGGGGTTAGCGGTCGAGAGTTTTCCGGATCGATGCGTGGCCGAGCTGCGCCCGGATGTACTTCCGGTGCGCCCGTCGACCGCGATTTCGAGACGCCTGAAATTGCCCTTGACGGCGACCGCTTTCGGCGCGTAGGTTTCTGTCTCGTCTTCTAACTTCAACCGTTCGGGCCAGCGGGGTTGCAGGAGACTCCGGCTCGGTTCGGTTCCTCGGCACCAATTCTCGAAGCTCCCCACTTACAACGACGTCGACTCTGCCGCGAACGCGTCTATCGAGGCCGCGTGCACTCGCGAGAGGGTGTTTGACAGTTCTTACGCGATATCGGATCCGCTCGCGGGTGGCGCTGGCGCCTGGAGAATGCGGGTTCGTTCTCGCCCAGGCGCCGCATACCACGGCCGACGACTTCGGAATGGATTGAGCTAGAGCACCACCGGCGAAGCGCGGGGTGCGGTACCCCTCACGTGAGGAGACGCCCATGAACTGGCTGGCCCGTCAGACGCGGTTCTGGAAATCCAACGTATTGGTCTGCCTGCTGCCAGTGCTACTCCTGCTGCTGACAGGCGCGAGCGCCCAGGCCCAACCCGCCACCGGCAAGCCGAAGGTGGACCGTCTGGTGATGGGTCTCATCATCCCCTATCGGGATTACATGCGCCCCTGGATCCTCGGCACCCCGGACCACAACATTCAGCATGATCCGGCGTTCGAGTGGCTGTTCGAGGTCGACGTTTCGTCGGGTGGCTACAATCCTTGGCTTGCCAAGAGCGCGGAAATGGCCAAGGACGGCCGGTCCTGGCGCATCAAGCTGCAGAAGGGCGTGCAGTTCCACCACGGCTATGGCGAGTTTGCTGCCAGAGACGTCGTGCACAACCACGCCGTGTGGTGTGACCCCAACTACCCAGGCCGCAAAGACCCCACGACCACTGCCTTCAAGCAAGGCATGTGCGCGGTCCAGCGGGTGGAGGTGGTCAACGACCACGAGATCGTGATGCACTGCAAGGTCGTGTGCCTCGACTTGCTGTTTTACTACTCGAGTGCGTCGAGCATGATCATCTTCAGCAAGGCGCAGTGGGACAAAGAAGGGGAGCTGGCGTACGAGACGAAGCCGGCAGGCACCGGGCCCTATATCTTCAAGGAACGGCAACTCTCCCGGTATGTGTTGTACGAGCGTGCCCCGACGCCGCACTGGAAGTGGGGCGTGGTGGACTGGAAAGAGATCAAGATGACCTGGAACGTCGAAGAGCCGCCGCGCTTTGCGCAACTGCTGGCGGGAGAAAGCCACCTCACCGAGATCAACAAGGACCTTGCCGACGACGCGGTCGCCAAGGGGTTCAAACTTATCCGCAGCCGGCAGGTGGCGCAACAGATCGTCGTTGCGTTCGGTGGACTGTACTTCGGCACCGAGGACAAGGCCACGAATCGCTACACCGAATTCGGGGGCACCACCGGGAGACTCGACCTCAAGGTGCCGTGGACCAACAAAAAGGTGCGGCAGGCCATGAACAAGGCCATCAACCGCGAGGAGCTGCTCAAGGTGCTGTATAAGGGCCGGGCGACGCCCACCTATGTGATGGGCTTCTATCCCGACCTGCCGGGCTGGGACCCCACCTGGGCGAAGCGTTTCCCGGAGATGTACGGCTACGACCCGAAGAAAGCCAGACAACTGCTGGCCGAGGCCGGATACCCCAAGGGCTTCAAGGCCAAGGCCTGGCTGTATCCTTTCGCCGGGGCGCCGGAGCTCGTCCAGGTGATGGAGTCGGTGGCCACTCAGTTGCGTGAAGTGGGCATCGACCTGGAGCTGGAAGAGGCCGACTTGGCGGCGGTCGTCCAGCCCAAGGCGCGAGAGCGGCGAGCGAACTGGTACCTGAGAGCCGGTCCCCCATCAAAAAAGGCGGTGGAGTCGCAGATCGCTCTGTTCAACGCCGGAAAGGGCCAACCCCACTTTTTTGAGGACGATACGATCTACAAGATGTGGGAAGACCTGCTGCAGATGTCCGATCCCAAGGCGGCGGATGCCCAACTGCGCAAGATCGGCAACTACAAGTTTGAGAACTTCGAGGTCATCCCGCTCTTCGATGTGCCCATCGAGGTGGTGGTGAACCCCAAGATCATCAATGACTGGCCCTTCTCCGGGTGGGACGGTGGGGACATCGGCCATACGTTTCTCATCAGTGCGTGTAAGCAGGAGAAGCCCTGTAAGTAGGCAGAGGGAGAGACCGGGCCACGATCAAACGTCGCCCGTGAGTTAGACTAACGGCGACTCGCTGAGGGAGGAGAATCGCCATGCCGTTCTACGAAAGAGGCCCCGTCCGCATCCACTACGAAGAGGTCGGTTCTGGCTTCCCCCTGCTGCTCATCCCGGGCGGCGGGCTCAATTCAGCCCTCTCATCCTGGCAGACAGCCTCGCCCTTCAACCCGATGGCAAGGTACAAGGACGACTTCCGCTGTATCTGCGCTGACCTGCGCAACGCCAACCCCGGCCAGTCCAGCGGCCCGCTGGAGATCGACCGCCCCTGGGACGCCTACGCCGACGACCAGCTCGGGCTGATGGACCACCTTGGCATCCGGGAGTTCATGGTCATGGGCTTCTGCATCGGCGGGCCGATGATCCACAACCTTATTCGGCGGGCTCCGGAGCGCGTCGTCGCGGCCGCGATGATGCAACCCAGCGGCTTCAGGCCTGAGATCCCGGACCTTTTCTACCAGAACAACATCAAGGGCTGGGGGCCGCCGCTCTGCGAGAAGCGCCCCGACGTCACGATGGACATGGTCCATGACTTCCTGACCAGCATGTACACCAAGCGCGCCGACTTCGTTTTCACCGTGTCGCGCGATTTCGTGCGCTCCATCCAGACGCCGCTGTTGATAGCGCCTGACGACGTGCCCGCGCACCCGTACAAGGTCGCGATGGAGGTGGCGAGCCTCGCCCCGAACGCCGAGGTGACCATCTATCCCTGGAAGGATTCGCAGGAGCACATCAACGAGGTCGTGGAGCACGCGCGGAGCTTCCTCAAGGCGCACGAACCCGTCACGGCCAGGCGTCAAGGACGAGTCTAGCTTCGGATAAGCGTAGACGGGACAAAGGTCTCTCTTGACGTAACGCCCGCGCTCGGAGGTTCCCGATGACCGCGCCTCGTCGACGGTCTCTCGGGTGCCTTGCCTTGAGCGGGATCGCTATCAGCGCGCCGTCATGAGCTCTTGGACCATCCCTCGGGCGGATCGCAGGCCACGGTGCCCATGTCCGCGGGAACGGAGAGCTCCAGGAGCTCCAGGTCTCTTGATGCCGCCGTCTCGTTGTGCCGCAGGCCGCCCGGGATATAGAGCGACTCGCCCGACTGGATACGCAGTTTCTGGCCGTCCTCGAACTCCAGATCAACCCATCCACTGAGCATGTACACGAACTGGCCCTCGCAGACGTGGTAGTGCCACCCCGTCGGCTGCGTCATCCCCTCGGCCCCGATCGTTACCTGGGCGCGGATCTTCCCGCTGCTCGCGGCCGTGACGCCGAGGTCGCGGTACTTAAAGAAGGAGCGCCGGCCCGCCACCAGGGGGGCGGTGGTCGGCGTCGCGTACGCCAGCTTGCCCGGGGGGTTCACGGCTGCCGGCTGTCCGATCGGCGTGCTCGCGTCGTTCATCATGGAGGCCTCCTCTGAGTTCGTACCGCCAATACTACCCGATCCACGCGCAGATTGAAGTCCTTCGGTGGAATTGGCCGCCTGTCCTTCGCCAAAACATGTCGTCATGAACAACGCGGGTTACGGCGATATTGCACCGTTCGAGCAGTTGAGCTCGGAGAGATTCAAGGCGCTGGTCGGCACGCCGGCACGCTCGGCGCCGAGAGCCATTCGGATCCCGATCTCGTTCGTCCGGCGCACGCTTGACTTCGGCCGCCGGGGGCGCGATCGTGGCGCCCGGGCGCGGAGCGTGGTGCACTGGGCGAAGGTGAAGAACTGCGTGGCGCCGCCGAATCATCACTCGAACCAGAAGCTCCATGACGTCTGGCTCAACGAGGACTGAGATCATGAGGGGTCATCGCACGCTCGTCGTCTTCACGGCCGCGGTCTCGATCGCTGTCCTCGTCGCGCCGGCTCCTCCTGCGCGCGCGGCGGAGACGCCACGACGCGGCGGTGTGCTGCTCGCCGCGATCGCCGCCGACGCGCCAAGTCTCGATCCGCACCAGGAGGAGACGTTCGCCACTCTCGAGCTCGTGGCGCCGTGCTACAGCACCTTGCTCCAGATCGATCCCTACCATTACCCCAAGGTCATCGGCGACGTGGCGACCGAGTGGAAGATCGCGGCTGATGGACTCACGTACACGTTCAAGCTCCGGCAGGGGATTCGATTTCACGACGGCTCGCCGTTGACGGCGGCGGACGTCAAGGCGACCTACGAGAAGATCGTGTTTCCGCCGGCGGGCGTCCGCAGCATCCGCAAGAACGCCTATGCCGCGATCACGAGCATCGAGACTCCCGATGCGAACACCATCGTGTTCAAGCTCAAGCACCCATCCGCGTCACTCCTGGCCAACCTGGCCTCGCCGTGGAACGTGATCTATCCGAAGAAGTACCTCGACAAGGATCCGAACTACTTCAAGGCGAGCATCGTCGGGTCCGGGCCCTTCAAGTTCAAGAGCCACACGCGCGGCTCCACGTTCGAGGGCGAGCGCAACCCCGACTACTTCATCAAGGACCGACCGTATCTCGACGGCTACAAGTTCTTCGTCAGCACGGAGACATCGGTGCGCGCGGCGGCCATTCGCTCCGGGCGCGCGTACATCGAGTTCCGCACCATGCCGCAGTCTGAGGTCGAGGCGATCCGGAAGCAGCTCGGCGACAAGGTGGTCGTGCAAGATACCCCGGCCACCGGCATCTTCGGCATCGCGGTGAACCAGACGATCAAGCCCTTCAACGACGAACGCGTCCGTAAGGCGCTGACGCTCGGTCTCGATCGGTACACCGCGAGTCGCGTGCTCTACCCCATCGCGAGTCTCAAGGACGTCGGCGGGCTGATGCGTCCTGCGACGGAGTGGGCGATGTCGGACGCCGAGCTGCAAAAGTTTCCGGGCTTCGGGAAGGACATGGAGAAGAATCGCGCCGAGGCCAAACGCCTCCTGGCCGAGGCCGGTTACCCCAACGGATTCAAAGCGGTCTTGAAAAACCGCAACGTCCGAGTCCCGTACGTCGACTTCGGCGTGTTCGTGATCCAGGAGTGGCGCAAGATCGGCATCGAGGTCGAGCACCGGCCTCTCGAGTCGGCGTCCTGGTTCGCGGATGGCCGGGACACCGGCAACTTCGAGCTGATCGTCAGCCCCTCGTTCAACTTCATGGATGACCCTGACCAGTTCCTCGAGCGGTACACCACGCGCGACAGCAACAACTGGGGGCGATTCTCCGATCCGGGGATCGACGACCTCTTCACGCGCCAGGCGAGGGCTCTGGATTCCACAGAACGCAAGAAGCTCATCAACGAGATCGAGAAGATCGTGCTCGGGCACGTGTACTACATCCCGGGCATCTGGTGGGCGCGGAGCGTGGTGCACTGGGCGAAGGTGAAGAACTACGTGGCGCCGCCGAATCATTACTCGAACCAGAAACTCCAGGACGTGTGGCTCAGCGAGGACTGAGCGAGTCTCTCTGCAGCGATCTGATCGATCTCCCGAGTGGAGGCCCAAGGCATGAGGCGGTCCGGATCCAAGGCGCGTCGTCTGTTCGACCTCCTGGCCGTCGCCCTGACTCTGACCGCTGCCATGTCGGCGACGATATCCTTCTCGTCACCGGCCGGGGCCGCGGCCAAGGGCAAGATCGTCCTCGCGTGGCATGCCGGCCTCGCATCCCGCTGGCTGGACCCCCAGGAGCACGACGGTACCGCCACTCCAGACAACTTCCTCACCGCGATCCACGACGCCCTCATCAAGAATCAGGGCACCGCGCTCTACAACCATCTCGCTCTGGCCGAGCACTTCACCGTCGCCGCGGATTCGAAGAGCGCCACGTTCACGCTGCGGAAGGGGATCAAGTTCCAAAACGGCGAGCCGGTCACTCCGCAAGATGTCAAGTTCAGCTATGAGAACTACCGGGGTGCCAAGGCCGACGTCTTCAAAAAGAAGACGGAGCGCGTCGACATCGTGGACGACCGCACGATCCGCTTCCTCTTCAAAGAGCCCTTCCTCGACTTCGCCATCCTCTTCGGGACCGCGAATGTCGCCGGGGCCGGCTGGGTGGTGCCGGAGAAGTACTACAAGCAGGTGGGTGCGGACGCCTTCAAGCAGAAACCAATCGGAGCTGGTCCCTACAGGCTCGTCCGCCACGAGCCGGGCGTGAAGATCGAGATGGAGGCCTTCGACGGCTACTACCGTCTGGTGAACGTGAAGCAGCTGGTGATGATCTCGGTGCCAGAGGCGGCCACCCGTGTCGCCATGCTGGAGCGCGGCGAGGCGGATATCATCTACTTCGTTCCCGGCGAGCTGATTAACAAGGTCGGAAAGCTTCCGGGCGTCATGCTGGCGCCGGTGCTCTCCGGATCCTGGTGGCTGGAGTTCCCCGGATTCCAGGACCCCAAGAATCCGTTCCGTGACAAGCGGGTGCGCGAAGCGGTGAGCCTGGCCATCGACCGGCGGGCCATCAACCAAGCGGAGACGGGGGGACTGGGCAAGCCGACGGGCAACTGGATCAACAACGACGTGCAGTACGCGATCGAGTGGCCCGAGTTCGAGCGCCACGTCGAGCGAGCGAAGCAGCTGATGCGCGAGGCGGGATTTCCGAACGGTTTCAACGTGGACTGGGTGACGCCCGTGCCCCCGTTCTATTCCCGCGGCGAGCGGGTCATCGCGCAGCTTCGCGAGATCGGCATCCGGGCTAGGCTGCAGTCCATGGAGCGCGGCATCTTCTTGCAGCGACTCCAGGGCGGGCTCAAAGACTGGCCCGGGACCCAGATCCTCTTTCAGGCCACCAGAATCGCCGGGAGTTGGTCATTCTGGTACGAAGCCTTCTTCAAGTGCGGCGGCTTCAGCTCTCGTGACCGCATCTGCGTGACGGACCTCGACGGTAAGTTCGACCAATACGAGCGGTCGATCAATCCGGCGGAGCGAAAGAAACTGGCCGAGGAGATCCAGCGCGGGATCCTCGAGAATTACTACCTGGTACCGGTGTTCCGCCACGCATTCATCAACGCGATCGGCCCTCGGATCGCGGCGCAGAAATGGCAGGACGTCTTCCCGACCATCACCACCGGTTACGCCTATCCTTGGGAAGACTTGAAGGTGAAAGACCAGTAGCCGACATGCCGCAGTTCATCGCTGCGACAGTACCCCTTGACACCTCCGCTTCGCCAGCGGAACATCCCGCCCAATGCGGCAGATTGCGGAAGACAAGCTCTTGCCGGCCGACATCGATGCTCAGCCCCCGGTGCGGGCCGCGGCCGCTCTGCGCTCGGTCATCCGCGGCTATCGCGACGAGATCGAGCGCGAGCAGCGCTTGCCGAAAGCGTTGGTCGAGCACTTTCATGCCGCCGGCTTCTACAGCCTGGTCATCCCGCGGGAGCTGGGCGGCCTGCAGGCCGACCCGCTGACCTACGTGCGCGTCGTGGAACTGCTGGCCGAGGCCGCCGGCTCGGTCGGCTGGAATCTGGCGAACAACAGCATCGGCCAGCTCGTCACGCTGGGGCTACCGGACGAGGGCGTCCACGAGATCTACGCGAACGGGGCCGACACCGCCATCGCCGGCACCGCCGTGATGGGGGGCGGGCGGGCCATCCCTGTCGATGGCGGCTACCGAGTCACCGGTCGCTGGCCCTTCGGCACCGGCTGTCAGGAGAGCTCCTGGATGCTGGGCAGCTTCCAGATCCTCGACGGCGACCAGCCGCGCCGCAGCCCGGATGGCGCCTCGATCTACTGGCGGGGGGGCTTCCAGCGTTCGGAGGCGCAGATCGTCGAGGGGAGCTGGGACGTGTCCGGGTTA
>Ga0209056_10004389_pt1 | contig 14888 bp, 12 predicted proteins | sample GraSoiAngelo_114_FD_185876 | JGI IMG/M metagenome (GOLD analysis project Ga0209056, IMG submission 185876) | Grasslands soil microbial communities from the Angelo Coastal Reserve, California, USA - 14_0903_13_40cm (SPAdes) (version 2) | ecosystem: Environmental > Terrestrial > Soil > Grasslands... | reverse complement strand
CGTGAGTTGGCTCACTGGACGCACAAGACCATCAAGAAGGTCACCGATGACCTGGAGGGGTTTCACTTCAACACGGCCATCGCCGCGCTGATGGAATACGTGAACTACCTGACCAGGGTGAAGAGCACGCAGGCGGGATCGCGCGCGTGGCGGGAGGCGATCCGGTCGCTGATTCTGTTGCTGGCCCCCATGACTCCCCACATCGCGGAGGAGCTGTGGGAATCGATGGGTGAGCCGTACAGCATTCATCATCAGCAGTGGCCATCCTATGACGCGACTCTGGCCCGCGCGGAACTGGTGACCCTGGTACTGCAGGTGGATGGGAAGGTCCGCGATCGGGTTCAGGTCCCGGCCGGGCTGACCGATGCCGACGCAAAGTCGCTGGCAATGAGCAACGAGAAGGTGCGGAAGTTCATGGACGGCAGGCAGGTGGCCGACGTGGTGGTGGTGCCGGGGAGACTGGTGAATGTGGTGACAAAATAGCGATTGCGGATTGCGAATTGTGAATTGCGGATTGTAGAGCTGCAGTTCAATTCGCAATCGTCAATCCGCAATCCGAAATGTTCGTGATTGGGGGTGATGCCGTTGGAACTCGTGCGCGCAGGGTAAGGATCCGCTACGATCACGGCGCCATCGAAGGGCATTGGCGCCGGCGCTGGGAGGAGCAGGGGATCTACCGCACGCCGGCCTCCTCCGACCGGCCGAAGACCTACGTCCTCGACTTCTTTCCCTATCCATCAGGGGACGGCCTTTCCGTTGGGCACGCCAGAAACTACGTGCCCACCGACGTCCTGGCACGCTACCACCGGATGCGCGGGAGCGCGGTCCTGCATCCGATGGGATGGGACGCCTTCGGGCTGCCGGCTGAGAACGAAGCCCTGTTACGGGGCCGGCATCCCCGCACCACCACCCAGGAGTACGCCGCCAACTATCGCCGGCAGCTGCAACTGATCGGCTGTTCGTACGACTGGTCGCGCGAGTTCACGACCAGTGACCCGGAATACTACCGCTGGACACAGTGGGGATTCCTGCTGTTGCTGCGCCGGGGACTGGCCTACCGCGCCACCGGCTGGCAGTGGTGGTGCCCCTCCTGCCGGACGATCCTGGCCAACGAGCAGGTCGAGGACGGCTGCTGCTGGCGCCACCGTGAAACGCGGGTGGAACGCCGCGCGCTGGAGCAGTGGTATGTCCGCACCACGGCGTATGCGGACCGCCTGCTGGCCGACCTGTCCGGACTGGACTGGCCGGAGCCGATCAAGGCGATGCAGCGGGCGTGGATCGGCCGTTCTGAGGGGACGGAAGCGCGGTTTCGCATCGTCGAGGGTGGTGTGGGGACGGTAGGGGAGGACGTGGCGGTGTTCACGACCCGGGTGGATACCATCTTCGGAGCGACCTTCCTGGCGCTGGCACCTGAGCACCCCCTGGCCGCCAGTGTGCCGGTACCTTCGCGGCGTGCGGAGGTCGCCGCGTTTGTGCAGAGCGCGCTGCGCCGGCCGGAGATCGACCGGATGAACGCTGCCCAGATTCCCGGTGGGGTGTTGACCGGGGCCTACGCGGCCCACCCGTTCACCGGCGACCGCCTGCCCGTGTGTGTCGCGGACTATGTCCTGGCCCAGTACGGACGCGGCGCGATGATGGGGGTGCCGGCCCACGATGAGCGTGACTTCCGGTTTGCCGCGGTGCATCACCTTCCCATCACCCGCGTCGTGCATGGGGCCACGGGCACCGAGAGCCTGCCTTACGCAGCCGAGGGGGTCCTAGTCGACTCCGGTCGCTTCAGCGGGTTATCGACCGGGGCCGCGCGGTCGGCGATTGCAGCGGCGCTGCGTGATCAGGGCGCCGGCGGGCCGGCGGTGCGGTACCGGATGCGGGACTGGCTGATCAGCCGGCAGCGCTACTGGGGCGCGCCGATTCCGGTCATCTCCTGTGACCGCTGCGGAATCGTGCCGGTGCCCGATGCCGATCTTCCGGTGCGGCTTCCCGACGTCGAGCAGTATGAGCCCGCCGGCACGGGCCGGTCGCCGCTGGATGGGATTGAGTCGTTCGTGCGCACCAGGTGCCCCAGGTGCGGCGGGGCGGCGACGCGGGAGACCGATACGCTGGATGGATTCGCGGATTCCAACTGGTACTTCTTGCGATTTGCCGACCCGCAGTTTCATGACGGCCCCTGGCATCCGGAGGCGATGCGATACTGGCTGCCCGTGGACTGGTACGTGGGCGGAGCGGAGCATGCGGTGATGCATCTCCTGTACGCGCGGTTCTTCATCAAGGTCCTCTCCGACGAAGGTCTGGTCTCGTTTACCGAGCCGTTCCTGCACCTGCGCAATCAGGGGAGCATGCTCTCCCCGCAGGATGGCACGCGGATGAGCAAATCCCGCGGCAACATCGTCACCCCAGATGAGGTCGTCGCGGCCTTTGGGGCCGACGCCCTGCGGGTGGCCGTCATGTTCATTGGGCCGTTTGATCAGGATGTGACCTGGGATCCGCGGGTCGCGGCCGCCGCGGCCCGGTTCGTGCGCCGGCTGTTTGCCTTGTGGGTGCGGGCGGCACTCGCTCCTTCCTCACCCAACCCTCTTTCCGATCGGGCGAAGGATGGAATGCTGGCTCGAGTGCACCGGCTGACCCGCATCCTGGGCGAGGCGCTGGAGCGGTTTCGTTTCAACGCCGTCATCGCGGAGCTGATGGCATTCCTCAACGACGCGGAGCGGTGGGAGCCCGCCGGGGCCGGCACGGAGTGGTGGCGCGAGGCCATGCTGATGCTGATCCGGATCTGCGCGCCGGTGGTGCCCTTCGCCGCCGAAGAGGCTTGGGCGCGGTTCGGCGGCACCGCCAGTGTCCACCTGGGGGCGTGGCCGGCGTATGACCCGGCGTTGGCGGCTGAGACGGAGTCTACCATCGTCGTCCAGGTGGACGGGAGGGCACGCGACCGGTTCACCGTGCCCACCGGGACCGATCGCGGGACGCTGGTCGAGCTGGCGGGGCGCCGGGAGCGGGTGACGTCGGCGATTGGGGGGCGGCCAGTGCTGAACGTGGTCGCGGTCCCCGAGCGGCTGGTCAACTTTGTGACGAGAACCCGAGCATGATACAGTGACAGGAGAGGGAATCAGGGCCCGGTGACCGTACCGTAATCTGAGTGCCCGAGTACACGGGCCCGCCGCTCTTTAAGGGAAAATAGCAAGCGCGAGGGGTAGCGCTCATGGACGATAAAGCCAAAGCCGGGGTTGGGAAGGTCACGAACCTGGAATACTCAGCCGCATCCGACGCAGGAACGCGGATCGAATTGAAAATTCCTGGCCGCCCCGATTACGTGGTCGTGGTGCGGCTGACGGCCGCCGCCGTCGCCGGCCGGATGGGATTGTCCTACGATGATATTGAGGATCTCAAGGTGGCGGTGGGTGAAGCCTGCTCGGCCGCGATCCTGACGGGAGCGCCGGCGGTGGGTGTGTCATTCGTGATCGCCAAAGACCGGCTCGAAGTCCAGATTACCCACCGGTCGGCAAAGAGCGCGCGGTCGCCGGATACCGAACTGAACCGGCTGCTCATGCAGGTCTTGATGGATGAGGTAGAGACCCGCGCCCACGGAACCGAGCATGTGACACGCATGGTGAAACGGATCGCCCGGTGATGCATGCCACGACGCCCGCGACAGAAACGGCCGAGTAAGGCCGTTCTACGCGATCAGCTGACGCAATTCCACGAAACCAGGGATCCCAAGCTACGCGATGCGCTCATCCTCGCGTACTCGGACCTTGCGGCCTATTTGGCCCGCAAGTTCGGCAACCGCGGGGAACCGGTGGAGGATCTGATCCAGGTTGCCAGCATCGGTCTGTTGAAGGCCATTGACCGTTTCGACCCCACGCGCGGGACCGAGTTTACCACCTACGCCACCGCCACGGTCGTCGGTGAGATCAAGCGGCACTTCCGCGACAAGTTCTGGGCCATCCGCGTCCCGCGCCGTCTGCGCGAGCTCAACAACTCGTTGATGAAAGCGGTCGAAGCGCTGGCCCAGCAGATCGGCCGCTCCCCGACGATTCCTGAGATTGTGGACGCCACCGGGGTGCCGTTCGAGGAAGTCGTGGAGGCGTTCGAATTGGGCCATGCCTACAGCCCGATCTCGCTGGATGCCGAGGGCGATGAGGAACACGGCGCGCTGGCCAGCAGCCTGGGGGAAGAAGATCCCGAGCTCGCCCGCCTGGAAGTCCGGCACACGCTGGAAGAAGCGCTGCAACGCCTGCCCGAGCGGCTGCGCGAAGTGATACGCCTGCGCTATTACGAGAGTCTCTCGCAGGCCGACATCGCCACCCGCCTTGGGATCTCCCAGATCCACGTGTCGCGGATCCAGCGCGAGGCGCTGCGCCGGCTGCGGTCGTTGATAGAAGCGTAGCTACGTGCGCTTGGGGGGAACCGCGGCGACCCAGCTCCGGGCCGTGTTCACGGCCTCAGTTTCCGTGCGAAAGATCGGGAAGACACGCTGCAGCCCTGTAATCGTGAAGATTTTCGCAATTTGCGGCTGATCGTACACCAACCCAAGATTGCCACCGGCCTCCCGGGCCTGTTTCTGCGCAGTCGTCAGGACAGACAGCGCTGTGCTGTCGAGATACGTGGTGCGCAGTAAGTTCACCACCAAAGACGTCCGTGTAGTGAGGGCAGTCTGGATGGCAGCCTTGAGCTTGGGCGATGTATAGATATCGAGTTCCCCCGCGACTTCGAGGATGGAAACACCATCGAGTGTTCGAGTCTTCAGTTGTACATCCATAGTTTTACTTTCCTCCATTCGTGACAGGGGGACACCCGCCCACGCCCGCCAGCCGGGCGAAACAAGATCCGTATACGAAAATTTCGATGCGGAAGCGGCGCGGGCCGATGGACCTAGTGACCAATCCCCTTACTATGTAACCAGGATTCTCTCCATAAGTAAAGCCCTCTGTTCTAGGGTCCTGTGGGGGCCAGGAGCTTTCTCCTGTATTGATCGGATGTATTGATCGGAACTTCACCTAAGCCTGCCTGACCTGCATGGTATAGTAGGGGCGTCTGCGGGGGCGAGGCGCTGGTGTGAGGTGGAGCCGCCAGGAGCAACTGGTGGTGGCGCTGGCGATTGCAGCCGCGGTTGTGGCGGGTGGGTTGCTCCTGGTGCTGCGCCGGCCGTCCCCACCCGTGCGGTTTGTCGAGCCGCCTCTTCCAACCGAGCTTGTGGTACAGGTGGACGGCGAAGTGGCTCGGCCCGGTCTGTACCGTGTGACTCGCGGGTCACGCGTGGAGGACGCGATCCAGGGCGCAGGGGGAGCCACAGCTCAGGCTGATCTCAGCGCAGTCAATCGTGCGCGCATGCTGCGCGATGGAGACCGGGTCACCGTTCCTGCCCTCCTTCCCGCATCCCCCGCCGGCGGGTCGCCCGGCCGCGTGCTCGACATCAACACCGCGACGGCCGCCGACCTTGAGGCGCTACCGGGCATCGGCCCGGTGCTGGCCGGCCGGATCGTCGCGTACCGCTCCCGTCACGGTCCGTTCCAGCGGCTGGAGGAACTGCTGCAGGTCGAAGGAATCGGACCGAGGCTGCTGCAACAGCTCCGATCTGCAGTCATCGTGCCGTGAGGGGAACTGAACCGCTCCGTCCTGCGTAAGCAAGAGATCGGGGGCGGGGCGATCCGGAGCCCAGGGTGACCCGGTCCAAGACTTCGCCCCGCTACAGTCGAGATGAAATCGCGGCGTTCGAGGCGCTGGTGGTCCGCTATGGGCAGCGTGTGTACACCATGGCGTACCGTATGGCCGGCAACGATGCCGACGCGAAAGATCTCGCCCAGGAGGCATTCCTGCGGGTGTTCCGCGCCCTGCGGTCGATCGACCCCTCCTCGCACCTGGACAGCTGGTTGTATCGCATCGTTACCAACCTGTTCATTGACATGTTACGGCGGCGCCCGCGAGTCAGGATCGAGTCGCACGATGAGCCGGTGCGGACGCAGCGCGGCGGCGACGTGGTGCGGGAGATCGCGGACGATCGCGCTGGGCCCGAGGCCGACGTGGTGGATGCGCAGATGGAGTTGGAGATCCAGCACGCCCTGGTGGCGCTTCATCCTGACCTGCGCGCCGTGGTGGTGTTAAGCGACATCGAGGGCTACGCCTACGAGGAAATTGCGGAGACGCTGGGAGTGCCCGTGGGGACGGTGAAGTCGCGTCTGCACCGGGCCCGCAAGACACTGCAGGCCAGGCTCGGCCACCTGGCTCCCGACCGCCTGAGGAACATCCCATGACCCACGCCCGGATGCAGCACCAGCTCTCCGCCTATCTCGACGGCGAGCTCACTCCCGCCGAAGCCGACGAGGTCCGCACCCACCTGGTGGGATGCGCAGCCTGCCGGGAAACCCTCTCCCGCCTGCAGCATGTGAAATCGCTCCTGCAGCGGCTGCCTGAGCGCCCCGTGCCCGAGGAGTTGTGGGCGACGATCGGCCCACGCATCGGGACGCCTGCGACGCCGCCCCCCGCGCCGCTTCGCGAGGGGGTGCGCGCCGTGTTCCGGCGGCCGGCCCTGGCGCTCGCCGGTGCCGCGCTCATCGTCGCGCTTGTCGCCGTCCCGCTGATCCGCGGTCGCATCGAGCGGACGCGTGCGGGGGAGATCGGCGCGGACTTCTTTGTCCGCGAGCATGCGCTGGCGTCCAGTGAGGATCCATTCTCCGACCGCGCCTACCTGGGATTGTTGCTCGGCGACGCCAATCTTGCGCTGGCCGGGACGCCGCGCGAGGAAGGCCACGAGGAACGATGAGCCGCAGAGGCCTGCTGACGTTCTGGCTGGTGGCCGGCCTGGCGGCGCCCGGCCTCGGCGCGCCCGCCCGCTCCCCAATCCCGGCGGTGGACGCCGTCATCGCCGCGATGTTGGGGGCGCCTGCGCTGGTGGATTATGAGGGGACGAAGGTCCTCAACGCCGTGCGGGGCGACCGCGCCGAAACGGTGACGGCCCTGGAATCCTACAAACGGTTGGGGAAGCTGCGGGTGGAATACCTTTCCCCTGACTCGGTGAGCGGCCGGCTGATCGTCGACGATGGGGCGTCATCCTGGCAGTACGAACCCGCCTATCATCTTGTGATCCGAGGTCCATCATTCGTCCGCCCCCCGGGGAACGCCCCGCAGGCGCAGGATGTCCTGCGAGGATCTCTGATGGCTGTGCTCGGGGTTGACGAGGTCATCGGGCGGCAGACGGTCGTGGTGGCGATGGAGCCGCGGGCCGGGGGAGCCAGCCGCCGATACTGGGTGGATCAGGCAACCGGAGTAGTGCTGCGCATGGAGGAGCGCGACGCCACTGGGGAGGTGGTGTTCACCAGCTTCTTTACGAGGATCAGCTTCGGGCTGAACCTCCCGCTCGCGCTGTTCCGGTTCCATCTGCCGGCAGGGGCACGGATCATCTCCCTGTTCCTCTCCGGCGATCCAGTCGCCTCGCCCGAGGCACTGCGCCGGCAGGCGGGGTTCGGGAGCCTCGTGCCGGCATCTCTCCCGTACGGCTACCGCTTCCGCGATGGGGCCATCTCGCAGTATGGTGCGCTCGTCACCTCGGCGGCGACATACACCGACGGCGTGCGCACGCTGACGGTGTTTCAGACTCCCTCGTCGAAGATGGCGTTCCCGCGCGTGGGGGTCCTGGTCAAGCTTGAGTCCACCGACGCGCAGCTGCTGGATCTGGGGTACGTCCGGGTCCTGATCTGGCAGAGGCGGGGAATCACCTACGCGCTGGCAGGCAGCAGTCTGCCAGAATCCGCGTTCGTCCTGCTTGCGGACGAACTCAACCACTGAAACAAAACGACGGAACGCGGGATCGCGGAATCGCGGGGGCGCGGCATGCAAGCAGGGTTCATCCCATGATCTGCGAAACAATCGCAGCATGTCTACAGCCGTGTTTCCGCGTTTCCCCGTTTCCGCGTTTCCGTGAGGCGGAGGATTCTTAGCGTGCATCTGCGCGAGTTCCAGCAGCGCATTGAAGTCATCTATGGTCCCCGCGACCGCCAGCGGGGCAAAGACGGTACCTTCCGCTGGCTGGTCGAGGAAGTCGGCGAGCTCGCGCGGGCCATGCGTGACGGTGACCGCGAAGCCGCGCACGTGGAGATCTCGGACGTGTTGGCCTGGACGGTGAGTGTCGCCTCCCTGTGCGGCGTGGATGTCGAGCAGGCTGCCTCTCGCTACGCGCGGGTCTGCCCCAAATGTCACCACGCTCCCTGCGGGTGTGCGCCCGAGCCCCGTTCGAACCGGCGAGCCCGTCGTAGGCAGACCGCAACGTCGTCACGCCGGTTCGAACGGGGCGAGCCGCCGGCCTGACCTGTACCGGCCCCCTCTGCGCCGATGGTCCCGGGTTCCTCGCGTCCACCCGCCGCCGCTGTCGTGCACCAGGAGGCGGCCGTTGTGGATCTGCACAACGATGTCCTGCTGGAGGCGGCGGCCAAGCGGGACATCACTGTGCGCTCTTCCACCGGGCACTCCGACCTGCCCCGTTTACGTGAGGGCGGGGTCGATGTGCAGTGCTTTGCGTTGTTTGTGCATCCCAAAGACGCTGGTCATGGGTTTGAGCGGGTCACTGAGTTGCTCGATGCATTTGACCGGTTGGCGGCCGCCAACCACGCCGTCTTGGGGCCGGCCACATCGGTGGCCGAGATCACACGCCTGCAGCAGGCCGGACGCCTGGCCGCGGTGCTCGCGATTGAGAATGGATCGGCGCTGGGGGGCGATGTCGATCACCTCGACGCCGTGCATACGCGTGGCGTGCGGATGATGAGCCTGACATGGAACAATAGCAACGGGTTGGCCGATGGGGTGATGGAGTCACGACACGGCGGGCTGACGCCACTGGGCCGGCAGGTCTTGACCAGAATGCAGCAGCTGGGGATGATCGTCGATGTCTCTCACCTCTCGGCGAAGAGCTTTTGGGACGTCCTGGCGGCCACACAGGGGCCCATCGTGGCCACTCACTCAAACGCGGCTGCGCTCACTCCCCACCCGCGCAACCTGGACGATGAGCAGCTGCGCGCGTTGGCACGGCGCGGAGGCGTCGCCGGGATCAACTTCTACCCCACGTTCACCGGGGGGCCGGCGCTGGCACGCATCCTCGATCACATCGCGTACATGATCGACGTCATGGGGCCGGACCATGTGGCCTTGGGGTCCGACTTCGACGGCTTTGGCGGCCGAGTGAGCGATCTGGAGGACGTGGCCCAACTTCCCAACCTCACGGCAGGGCTGCTGGACCGCGGGTATGATGCCAAGACCATCACGAAAGTTCTCGGCGGGAATGCACTGCGCGTCTTTCGCGAGGTCTGGGGACGGTGATGACGGCGAACGAACGGGATCGCGGGAACGCGTCACCAGCGCATGACACATCTCCGGTTGTTTCGCGTTCCCCCGTTCCCGCGTTCCCCAGTTCCCGTCAGTTATGGTTTGTCGGCTCCTTTGATCGCGAGAATCGCCTCTCTCACGATGGTCGCCGCCAGCACCGCCGTCCGTCCCGAAGGATCGTAGGGGGGCGAGACTTCCACCAGATCCAGTCCCACCACCTGCAGCAGACCCAGCCGCCGCACGAAGCCCAGGAGATCCTGAGCGCGGAGGCCTTCGGGTTCGGGATTCCCCGTCCCCGGGGCGTCCGCCGGGTCGATCGCGTCCACGTCGATCGTGACGTACACCGGCCGTTGCTCGAGCCAGGACCAAATCGAGCCGGGGATATCCAGTCTGGGCGTCCGATACCTGAGCCGCTGCGCGATCGCGAACTCCTCGCGGGTCCCGGCTCGCACGCCGGCTTGAATCATCTGCGTGGGTGCGACCACGTCGAGCACCCGCCGCATCACGGTGGCGTGAGAGACGCGCCGGTCCTCGTAGGTGTCGCGGAGGTCGGTGTGGGCATCCACCTGGACCACGGCCAGATCGGGATGGCGTTGCTGCAACGCCAGGACAGCGCCAAGCGTAATGGTGTGTTCGCCGCCGAGCAGGAGGGGAAGCGTCGCGTCCAGGCCGCGGATACGATCCCGGACGGCGTCGACCAACTGCTCAGGCGTCCACCCGGCGACATCGAGGTCCCCGAGGTCGGCGTACGTCACGTCGTCGAGGTCGCGCCGCAGCACCGGGCTGTAGGTTTCGATGCTTTGCGATGCCCAGCGGATAGCGGCGGGCGCCTGACGACTCCCCGCCCGGAATGTTGAGGTGGCATCGAATGGCACGCCGAGGATGGTGACTGCCGGACGATCCGCCGCACGGGAACCCAGGAAGGCCATCGTCAGGGGAGTGGGGGGAGCCGTAGGGCGGTGGCATGCGTCGCGGGGCCGTAGAAACGGGTCGGAATCGCGGCCAGGCGGTGGGCAATCGTCTCGTCGGTGACCCGCCTCGGGTCGTGTCGCTTGCTCCCATACGAGAAACTCCACAAGACGCCGGGGTAGGCGGGCACCGGTGTCCAGTAGGTGCCGACGACCGGGAAGGCGGTCTCCAGATGGCGGCGCACCATCTCGGTGAGGTCCCGCTGATAGAGCAGCGACCCGCTCTGCGCCACCAGCAGCCCGTCGTCGGTGAGGCGTGCGGCGCAGGCGGCGTAGAATTCCGGAGAGAAGAGCGCGAGGCCGGGCCCTTTCGGGTCGGTGGAATCCACCAGGATGATATCGAACCGCTCCGGCGATGCCCGCACGTAGGCGATGCCGTCCTCGATCAACAGGTGCGTCCGCGGATCATGAAACGCGCGGCCGCTGATGCCGGGCAGGAAGCGCCGGCAGACGTCGACCACGTCCCGGTCAATCTCCACCATGGTCACGTGCTGGAGGGGATGCTTGAGAGACTCCTCCAGCGTGCCCCCGTCGCCGCCGCCGATGATCAGGACGCGCTGCGGCGCGGGGTGAGTGACCAGCGGGAGGTGCGCGAGCATTTCATGATAGGTGTACTCGTCCCGCTCAGTGGTCTGGATCGCATCATCGAGGATCAGCATCCGGCCGAACAACCTGCTGGTCGCCACCTGAATATGCTGGAACGCGGACCGGCCATCGTACAGGATGGCGTCGACCTGCATGGCCTGGGCAAGCCCGGGCCCCACGAGATCGGCGATCCACTCCATAAGAACCTCCCAACTACGGGACCATGGAACCGAGGTACCAAGGAACCATGCAAGATTGGATTGTTTGGTCCCTCGGTTTCTTGGTCCCCTGGTGCCGGTTTTCTAGCCGTCAGGGCCAGAAGACTGCGGCCGCGATCGCACAGCCGATGCGCTGCACGACATGCTCGGTGACGGCCACGCGGATCTCACCCAGGTGGAGGTCCCGCACCGCCAGCGCTTCCTCGACCATCTTGCGGACGATCGCCTCCGCGTTCTCTGCCGTCCCGGTGTGCTCGTACTCCATGATCACCCCGTAACTCTCCCGGGAAAATCCCAGGCCGACCGCGGCCGCGATCCGCTCGCCGGGCGTGTGGCTGGCAATACGCGCGTACACCGCAGGCACGAGCGTCCCGGGGACAAACGTGGGAATGGCGACGACCTCGATGCCGGCGGGCAGGATGCTGGTCACGCGGAGGAAGTTCAGATTGGCGATGCCCGCGTCCATGAGCGCGCGATCGAACGCCGTCAGCTCGGTGCGTCCCTCGCCGCTGCCGGCCACGATCGAGATCGCTTTGGGCCGCTCCCACATGCAGGATTCACCTCCGCCAACCGGCAATGCTTGTCCCGTACCAACGCGGCTGGTCCGCGGACCACATCGTTCCACCCATCTGCCGCGTGGGTACGGGACGCGGCCGCATTCCTATTCCCATCCACCGCGGACTGCTCCTGCCCCCTCGCAACGGCGGGCGTCCGGGTTCTATGCGGGTCACGATGGGGGCACGTTGATGCTAGAAGATGGAAAGGACCGGATGCTGATGCGACATGTCCCGTGGCTCATTGCGCTCATCGTTGCGGCGGCGGCTTGGCCGGCGCTGCCCGCCGCTGCGCCGGGCGCACCCCCCGTCCCGGTTGGGTTCCGCGCGGCGGAGGGCGCTGACTTCGGCGCCCTGCGCGACGCCGGCGCCACGGCGGTCAAGCTGGTCGTCAACTGGTCGGAGATTGAGACGCGGCAGGGCACCTGGCAGTGGGGAGCCCTGGACGATGCGGTGAGCGCCGCGGTGAGCGCAGGGCTCCGGGTCATTCTGGTCCTGTCGTATACCCCCAAGTGGGCGTCGCAGGCCAGCGGCGCCGAGCTGCTCGATCCGGGGATCTACGCGCGCCAGCCACCGAAGCAGCTTCCCGCCTGGGAGGCCTTCGTCACCGCCGCCTCGTCGCGGTTCAAAGACCGCGTCAGAGACTGGCAGATCTGGACGGCGCGCAGCCTGCCGCTGTTCCGGGGCACGACGCGCGAATATATCGAACTGCTCCGGTCGGCGCGCGTCGTCATCAAGGCGGCCGATCCCTCCGCGCGCATCGTGCTCTCGACGCCATACGGGATCGATCTGCCTGATCTCCGTCGCATGGTGACGGATGCGTTTGATGACTTCGACGTGGTCTCGCTGGCGCCGCGCGGGATCTCTCCCGACGCCTTGTTACGGCCGCTGGGCGTGCTCCGGGACCGGCTGCTGCCGCGGGGCACGAAGTCCCTGTGGATCGAGTGGGATCCCTTCTCGTTCGGGCAGCGCGCCAGTTGGCCCGGCCAGTTGGTGAAGCTGCAGGCCGAGGCGAAAGCGTTCGGCATCGACTACGTCTTCTGGGTCGCAGAGGGGACGGCCATCACGCGGATCGTGCTGGACACGCTGGGGACCCAGATCGGCCGCCGGCCGTTTGCCGGATACCTCACCAGGCAGCGTGCCCTGCTGTTGATCTTCGGCGATGCTGACGCCGCGGCTGTGGTCTGGACCGCGTCAAGTGATGCGGCGCTCACCGTCGAGGGAACCCCGGTGAAAGCGTACACACCGACCGGGGACACCCGTGCGGTGGCAGCAGACGCCGAGAAGTCCACGCTCACGGTGGGCAACGAGCCGCTGCTCCTCGCCGGTATCGGCAACGCGGTCCTGCTGGAGGCCAAGCAGGCCGGTCAGGCCGGTACGTTTCCTGTGCTGCCCGCCGCCACCGACTACAGACAGGCAGGGGACGTTTCGGCCCGCCTGGGGCGGACGAACGCGGAGCTCGGCCTGTACAACGCGCCCTTCCGCGAGTGGCGCAACGATGCCAATGAAGTGGTGGACGCGGACGGCGGCGAGGCGCTGCGGACCAATGCGGCTCGAGAGCGAGTCTACGCGCACTTTGATGTGGATGACACCTTCCTCTATTTCGTCGACGGGAGGAGCCTGGTCGAGATCACCGTGGAAGTCCGGGGCGCGTCGGCGCCGGAGCAGCTCGGGTTCGACCTGTGGTACGACTCGATGAGCGGCTACCGCTTTACGCCCTGGCAGTGGGTCCAGGTCTCCCCCGGGTGGGTCTCGTACACTGTCCGCATCGGCGACGCGGCATTTGCCAACACCTGGGGATGGGATTTCGCCATCAACGCGGCCGGGAACCGCACCGAAGAGCTCGTGATCAGAAGCGTGACGGTGAGGAAAGTCGCCCCGTAGGCCGCTTCCCGCGTTTGCTCCGGGAAGGAAGTCGCACGTCCTCGCCCCGAAGCATCTTCTTCCAGCCCATTGTGGTCACTCCAGGAGGGAGGAAGAACGATGCACACGGATGCGCGCGTCAATGCGGCATGCGCGGCGTTCATCATCGTCCTGGCGCTCCAGGCCGCCGGGTCCGCGCCGGCCATCGCCCAGCAGGCCATCCCAGCGTCCATCAAGGTGGGCGCACTCTTTGACACCACCGGCCCGACATCTGACGTGGGGGTGGATTACTCCAAGGGTGTGCTGGACCACGTGCGGTACATCAACGAGGTCGAAGGCGGCGTTCGGAGCAAAGTAAAGATCGACCTGGTGTGGTCCGACTACGGCTACAGGATTCCAGACGCGCTCTCCCTGTACCGCAAGTACCGCGATGTCGACCAGGTCAACGCCATCGTCGGCTGGGGCACGGGCGATACCGAGGCCCTCAAGGAGACTATCAGCCAGGACCAGATTCCGTACATTTCGGCCAGCTACTCGTCTCACCTCGATGATCCTGCGAAGACGCCGTACAACTTCTACCCGGTCTCAAGCTATTCGGATCAGATCCGCGCGGTCCTGAAGTACCTCAAGGACGTCGCCGCGCAGGAGGGGATCAGCAAGCCCAAGATCGTGTTTCTGTATCCTGATCACCCGTATGGACGCGCGCCGATTCCCGCGGGCAAGGCTTACGCGCAGGAGCTCGGGTTTGTGGTGGGGACTGATCAGATCGTGGCGCTGGCGGCGCTGGAAGCGCGGTCCCAGGTCGCGGCCGTCAAGGCGTTCGGCGCCGACTTTGCCTGGATCGGCGGGACGACCAATTCGGCGTCGGTCATCGTCCGCGATGCGCGGGCCGCCGGCCTGACCACGCGGTTCGCGGTCAACGTCTGGGGGTTCGATGAGAACATGATCAAGCTCATCGGAAAGGACGCGGACGGCGTGATCGCCACCACCCCTCATGTCTATTACGGCGAACCCTCGGCCGGGATGACCAAGATCTTTGACGCCCTGCGGCGCTTCTACAACAAGCCGCCCGAGTTCACCTGGGGGACCACCCAGACGCCATTCATCGCCTCCTACATCCGCGGCTGGCTCAACGTCTACCTGCTCAAGAAAGGCCTGGAGATCATCGTGGACAACTGGAGCACGTACTCCAGGCTGGGCGGCTTCAGCGGGCCATCCGTCCGGTCGGCGCTGGAGACGTTGAGGAATTGGGATCCGGACGGTCTGGCGCCGGCGGTTACGCTGGCCCGCGACGATCACCGGCCGTCGACCACGACGCGCATTGTCACGGTGCGGGATGGACGGATCACGGTCGTGAAATCGGTGACCGTCGATCGGCGGAAGGACTGGCT
>Ga0209056_10004388_pt1 | contig 14888 bp, 20 predicted proteins | sample GraSoiAngelo_114_FD_185876 | JGI IMG/M metagenome (GOLD analysis project Ga0209056, IMG submission 185876) | Grasslands soil microbial communities from the Angelo Coastal Reserve, California, USA - 14_0903_13_40cm (SPAdes) (version 2) | ecosystem: Environmental > Terrestrial > Soil > Grasslands... | reverse complement strand
CTCGCCGGTAGGAGATGAAACCATGAGGATGAAGCGGCTCGCTTCCTACGCCCTTCGCCTGAGCATTGCGTTGATCTTCCTCGTCGTCTTCGCTTTGTGGCTCCGTCCATACCTGCCCCGTGTCAAGGCTGCGGAGAACCTTGATTGGCCTCACTACGGCAACGACCTGGCCAACACGCGATTCCAGCCGGTCGATCAGATCAATCGGACCAACGTCAACAAACTTAAGGTTGCCTGGGTGTTCCATACTGGTGTCCTTGACCCCATGGCGGAACTCGACGTCTCCCCGATCGAGGTCGACGGCCGGCTGTTCGTCACGGACGGGCATGACGATGTCTTCGCCCTGGACGCAGCGACCGGGCGGCAGCTCTGGGCCTACAAGCCGCTCGAGATTCTCGGCGAGATGCCGCCACTCGATCAGCTTTTCGTCTGCTGCGGCCGGAACAACAAAGGCGTCGCCTTTGGGAACGGCAAGGTCTTTTACGGCCGACTCGACGATGTCGTCGTGGCCTTGAATGCGGAAACCGGCGCGGTCGTGTGGAAGAACACGGTGGCCAACTTCAGCGACCGCGTCGCCATTAACAATGCCCCGCAGTTCGTGGATGGGCTGGTGATCATCAGCCTGTCAGGCGGAGAGTTCGAGGCGCGCGGCAAGGTCTTCGCGCTGGATTCGGAGACTGGCAGCGTGAGGTGGCAGCTCGCGACGACGCTGCCGTCGTCCTTTGCGGGAACCTCCTATCTGAGGGGCGGGGCGATGGTGTGGAACCCGCCGGCAATCGATCGGGATTTGGGGCTGATCTTCGTCACCACGGGAAACGCGGCTCCCGATATCCTCGGTCAGTTTCGAGCCGGTGACAACCTCTACGCGACCTCGATCGTCGCCCTCGACCTGAAAACGGGCCAGCCCAAGTGGAATTTCCAGGAGGTGCACCACGACATCTGGGACTACGACAGCGCGCAACCCGTCGTGCTGTTCCCGCTCGACAAGGGTGGGAAGACGTTCAAGGCGCTGGGCCACTGCAGCAAAAACGGAAACTACTACATCCTCGATCGCGTCACCGGCGAGCCGATCTTCCCGGTGACCGAGGTGCCCGTCCCGCCAGGCCCCGGCTTCCAGCACGCGGCACCGACCCAACCGGTATCCGCCGTCGAACCCTTGACGCCGCTGACGTTCGTCAGGTCTACTCCGACCGACTATAACGGCGAGTTGATTACACTGTCGCCGCAGTACACCCCGCCCGATGATATCCTGCGGCTGATCGTGCCGGGCGACGACGGTGGATGCGAATGGCCACCGGCCGCCTTCAGCCCCCGCACGAACTTCGTCTACTACGGCACCCGGTACGAGCCGACACTCTTCAAAACTCGCCCCAACAATACCGACCTCGTCAACGGCTTTCTCCATCTCGGGTCGAGCTTCATCAACAAGGTCCCCGGGTCGAACCCCTTCGGCGTCTTCGGCGCAACGGACACGCGAACCGGCAAGATAGTCTGGACGATCGAAGTCGCCCAGCCGGCGAAGTCAGGTCTGGTGGTGGCCGGGGACCTGGTGTTCTTCGGCGAGGGCAACGGCAAGCTCCACGCGGCCGATGCCGTGACGGGCAAGATCCTATTCACCTTCGATGCGCCAGCCAACGTCCCCAATGCGGGCGGGGCCAACGCTTCCCCGATCGCCTATATCGTGAACGGGCGCGAGTTCATCGTGAACGCCTTTGGTGGAAACGTGACGGACAGAGCCAACCAGCCACCTCCCAATCCGCTCGGAGATGCGATCATCGCTTTCTCGTTCCCGGGGCTGGGAAATGAATGACCTTCCCGGAGCGATCCGGGCGCCCCACGAGCTCGTCGGCGGCTGGGATCGCCAGCAGGAGGTAAGGAAAGGCAAGCAGGATCCGCTCGCCGACCTCGACGTGGTCTACGTCTACCTCGATGGCTTCGCCCTGCGCGTACGCACTGCCGGAAAGGTGGTCAGCGTGCCGGTGCTGGGCGTCGTCGGCGTCCTGACCGACGGGCGGAAGCATCTGCTCGCGCTCGAGCTGTGCGCAGGCGAGTCGCTCGCGGCGTGGAAGGGCTGCCTCGACGATCTCGTCGCGCGCGGGTTGCGGGCGCCCGTGCTGGCCATCATCGACGGCAACGCCGGGCTGCGACGCGCCGTCGGGGAGATCTGGCCGCGGGCGGCCGTGCAACGCTGTTGTGTCCACAAGCTCAGGAACGTTGAGCGGAAAGCACCGAAGCATGCGTTCGCGGAGATCCGCGACGACTTCCATCGGATCGTGTACGCCGCCAGTGCCGACGCTGCCCGGGCCGCCTATGCGACCTTCGAGCGCGTTTGGGGCAAGCGTTGCCCAGGCGTGGCGAGGAGCCTAAAGGAAGGTGGCGACGAGCTGTGGACGTTCTTCCGCTTCCCGATAGCGCAATGGAAGGCGCTGCGCACCACGAACACGATTGAACGGCTCCACGAAGAATTTCGCCGACGCGTGAAGACACAAGGCTCGCTGCCGACCGAGGACGCGGCTCTGGTTCTGCTCTTCAGCCTCGTGGCGAGCGGGCAGGTCAAGTTGCGCAGGATCGATGGCTGGAAGAGAATCACCGCCGTGGTTCGCCAGTCCACCGCGGTGGCAGCATGATTAGCCGTGCGGCGGTCCAGGCCGTCCTCGCTCTTGGTCTCCTCGCTGTGTCACTGGCTGCCGAGGCGCAGCAGGACCGCGTCTATCGCGTCGGTGTCACCCTTCAAGGAGGCCCGTACGTCGACACTGTTAACGGGCTGCGGGACGGTCTGAGGGAGCTGGGACTGGAGGAAGGCAAGCAGCTCGTCCTCGACATTCGCGATACCAAAAGCAATCTAAAGGCGGTAGAAGCCGCGGCCCGGAGTCTGGAAGCTCAGAAGGTCGATGTGATTTACGCCGTCGGGACCTCCACGACTCTGGCGGTGAAGCGGGCGACGACGCGCGTCCCGATCGTCTTCTACGCGGGGACTGATCCGGTGGGCGTCGGCCTCGTCCAGAGCTTCCGCGAGCCTCACGGGCATCCACGGCCAGATGACCGACCTCACGGCCAAGCGCGTCGAGATTCTGAAGGAGATGATTCCGAAGCTTCGCCGGGTCGTAACGTTCTACAACCCCGACAATCCCGTCGCACAACTGTCCTTAGAGTTCGCGCGCGAAGCGACCAGACGGCTCAAGATGCAACTGGTCGAACACAAGGTCACATCGGTCGAGGAGCTTCGGGCAGGTCTCGATGCGCTCCGGCCTGGGGAGGCGGACGCTTTCGTCCTGGTGTCGGACGGGATGGTGATTAGCCAGACGGATCTGGTCGTCGAGGTAACGAACGCGAAGCGGCTACCGGCGATCCTCAGCTACAGCGCTGCCGTCAGCAAGGGGGCCCTCGCCAGCTATGGCGAGAGCAACTACACCCTTGGGCGGTTCTCGGCTAAGCACGTCCAGCGAGTCCTGCTGGGTGCGGACCCCGGCACTCTGCCGGTTGAGCAGCTCAATCGGCCCCAGTTCGTCCTCAGCCTCAAGGCCGCCAAGGCGCTGGGGCTGACGATCCCGCCGTCGGTGCTGCTGCGGGCGGACCAAGTAATTGAGTGAACTCGTTGCCGGAAGCTGCGCCGCGAATTTTCCACATCAATCGGGACACGACCTCTCAGGCCCACCACATGTTGTGGGCCTCGGAGCCAGCCCGATAGGCACAAGTCGTCTTATGGGTCATTGACAAAACGGTTTGGGGGGCATCGCCCCCCAGACCCCCCGATCAAAGGATCAAATGACCCGAATGAGCAAAGAATCAACCCTTCACTTACGGCACGCAGCCGCCCCGCACGGCGCGGACGAAAGCGGACAAGCTCTTAGTCATAAAGTCCGTGAAGCCGCCGCCGAAGTTCACGACCCACGCGTTCACGGGGAAGAAGGCGACGGTCGTCGACGTCCAGTAGGCCAACGGCTGGGTGCGGCTACATTCATCTCCCCGCCGTTATTAAAGGCCTCAGCCACCGCCGGGTTAGAGGTCCCATAATCGACGATGCTCTCCAGCTCTCGCACGTTCGGGATCCGCCAGTCGTTGTATCCGGCGAATCCGACGCCGCCTTCGGCGTTGACAGCAGCCACCCAGTCCCAGATCGACCCTCGGGGGTCCGACCAAGGGAAAGCCACCATCCAATCGTGGAGGCTTGTTAGCTCCTGTTCCTTCTTCTCCCACATGAGCCCCGTATTTAGGTCGGTGATGGTGCCGTCCCCGTTGTCCCGGTAGCTCAGCGCCCCTCCCGCCCGCACAGCGCCGTCGTCGTAGACCGGGGCCCCTGCTGTCAGAGTGCCTACCGCGTACGACACCTCCTGTCCTGTCGCGGGGAACGTGCTGCTCCCACAGCTCGGTGAAGTGTCCCAAGCTTCCACGGCGGGTGCCCACGGCCCCAGGCCGAACAGCAGCGCCAGACTGCTCGCGAGAACCAGGGCTCGGGATGTGTTCATACCTCGTCCCAGGACTGCCATGTTTTTCATAGTTCCTACCTCTGCGTGAGTCGCTGAATTGTCAACGACGTGTTCCAAACACACTCCGTCGGGACGTCACCTCCTTTAGACGTCACCTCCTTTAATTGATGCTCGGATTCCAGGGATCGCCCGAACTCCTCCGGCGTGCGGTCAGCGTCGGCGCCTGGGGCGAGCATCAGGGTTTCTCGCACGAGAGGGTACGGGCTCGCCCTTACCGGGACAATCAGTTGAACGCCGTAATCGATGGTGGGGGAATCCCTATGGGTGGCTTGAGCTAGACGACGGTTGACGCGGTGTGCTTCGTCGGCGGGCTCGGGCTCCAGGGCTCTGGGGCCCAATCGACATCGCAACGATCACGGCCGGACGGCCTGCGCTACGTCCAGCGGAAGGCGTTCGAGGCGCTCGGCCCCGAGAGCGCAGTAACGATGCGCCGGTACGACACCAGCGCGCGGCCCGCCATGTCACGGACGCGCCGGCCGACATCGTCCGGCTCGCGACGTACACCGTGCGCGCGACACTTTGAGCGGCTGAACAGGCCGCGCTATAGTTCTCTCGTCTAATGCAGGGATTCAGCTTTCTCGACCCCGTGGTGGGCGCTCTTGTTCTGTTGGCTGTGTTCGTCTTCCTGATGGTCGGAACACCACTCGGCGGCAAGCTCGTCAAGATCGCCTCGATATCATGACCGCCCGCAAGATCTGGTATGAGACGCGAAAGCTTCAGCATGAACAGAAGACCAGAGAGTCCCCGATCCACCGGCCGACCGCTGAGGACGTCAGGAAGTACGATCCCAAGATCCGTGAACTGGAGGATCGGGAGAGAGCGGAACGGCGGAGGCGATGGTTTGACGGGCTCCAGGGCATCGTGGCTCTGCTCGCGGCGCTCAGGGAGATGCTCGACAGTATTAGGAATCTTAGACGCGAGGGGCTCCTCCCGACGACGAGAAGATCTGAACACTTGAGGGAAGGTAAGCGATGACGCGACTCGCCCGAAGAGCTCTACTGCTCGTCGCGCTCTCCGCCCTCACCGCGACCGCAACGGCCTACGCCGAGTGCGCGTGGGTGGTGTGGGAGAAAAATGAGCTCTACCGCCCCGACGACGTGAGCACAACGTGGAAGATCCAAGTCGCTCGACAGGATCAACCGCAGTGTGAGGACGTCCTCCGACGGCTTTGGGAAGCTGAACTGAAGCATCTCCAGTCGAGTTCCGATAGCCCTGGCGTCAAGGAGGTCAAGTCCGCTCCAGGGTACATCTCAGTGACATTCAAGTCTGATCTCTGGGCCACCCACGAGTTCCTCTGCCTCCCCGACACCGTTGACCCGCGCGGGCCGAAGGCGAAGTGACGCTCACGGTTGATACTGCGTACCGAGTCACATCGCAGGCATACCTGGCGCGGGCGCGTCGCCGGCTGGACGACGGCACGCCCGAAGGGCTGTTCTACGCGGCGTTCGAGCTTCGCTGCGGCATCCAGGGCCGACTGCAAGAATACCTAGAAGCTCGGAAAGAGCTTGCCGAGAAACGGCGCCAGGGTTGGCGGATTCCCCAACTCGCGAAAGACTTCGAGCGAGTTTTCAGAACGGGTGATCAAGTCGTGCGGCTGTCTATTACTTCCCTGGTAGTTCCAGGTAGCTTGATCCTCTACTTCACTCCTGTTTCGCGGCGTCTACAAGAGATGGCCGGCAGATTGAACGAACTTCTACACGCGCAGCCGAAGCAGCGCTCTGACGGCGACCCGTGGTGGGAGAAGCAGCGACGTTTTCTTGAGGTGGTATATCGCGAGCTACAAAAGGCGGTGACGGGCGCCCTGCTCGGGCCTCCGCTGCTGAACCGTCGAACGAAGCTGGTAGACCTGAACTTCGCGTTCCCGGGTGATGCGAAGGTCCCAGAGGTACGCCAGTTCCTCGAATCAGCCGGTGCGAAACTCCGAATGAGGGTGCAATACCTGCGCGAACTTCCTGACGACGTAACTGATGGCGTGACGGTCCTACGGCCGGCGTGACATCATAAGTTCGCATCGCGAGTGCGCGGGCCATCGCGCCCGTGCCGCCAACCTCGCCGGGGAGAAACCGGAGAAGGTGGCAGCGGTGACGAACCGCGATGCGGCGCGCAAGCGCAAGGGGGGGACCGACCATGCTCGACGCGTTCAAGACCAACGGCGCATCACCGCCCGCTCCGAAGCCGGTTGCAACACAGCGGATTGACTTCGCGCTGTCGGGTCACGGTTCAGTCTACCTGTTCCAGCCTGTCCTTCGCCAAAACTCCGTCCGGCGGCAAGTGCTTGATCCATCTGCTCTGATCCGGAGAAGATCCTAGCCCGATGATCACCCTCCTGCTCCACCTGCTTCGACTTCTCCCCTTCCTCTGCGGCGACCACCGCCACCTCGCCCTCGAGAACCTGGCCTTGCGCCAGCAACTCGCCGTGTACAAGCAAACGGTGACACGGCCGAAACTACGCACGACTGATCGGCTCTTCTGGGTGGCGCTGGCCAGGGTCTGGGCCGGGTGGAGGCACTCCCTCGTGATTGTTACCCCCGACACCGTGCTGCGGTGGCAGCGGCGCCGTTTCCGCGAGTACTGGGACCAAACTCTCCGGTCGGCCCACCCGAGGCCGCCCACCGGTCAACCCGGAGATCGCGGCCCTTGTCACACGAATGGCCGCGGCCAATCCTCTCTGGGGCGCTCCGAGAATCCATGGTGAGCTGCTGAAGCTCGGCTTCCACGTAGCCGAGCGCACCGTCTCCCGGCTCATCCCGAAGCGCCGCACGCCTCCCTCGCAGATCTAGCGCACGTTCCTCACCAATCACGTCCCGGATCTGGTCTCCCTCGATTTCTTCGCCGTTCCCACCGCGCGCTTGCGCGTCCTGTTCGTCCTCATCGTGCTCGCTCACGATCGCCGACGCGTCCTGAACTTCAACGTCACTGAGCATCCCAGCGCTGCTAGGGAGGCCCAGCAGATCGTGGCCACCTTCCCCGACGATTCCGCCCCGTCCTATCTCCTCCGCGATCGCGACTCAATCTACGGCCACGCGTTCCGCCAACGCGTGAAAGGCATGAGCATCAGTGAAGTCCTGACGGCGCCTCACAGCCCCTGGCAAAATCCGCTCGCCGAGCGGCTCATCGGCTCGATCCGACGCGAGTGTCTGAATCACGTCCTCGTCCTCGGCGAACGGCACCTGCGCCGCACCCTGACGGGCCTGTCCTTCGCCAAAACTCCGTCCGGTGAACAACTGGTTGATCTGGCGGCTCTGATCCGGAGAAAATCCGAACCTCCTGCTCCATCTACTCCGCCTCTTCCCCTTCCTCTGCGGCGGCCGCCGCCACCTCGCTCTCGAGAACCTCGCGCTGCGCCAGCAGCTGGCCGTGTATAAGAGGACCGCCAACCGGCCTAAGCTTCGGAGAAGCGATCGCCTCTTCTGGATTTGGCTGGCACGAGGGTGGGCCGGATGGAAGGACGCCCTCGTGATCGTCGCTCCGGACACCGTGTTGCGGTGGCAGCGGCGACGCTTCCGCGACTACTGGACCAAGCTCTCAGGCCGGCCCCCGAAGGGTCGCCTACCTGTCAACGCCGAGATCAAGGCCCTGGTCGCGCAAATGGCCGCCGCCAATCCGCTATGGGGCGCACCCAGGATCCACGGCGAGCTCCTCACGCTGGGCATCGACGTCTCCGAGCGCACCGTCTCTCGGCTCATGCCGAAGCGGCGCCCCCTGCCGTCTCAGACCTGGCGGACGTTCCTCGCCAACCACGTCCGCGATCTGGTCTCCCTCGATTTCTTCACGGTGCCAACCGCGCGCCTGCGCGTCCTCTTTGTTCTCGTCGTGCTCGCTCACCACCGCCGGCGCGTCGTCCACTTCAACGTGACCGAGCACCCCACCGCCCACTGGACCGCCCAGCAAATCGTGGACGCCTTTCCGGACGACTCTGCGCCCGCCTATCTCCTGCGCGACCGTGACCAGGTCTACGGCGAGCAGTTTCGACACCGTGTGAAGGGCATGCGGATCGAGGAAGTCCTCACGGCGCCGCACAGCCCGTGGCAGAATCCTTTCGTGGAACGGCTCATCGGTTCAGTACGCCGCGAGTGTTTGGACCATATCGTCGTCCTCAGCGAGCGGCACCTGTGCCGAATCTTGAGGCGATATTTCGCCTACTATCATCGCTCACGAACTCACCTCTCGTTGGACAAAAACACGCCGGACACGAGGCCTATCGCCCGACCGGCCTTCGGCCACATCATTATTCAGATTCCTGAGGTCGGCGGCCTCCACCACCGATACGAGCGGCGGGCGGCGTAGTCAAGCTTCACGCAAACAGTCCCATCGCTGCCAACGCTCGCCACGAAACTACCCTTCCCTCTCGGTCGCCATGAGTCCGACCATGCAAGCGTCTTTCCATAGCGAGCCGAAGCCAACCGAAGCCGGCGACTCTGCCTGGCACAGCCGGTCAGCATCGCTTATGACGAGCACGGATGGTCGCCGACCGAGTTGGACGCGCTTTTGGCGAAGGACAGGCTCGCACAACTTCGATCGCACCTCAAGCACGTCCGCGGCTATTTCGCGACGGATCGAGCGGTCGCTCTCACACCGCAGCGGCTCCGCGATTACATCGGCGAACGACAGCGCGAGAAGGCAGCGGACGCTACCATCAATCGCGAGCTGGAAGGGATCCAGCGCGCGTTCGCGCTCGCGGTAGAATCCGGCGCGCTTGCCGCCGCTCCGAAGGTGCCGAGTCTGCGCGAGCAGAACGCTCGCCAGGGATTCTTTGAACGCTGCGACTTCGAAAGCGTGCTGGCGCACGTCGATGACAGGGATCTCGTGGACTTCCTTCGGTGGTTCTACTCGACCGGCATGCGGCCCGGCGAGATTCGTTCGCTGACGTGGGCAGCCTTTGACGCCGAGACGTGGACGCTGCGGCTTCACGCGAAGGATGCGAAGAGCGGGTACGGCCGCGCCCTGCCGCTCGTCGGCGAGCTGCGTGAGATCCTCGAGCGCCGCGTGAAGGCCCGGCGGCTCGACTCCGAGCTGATCTTCCACCGCGCCGGCCGCGCGGTCGGAGGGTTCAGGAAGACGTGGGCGACGGCGTGCAGAGCGGCAGGACTCGCCGTAACGGAAGGCGAGGGGAAGAACAAGAGATTCGGCCGCTGCGCCTCGTCTACGACCTACGCCGCACCGCCGTCCGGAATATGGTGCGCGCTGGAGTGGACCCTGCCGTCGCGATGAAGATCAGCGGGCATCGCACGCGTGCAGTGTTTGACCGATATAACATCATCGACGAACGCGACCTGCGCGACGCGATGGAAAAGACGATGGCGTATGTGGAGAGTCTTCCGGCCAAGTCGGCAGTCACGCCCCTGCGCCGGGCAAAGTAGCGTCGCGGGGAGAGGGCCCGCCCGCTGCTTCACAGCGGCGGACGGGCTTTCGGTTCTACTTTATCCGCTCAAGCTGGACGCGCGAGACATCCCCGCCCGCGCTGAAGTTGAACTCGCCGAAGATGTAGCCAGCCTCCGCCGCCGCGCCCGCCGCTCGGTTCGTCATGTCTACCGCCCTAGCGTAGCGCCGCAGCTGCTGCGATCTACGTTCCGGTTCTGGCACGGCAGGCCACCGCCAGCGTTTCGCCCCGATGTCGAGCGAGCCGCCCGCGGTCGCCCGCAACCTGCCGTTAGATGCCACGACAGCGTGTCGGGTACTTCCCGCGGGCTCAGCTCTCACGCCGACCCCTTGTCAGCGCGTAGGAAAGCAAGACGACCACGATGCCTCCAACCATCGCGATAAAGGAAATGGTATTCCCACCGAGACCTGTTCCCTGGAGGAACGTGACTCCGCCGTACATGATGGGAATTGCGCCCACGATGATGCCAACGACCCTCAGAAACTTGCGATCGAACAGGGACTCGACTTTCTCAAGAATACTTCTTCGCTCCTCCTCGAGCTTCCCGGACAGGGTGCTCGTCTCAGCCTGAATCTTCTCTGTGAGCTCCGTTGTCCGACGTTCGAATTCTTCTCGCATCATGCGGACGTCGCTTGAGACGACCTCGAACTTCCCGTGAAGGGTTGTGAGTTCCGTACCGATGTGATTGAAGGGGTAACCAGCTTCGCGGAGCTGCTTCTTCGGATCCAGGCGATCGAAACTTGACGAGACAACCTTTGCCTTCGGGATGTCAACGGGAATGCGGCGGGTAGAACGCCGGATGCCTTCAGTGTCCTGATAAGCGTCGCCCGGCCGTTCACCATATGCAATCTCGGGGCGTTCTTCGTCCCCTAGTGCGAAGACCGTGAGCTTAAAGATCGGCTCCCCATACTGAAGGATGAGATCCTTTGTCGAGCCGTTCCGAAGCCCCCAGTTCAAGATGCCGCGAAAACCGGCGTCTATCTTCGTTGAGACTTGAGAGATGCCTTCCCTCATCATCGTCGTCGTGGGGGTGATGAACCCCATGAGCATCTTGTCAGGTAGGACCTTGTGCACCGTGTCGGCCTTGAAATCGATTAGCTCTAGACTCGAGATGGCAACACTCTCACCCGGGTTTACCTTGAGGAACAGGCCTGGCCCGAGCTCGGCGTCCTCCCCCGTAGAGTGGAATACGACGTCCTTACCGAGGCGCAGCTCGATACCGTTCGGGTTGATAAGCTTATCGTCGGCGTTGACGAGGACCGATCCGATGAGCCGCCGGATGTCCCTGTCGGCCAAGATTCTCGGCACTTACTCACCCCTTTGGCGCGCAGCTTGAAGGTGGCGTCTAACGCTCGCGACAACCCGTGACGGCTGAGCAGGTCGGGTTCATCGCGAAGTTAGACCACGGGTCGCGTGCCGACGAGCACTGGTTGAAAGAATCGCCCATCCACGCGTCGAACGTGCTCGAAGCCAACTGCGCGCATCAGTACGGCGACTTGCCCCACAGGGATCGCGAGATAGCTGGTCTTCAGAACGGTCGCCTCTGCTTCCGTTCCGTCGGCTGGCGTGATCTCGAATGACAGGTCGTATCGCGCCCCGCGCCACGTCCACACCTGACGCAGATGATACCGGCGACCAGCCCAGAGACGCTCGCCATACGGTCGCACCTCGACCGTTCCGACGGGCGGCGTCGATTCGTAGTCGCGCATCGAGATCAAGCAGCCACCACCTCGACGCACGCAGCGGAAGCACTCAGCAAGGGCCTCTTGGATGTCCGCCTCGCTGTCAAGATGGGGAAGGGAGTTGTCGCAGAGGAGCACGACATCGAAGGCCGCCGACGGCACGGGCAGCGCCCGGAAGTCGGCGACCAGAGAGACGAGCGGCAAGCGCCGGACGACTGCTTCGCGTCGGGCCCGGGCGACAGCACCGATGGAGAGATCCGAGCCTGTGACACGGAAGCCCCATGCGAGAAGGCCGAGCGCTTGGGTGCCGATGCCTAGCGCAGCATCCAAGACCGCGTGTGCGTCCACTCCCCAGCATTCGGAGATGAGCGACGCCAGCGCCCCACCCTGCCGCGCGACGCTCGTCTCCCAATCCTCGTAGACGAGATGATACAGCGGCGCCAACTCGTCATAGAACGCTCTGACCGACATCACGTTCTCTGGTGGTCTAACGCGGAGCTCAGCGGCGCCGCTTGGCGGCGTCCGCTGTAGCGCCTTGTTCGACTTCCTTAACCGCGGTCCTCATCTGCTCGATGAAAGCTTCGAACTCACCGTCCAAATACATCATGGGAGTTCTCGTTCGCCAGTCCACGGGACCGTTCTCGAACGGGTCTCCCAGCTGCCGCGGGTAGAGGTGCATGTGCATATGAGGGATCGTAGTTGATCTTGACTGTAGCGGTCACCCTCTTGAGCGCCAGTGAGGCGACCTTGACGTCGCGCCTGAACGCGGCCGAGTCTTCGTCCGAAAGGTCATAGATCTCAATGACGTGCGGCTTCAGCACTAGGCAGCAATACCCCTTGAGACACGTGTTGCTGTCCGTTATGAGGCGAGACACACTGAGATCGGCAATCGAGCGTTCCGTGGCCGGCCGGGTCTCCGGAGTCTGATTGCAGACGGGGCAACCTTCTCTCGACAGATACCTCCGCCACTTGGCGGAATCGTTCCAAGAACTCATGTGGCGCTCCTAGAAGTCGAACGATCCGGCTGAGCGGCCGGCGCAGCCGGTTGGGTTCATAGTTAGAGCTTAGATGTCCGGGAACTGTGAGACCGGATCGGTCACCCCAATGACTTCGAGAAGGCGCAGTAGAGAGCTCTCAACCTGTTTATCGTTCAGAGTTGGGTGTGAGTGAACACTGAGAAAGGCCTCGTTTACGAATGAATGGAAATCGAAGGCGAACGCGAGCAACTCTTCGAACGCGGCGACGCTCGGTAGGGTGCTGTCGGGAGCTTCCTGCTGGATATGGGCAAGCCGCGTGTTTCTAACTCGATCTATGACCTTCATGTGACTCTTAATCCGGGGCCGCTGGCGCGAAAAGACCTGGTCGATGTCACGGACCCAATCGGCCGAGGGAATAACGCCGTACCGCTTCACAAACGCTTCCACGACGGCTCTGTCCTGAACCTGTACGGCCTTTGCTAGTCGATACACGCCGCCCACCGAGCACAGCTCATGGGTGCCTTCCAGCTCGAACACCTTGCCGAGTCCGAGCGCCACAGCCGATAGGCTCTGGTTCTGGACAAAGCCAAGAAACGCTCCAGCAGTCTGTATGGCCGTTGCGTTGAGGCCAATCACTCTGTAGATGGCAAGGCTGGAGTGGATCAGCCAGAGTTCCTTGGCGAGCTGAATGTTCGCCTCATCGAGGCGGTGCTTGCCTTCAGCCATTGGCATCGAGCGTCACGCATCAGCTGCGCGCGGAGCGCGGCGGCAGTTAGGGTGCTCCATGTACGTGGCAATGAACTCTGCGTACTGCTCAAAGCTTTCGATCCGAGTTCCCATTTCGCCGAAGCGGTTCGTCAGACCGCTGGCGCGACCTGTGTCGCCACTGACCACCGTGCCTTTTGAAGTTGCAGTCGTTGCAATACGACTCAGCCTCCACATCGGTCAATGACAAATCGATGCAGGTTCTCTTTGTCGTTGTCGGGATGAAAGATGCGCAGCCCGAGGAGCGCCTCAAGCTCGTTCTTATGATCGAGGATGTCGCGGTCGACCGTGACGATGGCCGCGCAGCCGGTCTTGAACGCGGAATCGACATGCAAGGCATCCCGTCGATTCGCGGCACCTATGATCCTCCGGATCTCTAGCAGATGCTGGGAACCCTTGAAGTCGTCCCACGTCCCAGTCATTTCGTCCCAAGTCGTGTTGAGATCCCGCCATTCGGCGTCGGACGGCGCCGTCGAGGGCGAAATCGCTCGCGCCCGCGATTCAGGGTCGTACGGAAAATGGACCAGCTCGATCCGTCCATCACGCTGGAGCCCTCGGAGATCGGCCGTCACGGCTCCGTGCTCACAATAGATCTTCATCTCGATATCGGTCTTTAACGCCCCTAGTGAGCAGCCGCCGCGAGCGAATACGAGCCAGCGGGCTGCTCGGCCGCGATGTTAAACGGGATTTCTGGCGCCATGCCATCTTGCCTGTGCCGCCCTCCGGACGAGTCCATCGACCGTGCGGCGGCTCCGTGCCGTCCAGCGGCCACCAAGCTGGGTTTCAATATCGCCAGAGACTCCTCCCCAACCGCCGCCCCGGCGGCCTCTGTCCAGCGTCTGGCCTGCGCCGAGATTGTCGCGCTTCCACACGCCGATGGTGCAGGGAGAGATCCTCCAGAGGAAAGCTCGTGGTGTTGTCACAACGTTGCCGCATTCAACCCCTGCTCGCCTGCGAAACGCAAGACCAAGTGTCCAGCGGATACCGTCCTCGGCCGCCGGTTCGGGGACGTCAGCCAGGGCAGTCAAGGCGGCCTGAACGTCATCAATTGGGAGCACCACCCAATCAGTATCGAGCAGACGACCGAATCGGGTGGTGACTTTCCCGAGGTCGGTCGACGGCGCATGGGCCAAGAAGTTACCCGTGTGTCCGAAGGATCCGATGATCTGCACGGAGGGGTTCCCTTCGGAAAGATGTCTGTTCAGCATCTCGACCCACCTCTGCATCGTGCGACGGGGCGCTCGGCCCGGCCCGAGATTCCCGACACCGATGCCAAACACCGCGTAGTTGGCCACGAACTCGGTCCCCGTCTAACGCCCCGTCGCGCGGCCACAGCGAACGAATGCGAACCAGCGGGCTGTAGACCTTCGCCCGGCCGCACTCCGCTCGTCCCCCGAAAAAAGAACACGGACAGAACACGGACAAAAGCACCAAGGGCTCCGGGAAAGCGCTCCCGAAGCCCTTGATTAATTGGTTGCGGGGGCTGGATTTGAACCAGCGACCTTTGGGTTATGAGCCCAACGAGCTACCGGGCTGCTCCACCCCGCGGTGACCTCGGCAACGATACCCTAGCGCTCTCCGGGTGTCAAATCTTGGC
>Ga0209056_10004387_pt1 | contig 14890 bp, 12 predicted proteins | sample GraSoiAngelo_114_FD_185876 | JGI IMG/M metagenome (GOLD analysis project Ga0209056, IMG submission 185876) | Grasslands soil microbial communities from the Angelo Coastal Reserve, California, USA - 14_0903_13_40cm (SPAdes) (version 2) | ecosystem: Environmental > Terrestrial > Soil > Grasslands... | reverse complement strand
AGACGTGAAGTTCATTCCCATCAGCGCGCTCAACGGCGACAATGTCGTGGAGCGATCGAAGCACACGCCATGGTATGAAGGGCCGACTCTGCTCGGGCATCTCGAAACCGTCCACATCGCGAGCGACTGGAACCTGAGCGCGTTTCGCCTCCCGGTGCAATGGGTGAATCGCCCGAACAATCCGCGCGACCCGGCCTTGCACGATTTCCGCGGCCTGAGCGGGCAAATCGCCGGCGGCATTGTAAAGGTCGGCCAGAAAGTGATGGTGCTCCCCAGCGGCACGAAGAGCACCGTGAAGGAAATCTGGACCTACGACGGCTCACCCCAGGAAGCCTTTTGTCCTCAGTCGGTCACGCTCGTGCTCGAACACGATCTGGACGTCAGCCGGGGCGACACGATCATTGGACTGGAAAACCTGCCGGGCATGAGCGCGGATTTGCACGCAAAGATTTGCTGGATGCACCAGCGCCCTTTGCAGCGCGACCGGAAATATTTTCTCAAACACACCACGCAAACCGTGCAGGCGATCGTCACCGACATCGAGAACCGCATCAACATCGCGACCTTCGAGCCCGAACCGGAACCGGACGAACTGGCCGTGAACGACATCGGCGAAATCCGCCTGCGCTCCTCCCGGCCGCTCATTTTCGACGGTTACGCCGCCAACCGGCTGACCGGCTCGTTCATCCTCATCGAACAAGGCACGAACTTCACCGTCGCAGCCGGCATGCTCAATCCGCCCACCGAGCTCGTGAAGCCGGAATACAACGACTTCGCGATTTGAGTTCGCGCACTTCCGCCAACGACGAAACTTTGTCGCAGTCTGCGACAAAGTTTCGTCCTGTTCTTTCCATCGAATGGTCTTACTGCCGTCTAAACGGCTCAGGCGGTCTGAAACGTCCCGTAGACCGGTTTGCGGCATCCGTCATCGCGCCGCCTTCTTCAGCGACGACAAATACTCTACCAGGTCCGCCAAATCCTGCGTGGACATCGTCTGCTGCAAGCCCGCGGGCATGATGGACAGTTTCTGTTGCTCGCGCTTCGCGATGTCGGATTTTTTATAGCGTGCAACGATGCCGCCCTGCGTCTTCACCGCGATTTCGTCGGCGGTGTCGCTGATGATCAGGCCGTAAGCTTCATCGCCGTTTTTCAGTTCGATTTGCCAGGCTTCGTAGCCGAAAGAAACGCCGGCGCTCGGGTCGAGAATTGCTTCGTAAAGCGCGTCCTTGCCGAGCTTGGTCCCGATCTCGGAAAGGTTCGGCCCGAAATCGACGCCCTCGCCGTTGACCTGATGGCATTTGATGCAGCCGACGGTGTCGCGGCGATACATCACTGCGCCTTTCGCCGCGTCACCTTTCATTTTCACCAGGTCCGAAATCGGCGGCAACGACTGAGCGTTCCGGGCTTGGGGCAAGGGCAGCAACTGTGCGGCTTCGGCTTTAAGGTTTGCCCAGCGAACGTTGTTGAGCTCCGAGCTGGCGAGCAGCGTCACGTCATCGGGCAGCTTCTGTTCTTTCGCAAGTTTCAACAACGCCGCCGCGCCTTCCTGCGCTTGGACCAGCGCGCGAACAGCCTGCTTGCGCAACGCCACGTCGCGTTTCATATCAGCGACCATCGGCTCCAGCAGCGGAACGATTCCGTTTTCACCGGTGTTGCCCAGTGCTTCGGCGGCTTTGATCGCGTTGGTACCGGCGAGCGACGATGTCAGCAATTGGAAATTCCGGTTGGCCAGAATCAGGCGTGTCGCCTCCACGCCGGTCGAGTTGTTCGGATTCTTGACCGCGATCTCGAGCAACTCCGCGTCCCGGTCTTTGATATTGAAGTCGCGGACCAGTTCGACGAATTGCGGCGTGCCTTTCGTCGCCTCCAGCACCTTCTCCAACGCCTCTTTGAGTTTCGGATTGGCCTTGACCTTTTCCGGACCGAGCCGGGTTAACGCTTCGATCATTGTGGCGACACGATCCGGCTCAAGGGGTTCGCCTGCGAGCGCGGTAATCAGGACCGGAAGACCAAGCCAACCAAACAGCGCCCAGCTAAAGCCAGGCCCACAGCGGAGAACGCCGCAAATCATTTCAGCCCGCCCAGCGCGAGTTCCGCCATTGCCGCGTCCTTCTCCGGGCCGCTGACGAAATCCAGGGAGCGGAAGTAGTGGTCGCGTTCCTTTGCGCTCAGACCTTTGTCGTTGATGATCTTGACCAATAACGCCGGTGTCTTGCTGCTGCGCGAGCGCCAGACGATATCGCGGCCCGCGGGCGTGTTCCATTGGTCGCCCGAAGCCGCCAGCCAGACGTCGAAGAATCTGTCCCACTGTTTGTCCGCGCCGATGCCGAGCGCTTCGAGATACCAGCGGTCCTTGCCGTCGTGTTGCGACGCGAGCTGCGCCCACAGCTTTGGCGCCTCCGGCGATTGGTGATGCCGCAAAGCGATGGCGCATTCGCGGCGGACTTGCGCCGAGGGGTCTCTTGCGAGCGTTTTCACGCAGGGAATCACGTCGAGCTTCAGTCCCTTCGCGATGCGCAGACCGGTGATGCGGATGTCGGCGTCCTTATCTTTGATCGCGTCCTGGACGTATTTCTTTTCCTTGCCTTTGATGCGGGCAAGCAGATGCAAAGCGCGGGCGCGCATCCGGGCGTCACCGTTCTTCCAGAGTTTCAGCAAATCTTTCTTCGCCTTTGTCTGCATCTTGTTCAGCTCCGTCCAGGCGAGATAACGCGCGGACAAGTTCGGCGATTCCAGCGCTGCAACGCAGCCCGCGGCCGAATTCAAGTTCAGCTTTGGCACCGACGGCCTGTTTCCCTTGGGCGCGACGCGATAAACACGACCGGTCATCGCGTCCAGTTTCTGGTCCTCCATGTGGTGGCCACCCACGCCCGCGTCGTTCCAATCCGCCACGTAAATCGATCCGTCCGGCGCGACGCAGACATCGGACGGACGGAACCAGTTGTCCGAAGTAGTCAGGAGGTCCGCCATCTTCGCCTGGTAACCCGCGGCGTCGTTTTTCACAGGGTAAGCGCGCACCACGCGCGGACCGGCATCGCAATGGATCACCTGGTTGCGGAATGTTTCCGGCAGCAATTTGCCTTCGTAAACGAGGATGCCCGTGGGCGAACCGGCGCCGGTGTGCAGCAAATCCGGCACGACACCGGGGTCGTACTGGTGCCATTCGTAAAAGATTTTTTCCGATTCCGGGGCGCCTTTGGATTTGGCCTTGCCCCAGCCGGTCGGCCAGCCCGCGCCGTTCATTTCGTCGGTGTAGCCATAGTTGCCGAACTGCATCACGTAATTGATGCGCACCCCGAAGTTGCCGTCGTCGTCGTTATCGGATTGCCAGAGCGTGCCGAAGGAATCCACGGCGACCTCGTAGTTGTTGCGGAAGTTCCACGCGAGCGTTTCAACTTCGCTGCCGTCGAGGTTGCAACGAAACACCATGCCCATCCGATACGGCTTGCCGTGGTTGTTCACTTCGTTCCCGTCGAGGTCGATGACCGGCCGAGTTTCCATCTGAGGCGCTGCGCCGTGCAACGGGATCTCTTTCACTGTCGGATAGCGAAGTTGTTTTCCCTCATTGCCGAAGTTGAAGTAGAGCTTGCCGTCAGGACCGAAGACAAAAGCGTGGACGCCATGGTCGTGGTCTTTGCCGCTGACGCCGGTGAAGAGCAGCTCGCGCCTGTCGGCCTTGCCGTCGCCGTCGGTGTCGGTCAGCACGAAAACGTTCGGGGAGCTCGAAACAATCACCTTGTTACCGAGCACGCAGACGCCCAGCGCGGCGTTGATGCTCGGGTCCTGGTAGAAAACAGTCTCCTTGTCCGCGACGCCATCGCCGTTGGTGTCTTCGAGAATCACAATGCGATCGCCGGCGGGCTGAAGAATTCCCCATTTCTGAAAGGTCGAGCGGTAGTTGACGCCCTCAGTGATCCAGATACGGCCACGCTCATCAATGTCCATGTCAGTCGGATTGCGGACCATCGGCTCGGAGGCGAAGAGTGACGCTTCGAGGCCGTCCGCGACGGCAAATTTCCTTACCGATTCGCGCGCGGCCTCGGGGCCGACGCCGGCGGGGTTGGCGGCAAACGAACCATCCGCAGCGAAGCTGAGCGCTGCGCTCAGGAGCAAAGCCGTATGTCGCAGGGAAAACTTTTTCATCTCGGTTTGGATTTGGTGAAGGAAGCCATGCCGGATTGCGAAGTTATTTGCCTTTTGGATCGAGGTTTTTCTTTAGGTCTTCATCGGTCACTGCGCACTCGACGCCATTGCGCGGCACTTCGGCATGAGCAGTCCACAGCAGCGCATTCAGGACGATCTTGCGGAAATTTTCGTTGCCCCAATTCCGGTGGAAATGCGCGCCGGTGAAGCCGAAGCCGCGCCCGCCGTCCGGCCGCTCGACCGCCCACGCGAGCACCTCTTCGCGTCCGCTGGCGGCAACGACGTGTGGATACGGTCCGCGCGGCGAAGACGATTTGCCCTGCCGGGTCTCGTCGTCCGGCTTGCCGACCAGGATCGAAGTGACGCCTTTCAGTTCCGGGCGAAAGCGGATGTTGTAATACCATTCGTCGCGGATCCTGAACGGTTTCACGCCGCGCGTGATCGGGTGATTCGGCAGGCTCTTGAAATCCGCTTCCCAATGCGGATTCGTGGAGAATCCGGTTTCATAGTAACCGCCAATCCAGTCAAGAAACTCCGGCCCGCCTTTGTCCTTGGGGACCTCGACCGCGTAATGCACGGAGGCGAGGCCGGCGCCTTTCTTCATCAGGTCGCCGATGATTTTCAGATGGTCGTCCTGGATGATTGGATGGCCCCCACCGCCGTCCATGAAGAACAGGATGGCGTCCGCGCCCTCAAACGCTTTCGGGTCTCTCGGCCAGCCGTTCAGGTAAAACCTCGAAGTGATCCCGGGCACATTCTGGAGGCACTGGTGCAGCAACTGCACGCCGGCGTTGAACTCATGTTCGCCGGGACCGTGGCTCGGATGGCCGGCGACGAGAACGATTTTCTTGTCCGCGGCGCGCGCATCGACGCTCCAGCACAGCGCCGTGGCCAGCAAAGTCAGCAGGGTTGTTTTCATGAAACAAACGATTCCGACGGGATTACTCCGACTTGCGTTTGTAAACCGCGAAGACGTGGTCCGAGCCTTCAGCGGACTTGAATTCGGTCGGACGCGAAGCTCCCTTGATCGCGTAGCAGGCTTTGAAAGTGTCGCCGGAAATCTCATAGATGGCCGGCAGTTCCGCGCCGTCATCGCCGGTCACGTCCATCTTTTTCGGCGAGTCCGATTCAAAGATTTTAAAGGTCCCCTGATTGGGATGGTCCGACTCAACCGAATAGCGATTGCCGCTGATTTTGACCTTGATGTTGTCCAGGTGTTCTTGCGATGCCTTGTCCCCGTTCGCGACGATCTCAATCGGCACCCATTCGCCCTGGAGCAGGTCCAGGTCAGACTTCGCCGAAGGGCTGCCGGAGAAGGTTTTGATTCGGATGTTTTTGAACTGGACCGTCATCGGATCGCCCGCGTGCAATTGCAGCGCGAGGATGCCTTCTTTGGCCGCCTTGCCATCCGTGCGTTCGTCCACGACATCCACCGTTTGCATGCCGTTGATGAAATGTTGGAGGTGATTACCTTTGGCGATGAGGACGTAATCATTCCAATAGTTGTCCTTGATCTTCGCCTGGATGTCCTCGGATTTGCCGAGCGACCCGACAACTTCCACCTTCGTCTTGCCATCCACGGTTTTGACCACGGTCTTCTGTCCGCGCTGCGCCAGAATGCCATCCATGCGTTCCTCGTAAAGTATGCCGGAGTAAGTTTTCCCGGCTTCCATGTCGGCCTGGTAACCCCCGACGACAAAATTGTCGAAGTCTTTGCTGCGATATTGAATGCCGGAGTTGGCAAAGCCTTTGTCATTGTTCGGCACGATTTTGTAGGAAAGGCGCAGTTCAAAATCGGAAACCGTGCCGCCCTTCCAGATCAGAAAGTTGTTCCCCTCCGCCGGATGCTCTTTGGTCGTGCGCCCCGTGATCGCGCCGTCTTCGACCGACCAATGCTGCGGCCGCCCCGCCCAGCCGGCCAGGTCTTTGCCGTTGAAGAGAGACTTGAAACCGGCTTCGCTTTCTTCGGCAACAGCGGATAAAGCAATGGTTGCGGCGAGGAGCGAAAGCGTGAAGGCGACGGAAGGGACGGTGGGGATGAGGATGCGTTTCATAAAGTTATCGGATTTAATCGGCATTCGTTATTCGGAATTCGTAACAGCGCGGATTTACTTCAAAGCGCGCTTGAGGAACTTCAACCCTTTCACCGCGATCTCGTCGCGGGTCGGCTCGATGCGACGCCAGATCGCGGCCGCGCGGGCGATGACCTTCACGTCGGTGGTGAACGATTCGATCACGACGTCGCCGTTGTACTTGATCGCCTTGAGAGCCGAAGCGACCGACTTCCAGTCGATGTGATCGTTGCCGGGCGTGCCGCGGTCGCTGCCGCAGGCGTGGAAATGGCCGAGCAGTTTGCCCGCCTTGCGGATCGCGGGCCCCTGGAATTTCTCCTCGATATTCATGTGGAACGTGTCGAGGTGCAGCTTGAGCGCCTTGGAACCGACGTCCTTGATGAGCTTGAGGCCCTGGTTGCAGGTGTTGAGAAAGTCGGTCTCGAAACGGTTGAGCGGCTCGATGCAGATTTGGCGTCCCCGGTCCTCAGCATAGTTGGCCAGTTGTTTGAGATTCGTTACCACCAGCGCCCACTCCTCTTTTTGTTTCGCCGGATCCACCGCGTCGGCCTTGCCCACGACGCTGTACACGGGTCCGATCAGCGACGGGCAATCGAGCACGACGATCTGGTCAAGCAACGTCTTGCAATAATCCATCGTCGTTTTCTGTTCCTCCGGCGTGCCGCGAAGGTCCCGGCCCGGTCCCATGCAGGCGCAGGCCGACCCGCACACGAGCCCGTGCGCGTCCAACTCGCGCTTCACGTAAGCCGGATCGATGTGCGACGGGTCTTCGATGGGAATCTCGACCGTCTCAAAGCCCCATTTCTTGAACGTCTTGAAGAGCTTCGTGCTCTCGTTGGTAAAGGGGGAAGTGAATAAAAACGTGTTGATGCCGAATCTCATAATGGATTTTCCGACAGGCTAGAGGAACGACAGGCCGTGTCAAAAGTTTTTGCGGCAGGCAAACGACTGGGATCTTCGAGGCGCTGAGCGGCACATTGAAACCGCTCCGTACCTCTATTCGTGGAAACATAGCTCTGCCTTTATCGTGTCCCGGACCGGCCGCCCCGGCAACCAACGACCTTCGATACGGTGGCAGTGGCTGGACAATACCCTGTCGGTTGCCCAATCAGACGTCAGGAGTCCGGATCAGAGGTCGCCTTCTGGAATCGGATCAAATCCCGGTCAACCGGTTTCTTGCCGGGCTCGTCCCAGGTTTTTCGTTTAGCGGTTTCGGGTTCCAGCCATCTCCAGTACTCGACGTGACCGTCGGCGAACGACAACGTATCGCCGTTCCCGTGTGTGCTGGCTGGAATGTTCTGCCAGATGTTCTGAAAACCCTTCACGGCAAAATACCCGTCTTCGATGGTTTTAGGATGTTCGTGAACGAACACGTTCGCGCGGGCGGGCGGAGGACGCTTGATATCCAAGGTCTTCTTGTTGGGAGGAAATTCCTTGGCCCTCGGATCCTGAACCCACGACGTGTCAATCGGAGCGGGTTTATAAAGCGACCCGTCTTGCGGGTCTGCCCCTCCCATCCTTCCGTTCATGGAAACCGTCCGCACGTGGATCGTTCGGGCACCGATAAATCTCGGTCGAGGTGTTGTACGGATAAAGCGTGCCGTTGCGGATGACGGTAAGGTTGGTCATTCCTGGAGAACCACTGCCGACATCCACAGTACCGTCGACCCACGCACGTTTATCCACGATCCAGTTTTTTACCAGGACATCAGTATTATCGTCCGGGTACATGAGCCAGGCCAGCTGGAGCTGCTTCAAGTTGCTGAGACAACGGGTGACGCCCACCTTCATTTTGGCTCTGGCCAGCGCCGGCAAGAGCAATCCGGCCAGGATCGCGATGATGGCGATGACCACCAATAGTTCAATCAGGGTGAAGGCGACGCGGCGAGCAGGACGTCGGGCACCGGTCACGGCAAGCGCTGAGTTTGACTCGGACATAGCTGGTCCTTTCCAATATGGTTTTTCGGGCTGTGCGTAAATAATAGCCACGTTCGTCCCTCCCGTCAATGTCTGGTCTGGTTCAGTTTGGTGGGGCGAGGCTACTGACGAGCCGGCTCGCGAGGACGCTCGCCCCACCCAAAATGCGAACTGTAGCACTGCCCAACGTTCTGAACGCGACGGACGCAACCGAATTATTGTTTTGCAATCGGCGCCGGAACGGAGAATGTCTCGTGTTGCTTAAATTCTATCCACGACGACATGGATTCTATGAAGAGCAAGCAGGTCCTCAAACTGTTCCCGGCCTTTACACTGATCGAACTCCTGGTCGTCGTCGCCATCATCGCCAGACGTAAGTCCCCATGAAGCAATTCCACACCAAAGGGCGTGTAAATTCCGACAACTGTGCGTGCTTCCCCCTCTCCTGGGGGAGAGGGCTGGGGTGAGGGCGAGCGTTTCTCCAATCCCATTTTCGGAGTAGGAGGCTCTGAAATAATTCGTTGTGTCCAAAGACAACGGAGCCTTCTTACGTCGGCTGCTACGAGATCAGGCGTTTTTCAACGGTCTGCTAACTGAAACTCCGGGTTTACGGCAATATTCCTTCGCGAACTCATTAAAGGTTGACCCGGCGGACGAATTTTCACCTAATAACCCATCGCTATGAGTTTTCGTTTTTTCGTTGCCGCTTTTCTCGGTCTTTCCTGCGTTGGCCCGGTGAGCGCCGCCGGACGTTCCGGCAAGACCTACAATTTTCCGATCTATAAAAACAATCCGCCCGGAAAACAGCTCTCCGGCGCTTACGCCCCCGCGGACAGCCCGCCCCTTGCGCCTGAGGAGACTCAGAAGAAGTTCAAAGTCCCGAAAGGTTTTGAAGTGCGCCTCTTCGCGAGCGAGCCGGAAGTGGTGAACCCCGTGGCGATGACCTGGGACGAGCGCGGGCGCTTGTGGGTGTTGGAGCTTTACGAATATCCGAAAGGTGTCCCCAAAGGACAGAAAGGCCGCGACCGCATCAAGATTCTCGAAGACACCGACGCCGATGGCAAAGCGGACAAAGTCACTGTGTTCGCCGACGGTTACTCGCTTGCGACCGGACTCGCGCTCGGCAACGGCGGCGTCTATCTCGGCGTCGCGCCCGACCTCCTCTTCCTCGAAGATACCAACGGCGACGACAAGGCCGACAGGACCACCGTGCTCAAGACCGGCTTTGGCATGGAAGACCGGCACGAACTGCTCAACGGATTCGCCTGGGGACCGGACGGCTGGCTCTACATGACGCACGGCGTGTTTACTCACTCGAAAGTGCGCGACCCGAACGACCCCGATGGTTTCGGCGTGCAAGTGGACGCCGCCCTTGCCCGCTATCATCCGCGCACCAAAAAATTCGAAGTGTTCGCTGATGGCACAAGCAATCCGTGGGGTGTGGATTGGAACGAGCGCGGCGACGCGTTCGTGAGCGCGTGCGTGATTCATCACCTGTTCCACATGGCGCCGGGCGGCCAATACAATCGCCAGGGCGGCACCTGGGCGAATTCGTACGGCTACGTCGGCGACCTGCCGAGCAAGGGACTGCCGGCGATTGTTGATTGGCGCCATTACCGCGCGGCGCATTCGGGAATCTGCATCTATCAGGGCGACCAGTGGCCGGCTGAATGGCGCGGGCTGGTGTTCCTGGGCAACGTCCATCAAAGCGCCATCAACTGCGACCGGCTCACGCCTGTCGGCTCGACTTATCGCGCGGAGAAGGAATCCAAACTCCTCGGCCCGGACAAAGGCCCGTGGGAAGTGGGCGCGGGCAACTTCCTCGTGTGCGACGATCATTGGTTCCGGCCCGTGAGCGTGCAGACCGGCCCCGACGGCGCGATGTGGATTGCGGACTGGAGCGACAAGTATCCGTGCTACCAGAACGCCCAAGCCGACCCCGACGGGGTGGATCGCGAGCTGGGCCGCATCTGGCGCGTCGTGTGGGTGGGAGATCAGCCGGGCAAGATGGTGGCGAGCCGACCGGAGAAGCAAATGGATCTGAAGAAGATGTCGAGCGACCGACTTATGAACCTGTTTGTGCATGCCAATTCTTGGCAACAACGCCAGGGGAGACGACTGTTGATTGAAATGGTCGAGCGTAGCCTGGGGAGATATGAAGAAGGGGTTCTTTCGTCAAATTGGGTTGAATCCGTTAAAGTCCTCCTCAGTCCTTCGTTTCCGCTGTCAGCCCGGCTTGGCGCCCTGTGGACGCTTCGTTGTGCCGGCGAAATCCGGCAGCATTCTATCAGCTTTCCAACCGGAGATCGCGATCCTGTGATTCGCCAGTGGATTGCGCGCATGTCCCTGGACCAGCCATCCATGTTCGCGTCCATGAGTTCGCGGTCTCAAAGTTGGTTTCGTTGGTTTGTAAGTGACGAGGCTCAGTTCTCGCAACTCATCGGTCTTGCGTCTGATCCCGCCGCCTCGGTTCGTGCTGGCATGGCCGTCACACTGCGTCAGCTTACTGCGTCCACGCTTACGACGAGCGAGCCGTCACTCTTCGCGGAGAGAGGAATAGAGAGTGTCTTGTTGCCTCTATTCAATGAACTGCTGTCTCGCCCAAGCGTTGACGGCGACTTCTACTACCCGCATATCGTCTGGATGGCGATGGAGCCGCTGGTGGCGCAGAACCCGCAGATGTTCTTTCCGATGCTCAGAGCGAATGAGAACTCCATCTCTGCCTACTGCCTGCGCCGTGTGATGCGCCGCATCTGCGACCTCACGGACGCCACGTCTCGCGAGAAGAATCTGAACGCGGCCATGGAATTCCTCGGGAGCATCGCGTCAAGGACGACGCTGGCCGACGCCGCGCTCGACGGTCTCATTGACGCTTTCAAGAGCAAAGGCGCGCCGCCCACGATCAAACTGGAACCCATTTTCGCCAGGCTAACTGCTAACTCTGCCCTCGCCGATAAAGCCCGCCGGCTTGCCACTTTGCTCGGCGACACCAGCGCCAGTCGCGCGCTCATCGCGAAGATCAACGACGCGAAGGCGAGCTTCGAAGAGCGCTTGAAGGGGATTCAGGCTGCGCGCGAGACGAAGGACGCCGCGGCGAAGGCGGAGTTGTTGAAGTTGTTGAAGACACCCCTCACCCCGGCCCTCTCCCCTCCGAGGGCAGAGGGAGGCAAGGTTGGCGACCAGAGCACCCTCTCCCCCGCGGGGGAGAGGGCCGAGGTGAGGGGGCCGTCCGACCAGGCACAGCAGCTCTACGTTGAAACCGTCCGTGCGCTGAGCGCCTTTGACGGAGACGAAATCGCTTCCTCGGTGGTTGACGCCTGGAAGAACTTCTCGCTTCCCACGCGCCGCGCCGCTGCGGATGTGCTCGTCACGCGTAGCAAGTGGTGTCGCGCGTTGCTCGCCGGTGTGGACAAAAGGAGTGTCGATCCGCAGGACTTCTCTGCCACCGCCCGTCGCGCGCTGGCGAAGAGTTCAGACAACACCGTGGTTGACCACGCCAATCGCGTTCTCGGACGTTATCGCGCCACGGGCGAGGACAAGCTCAAACTCATTGCCGAGAAGCGCAAAGTGGTGTTGAACGGCGAGCCGGACATCAAGGCGGGCTACGAAGTCGCCAAACGCACCTGCTTCGTCTGCCACAAGCTTTACGGCGAAGGCGCGGACGTCGGTCCCGACCTCACCGGCGTGGGCCGCAGCACGCTCGATGCGCTCCTGCACAATATCGTTGACCCGAACGAAGTCATCGGAAACGGTTTCGAGAACACCGAAGTCGAGCTGAAAGACGGTCGCACGCTCAATGGTCGTATCGTCGAGGACACGCCCACCCGATTGAAGCTCCTCGCCTCCGGTCCCACCGAACACCTCATCGCGCGGAGCGATATCGCCGTCGTCAATGGCAAACCGGGCATCCGCACGAGCGAGTTGAGCCTGATGCCCGAAGGCCTGGAGCAGATGTCCGACGCCGACTTCCGGAACATGATCTGGTATCTGCTCAATCCGCCCGGCGACAACCGGCCGATGACACCGCAGCTTTGGAAGGAACTCACCGGCGAAGAAATGCCCATGAACAAATCCGCTCGATCATCCGCAATCGACCGTCGCGGCGTGGTCGAATCCGGAGTGGAGAGCGATTTGGCCTGCTTGCTGCTATAACCTTTTTGCGAAGCTCGCGTCTGTGGCTTCAGCACCGCGGAGGATGTCCTCCGAAGTCGAAACAAAACAAAAACTGAACTGGAAAATGTTGTTTATGAAAATCTTATCTGCACTCTCACTCCTCTGCGCCGGGGTCCTCGGTTTGGCGATGATAACGGAAGCCGCGGATCAGCCGGTACGGCGGGACCGCCATGACATCCGCCGGGACCGCCGTGACCTGCGCGAAGATCGCGCTGATCGCAACCAGGATGTGAAAGACCTCCGAAAAGACAAGGCCGACGCGCTATCCGACAGGCAGGACATAAAAACCGATGTGAAGAATGTTCGCAGCGACCGGCAGGACCTCCGCAAAGACCGTGCGGACGTGCGCGGCGACCGCGCCGATCTTCGCAAGGACGGCAAAGATCTGCGGGAAGACCGGCAGGGATTGCGCCAGGACCTCAAGAACGGCAATGTCGCCGGGGCGCAGAAGGAACGTGCCGAAATCAAATCTGACCGCGCGGACGTTCGGAGCGACGTCAAAGGCCTGCGCCAGGACAAACAGGATGTTCGCACGGATCGCCACGACCTTCGCAATGACGTGAAGGAGGCGGGCAAGGACGGGCAGGATTTGCGCCAGGACCGCCGGGATATCCGGCGTGATCGTCGCGACATTCGTCGCGACAACCGGGACGTCCGGTCCGACAAGAAAGACCGGAAAGAAGACTTGAAAGAGCTAAACAAGGACAAGCAGGAGCAGACTCCTGCAGGTTCAAACTAATTGGGGCGTGGGTTCGACGACGGCGCCCTGAAATCGCTGTCGTGGGAAACGTGGGAGCCGGAACCGGAAACGGTTCCGGCTCTTTTCGTTGAAGAACAACCGAGCGAAAATCCATCGGCCTGACACTCAGCTTCGTCGCCTCGCCCGCGGCGTAGCCACAAGCATACCCGGAACGAAGCGGGTCCGGCAGGCGTTGAAGTTCAAGTCGCCGGAACAAACCGCTGAAAAAGCAACGCGGCGACAAACAACAAGATAAAAGCGAACCCGGTCCAGATCGTTTGCCCACCGGCCACCGCCAGCAGATCAACGAGCACGATGCCCGCCAGCAGCCCGCCGACCGCGCGCCCGACATTCGGATCGGAAATCGTAAAGGCGTGACGCAGGCACTGGACAATCCACAGACCCAGAATTGCTGAAAGCAGCAGCGCCGAGCGCCGAAAATCATCGGCGTTGACAGCCAGCGCGAGCAGAATGGGCGCGGCCAGCAGATAGCACGGCCATGCATTCAACGCGCCGCCAGTGCTTTCCTGCCGGGCCAGAAAACTCAAGCCAACGATGTAGGCGGCGAGCGCAAACGCGCTCCAGATGGCCAGGCCGCTCACGCCATGGACCGCCGTCGAAGCCGCCACGAGGTAGAGAAAAAAACGGCACGCGGCCATGAGCACCGGGGAAAAGCCGACCAATTTATGGACCGCGTCGTAAATGACGATGCAAACCAGGAGCAGCACCGCCAGCACACCGGTGGTTTTGCTGAGCAAAATCAGGATCACGGTCCCGGCTCCCAGCCAGCCGAAGCCCCAACGCCAGACCTCATCGACGGTGATTTGCCCGGATGGGATCGGGCGTTCCATGCGGTATTGCCGGTCAAACTCGACGTCAAACGCATCGTTCAAAAACATCCCGCCGAGGAAGAGGCAGGTCGTGCCGAGGCAGACCACCAGCAACATCCACCCGCTCCCGCCGCCGCCGAGAAGCCAGCCTGCCAGACAATTCGACCAGACTGTGGGCAGGTTCGATACCCGCCCCAAAATAAGCAGCGTCCGCCAATACGGCGTCAGGTCGGTCCTGGTAAGCAGCAGCATGGTGCGCGATAAGAAAGCAGGAAGCTGGCGAAAAGCAATCCTGGGAGCCGGTAGTGTCACAGTTCGGTGGGGCGAGGCTTCCCATGAACCGTAGCCGCCGACGTGAGTCGGCGCGAATCCTTTGCCTCGAAAGCAAACAAGTGCGCCGACTCACGTCGGCGGCTACGAGGTTCAGGGGAAGCCCCCTTTCGTTTTTTCGCATGCATTGGCACCATGAACCGCCCCTCACCCGACCTCCGGCCACCCTCTCCCCATCGGATGGGGAGAGGGAAGGGGTGAGGGGGCGGTTCATGGGAAGCCTTCATTCGCTTTTGCGCATGCATTGGGACCATGAACCAGATTGGCACCCCTCTCCCTGCCCTCTCCCCGCAAGGCGGGGAGAGGGTGGCCGAAGGCCGGGAGAGGGGCGGTTCATGGGAAGGCAACATCTCCAAAGCTCACACTGCGGTCACGCCGCGTTCCGCCATTTGTCGCAGCGTCCATTGGTATTCCGCGACGAGTTGGTCCACGACGTTCCGGTTCTTCAACTCGGGCGGCAGAACTTCCCACGTGTACGTCTCCATCTCAACGTGCGAGCAAAGCGAAGGGTTCCCTTTCAAAACGTCCATCACCCCGAGGAGATGATCGGAAGTGGTGTCAAACAACGGCGTCGGTTTGCTGTGCAGCGGGATGTGGAAATGAATCCGCCATTCGAGGGGCGGTTGATGGTTGATGGTTGATGGTTGAGAGAGCGCCGCGTCCAGGTCTTGGTAGCGCGTCATGGC